>Ga0306921_10008211_pt1 | contig 11036 bp, 16 predicted proteins | sample sta12Cox44000080_FD_203760 | JGI IMG/M metagenome (GOLD analysis project Ga0306921, IMG submission 203760) | Lab enrichment of tropical soil microbial communities from Luquillo Experimental Forest, Puerto Rico - statoxic.12C.oxic.44.000.080 (v2)... | ecosystem: Environmental > Terrestrial >... | reverse complement strand
GCGGGCTATATCACTTTAGAGTCTGAGGCAACACAACCCTTTTGCGATGGAGAGAAACGAATGGCCAATCCGCGCCAAGCTGAACGCGATTCCAACGATTCAGTCCACGAGACGACCCGAAGAGCGGCCGATCAGGCCTCTCAGACCAGCCGCGCGATGTCGGATACGGCAGAGCGCACGGCCCGAGCGGGAACCGAAGCGTTTCGCCGCAATGCGGAGACCATGAACAGCACCTGGCGCAACAGCAGCGAAGCTGCGACCCGGATCGCCGAGCGCTCGGTGGATCAGTTCTCCAAGCTGTTCGGGCTTAGCGGCGATACCGCGAGAGAAACCATGCGGCAATCCGCCGGCAATGTGCAGGCTCTGCTCGAGAGCTCGACCTTCGTGGTCGACGGCCTGCAGAATGTCTCCGGAGAATGGATGCGTTTCGTGCAGAACCGCATCGAGGAGAATCTAGAGCATTTCGAGGAGTTCCTCGCCTGCCGTACGCCGCAGGAGTGTTTGGCTCTGCAAACACGCGTGCTCCGCGACAATATGGAGGCCCTCTTGCACAGCGCGCGCCGCTCCGCCGAAGTATCGACAAAATTGGCGGATGATGCCGTGCGGAGAATGAGCGATACGGCGCTTGCACCCCGTTGAGCAGTTTTCGTACCGGCCGGGAGCGCCGCCGGGAGCGGACAGCGCCCCGGCCGAGTCGCGGCCTAATGCCAAAATGCGTCTTTTGACGCGTCGAATTGCCCCCTGAGTTCAGGTAGTGTTCATCCGTCCGGTGTAGATAGTTTGGCGTTGCCGGCCGCATGGCGGCAATGGGGATGGCTCTCGCCCGCCGTCTCGATTTCTCCGATGGAGCGCCGCCATGGCCATCTACCGGCTTTTGCAGAATGCAGCCTTTGCACCCGAGGACATCGCTCCGCTCGTCGCGGCCTACGAGGATTGCTTGCGAACGCTGAAGCTGAGCGACCGGTCTGATCCGACCGCTCAAGTACTCGCAAAGAAGATCATTGAGATCGCGCACCGGGATATGGGATTCGGCCCGGCTCGCTCGGCTGGCGCTTGAGGAACTCGGAGTTTCCCGCACTGGGTGAGTGCCGGCCGTCGACACGCCGATGCCGGCGTAATGACTGGCGCAACGCTTTCGTTCGGTTGTCCGCGCCCGATGCATGCGTTAGAATTATTTCGGTTTCGTGCGGGGGCTGGCCATGCATCTCTCCAATCAGAGTCTTCTCGTCATCTTGGTCGTCGGCATTGTCGCGGGATGGCTCGCCGGCAGAGTGATGGAGGGCGGCGGCTTTGGACTGATCGGTGATCTGATTGTCGGTCTAATCGGTGCGTTTATCGGCGATTGGCTGCTGCCGCGGCTGGGCATCCATCCTGGCACTGGCATCATTGCCCTGATCATCAATGCCTTCATTGGCGCGGTGGTGCTTCTTCTGCTGCTTCGCCTGGTGGGCGGCGGTTGGGGTCGCCGCCGCTGGGGGCGGCGCTGGTAGCGCAGCGAGCCTGTTGGCGTTAGTTTAAGAGAAAAGCACACCGATCGCTTCGCCTGACCCCGTCTTCATCGCATGACGGCTTTCACGCGTGCGCGCGCCGCTGGCGGCTGAGAGATTGTAGAGACCAGGCCGTAGCCGTCGCGGCTTTAGCGACGCCATTCCGATGGGCGATGAAGGCGGCGGCCTTTCTGCGCTACCTCAGTCGCATGCGTCCGCAATTAAGTCTGGCCGTTTGTGGCGATGTTAACGGCCATCCGCCGCGCGCCTGCGCAAGCCTCATCAATCTCCAGCCAGATGTTGTGGTTTTTTGGCAACACCCATGAACTTATCGAGTTTTGACGTCACTGCGGGATTGACGAATGTCGGCTCTGCGGTCGAGCATGATCGGGCGCCTCGCCGGGGGGATTTTGATGGGCGCTCACAGCTCTCTCACATTATCTGCGCGAAGCAGTTTGGGCTCAGCGCGGACGCTGCGATGCGATCACTGCCGCGAAGAATTCGACCTTCGCGCTCATCGCTATTGGCACATGCACTTCTGTTCTTCGGCGTGCATGACAGCGTACCAGCGCCGTCTAGCTCCTGAAACCAAAGTCAAAATATCCCAGCTCGAAGCTTTGCGGGAAAGGTTGGCGGCGGCCTGAAGATTCCGCCGTTCCGTAGTCCGGCTGCGAAGGTGGCAATGCCGGCAGCTTGGCGATGATTGCTGCGACCCGCCGCGTCTCATCTGTGGTGCGAACTTTGCGGCCGAGCGACGACCGGGTTCGTCCTCGAAATAGACCTCCATGCGAGGTGAGTGATCAAGGGCGCGGAATGCGGGCGACGAGGGGCGCCGTAAAACCGCCGGCGCGTTCCTGCTCCAAGTCACACCGGATTTGCCAAATCCGGCCGAGTACGAAGCCAATCGCCATCGCAAGTGAGATTTCGAAAACCATCACCATTAGCAAAGTCACGGCATGTTCCTTTCCCGGATCAACCACTAAGTTGCGCCCGCAAAGGTTACCGGACCGTTTTTACGCGGCGATTTTTGCTAAATGGAGCAGGACCGTCGGCAATGCGCGAGTCAACCGCGGGCCGCGCGCGCTCCTCGCGCTTCGCAATTGCCTAAGACTATTACGCTCGTCTTCAGAGTTGACCGGGTGGCCTTGAGTGTCCGTGCCAGCCGACCTTGCGACAGTGATGCCAGCCCGGCGGCGTTCCCTTTTGGAGCAAGCGTTTCACCTCATCGTGGCGTTGGTCGCCGCCGCAGCCTTGGCGACGTCATTGTGATGGGTCACAAAGGCGCCGGCCGGTCGTGGTGAAATAAATGCAACTGCAACGCCCATTACAACAAAGCCCACCGCAACACATTTCGCAGCACCAATAAAATATCTCCGCATGCTCCGTCTCTTTCGCTAGCATTGCGCAGCGGCAATAACGCCTGCTGTCGTTGTTAGTTCCCGTCGGTTTGCCGGTCTGTTTCCAGTACAGGCGCAGTACTTCTGGAAAAGAGCGCTTGGTACTTTCGGACCATAGTCGAGCAATGCTGAAAAGGTTTTACTTGCCGCTGAGTGGCTGTGCCGAAGCGCTTGCGGGGGCGTCGGCGTGCATAGATTTGTAACGTCATGGGAGTCGCCGTGACGTTGTGGGAGGACATGATGACGCGATGATCAATGCATTCCTGACTTGATAGAAATTGCGTCTGATTCTTATCAACTGCAAACGGCACAGCATGTCGCGGCAAAAAAGCTATTAGACTATGACGGACAAATCTTTCCACAGGATGGATGTGCAATTACGCTGTCAGTTCTACTTCAAGAGGCCGGAATAGCAGTACCGGATATTTATCGAGCTATCGATCTCGGCGATCAGCTCAAAACCGAAAGAAGTTGCGACCCATTCTTCGACACTCGGCGCGGTAAGATCATCGCCTTTGCGGCCCAGCACAAGTTGCCAGCCATCTATCAATTTCGCGAATACGTGGCGGACGGCGGGCTGATGAGTTACGGCCCTAGTCTAAGCGAAGCGTATCGTGAAGCCGGTGTCTATACCTGCAAGAATTCTCAACGGCGCGAAGCCTTTGGATCTGCCCGTAATGGAATCGGAAAAATTCGAGCTAGTTATCAATTTAAAGACCGCGAAGACGCTCGGCTTTGAATTTCCCGCTACGTTCATTGCCCGAACCGACGAAGTAATCGAGTGAGATTTGCTGCGGCGCGATATGTTCGCTTTTGACCCAAAGCGGACATTCGGTCCTGAGGATTATCGCCACGCAAATGACGGTCGGACCCCATTCCGGTGGTCGCAAAGCGGCTTGCTACCAAGCCACGCAAGCGCACTGCCGAAACTGCATCGGCAAACAACGAGGCAACCACCTAGACGAAAACGCCGCCCCTCGGTGGAGGGCGGCGCTTCGTTTTTGGGGGCGGCAGGTTTCCACCAGCCACCAGCTACACATTCCCTAACGTCTGGCGACGTGGAGTGTGTAGCCGAAATAATGAGGCTACACAATGTCCACCTGCACCAGCGTCACCGCATCAAGCATCAGCACATCATCCGGCTTTACCGATTTTACGCTGCGGCAACCGCGCGTGGCGTTCGCCAGATCGCGCATCCTCACCAACGCAATTGAAACCGCTGGCGTGTCGCTGCGTGGCGGTTTGACCTCGCCCGAAACTGCAATCGCGGATGTCATCGCGGCTGGCGGCGGCGGGCTTCTCACATGGGCATCGTCACGGTGAACGAAAACCAAACCATCGCTCCGTTCGTCAGCCTCGATGAGGCCGTGCTGCGCATTCACCGCAAGTGGGAACGGGTTGTGGACGCGGAGCATAGGACGCACACGGCCCGCATCGAGTGCGGCATGGACTTAGTAGCTTTGCGGGCACGCATCGAGGCTGGCGAGGCTGGCGGTATTAGTTGGTGGAATTGGTACGCGCTCAAGTTCACACGCGACCGGCGGGATGCCGAGCGGGTAATGGCAATTGCCTCGGCTGCGAATCCGGCCGCTGCGCATGAAGCCGAAAAGGCCGCGACACGCCAGCGGATGCAGGCATTCAGAGCAAGGACCGGCGCACAATCCCAATGTGCGCCGGAGCAGGAGCGCAAAAGTGCGCCTGGAGCTGCGCGCTCCGGGGGGCATGTGGGGCGCGCTTGGTGCGGACAGCCCCACTGCCGGGAGTTCATGACGCAAAATTGCTAGATGTCGCGGGCGAGTGACATGAAATTGGCGAAGCGCCACAAGCGTAGCGACGACGAACAGGACCGCATCGCTGAGCTTGAGGACACGATCAAGCAGCGCGACCGGCGCATCGAGGGGCTACGTCAGGAGATCGACGAACAGCGCGATCTGATCGACCGCATGGAAGAGGAGATTGAGGAATCGAACCAGACGATTGAGTCGTGGATTCACGGCTTCGACATGGAAACCAACGAGGCGGGCGACTACGTGTGGAAAGCTTCATTCGTCTATGGCGACGAGTGGTACGACAAGTACAAAGAGTTGCTGCGCAAGTGGAACAAGTTCGTTCCGGACTACAACGCCATGGTCGCGGTAACCAGCGAGCGCAACGTCGGTCGCCCACTGGCCGCCAGCGAGGCACAGTGCGATCATGTGCGCGAGTTGCGCGAGCAAGGCATGTCGCTGCGCGGCATCGCCGAAGAGACTAGTCTCGGACTCAACACCGTGCGCACCATCGTCAGCAAAAAGAACGGGACCGACCGCACCAGCATCAAATATCTGAGCCGGATTGATCCTGACCGGGCACGGATGCGGATGTGGGAAGCTAAAAGGCAGCAGCGCAACGCCTTGCCGAAGCGCATCAATGAACTGCTCAAGACTAACAATAAGCTAATCAAGGAAGCGAAAGGCTTGGGGCGCTAGCCTATGCTGTGTGCATATTATCGTATTTTCAGCACAGCAAAATGCAGCATTCACGCGGGTTTCTGCAATTTTCGGGGTGCTTGCGGGCGGCCGAGCCGTCCGGTTAGCCGCCCTGTGCCACCGTTATCATCGCCGCGCCATGCCCCAACAGCGCCGCTCCCCCGCCGTGGTCCGCCGAGAACGTGCTAGGATGTAGTCTCCGCCAGGAGGGGAAACCATGAAGCGACGGCAGTTCATCACGCTTATCGGCGGGACCGCAGCCGCATGGCCGCTTACGGCACGCGCGCAGCAATCAACGAACAAGATTCCTCTTGTCGGCGTGCTCTGGCACGCCGGTAGCGCCGAAGAAGAAGATGTTTATTTGAGCGTTCTGGTGAAAGCGTTCAACGATCTTGGGTACATTGAAGGAAAGAACATTCATCTTGACCAGCGCTTTCCTGCCGAAAATCCAGATCGCTTCCGGCAACTGGGCCAAGAACTGGTCGATGAACATCCTGCCGTATTAATTGCGATCACATCACTTGGCGCTGTTACGCTGAAAAAGCTTACTAGTTCAATTCCGATCGTATTTGTTTTCGTACCGGACCCTCTCGGTTTCGGACTTGTCAATAGTCTGGCTCGACCGGGCGGCAATGTGACGGGCCCTTCGCTTATGGCAGTTGATTTGAGCGGAAAACGTTTGGAGTTGCTAAAACAAGCGGTTCCCACCCTATCGCGTGTTGCACTGTTGACCGATCCGAAGACGGATCCCTCTAGAGAACGCACGATTAAAGCTTACCAAGCTGCGGCCCAGTCGCTCGGTATTACCCTCTGGAATGAAGATATAGGGGGGCCTGAAGACGTTGAGCCGGTATTTGCAAAAATTGCTCAGGACCGCGCTGATGGCGTCGTGCGTGGAACCAGTGGGGGATTATTTTTCAGTCTGCGAGCGGCCATTGGTGCGTCGGCGTTAGCGCATAAGCTACCTGTAATGGCTTACATTGCGGAAGAGGTGCCATCCGGCTACCTGATGTCATATGGACAAGACCTGCCCGATTTTGAACGTCGCGCGGTGGCATACGTCGATAAAATTCTCAAAGGCGCAAACCCTGCCGATCTTCCCGTTGAGCAGCCGACAAAGCTAAAGCTGGTTCTAAATCTCAAGACGGCAAATGCACTCGGTATCGGTTTTCCGCAGTCGCTTATCCTCAGTGCCGACGAGATGATCGGAGCGTGACGCCACGCCGGTCCGCCACCGTGGTCCGTCGAGGAATTGGACGCCTGCTATGTCGTGCGCGACAGCGCCGGCCAAAAGCTCGCGTATGTCATTTCGAGGATGAGCCGGGGCGGCGATCAGCGGCCAAGCTACTCAGCAAAGATGAGGCGCGACGGATAGCGGCGAATATTGCCAAGCTGCCGGAGTTGCCTGCTGGGCGAAGCGGGTACTGTGAGCGCAAATGGGGGCGGCTCGATCTGGGGGACGCGTGACCGAGCCGCCAAGACCGCTGCTTGCGGGGCGGACAGGTGATCAGGCGCAGCTTAACGGTGAGCTAAGAATGCGGGACAGGAGTTTGACTTTCGTTGGGTGCTTTCTGGGCCAAGGATCGCGGCGAATATCGCCAAGCTGCCGGAGCTTCTTACGCCGATGAAATTAGTGGTTTCTTATCTTCCCGTGGCCAACGGGAGTGGTGACCGCGCAGCTTGGGTTGAATATAGCCGACCACTTACGAGATCGTCCCATTTGTCGTCGGCCGCGAGACCATTTGCGATCTTGAATGCGCGCAATGCTATCCGCGACTTAGCTGCCCAAACGCCGTCTGCTGAACCTGCTAGGAATCCCAGTTCGATAAGTCGCTTTTGTGTCGCCTTAATATCACTAGGCGGCGGATTCAACTTGTTGACATCTTGCAGTGGAGCGACAGCGGCGGCCCGGTCGGCGTGGACCGATGAATCAGCACTGGCCTGCGGTTTTGCAGCGTCTTTCACCTGGGGAAAATTCGTCAGCAGTGCAATCAGTAGGATCGCAACACCGCCCATGAAAGCCAGAATGAACGCAACACCGGCAGGGAAACCGGCAGTACCGCGATGCACCTTTTCGGCATTACTTTCAGCTGGGTGATCGCTGCCTGGACTTCAGCCGATGTAAATTGATGACCACAAAAATGGCACACCAAAGCGGCCGATTTAATTCGTTCCGCGCAGCTTGGACAGGTCTTCTCAGGCGCTCGTAGCTGGTACGTTACACTCAAAGCGCCTTGTGGCTTAACAATGAGCATGTAACCGAGGATCAAGAGACCGAGGTCGAATACAAATATGAGCAGAACCGCAACAATATAATTTCCGCCGCTCCACTCACCCTGTTTCCAACTTTGTGATGTCGGAAAATAACCCTTCTCGGCCATTTTGATCGCATCGGCTTGAAACGACCGGCTTCCGGGGTACGTCTTGATTACGTTTTCCTGTAGCGCCCTCACGTTTTTCCCCGCTCTCAACGCAATAGGAATTGTACAATTTGGGCAATTGAGGAACAAGAACGGTTTCTTCTGAGAGACTCGTTGTTTTTACGGCTTTTCCGGCGGTTTCTTACCACCCCATTCGGGAAGCAATTCCCATCGCCGAGTCTGCGGGCCGTCGTATTCGCGCAGGGTGTAACCGGCAGCGAGCATTTCGGTAACGACGTCGCGCACACGCGGGTCATCCGGAAGCTCGCGCAATATTTTTGCTTTTCGCCCTAGCTCAGTTATTTTTGTTTCTCGCTCTAGCTCAGTGAGCGGAGCCCGCCGAGTTCGCTTTCGCGCCAATCTGCGACTAAGCCGCATCGGCCCGCTCCTTCTCCGCACTTGTCAGATCGCGGTAGAAGGTGAGTGCGTTGCGATCTAAGTCATAGAGGGCAAATTCGCGCGTCCCCCACGAAGTATTTTGAACGCTGTTGGGATGGCACTCAACGCCCCGTTGACGGTATTCGCTGAAGAGAGCGTCTGGATCGTCCACCAGAAACCGCAGACGGATTGTCCCCATCTCATGCTCGAACTGAAACTGCATGTGAAGCTCGACGGCGTCACGGCGAAACCCAACGTAGTTCGGTGGATCGGCTTTGTCTCCAAAGGCCAGCCTGAATCCAAGGCGCTGGGTGTAGAACGCAATCGCCCGTTGGATGTCCCGCGTGCCGAGAATCGGGTGCGTTTCTTTGAACATTGCAGGCACCTATACGGCGGCGCTAAGCCTAGCTGCCGCGCCATAAAGTAATTTCGAGTTCGCCCATTTGCTGAAACGTGCCGCGCGATAGCCGAGTCGCTGTGCTCATCAGCTTCGTCACACGGTACTTGGGCAGTCTCCGCATCGCAATTTCAAGCTGCGAGTCGCCGTCAGTAAGTCTGACTTGGCAGCGAACGGTGCCATGGTCTGGCGGTGAAACAATAAAAGCACCGTGCGATTTCACGAACGCTGCAAAATCGTTCCACAGCCGCTGTCGGTATTCCTTTTCGGGCAGCAGCAACTGCGCTTCGGCATCGTCCAATAAGGGTGCGGGCTTAACTTTCCTGCGGGCAAAACGCGGATGCTGATCGAATCGCTGCCGGGGCGGCTTGGCGTCGATAGCGGGCATCAGTGCATCCGAAATATCGGATGGTGATCCATACAGGCGCAGGCGACGCCCGGCCCGAATTGGTCGCGAATCGTCTGGCGATAAAGATGCGATCAACCGGCACCATCTGGGCGTTCTGCCCCGAACCTTCCAGAACAAGCCGGGGTTCCGAAACGACGATAGGACGCGACCCAAATAAGAAGGGCAGCACATCCAGCGCGAAACAGAAGGCAACGATCTTATTGATCGCCGGAAGGTCAACATGATTGTACAGGTCGGCGTAGTTATCGTCGCTCGCCATCGCGCTCTCCGCATCGTTTACAAACTTTGCAAACTTAAAAGTCAGGCACTGACTTTGTTTGTTTGCTATATATCACGCACCTAACAGGATGCACACATCGCGAAGGAGCAAAACTTCCCGCTGATCTTTGCTAGCGCCTACTCAAATGAAACGGGCGTGGCGCTAAACGAAGCCTCTGCTAGCGGCCTCATCGCAACGAGTCGAATCTTACGCAGTGCGCTTGACCTATGGTTAGCGCAACATGCTTGGTTGCGAAAGCAAGGATTTTCGGCGCTCGACGCGACCAAATATCTTTTGGAAGCCAAGCCCGCGCAGGCACAGACACAAGCACCATCGGGTTTTCCATCGCCGTTCCAAGCACCAATGAACGGAGCACCGCATGCCAACCCGTGAGGGACTTCTACAAATAGTAAACGCAAAAGCGGCCGAGGCAGCCATCCAGAAAATTCCCAGGGAAGCCGAAGCATACGCGTCAAATTATTACGAACTCGCGGCTGCGGGCCGATTTGATGATGCCGCCGACCATTTGCGCGAAGCTTGGCGGCTTGACGATGAGGCAAGAAAAATCGCTGGGGCGGTGCAGCAAGCGCAACCGCAGTCGCAATTCACCGCAATCGAGCAAGACATGCTCCGCAGTTATCCGCAGGTCGCAGCCGATCCCGCAAAATGGCAAACGGCGTTGGCGGCCTCACGCAATCTGCAACTGCGCGGTTATGACCGAAATTCGCCAGAATACGCTCAAGCCGTGCTGCACGCATGCGGAGTGCTGAACAGCGATTTTTCAGAGTCGCTCGGGCCTATGCGTCCGACCCGGTGGAGCAATACATCAGCTTTCATTTCCCAGGTGCCTTCTGCGCTTCTCGATCAGCATGCGGCAGCGCAGGGACCATGCGGCACCGGTACCAGCGCCGCCGCCACCCGTGCATGAACCGGTGCCAGCACCACCCATGCCCGAACCGATGCACGAACCGGTGACTATCGATCTTGAGGCCGAGCATAGCGGCAGCAGTGAACCGGAGGAGTCGCACATGGCCTCGCATTTTGCAGCGCCGGTTTCGCGGGGCAGCGATTACGCCATCGAGCCGGAACGGTCGCCGAGCCAAGTCCGATTGTCGCCCGAAGAGCGCGAGCTTTGTCGGGTCAACCAGATCGATGAGACCAAATATGCCGAGGGCAAACTGAAACTCGCGAAACTCAAAGCCAGCGGTTTGAAATGAACCCTATCCGGCGGGGGAGATGATGCGGCCATGATCTCCGACTTCCCGCCGTTTCCGGTCGCGGCCGAAGCTCTCCACGCGCCAAGAGTTCGTCCTCCTGTGCGTCCGAGCAAAGCGGCGACCGGTGCCCGCACGCGCGCCAATGCCCGCCGCTGATCAGCGGCTCTGACAGGCGGCAAGGCAGAGCGCGTGCGGGTCTTTTTCTGATATGATGCGCATGCAGCGACACCACTTTCTTCGGTTCCTCAAGGTGCGCGCTGTAAGACTTGGCCCGGCACGGATGTACTGCCGGGCCATTTCGTGAGGTAAGCCGATGCGCTGTCCCTGTTGCGGGGCCAAGCTGTTGTTAACCGCTGACAGCGCCGAGCTACAACGCCAGCGCCGCAATGCATTGGTGGTGCGCTGGAAGCAAAGGAACCGGCAGCGGTACCGTGATTATCAGCGGCAGTATTATCACGCACGAAGCGGGCGGCGGCGAACCAATAGAAAAAGCCCCGGTGGAGAGCCGGGGCCTTTTGTTTGGTCAGTGGCCGCGAAAGAGCGCCACGCCAGCGATCACGAAAAGAAACGGGAAACCAAAGACCAGCGCCACAATCAGGAACGTTTT
>Ga0306921_10008208_pt1 | contig 11037 bp, 11 predicted proteins | sample sta12Cox44000080_FD_203760 | JGI IMG/M metagenome (GOLD analysis project Ga0306921, IMG submission 203760) | Lab enrichment of tropical soil microbial communities from Luquillo Experimental Forest, Puerto Rico - statoxic.12C.oxic.44.000.080 (v2)... | ecosystem: Environmental > Terrestrial >... | reverse complement strand
CGTCTTCATCGAGCGGTTCGAGCGCGGGCATGAGCGCGTGGATTTCCACGCCGGCCGGAAACGGCTCGCCGGTGCGGGCGATGAACACGAGGGCATAGTTTGTGCCGGAGGGCGCCGTGACGTAGCCGGGCTGCTTGAGCCCCTCGCGATCGAGATCGAACGTCCCGGCGAAGAAGCGGCGGAATTCAGAATAGTGGCCGATACGGTCTTCGGCGAGCACGAGGGCGCGGCGCAGGCCGTCGAGCGGCGGCGGCGCGATGACTTTCACGTCCGTCACGACCGCGCCCCCGTTTGCGCCAAGCGTTTGAGAAAATCGACGATGAGCGCCGCGATCTCCGACCCGGAATCCTCCTGCAGGAAATGCCGACCGGTGACGAGGTGCGGGCCTTCCGCATGCGGCAGCAATTGTTTGAAGCGGGTGGTGAAGGTCGCATGATCGAACACGTCGTCCTCGCGTCCCCACGCGAGAAGCGCGGGCAGTTTACATGCGGCGAGCTGCTGTCGAGCCAGACGAAACGCTCGAGCGCGCGCGCGTCCTGATCGAGCGGGATCCAGCGCGGCCAGGTCCAGGTCAGGAGCCGGCTCGCAGGGTCGGGCATCACCGCTTCGTAGGCGGCCTGTGCCCGTTCGCGAAAGTGCGCGCGGTCGACGACCGAGAGATAGATGCCGCGCGTGACCAGTACATTGTGCCGGCCCATCAGATAGGGCGCGACCATCGGCGCGTGCATCATGCGCCAGGGGAACAGATGGGTGTGGAACTCGGCCGGCGGCAACGGCCACGCCCACGTGCTCATCAGCACGAGCGCGCGCACCCGCGCGAGGTTCGACAAGGCAAAGCCGAGACCGGTCGGCCCGCCCCAGTCGTGGCACACGAGGGTGATGCGGGTGAGATCGAGGCCGCGCAGCAGCGCGGTGAGAGTGGCGATGTGGCCGTCGAGACTGTGGGCATCCTCGCGCGCTGGCTTCTCCGACAGCCCGAAGCCGATCATGTCCGGGATGATGACGCGATGCCCCGTCCGGGGGAGTGGGCCGACGAAATCGCGATAGAGGAAGCCCCAGGTCGGATTGCAGTGCAGCAGCACGACCGGATCGCCCGCGCCTTCATCGACGTAATGCATGCGCCAACCGTTGACGCGGGCGAAGCGCGGCCGATACGGCCACTGCGTGCGGATGGCGTCAGGCAGGACAAGGGACGGCTCGGTCATCGCGTTGTGAGGCCGTCGCCCTCCAGTTCGTCATGGCCGCCCCCGGGCTTGTCCCGGCCATCCACGTCTCCTCTTTGTTCGAAGTAAGCAAGACGTGGATGCCCGGCACAAGGCCGGGCATGACTCAAACTAAAGAATAAATCGGCTCAAATCCGCGTTCTTGGCGAGGTCGCCGATGTGCCCGCGCACGTAAGCCGCGTCGATCTGCACCGCTTCGCCGGAACGGTCGGGGGCCGCGAATGAGATATCGTCGAGCACCCGCTCGATCACCGTCTGCAGGCGGCGCGCGCCGATGTTCTCGACGTTGGCGTTGACCTCGACCGCGATGTCGGCAATCGCGTCGATCGCATCGGGAGTGAACGCGAGGTCGACGCCTTCGGTCGCGAGCAGCGCCACCGTCTGCTTGATCAGCGAAGCCTCGGGCTCGGTCAAAATCTTGCGGAAGTCGTCGCGCGAGAGCGGCTTGAGCTCGACCCGGATGGGCAGGCGGCCCTGCAGCTCCGGCAGCAGGTCGGACGGCTTCGACACGTGAAACGCACCCGAGGCGATGAACAGGATGTGGTCGGTCTTCACCGTGCCGTGTTTCGTCGAAACCGTCGTGCCCTCGATCAGGGGCAGCAAATCGCGCTGTACGCCCTCGCGCGAAACGTCGGCACCGATGCGCCCGTCTCGCGCGCAGATTTTGTCGAGCTCGTCGAGGAACACGATGCCGTTGTTCTCGACCGCGCGCAGCGCTTCCGCGACGAGTTGATCCTGGTCGAGAAGCTTGTCGGATTCCTCGTTGATCAGGATTTCGTAGGAATCGCGCACCAGCACGCGGCGCGTCTTGGTGCGGCCGCCGCCCAGCGCCTTGCCGAAAATGTCGCCGATCGAGACCGCGCCCATCTGGGCGCCCGGCATGCCCGGGATTTCGAACAGCGGCAGCGAGGGACCGCCCGCCTGCACCTCGATCTCGATTTCCTTGTCATCGAGTTCGTTGGCGCGCAGCTTCTTGCGGAACGAGTCTTTGGTCGCCGGGCTCGCGCCGGGGCCGACCAGCGCGTTGATCACCCGCTCCTCGGCGGCGAGATGAGCGCGCGCGGATACTTCCTTGCGCTTTTGCTCGCGCACCAGCGCGATGCCGACCTCGACGAGGTCGCGCACAATCTGCTCGACGTCGCGGCCCACGTAGCCGACTTCGGTGAATTTGGTCGCCTCGACCTTGATGAACGGCGCGCCGGCGAGGCGCGCGAGGCGCCGCGAAATCTCCGTCTTGCCGACGCCGGTCGGGCCGATCATCAGGATGTTCTTCGGCAGCACCTCTTCGCGCAGCTTGTCGTCGAGCTTCAGCCGGCGCCAACGGTTGCGCAGCGCGATCGCGACTGCGCGCTTGGCGTCGCCCTGGCCGACGATGAAGCGGTCGAGTTCGGAGACGATTTCGCGTGGCGAAAAGTCGGTCATTCGCACACTTCGGTCACAGCTTTTCCACCGTGACGTGGCGGTTGGTGTAAACGCAGATGTCGGCCGCGATATCCATCGCCTTGCGCACGATCGTCTCGGCGTCGAGATCGCTGTCGATGAGCGCACGCGCGGCCGCGAGCGCGTAGTTGCCGCCCGAGCCGATGCCCATGATGCCTTTCTCCGGCTCGAGCACGTCGCCGGTGCCGGTGAGCACCAGCGATACGTCTCGGTCGGCGACGATCATCATGGCTTCGAGGCGGCGCAGGTAGCGGTCGGTGCGCCAATCCTTGGCGAGCTCCACCGCCGCGCGCGTGAGCTGGCCGGGATATTGCTCGAGCTTCGATTCGAGCCGCTCGAACAGGGTAAACGCGTCCGCGGTGGCGCCGGCGAATCCGGCGATCACGTCGCCCTTCCCGAGGCGACGCACCTTCTTGGCGTTACCCTTGACGATGGTCTGTCCAATGCTCACTTGGCCGTCGCCGCCGATGGCGACGACGCCGTCCTTGCGGACGGTCAGGATGGTCGTGGCGTGCCAGCGGTCGGGTTCAATCGGCTGCATGGGGTTTAGCGCAAACTGAAGCCCGTCATGTAGGCGCTCGCGGGGGTTGATGCAAACCGCTGATCGGTCCGATCACCGAGTTTCATTCACGCTAGTGCGTTCTGAAGGTGGCGAACCGCCTTCACCCCTGATAGAACGTCCGCAATTCAAGGTGAGAGACGCCGATGCGCCGCGCCAAGGTCACGCGCACCACGAAAGAGACTGACGTAACGGTCGCCGTGAACCTCGACGGCACCGGCACGAGCGCGATCGAGACCGGCATCGGTTTCTTCGATCACATGCTCGATCTCTTGGCGCGTCATTCAGGTATCGACATCACCGTCAAAGCCAAGGGCGACCTGCACATCGATCATCACCACACCACCGAGGACGTGGGCATCGCGCTCGGCCAGGCGGTGAAACAGGCGCTCGGCGACATGAAGGGCATCACCCGCTACGCCGACGTGCATGTGCCGATGGACGAGGCGCTCACCCGCGTGGCGATCGATATTTCCGGCCGTCCGTTTCTGGTGTTCAAGGCGGAGTTCGGCCGCGACAAGGTGGGCGCGTTCGATACCGAGCTGGTGTGCGAATGGTTCCAGGCTTTTGCGATCAACGCCGGCGTCACTTTGCACGTCGAGACTTTGTACGGTTCGAACGATCACCATATCGCGGAGTCGTGCTTCAAGGGCCTGGCGCGGGCGTTGCGCGCCGCGGTCGCAATCGACGCGCGTGCGGCCGGCGAAGTGCCCTCGACCAAGGGACGGCTTGGCGGTTGAAACTGCGAGCTACCTGAGTTTCGGAGAAAGCGAATGGCTGTCTATACGGTGCATGAGCCGCCCCGGCGCAATGACGACGCGCTCGCGCACACCGATCGGTTCATGTTCGTGCGCGACGGCTTCTCGTGGCCGGCGTTTCTGTTCGCGCCGCTGTGGATGCTGCGATATCGCCTGTGGCTTGCGCTGATCGTTTATTTGCTCGTGGTGTTCGCCTTGGGGACGGCGGTGCGCGCGCTCGGCGACGGCGATTGGCTGATGGCGATCAGCCTCCTGGTTTCGCTGCTGGTGGGCTTCGAGGCCTCGACCTTGCGGCGCTACGGACTGGCGCGTCGCGGATGGAAGACCCTTGGCGTCGTGGTCGGCGACGATTTCGAAGCCGCCGAGCGTCGCTTCTTCGATGCGTGGGCCGCGGGTGGCGTGCCGCGCGCCGCACCGCCTCCTGCAGCCGGGCCCGCCGCGCCGGTTCCGTCCGGGCCCATCATCGGCCTCTTTCCCGAGCCCGGAGCGCGGGCGTGACCGTCGCCATCGTCGACTACGGGTCCGGCAACCTCCACTCCGCCGCCAAGGCGTTCGAGCGCGCCGCGCGAGAGTCCGGCCGCGACCAGCCGATCCTGGTCACTGCCGATCCCGACGCGGTGCGCCGCGCCGACCGCGTGGTGCTGCCGGGCGTCGGCGCCTTCGCCGATTGTAAGCGCGGGCTCGACGCCGTTCCCGGCATGGTCGCGGCGCTGGAAGAGAGCGTGCGCCGTAAGGGCCGGCCGTTCCTCGGCATTTGCGTCGGCATGCAGCTCATGGCCGAGCGCGGCCGCGAATATGTGATCACCGAGGGGCTCGGCTGGATCCCCGGCGAGGTCGACCGCATCGAGCCGCAAGATCCCGGCCTCAAGGTCCCGCACATGGGCTGGAACACGCTCGATCTTACGCGCTCGCACCCGCTGCTCGACGGCGTCGCAACCGGGCCGCAGGGGCTGCATGCCTATTTCGTGCACTCGTATCATCTCAACGCCGCGGGACGCGATTGTTTGGTCGCGCAGGCGGACTACGGCGGACCGGTCACCGCCATGGTGGCGCGCGAAACTTACGCGGGCACGCAATTCCATCCGGAGAAGAGCCAGCGGCTCGGCCTTGCGTTGATCGCAAATTTTCTCAAGTGGTCGCCGTGATCCTATTCCCGGCCATCGATCTCAAAGACGGACTCGCGGTGCGGCTCGAACAGGGCGACATGGCGCGTGCGACGGTGTTTAACCGCGATCCGGCCGCGCAAGCCGCCGCATTTGCGGCGCAGGGATTCGAGTATCTGCACGTGGTCGATCTCGACGGCGCATTCGCCGGCAAGCCGATGAACGCCGGCGCGGTCGAGCGCATCCTGGCCGTCGTGAATATCCCGGTGCAGCTCGGCGGCGGCATCCGCGATATGGCGACCGTCGAGGCGTGGCTCTCCAAAGGCGTGCGGCGCGTCATCATCGGCACCGCGGCGGTGCGCGACCCGGCGTTCGTGAAGAGCGCGGCGCAGCGCTATCCCGGCCGGGTCGCGGTCGGGCTCGACGCGCGCGACGGCAGGGTCGCGGTCGCCGGCTGGGCGGAAACGTCCGAGCTTGCGGCCGACGACGTGGCGCGCCGCTTTGCCGACGCCGGCGTCGCCGCGATCGTCTACACCGATATTTCCCGCGACGGCCTGCTCAAGGGCCTCAATCTCGACGCCACCATCGCGCTCGCCGACCGCGTCGCCATTCCGGTGATTGCGTCGGGCGGTCTCGCGTCGATCGACGATGTGAAGGCGTTGCTGGAGACGCGGGCGCGCAAGCTCGCCGGTGCCATCGCGGGCCGCGCGCTCTACGACGGCCGGCTCGATCCCACGGCGGCGCTGGCGCTTATCCGCGCCGCGCGCGCGGCAGCGTGAACTTTCCATGTTCAAGGTGCGCGTCATCCCCTGCCTCGACGTGAAGGACGGCCGAGTCGTCAAAGGTGTGCGCTTCGTCGATTTGCGCGACGCGGGCGATCCGGTCGAGGCGGCGATCGCCTACGATGCGGCCGGCGCCGACGAGTTGTGCTTTCTCGACATCACCGCGAGCCACGAGAACCGCGGCATCATCCTCGACGTGGTCCGGCGCACGGCGGAAGCCTGTTTCATGCCGCTCACGGTGGGCGGCGGTGTGCGCAAGGTCGAGGATATCCGCAAGCTGCTCGCCTCGGGCGCCGACAAGGTCTCGATCAATACTGCCGCCGTGAACGACCGCGGCTTCGTCAAGGAGGCGGCGGAGAAATTTGGCGATCAATGCATCGTGGTGGCGATCGACGCCAAGAAGGTGTCGCCGCCGGGCGAAGCCGATCGCTGGGAAATCTTCACCCACGGCGGGCGCAACCCGACCGGCATTGACGCCGGCGCCTTTGCCAAGGAGGTGGTGGCGCTCGGCGCCGGCGAAATCCTGCTGACCTCCATGGACCGCGACGGCACCAAGCGCGGCTTCGACATTCCGCTCACCCGCGCGATCGCCGACGCCGTGAGCGTGCCGGTGATCGCCTCGGGCGGGGTGGGCACTCTCGATCACCTCGTCGAGGGTATCCGCGACGGCCACGCCACCGCGGTGCTCGCCGCCTCGATCTTTCACTTCGGCGAGCACACCGTGCGTGAGGCCAAGGACTACATGGCCCGCGCCGGGCTGCCCATGCGACTGGACAAGTGATAAAACAGGCCATGCCCACGTTTACCCTCAACGACCTCGCCGCCCGCGTGAAGGAGCGCGCAGCGGCCAGCCCGGAGACCTCCTACACGCGCAAGCTCCTCGATCGGGGGGTCGCGCAATGCGCGAAGAAACTCGGCGAGGAGGCGGTCGAGACCGCGCTCGCGGCCGTGGCGGAAGATCGCGGACGCGTGATCGCCGAGGCCGCCGACCTTCTCTATCACCTGTTGGTGCTGCTCGAGGCGCGCGGCGTCACGCTTGCCGAGGTCGAAGCGGCGCTCGCCGAACGCGTCGGCATGTCGGGGCTCGAAGAGAAGGCGTCGCGGCCGCGCGCATGATCCCGAGAAGTGGGTATCGGTTTTCGGAGAAGATCATGCGCCAGGAAAGTTGATTGGTAATCATGGAACAGCGTGTCGCCGACGGCCTCTCCCCTTACCGCACGTTCTCGCGCGTGGAATGGGCCGCTTTGCGTCAAGATACGCCGATGACGTTGACGCCGGGCGAAGTATCGCGCCTGCGCTCGCTCAACGACCGGCTGGACCTCGCCGAGCTCGAGGACATCTACCTGCCGCTCTCGCGCCTGCTCTCGCTCTACGTGGCGGCGACCCAAAGCTTGTTCCGCGCGCAGCGGGGCTTCCTCGGCACGGAGGACGCCAAGATGCCCTACGTGATCGGCGTCGGCGGCTCGGTCGCGGTCGGCAAGTCGACCACCGCGCGCGTGCTCGAGGCGTTGCTCGCGCGCTGGCCCAACACCCCCAAGGTCGATCTGGTGACGACCGACGGCTTCCTTTATCCCAACGCGGTGCTCGAACGCGAAGGCCTGATGGAGCGCAAGGGCTTTCCCGAGAGCTACGACCTGCCGGCGCTGCTGCATTTTCTGTCCGACATCAAAGCCGGCCGCCGCCCGGCGCGCGCGCCGGTCTATTCGCACCTCGTCTACGACGTGATGCCGAACCATTGGAAGGAGGTCGATCACCCCGACATCCTGATCGTCGAGGGCCTCAACGTGTTGCAGGCCGCGCGCCTGCCCAAGGACGGCAAGGCGATCCCGTTCGTGTCCGACTTCTTCGACTTCTCGATTTACATCGACGCCGACGAGGACGTGCTGCTGCGCTGGTACGTCGACCGGTTTCTCACCTTGCGCGGCACCGCGTTTCGTGACCACATGTCGTACTTCCATCGCTATTCGAATCTGAGCGACGAGGAGGCGGTCGAGACCGCGACCTCGATCTGGACACGCATTAATTTGGTGAACCTGCGGGAAAACATCCTGCCAACCCGCCAGCGTGCCGACCTAATCCTCGTGAAGCACGCCAACCATGCGGTCGAGCAGGTCGCGCTGCGACGGTTGTGATTAAATAAATTCAGTTTCGTCATGCCCGCGAAAGCGGGCATCCAGTAGACACCAAAGCCGCAGTTTTATCTGATAGTTTAGTGTTTACTGGATCACCCGCTTTCGCGGGTGATGACAACCGAGTTAATCACGCCGCCAGCGACTCGGCCGGCGTCACCGTCGCCAGCATCGTCTCCAGCCGTTCGCGGTCGAGGGGCTTCGGCAAAAATCCGTCCATGCCGGCGGCGACGCAGGCGTCGCGGTCCTCGTCGAAAGCGTTGGCGGTGAGCGCGATGATCGACGTGCGTCGGGCGTCGCGGTCGTTTTCGGCGGCGCGGATGCGACGCGTCGCCTCGATGCCGTCGACGTCCGGCATGTTCACATCCATCAGCACGAGGTCATAGGGCACGCCCGAAACTTGCGCAGCGAGCCAGGACTCGACCGCGAGCGCGCCGTTCTTCGCAATGGTCGGGCGATGTCCAAGCTTGACCAGCAGCGCGTGGGCGAGCAGCGCGTTGATATCGTTGTCCTCGGCAACCAGGATCGCGAGGCCGCCAGATGCGCCGCCGGCGGGAACCAGCGGCGCCTCCATCATTTCGTCGGCCGCGGGTTCGCGTTCGAAAGCACCGGTGGCGCCGGTGAACCGCGCCGCGAGCGAGGCTGCGCGCAGCGGCTTGACCAGGTAGCCGGTGAAGCCTGCCGCCTGCAGGGCGGGAAGCTCGTGGCGCTCGCCCGGCGTGATCAGCACGATGCGCCGTGCGCACGCGGTGCCGATCGCGCGCCCCAACGCTTGCAGCGCCTCGCGACCCAGCGCGTGATCGATGAGCACCGCGTCCCAGTGCCGTTCGGGCAGGAGGGCCATCGCGGCGGCAAGATTCGGCATCACGGCGGTGCTCGCACCCCAGGCGCCGAGCCGCCGGGCGACGAGCGAGCTTTCGACCGCCCCGGGCGCGACGACCAGAATCGCCGCGCCGTGAAGCTGCGGCGGCACGAATGAGGCCCCCGCGTCGGCTGCGGCCGGCAGCGGTAGCCGCACCGTGAAGGTCGAGCCGCCGAGCGGAACGCTGTCGAGAGCGATGCTCCCGCCCATGCGCTCGACGATGCGCGTGGTGATGGCGAGGCCCAGGCCGGTGCCGCCGTAGCGGCGCGTCGCGCTGTCGTCGGCCTGCTCGAACTCGCGAAAGATGCGCGCCTGCGCCTCGGGCGCGATGCCGACGCCAGTGTCGCGCACCGTCAACTCGATTTCATCCGGCCATATGCCCGGCTCGACCGTGACGGCGACGCCGCCGGTCTCGGTGAATTTGATGGCGTTGCCGGCGAGGTTGAGCAGCACCTGGCGCAGCCGCGCCGCGTCCCCGATCACCTGCGCGGGCACGCGGTCTTCCACGTATGATGCGATCTCGATGCCCTTGTCGTGCGCGCGCGGCGCGAGCAGCTCGACTGTTTCTTCGACCAGCGGCGCGGGCGCGAACGCGCGCGCCTCGAGGTCGAGCTTGCCGGCTTCGATCTTGGAGAAATCGAGGATTTCCTCGATCAGCGACAGCAGGGTGTCGCCCGAGGTCTTGATCGCCTTGGCGTAGGTTGCCTGCTCGGGCGTGAGCGAGGTGTCGAGCATCAGCCCGGCCATGCCGAGGATGCCGTTTAGCGGCGTGCGGATCTCGTGCGAGACCATGGCGAGGAAACGCGACTTCGCCCGGTTGGCGCCTTCCGCTTGGTCGCGTGCGTCGGCGAGCGCGCGCTCGGTTTCCGCGCGGTCGGTCACGTCACGGCCGACGCTCTGGGTTTCGTTGGGTTCGGCGGAACTGCCGCGCACCGTCACCTCGCGCCAAGCGATCCAGCGCGCGCCTTCGGCCGTCGCGATCTTCTGGTCGGAGACTCTTGTGCCGTCCGAGAGCACCGCCGTCCCACCGTCCTCGATGACGTCGAGCGCGAAAGCGGTACCGGCGAGCGCTTCGCGCGATCGCCCGGCCAGCGTGCAGAAGGCGTCATTCACATAGGTGATGCGGCCGTCGCCGTCGCGCCGCACGATCACGTCGCCCTGCGCTTCGAGGAAGCTGCGCGCGCGCTCCTCGGCCTCCTTGAGTTCCCAGTTGCGGTCGGAGAGCCCTTCGAGCCGCTCCTCGAGCCGCCGCTTATCGGCGCGCAAATTCTGGATCCGACGCACGACCAGCACGAGGGCGCCGAGCGCCGCCACGGTCAGCCCGCCGCCGATGCTGAACGGCAGCAATGGCTCGTCGAGGGAGCCGTCGTCGGCGCGGCTTTGCGAAGTCAGCACCAGCGCCAGCAGCAGGGCCAGGACCAGGACTATGACGCGCGCGATCAGCGCGGCCGTGCGGTGTCCGTATAAAGCGCGGGCACGTACCTCGCCGGCGATTTCGGTATATGCGGCCATGTCCCGCCCGCCACCCCGTTAGCGCCGGGTTGCCTCAACGATCCAGCGCGGTTTGTTGCAAGCTTCGCCATGAGTCTGGGGCCCGGAGGGTTGCTAATTTCTTCATCCCGAAAGGGGGTTAGCGCGCGGGCGCCGGTATGGTTAATGAAGTGATAAAGGCGACCGCCGATTTGGCAGCGATCCGTGAAACTGGCGAATATCCGATGGTGCGGAATAAAGGATCATCGATGGGCTATCGGGCCGGCCTCGACATCGGCGGCACGTTCACCGACTTCGTCCTTCATGACGGCGGCAAGCGGCGCATTTCGCTGCATAAGCGGCTGACCACGCCGCACGACCCATCGATCGCCGCTCTCGAGGGTTTGAGCGAGCTTCTGGCCGATGCCGGACTGGCGCTCGATGCGGTCGACGAGATCGTCCACGGCACCACGCTGGTGACCAATGCGATCATCGAGCGCCGCGGCGCGCGCATCGGGCTGGTCACCACCGCCGGATTTCGCGACATCCTGCAGATGGGGACGGAGCAACGATACGACATTTACGATCTGTTCCTGCGTTTCCCCGAGCCGCTGGTCGATCGCCGTCATCGCCTCGAGGTGCCCGAGCGCATGGACGCGCTGGGACGCATCGTCCGGCCGCTCGACGTCGACGCGGTGCGCAGTGCCATCC
>Ga0306921_10008207_pt1 | contig 11038 bp, 10 predicted proteins | sample sta12Cox44000080_FD_203760 | JGI IMG/M metagenome (GOLD analysis project Ga0306921, IMG submission 203760) | Lab enrichment of tropical soil microbial communities from Luquillo Experimental Forest, Puerto Rico - statoxic.12C.oxic.44.000.080 (v2)... | ecosystem: Environmental > Terrestrial >... | reverse complement strand
AGTCGGTACCTCCCATGGTGAGGAGGAGATGAGGAGCTCTCCTAGGTCCCTGGAAAATCCCTGTGGAAGCATGCCCCGAGCTAGAGACTCCGGCGACCCCGGCACGCCCTCGCAATCGCGGTCGTCCCGAGTTCTGCCTTCCGCCTGAAGAAGAGCGTCGGCATCGCAATGAGGAACGATTTCGGAGCTGAACCTTCACGGCCTACTTCCTCGCTGTGTACGCTTCGCACCCACCAGTCACCCAGTGAATGGCAACACTCGCTTCCGGCCTACCTGCTCGGCTTTGACCGGACGGGACTTGCACCCGTTGGACTTTGTCGAGAGGTTTCACCGTCTCATCTTCGGTTCCCCCTCTTCCAGGTTTTGCCTAGCGCGATCTTTACGGTTCCCACGCTTCGTTTCCAAGTGCTTTACGTGTTCCTAGTATTAGCCCATGACCGCCGTCGCATACTTCATTTCAATGTGACTGCCCACCCAACAGCGGAATGGACTGGACAGCAACTGCGGGAGGCATTTCCCTTTGACCAAGGTCCTCGCTACCTGCTGCGCGACCGCGATGCTATTTTCGGCCTTGACTTCCGAGAACAGGTGCGAGACCTGGGCATCCATGAAGTGCTGTCCACACCGCGCTCGCCTTGGCAGCGAGCCTACGTGGAGCGGGTGATTGGTTCCATTCGGCGTGAGTGCCTCGATCATGTGATCGTGTTCGACGCAATGTCACTACGCCGTATTCTTGCTTCGTATTTCGCTTACTATCACCGATCGAGAACGCATCTCTCCTTGGGGAAGGACTCACCGGAGCCACGACCGATTCAGCCGCCGGCAATGGGACCAGTCGTGGCGGTTTCCCAGGTCAGCGGACTGCACCACCGCTACGAACGACGGGCCGCCTGAAAAGACCCCAAGCTACCGTGCTACGCACGGCCTTTGCTCGGCTCTGACATCGGTCTCCCAAGTACGCTCCTTTTACAAGGGTGCATCTGCGAATTTCCTTTACTACACTCGAGCAGGTCGGCAACCTGTTTGAACTGTTTGAACTGTTTGAACGGTTTGAACTTCGCGGTGGCGCCTTCGGGAATGACATCCGCAGCAGGGTGCACAGGGTTTTCGTTAGGGACACTTCCCAATATCGGCTGGCACAGCTTCCGGCACACGGTGAGCGCGTGGGGCAAAGAGGCAGGACTCGAGTTGGAGGAAGTCAAGACTCTTCTGCGTCACGAGAATCTTGCCACCACGTCCGAAGTCTATGGCGATCTTGGAATGGAAGCCAAGCGGAGGATCCAGCAGCAGCTGGTGAACTTCGTCAAACAGCAGGCCACACGCGTTCAGTAGCGGCCTGTACCCACCTGGTAAACTTATATGACCCTTATCTGACCCAGATTGTTTTCGCGGATTCGCGGCAAGTCCAAGAAAAGAATGGCTCCTCATGTAGGACTCGAACCTACAACCCTCCGGTTAACAGCCGGATGCTCTGCCATTGAGCTACTGAGGAGTATGTGTGCGTCTATGAGCGCATCGACGTTGCTTTCATTGTAGCGGCCAAGTATGCCTGCGTCAAAGATGGCAGGGTTCTGCTACGCGTCGACAGATCGTTTCTTCCCATCTCCGCCTAAACCTGTCAGAATCTTCGCTCATGGCAGGGCCCAAATCGCGCTACATTTTGGCCAGAGATGCTCCTGATTCTCGGGACCACCTCTACTCCGTCAGGCCCGCCCAACGACGCACGCGGCTTCCCCAGCTGGTTGATCTGCGTCGCGCCTGTCCTCCCGTGCTGAACCAGGGGTCCATCGGCACATGCACCGCACACGCTGTCGCCGCGGCATACTCCTTCGAACAGCGGGTGCAAAACGTGCGGGCGATTACCCCATCCCGTTTGTTCATTTTTTACAACGAGCGCGCCCTGACACACCAAAGAAGCCTTCATTGTGTTGTGCGTCTGCGTGACGCGATCAAAGTCATTGCCCGGATCGGCGTTTGCTCCGAATCCCTTTGGCGATACAGTGAAAATCCTCGTATATTGAGAAAGAAACCGCCGAGGGAAGCATTCCTTGCTGCCGCCAGGCGCAAAGTCGTCTCCTACCAACGCGTTCCCCCCGACGTTCACAAGCCGGGGGTATTCCTAAGGCGCTTGAAACACTGCCTGGCGGATGGACATCCCTTTGTCTTTGGTTTTACTGTGTACGAGAGCTTTGAAAGAGACGTGAAAGGAAAGTGGAAGGGCGGAATCATGCCTATTCCGAATCCCAAGACCGAGCAGTCAAAGGGCGGGCACGCAGTAATGGCCGTCGGCTACGACGATCGGCGAAAGGCGGTTCTGATAAGGAATTCATGGGGACCGGAGTGGGGAATGGGTGGCTATTTCCGAATGCCATACAAGCTGATTGCCCATCCCGACTTTGCTTACGACTTTTGGACGATCCGCGGCGTCACCGGCTGAACGCCGTTGGCCGTGTGCCAACCCACATTCGCGATTCTGCGCTGCTGCTTTGATTTTCGAGCCAGCCCGGCCGGACACAGCGAGAAGTGAGGCCTGCGATTGACCCGCCTTTTGCCCCCATGTTATAAATTTTCGCTTCACACTGCATTCCTAGTCTGGTGATTTCGGCCAGGAATACGGGTGTAAGTGCGCCCGACGCGGCCAAACCTCAACACTTCCGTCTTGAAGTGGAAGCGCGTTTCCGGGATATGAGCCTGCAATGGGTTTCGGTGGCCTTATCGCAAGGATATTTCGAATACAGAATTGGAACAAAGCCGCTCATTGGCCTTTGATTTCACACGGCATCTCGTGTGGTTGATCGCCCGAAAGGGCAATACTGTTCGACAATTTATGGGGCGACTCACCGCAACTACGGGTGTAGCCCATCGGAGGATTTTTATGCACAACTGGCTCGCCAATGGTTGCCGGCTTTCATTTTTCTCGTGTTCCATCATCCGCGTGCTCAGGCTACTCGGGGTAGGAACAGGTTTCATGTTGCTGCTGGCTGCCACGGCGTTTGCGCAGCCGGGCGAAACTCGGGGCGAGGCCAACCTGCAGCTGCCCGACCTGAGCTCCGTCAGTTTCCTGGGTACAGACGGGCACAAGCTGCTGACCTTCGGGCTGTTATTTTGCGTATTCGGGCTGGTGTTTGGGCTGGTGATTTACATGCAGCTCAAGAAACTGCCCGTCCACCGTGCAATGCGCGAGATCTCCGAGCTGATCTATGAGACCTGTAAAACATATCTGGTGACCCAGGGAAAGTTTCTTCTCCTACTTTGGGCGTTCATTGCCGTCGTCATTTTGCTTTATTTTGGTTTATTGCTGCGCTTCGAGGCTTTCCGGGTATTCATCATCCTGTGTTTCAGCGTGGTCGGGATTGTCGGGAGCTACGGGGTCGCGTGGTTCGGAATCCGGGTGAACACCTTCGCCAACTCCCGCACCGCCTTCGCCGCACTCGGGGGCAAGCCTTATCCGCTCTACTCGATTCCCCTGCGCGCAGGAATGAGCATTGGCATGATGCTGATCAGCGTCGAGCTGCTGATCATGCTCTGCATCCTGCTCTTCGTTCCAGGTGACTATGCCGGCCAGTGTTTTATCGGTTTCGCCATTGGCGAATCTCTGGGTGCGGCTGCCCTGCGTATCGCCGGCGGCATTTTCACCAAGATCGCCGATATCGGCTCTGACCTGATGAAGATCGTTTTCAAGATCAAGGAGGACGATGCCCGCAATCCCGGGGTAATTGCCGACTGCACCGGGGACAATGCCGGCGATTCGGTTGGGCCAAGCGCCGACGGCTTTGAAACCTATGGCGTCACCGGCGTCGCCCTGATTACCTTCATCCTGCTGGGAGTTCACAATCCTACCGTTCAGGTGCAACTTCTGGTGTGGATCTTCGTGATGCGCATCATGATGCTGGTTTCCAGCAGCCTGGCCTACTTCGTGAACGAAGCCGTCGCCAAGGCGCGCTACGGCAACGCCGACGAGATGAACTTCGAAGCGCCTCTGACTTCCCTGGTATGGCTCACTTCGATTGTCTCGATCGTCCTCACATTTGTGGTTTCGAAGCTGATCGTGCCCGATCTCGCGGGCGACACTTCGCAGTGGTGGAAGCTGTCGGTCATCATCTCCTGTGGCACACTGGCGGGAGCCATTATTCCCGAGCTGGTGAAGGTATTTACCTCGGTTGAATCGCGGCATGTAAAGGAAGTGGTCACCTCGGCGGAGGAGGGCGGCGCCTCGCTCGACATCTTGTCGGGATTTGTGGCCGGCAATTTTTCCGATTACTATCTCGGCCTCACCATGGTGGTGTTGATGGCCGTTGGGTACTCTGTGAGCACCCTGGGCTTGGGCGATCTGATGCTGGCTCCGGCCGTGTTTGCCTTCGGCCTGGTAGCCTTCGGGTTTCTCGGCATGGGACCGGTCACCATAGCCGTCGACTCCTACGGGCCGGTGACCGACAATGCGCAATCGGTGTACGAGCTTTCCCTCATCGAGCAGATTCCCGACATAAAGTCCGAGCTGAAGCGCGATTTCAACGTCGACGTCAACTTCGATCGCGCCAAGCACCTGCTGGAAGCCAATGATGGCGCGGGCAACACCTTCAAGGCCACCGCCAAGCCGGTGCTGATCGGCACCGCCGTCGTGGGCGCGACCACCATGATTTTCTCCATCATCATGGCCCTGACCGGCGGCCTTACTCACGGAACGGAGAATCTTTCTCTGCTGCATGCGCCGTTCGTGCTTGGCCTGATCAGCGGCGGCGCCATCATCTATTGGTTCACCGGGGCCTCGACCCAGGCAGTCACTACCGGCGCTTATCGGGCGGTGGAATTCATCAAAGCCAATATCCGGCTGCAAGGGGTGGAGAAGGCTTCGGTCGAAGACAGCAAGAAGGTGGTGGAAATCTGCACCCGGTACGCGCAGAAAGGAATGTTCAACATCTTTCTGGCCGTGTTCTTCGTGACACTTGCGTTCGCCTTCGTCGAACCATTCTTCTTCATCGGCTACCTGATCTCGATTGCGGTTTTCGGTCTGTACCAGGCGATGTTCATGGCCAATGCCGGCGGAGCCTGGGACAATGCCAAGAAGATCGTGGAGGTCGAGTTGAAACAAAAAGGCACACCCCTGCACGACGCCACGGTGGTGGGCGACACGGTAGGCGATCCCTTCAAAGACACCTCTTCCGTGGCTATGAATCCCATCATCAAGTTCACGACCCTGTTCGGGTTGTTGGCCGTCGAACTTGCCGTGCAGTTGACGGCGACCAGGGGCACAGCAACGGCCCGTCTCCTGAGCATGGTCTTCTTCGTGATTTCCTTCTTCTTCGTGTGGCGCTCGTTCTACGGAATGCGAATCGTGAAAGGCGCCTGAGCTGCAGATCTGTGTCCCTCGTGAAACGCCGCCTGGCCGGGGCGGCGTTTCGCTTGCGCCGGAGTCGGCGCATGGCGGGCTAACCGGGCTTCAGCTTCTTGCAAGCCATTCCTTTATTGCGACTTCATCTTGTCCTTGACCGCCCGCGCCAGTTTCTCGATCTCATCCGCCTTTTTGATCACATCCATTGAAAGAACGTTTTCATTGGTCTTGTCCACGTACTGCTTGAGCTCTGTGGCCAGGGCAAGCAATTTATCGGTATCCTTTTTGATGTCCTGCTGACGCAGCTCATTCTGCTTTTTCACCATCTCGCGCTTCTGCTGCACGGTCCATGGATCTTCAGTATTTCGCTGCTGCTGGTTCCCCGACACGCTGGCGTCGGGTATCTGCGGGTTCATTTGCGAATCAGCGGTCTGCGCAAGCACAATCAGCAAAACGGCCAGCGAATATTCCAACAACCCCTTCGACGGTGCAGCCCACTTCATAAGAAACTCCTTGCCGAGCCAAGACTTCAAAGGAAGCCGTAGCGTATGGGCAATGGCATATCTGCCACTCCCTGCCCATGGTTATAATCGCGCCAAACCTGCGGGTCGCGGTGACAAAATTCAAAATTATGGACCCTGAGCATATAGTCCAGCTCATCAACGTGGGTGATGTGCAGCACGCACCTGACTGATTTGAGCCACTTGGACGGTCGCCCTCGGCGGTCCCTGCCAACAATTCTGCATCATCTCGGCTGGTAGTGGCCCGAACGCCACCGCAGAAATAAGAGGCGGGTTATTTTCCGGCGCCGTTCAGTCCCGCCCACTTCTCCAGCAGCTGAATCGTGGCCGCGTAGTCGAGGTCATCCCATCCCTCTTCGCTGGCAAGCTCATAGACCTCGTCAACCGTCTCCAGGGCCGGGAGTTTTACCCTCGCCTCTTTTGCGGTATCGAGCAGCAAGTGGATGTCTTTGTGCATGAGACGCAGGGGAAAATTCGGCGAGTAGTCGCGGCGCAGCACGAATGAAGCCTTGTAATCAACCACTCCCGAACGAATCATCGAAGCCTGGATAAGTTCTATCATCTTCTGCGGCTCTACTCCCAGCTTGCGCGCCAGGGTCAAGCCTTCGGCAAATCCCTCGTAAATCATCGCGATCTGGAGGTTCATGCAAATCTTGGCGCACTGTCCCTTGCTGGTGTCGCCGACGTGGATCACGATCTTGCCCATCGCCTTGAACAGAGGCTCCATGGACTGGACGGTCTCCGCCGGCCCGCCAACGATAAAAATCAGCTGCCCGTTCTCGGCTCCCATCTTGGATCCGGTCACAGGAGCGTCCACCCACTGTACGCCTTTCTCCGCCACACGCTGCGCGAAACGCTGGGTGGCCGACGGCGAGATGGTACTGGAGTCAGCGATTACCATTCCTTCACGCAAGGATTGTTCCACACCATCGTCGGAGAATACGACGCGCTCGACGGCAGCGGTATCAGCGACACAAATCCACACGACATCAGCGTCCTTGGCTGCCTCGGCGGGAGAGACTGCCGTTCTTGCTCCTTCCACGTGCTGCCGTGCGGTGCGATTCCAAACCGAAACATCGTGTCCAGCTTTCACCAGGTTCGAGGCCATTGGCCGGCCCATGATGCCCAAACCAAGAAAAGCGATTCGCATTCCGTTCTCCTTGTAACTGCACTTGATTTAAGCTGGTTGTCGCAGTCAGGTCAAGAAAGCTCTTGCCGAGGCAGCCGGTCTGCCGCATCGTGAGTTGGAGGAGCAGCGTCTAATAGCGAGATATGACCGGAATCACCATAAGGCGCAAAGCCAAACAGATTGGAACCCTGGTAGGCAGATCGGCCTTAACCCCTCGCAGCGGCCGAACGCGCAGCCTGGTGCTCGTCAACCGTGGACAGCTGGGAGTCACTTTCATCGGGCACTCGAGCTTCTTGCTGCAGATCGGGGGAAAGAACCTGGTCATTGACCCCAATTTTGCGCAGTGGATTTTCCTGCTGAAAAGACTGCGGAAACCGGGGCTGCGCATGCGCGACTTGCCGCCCATCGATGCGGTGCTGGTATCTCACGCTCATTTTGACCATCTGCACCGCCCTTCACTGCGAAGCATCGCCAGCCTGACGCGCCGCAAGTCGGGTGCGCGCCCGGTGATCGTTGTTCCCCGGCACGTCCGCGACCTGGTTTCCGACCTGGGCTTTTCGCGCGTGGTGGAAATGGATTGGTGGCGAAGCCTTCAACTTGGCAATCTGGAAATCGTGCACACCCCGTCGCGCCACTGGGGAGCTCGGGTCATACGAGACGTACATCGGGGATACGGCGGATATGTGATCCGCTCTGGCGCTCACTGCCTGTATCACGCCGGCGATACCGCTTATTTCGAGGGCTTCTCGGAAATCGGCGCGCGCCTGCACCCGGAACTGGCTTTGCTCCCGATTGGGGCCTATCACCCCGCTTCCTTCCGCAACGCGCATACCAGCCCAGAGGACGCCGTTCAGGCAATGCTCGATCTGGGGGCGCGTTGGATGGTGCCGATGCACTACGGATCGTTTCGCTTGTCTTACGAACCAGTGGAGGAACCATTACCACGTCTCCTCGAAGCGGCCAGACAGCGCGGCATTTCGAACAAGATTTGTGTACTGGAAGAGGGCGTAACCGGGCTGTTCGAATCGCTGTGAAGACGACAATCCTTGTTTGGCGATAGCTCTAGAGCCCGGCCAGGGCCTGATCCAAATCGGCGATCAAGTCATCGATGTCTTCGATGCCCACCGAAATCCGTACCATGCCGTCGCTCAGGCCGATCGCCTTGCGACCGCTGGCACCGATGGTCGCGTGGGTCATGGTGGCCGGGTGCGAAATCAGTGTCTCCACGCCGCCGAGCGACTCTCCCAGAGTGCAAACGCGAACGCGACGCAGCAGCTTCTTGGCGTTGGCGAGTGAGCCGGTCTCAAATGTAATCAACGCTCCGAAGCCAGACATCTGGCGACGGGCGAGATCGTGCTGAGGATGGCTGGGCAAACCGGGATAGAACACGGTTTTGACTTTGCGGTGGCGGCTCAGAAAATCCGCCATCGCGCGTCCGCTCTGGTCGTGCTGCTTCATGCGTACGGCCAGGGTCTTCACGCCGCGGAGAACTAACCAGCATTCGAACGGGGAAAGAATCGCGCCTACGGCCTTTTGCACGAACGCCAACTTCTCCGCCTGTTCCATTGTGGAACAAATCAACGCCCCGCCAATCCCGTCGCTGTGCCCATTCAGGAACTTGGTCGTCGAGTGAAGCACGAGATCAGCGCCGAGCCTGAGGGGTTGTTGAAAATACGGCGACATAAAGGTGTTATCCACCACGATCTGGCAGCCACGGCGGTGTGCGATTTCGCTGACGGCAGCGATATCAGTAAGCTCCATCAGTGGGTTGGTGGGAGTCTCGATGTACACAAACCGCGTGGTTTTGCGAATGGCGGCGGCCACATTGCGCGGATTGGCGGTATTTACGTAGGTAAATCCCAGTCCCTGACCTGCCAGCACCTGATTGAACAAGCGCGGCACCCCGCCGTAGAGGTTGTTGGAGGCGACGATATGCTCCCCCGTTTGCATCAGGCTGGCAATGGCCGCCACAGCAGCCATTCCGCTGGAAAAAACACGGGCCGCCGCGCCGCCTTCGAGCGATGCCAGGTTCCGCTCGAGTCGTGAGCGAGTGGGATTGCCGGCGCGCGAGTAATCGTAGCCCTTGGTCCTGCCCAGCTCTTCCTGGGCATAGGTGGAGGTGGCAAAGATGGGAGGAGCGACGGCTCCGGTCGACGCATCGGGCTCACTTCCAACGTGGATCGCCCGGGTAGAGAATCCTGCCTGCTTTAGCCTCATGCTCTGGAGGGTGCCTTGTAATAAGAACTTCGCGGAAGTGCGCCGCGCCCTTGCCTTTATCCCTTGAAATGAAAAATGTCTTTCGAAAGATATCGTTCCGCCGAATCGGCAATGATGGTCGCGACGGTTTTGCCCGCTCCCAGTCGCTTGGCGACTTCGATGGAGACAAACACGTTGGCTCCTGAGCTGGATCCGCCGAGTACGCCCTCAACCAACGCCAGCTTTTTAACCGTGTCAAACGCCTCCTGATCGCTGACGGCGATAATCTCGTCAGCCAGGGAGCCGTCAAAGGTCTTGGGGACAAAGCTGGTGCCAATCCCCTCGATGGCGTGTGGCCCGTTGCGGCCGCCGGCGAGTACCGATCCATGGGTCTCCACTGCGATCGCGAGCATGCTGGGATTGCGCTCCTTGAAATAGCGTGCGACTCCGCTAAATGTTCCGCCGGTGCCGACGCCAATTACGACCGCGTCCACTTTTCCACCCAGCTGATCGAAAAACTCGCGTGCCGTAGTCTCATAGTGGAAGCCGGGGTTGTCGAGATTCTCAAATTGTCCGGCAATAAACGAATTAGGGGTGGTGGCGGCGCGATCTTTGATGTACCGGATGGCACCCTCCATGCCTTCCGCGTCGGGAGTACGAATCACTTCGGCGCCCAGGGCTTCCATGAGAATCGCCTTCTCTATGGAGAACTTCTCGGGAACCGCGAGTACCACTTTGTACCCGCGGGTGCAGCCGATCAGGGCCAGACCAACGCCGGTATTTCCCGCCGTAGCCTCAAGGATCGTTGCCCCGGGGCGAAGCCGGCCATCTTCCTCGGCACGACTAATCATGCCGAAAGCAGTTCGGTCTTTGATGCTACCGCCGGGATTCAAGGATTCCATTTTGGCGTAAATGTCAGCAACACCGGGAGGAGCGATTCTTCGCAAATGGAGGACCGGGGTTTCGCCAACTAGTTCGGTGATTTCTTCGGCCACGCGGAGAGGGGCGACTTCAGCAGTTTTCATGAACCTCTGGCAACTCGTCGGAGTTGAACTGACAAGGTTACGCGACGGCGAGCGTGCCGGTCAACGTGAGCGCCACAGGTTGAGGGCGACGGGTGAGGCAATGCAGGCTTGGAAACTTCGGCCGGGGAATCGTAGTCTAATGGAGCGGGGAGAGTTGTGCCTTTCCCTGAATACTCCTGATGATCATGAAATCATTTCGCAAAACGATTCTTCTGGCTTTGGTGATTGCCGGGGCATGCGCCGCAGTAGGACAGGACATTCTTCCCAAGTCATTTGCGGGATGGACACAAGCGGGAGAGGTGCGAAAAATCACGCAGCCGGAGCAGGCCGATGCCGCCTATCCGGGAGTGCTGCACGAATACGGGTTTGCCGATGCAGAGACCGCGACCTATACGCGCGAGGATGGTCGCAGGCTGACGATCAAGGCGGCGCGGTTTAAGGATGCGACAGGAGCGTACGGTGCGTTCACCTTTTATCGCAGCCCGGAGATGAAGATTGAACAAATCGGGACCAAGGCGGCATCGGCGAACCAGCGCATCCTGTATTTCCGCGGCAATGTGCTGGTAGACGCAACGTTCGATCGCATTACCGGAATGTCGGCGGCGGAGCTGCGAGAGCTTGCCGGCATGCTGCCCGAGGCCAAGGGTCCTGCCGCAAACTTACCGAACCTGCCCGAATATCTGCCGAAGCCGGGTGCTGTAGAGAACTCCGCCAAATACATTCTTGGCCCCCAGGCATTGGCAGCAACGCAGACCCCGCTGCCGGCTGACTTGATCGATTTCGCCAAGGAACCGGAGATCATGCGGCAAGACTACTCGACGGCAGATGGCCCGATCAC
>Ga0306921_10008203_pt1 | contig 11039 bp, 8 predicted proteins | sample sta12Cox44000080_FD_203760 | JGI IMG/M metagenome (GOLD analysis project Ga0306921, IMG submission 203760) | Lab enrichment of tropical soil microbial communities from Luquillo Experimental Forest, Puerto Rico - statoxic.12C.oxic.44.000.080 (v2)... | ecosystem: Environmental > Terrestrial > Soil... | reverse complement strand
GCGCGGCGAGAGCGAACCGTAGGGGTCTTGAAAAACGATCTGCATGTTGCGGCGGAACGGCCGCATCTCCTTGAAACTTTGCCCCTGCAGATCGTGGCCCATGAACGCGATCAGTCCTTCGGAGGAGATGAGGCGCAAAATGGCGCGGCCGAGGGTCGACTTGCCCGAGCCGGATTCGCCGACCACGCCGAGCGTCTCGCCCTTGCGTAGCTCGATGGTCAGGCCGTCGCAGGCTTTGACGTGGCCGACCACCTTGCGCAACAACCCGCTGGTGATCGGAAACCAGACTTTCAGGTCCTTGGTTTCGATCACGATCGGCGCATCGGGCTGCGGCGGAGCAGGATCGGGCTTCGGTTCGGCGGCAAGGAGCGCGCGGGTATAGGGATGCTCCGGCGCGGCGAAAACCCGCTCGACCGAGCCGTGCTCGACGATATTGCCGTCCTTCATCACGCAGACGCGCTGCGCGATCTTGCGCACGATGCCGAGGTCATGGGTAATGAACAACAGCGACATGTGCAGGCGCGCCTGCAGATCCTTCAACAGCGCGATGATCTGCGCCTGGACTGTGACGTCGAGCGCGGTGGTAGGTTCGTCGGCGATCAACAGATCGGGCTCGTTGGCGAGAGCCATCGCGATCATCACTCGCTGGCGCTGGCCGCCCGACAGCTGATGCGGGTAGCTTTTGAGCCGCGTTTGCGGATCGGGAATGCCGACTTGCGTGAGCACCTCGATGGTCCGCTCGCGCGCCGCCGCGCCGGTCAGGCCGCGATGCAAGAGCAAGATCTCGCCGATCTGTTTTTCGATCGTGTGCAGCGGATTGAGCGAGGTCATCGGCTCCTGGAAGACGATGCTGATATCGTCGCCGCGCACGCGGCGCATCTGTCGCTCGTCGAGCTTGAGAAGATCGGTGCCTTTGAAATTAATGGCACCGGACGGATGCCGCGCTGCCGGATAGGGCAGGAGCCGCAAGATCGACAGCGCCGTGACCGACTTGCCCGATCCGGATTCGCCGACAAGCGCCAGCGTCTCGCCCTTGGCGATGTCGAACGAAATCCGGTTCACGGCGAGGCTCTCGCGCCCGCCGGAGCGAAATGCGATGGAAAGATCGCGGACGGAAAGCAGAGCGTCTGTCATGCGAAGGTCTTGCGCGGGTCAAAGGCGTCACGCACCGCTTCGCCGATGAAGATCAACAGTGACAGCATCAGCGCGACAGTGAAGAATCCAGTTAGTCCCAGCCAGGGTGCGTGCACATTGGCCTTGCCTTGGGAGAGGAGTTCGCCAAGCGAAGGTGAGCCCGGCGGCAGGCCGAAGCCGAGGAAATCGAGCGCGGTGAGCGTCATCACCGAGGACGACATGATGAAGGGCAAGAACGTCATCGTCGCCACCATCGCGTTCGGCAACAGGTGGCGGAACATGATCGTCCGGTTGGAGACGCCGAGCGCGCGCGCCGCCTGGATATATTCGAAATTGCGGCCGCGCAGGAACTCGGCGCGCACCAGTCCGACAAGGCGCACCCATGAGAACAGCAAAAGGATGCCGAGCAGCACAAAGAAGCCGGGCGCCAGCACCGAAGAAATAATGAGGAGGAGATAAAGCTCCGGCACCGACGTCCAGATTTCGATGAAACGCTGGAACAAGAGATCGGTCCAGCCGCCGAAATAGCCCTGCACCGCGCCGGCGGCGATGCCGATGATCGATGACACCACGGTCAGGGTCAGCCCAAACAGCACCGAAATGCGGAAGCCGTAGATCAGCCGCGCCAGCACGTCGCGACCCTGGTCGTCGGTGCCAAGCCAGTTCATTTCCAGCGAGCCGCACGGCGTGTAGCCGTTTTTGGCCGCGAAGTCGCAGTCGCGCTGATTAAGAAGCCAGGTCGGCTTTGACGGAAATGCCGAGGGCGGCCGATCGTTGATGGTGCGATAGGAGAAGCGGATCGGCGCCCAGATCTCGATCGCATTATGCTCCTCGAGAAACCGTTGCAAATAGGGATCGCGATAGTCCGCGGCGGTGCCCAGCGTGTCGCCGAATTCGGTATCCGGGTAGGTCACAAAAACCGGGAAGAAATTCTTGCCGTCGAAGTGAATGAACAGCGGCCGGTCGTTGGCGATGAACTCGGCAAACAGCGAGATGACAAACAGCACCAAGAACAGCCAAAGCGACACATAGCCACGTCGATTGGCTTTGAAGTTGCGCCAGCGCCGCGCGTTGAGCGGGGAAAATTCGAAGCCGCGCGCCGGCGCGGTAATTCCCATCGGACCGGCTGGCTCGACATCGGGACGCAGGTCTTCCCGTTCGAACGCGCTGCCGGGGATTTTGATTTTTTCTTCGGCCTCGAACTTGATATCCACCTCAGACCTCCCGCGTCTCAAAATCGATGCGCGGATCGATCCAGGTATAAGTGAGGTCGGAGATCAGGTTCACGACCAGGCCGACCAGAGCGAAAATGTAGAGAGTGGCAAACACTACCGGATAATCGCGGTTGAGTACGCTCTCGAAGCTTAGGAGGCCGAGTCCGTCGAGCGAGAATATCGTCTCGATCAATAGCGAACCGGCAAAGAACGCGGCGACGAACGCGCCTGGAAAACCGGCGATCACCAACAGCATCGCATTGCGGAAAACATGACCGTAAAGCACCTGCCGCTCGGAGCAGCCCTTGGCGCGCGCGGTAAGCACATATTGCTTACGCAGCTCCTCTAAGAACGAGTTTTTGGTCAAGAGCGTTATCGTCGCAAACGCCGCCAGCCCCATCGATGTAATCGGCAGGATGAGATGCCAGAAGTAATCGAGGATTTTCTGCCACCAGGGTAATTGCGACCAGGTGTCTGAGATCAGCCCGCGCAACGGAAAAATCTGAAAGAACGAGCCGCCGGCGAATAAGATGATCAGTAGGATCGCAAACAGAAACCCCGGTATCGCATAGCCGACAATGATGACGCCGGACGTCCAGATATCGAACGGCGAACCGTCTTTTACCGCCTTGCGGACGCCGAGCGGAATCGAGATCAGATAACTCATCAGCGTCATCCAGATTCCGAGCGAGATCGAAACCGGCAGCTTCTCCTTGATCAGTTGCAGGACGCTGACGTCGCGGAAATAGCTCTTGCCGAAATCAAAGCGCACATAGTTCCACAGCATGATGAAGAAGCGCTCGTAGGCCGGCTTGTCGAAACCAAACTGCTTTTCGAGGCTCTTGACGAAGGCGGGGTCGAGGCCTTGCGCGCCGCGATATTTGGAATTGACCTCGGCTGCAGCGCCGCTTGCGGCGCCACCGCGTGAGCTGAAATCGCCGCTGGCGGAGCCCGATATGCGCGATGTGGCGCCGGTATCGGAGCCCGAGAGCTGCGCGATCACGCGTTCGACCGGTCCGCCTGGCGCAAATTGAACCACGACGAAGGAGACCAGCATGATCCCGAAGATGGTGGGGATCATGAACAGGATGCGGCGGGCGATGTAAGCGGTCATAGCTGGTTTATGGGCCCGGTAGCGTCATGACTTATCTAATGGCTTGGTCGGGAACTTATTCCGGAACTAGTTTCGCTTGTGGCGCGCTTCGGCGCTGCAACCTCGACCATATACGACAAGTGAGACGTTCGCGTTTCCTCGACGCGGCAGCATAAAGGCACAGAAAGCAGGAACAAGTGCAGTGCCGTCAGGCTAACCCCTCAGCTTGATTTTCGCCCCTTTAGCGGAGTCATACCACCAAGTTTCGGGAATGGCGCGGAAATAACGCGGCTGCGCCGGCGGGCGGCCGAATACGTCCCAATAGGCGATCCAGTGCGAGGATTTGTACCAGTTGGAAATCCAGTAGCGGCCGGAGCGTATGACGCGGTCCAAGGCGCGGCAGGCGGTGACCAGCGCCGGGCGCGAGCCGGCGGCGATGATGGTTTCGATCAACGCGTCGACCGCCGGGTCGGCAATGCCGGAGAGATTGTTGGACCCTTTGAGCGTCGCGGCCTGGGACGAGAAAAACGAGCGCAGCGAATCCCCGGGCGTGGAGGAAAAGCTGAAGCGATCGATGGTGATATCGAAATCGAAGCCGTCGCGACGGGCGCGATATTGCACGGGATCGACGATGCGCAAACTGGCATCGATGCCGAGCGCTTTCAGATTCCTGATGAACGGCATGTGATGCGGTTCGAATGACGGCTCGTCGATTAAAAATTCGATCGTGAACGGCGACCCATCCGACAGCACGCGCTTGCCGTTCTGGATCGGGCAACCGGCATCGCCGAGAAGCTGCGCCGCCTGACGCAACAGCGTGCGATCCTGGCCGGACCCGTCGGACACCGGAGGCGTATAGGGCTCGCCGAACACTTCCGCCGGCAATTGGCCGCGGAACGGCGCGAGCAAAGCGGCTTCCTCGGCGCTTGGCGCACCCTGTGCCATCATGTCGGAGTTCTGAAACACCGAGACGGTTCGCTTATACGAATCGTACATGATGGTCTTGTTGGTCCACTCGAAATCGAAGGCTTTGTTGAGCGCCTCGCGCACGCGGCGATCGGCGAATTGGCGCCGCCGCGTATTGATGAACCAGCCTTGCGCGCCGGAAGGCGTGTCGTCCGGAATTTCGTCCCGTTTGACGCGCCCGTCCTTGACGGCGGGGAAATCATATCGCGTCGACCAGAAGCGCGAAGTGAATTCCTCGCGAAACAGATAAGATTGCGCGGAGAAACCTTCGAAGCCGACGTCGCGGTCGCGGTAATATTCAAACCGGACCGTATCGAAATTGTTCTGGCCGCGGGCCACCGCAAGCGCGGCGCCCCACCAGTCCGCGACGCGCTGATACTCGATATAGCGGCCGGGTTCGAAGCGGCCGACTTTGTACGGCCCGGAGCCGAGCGGAATCTCCAGCGTCGATTCCTCGAACGGCCGTGTCGCATAATAGGCACGGGAAAAAATCGGCAGACCAGCGACTAACAACGGCACGTCACGGGCGCGCTTCTGAGCAAAGCTGACGGTAACGCGGACGTCGTCATCCGCCTTGGCGCCCAGGAAATCGCGCAGCGCTTGGCTGATCAGCGGATGTCCTTTCTCTTTCAAGATATTGAGCGAGAACGCCGCGTCCGGTGCGGTCAGCGGCGAGCCGTCGTGGAATTTGATGCCCGGACGGATGAAGAATTGATAGACGAGGCCGTCGGCGGAGCGGCGCACTTTCTCCGCCGCAAGGCCGTACATCGCATCCGGCTCGTCCCCGGAGCGGGTCATCAACGCGGCGAAGGTCAGCTCCATGCCCTGCGCGGCATCGCCCTTGAGAATAAAGCTGTTGAGCGAATTGAACGTGAGGAAGTTCTGGTTGTAGAGGCGGTCTGGACCGATTTGCGAAAACACGCCGCCTTTGGGCGCGTTCGGATTGACATAACCAAAGTGCGGAAAATCGGGCGGATAGGCGAGGTCGCCGAACGCCGAGAGCCCGTGCGATTCGATCATGTCCGTGGCGGCGGGATCGGCGAGGAGGCGCCCAGCCAGGGCAGCGCTCGCGGCAGCGCCAGTCCCGGCAGCAAGCAAACGGCGTCGCGATAAACGGCCTTTGATTGCGATCACTGTCCTGACGTTTTCGCCGCCTTGGCGGTGTCCCACCACCACACGCTGGGGAAGGCAGCGCGGCCGTATTTCGGCATCGTCTCGGGATGGCCAAAACGATCCCAGCGCGCGGTCCGCACTTTGCCGTAGGTCCATTGCGGTATGACGTAGTGGTTCCACAACAGAATCCGATCGAGCGCGTGGGTGGCGGCTTCGAGATCGCTGCGGTTTTTCGCGAAGATGATCTGCTCGATCATCGCGTCGACCGCTGGATTCTTGATGCCGATCATATTGAGCGAGCCGGGCTGGTCGGCGGCTTGCGAGCCCCAGAAACCGCGCTGCTCGTTACCGGGCGTGAGCGATTCGCCCCAGGCGAAAGTGATGATATCGAAGTCCCAATTGCGCAGCCGATTTTCGTATTGCGCCTCGTCGACGGTGCGCACTGCGACCGTGATGCCGAGCCGCTCCAGCGACGGTTTGAAGAACAGGAATACGCGCTCGAAACTCGGATCGGCGGCCAGAAGCTCGACCGAATAGGGTTCGCCGGTCTTTACATTGACGAGCTGTTGATCGCGCACCTCGTAGCCGGCGTCCTTCAACAGGTGCAGCGCCTCGCGCAGATTGGTCCGAATCTGTTCGGGATTACCGTTGACCGGGTTGGCAAAGGGCTTCTTGAACACTTCCGGCGGGACCTTGTCGCGCACGGTTTCGAGGAGCTCGAGTTCGCGTCCACTCGGCAGTCCGGAGCAGGCGAGCTCGGTGCCTTCGAAGTAGCTGGTGATACGCTTGTACTGATTGTAGAAAATCTGCTTGTTCATTTCTTCGAAATCGAACGCGCAATTGAGAGCAAGCCGCAACCGCGGGTCCTCGAATTTTGGCCGCCGGATATTGAACGCGAACGCCTGCATCACGCCGGAATTGCGAATCGGGAACTCCTCGAGCAGGACGCGCTTGTCCGAAACCGCCGGGAAATCGTAAGCCGTGGCCCAGTTCTTGGCGCTGTTCTCGTTTCGCCAGTCGATGTTGTCGGCCTTGAAAGCTTCAAGCGCCACCGTGCTGTCGCGGAAATACACGAATTGGAGTTCGTCAAAATTGTGCATTCCGGCAACGACGTTCAGATCGCGCGCCCAGTGATTGTTCACCCGTTCAAGGATGATATTCCGCCCGGCGGAAAAATCCTTGATGCGATAAGGTCCGCTGCCGAGCGGCGGCTCAAGCGTGGTCTCGCCGATATTGCGCTGCTTGCCGTTCTTGTCGGTTCCTTCCCACCAATGTTTCGGCAGGACGGTAAGCTGGCCGATGATTTGCGGCAGTTCGCGGTTGCCCGGCGCGTCGAAAACGAAGGTGACTTCGCGCTCGCCGGTTTTTTCTGCTTTGGTGACGTGCCGGTAATAGGCCGAGAGCTGCGGGCTGTATTGCTTGAGCGAATTGAAGGAAAAAATCACATCTTCGGGCGTGACCGGTTTGCCATCTTGCCATTTGGCCTGCGGCCGCAGCCGATAGGAGACCGAGGAGAAATCGGCCGGAAAACTCACCGCTTCCGCCAGCAAGCAATATTCGCTCGAAACCTCGTCGAGTGCGGAGACCGACAGCGTTTCATAAATAAGATCGACACCGGCCGCGAGCGAGCCCTTCACGCCGGCGATTACGGTGTTGAAATTGTCGAACGTGCCGATCCCAACCTGCCGCGCGGTGCCGCCCTTGGGCGCGGCGGCATTGACATATTCAAATTGCTTGAAGCCCGGCGGATATTTCAGTTCGCCATAGAGCGACAAGCCGTGCCGCCAAGTCTTGTCCTGCGATTGCGCCCGCGCGGCGCCAATCCAGTCGGGCAGGGGTAGCCGCCCCGCGGCCATCGCGAGTAGCGCAGATTTCAGCACGGATCGGCGGTCCACCGGATGCTCCCAATTAGTTCAGGGTATGTCGCGCGACATTATTGTGCCTTTTGAATGATGACACCAGCGTGCCGGTGTGCCCCGCGACGAAAAGCATGGACCTCTTGCGCCCGTGAACAGAACAAGGTCGCGGGTTTTTTTGTCGCGGCGTCAGGCCATTCTAGTGGTTGGGGGCGCCATTTGACTGCGCCGGCGCGCCGGCCGGAGCCGGGTTGGCCGGCGTCCCGGCCGGAGGATTCGTGCCTGCCCCGGTGGACGAAGGCGTCGTCGTGCTGCCATTCTCGGCCTTCGGCAGCGGCACCGGATTGGGCGAAAGCGTGTCGAGATAGGCAATCACGTCGGCGCGCTGCTTATCGTTCGACAAACCCGCGAAGGTCATGGCCGTGCCTGGCGCATAGGCGCTCGGCTTGGCCAGCCAGGCGTTCAGCGCGTTGAAATCCCAATTGCCGTTCTTCGATTTGAGCGCGGCGGAATAATTAAAGCCCGCGACCGAGGCGATCTTGCGCCCGACCACATTATAAAGGTCCGGCCCGATCTTCGGGCCTTGGCCCTCCTGGACGTTATGGCAGGCTTGGCATTGTCTGGCGACGTCCGCCCCGCGCTCTGCCGAGGCGCTCGCCAACAGCGTGTCGATCGGCACTGCCGCGGGCGCGGCTGGAGCGGCGGCACCCTCCGGCTGCGCTTCCTTGACCGCCACCGCATAGCCGGGCTTGGCCGGCCGCTCCGGGGTAAAAATGGCTTCTGCCGCGATATGCATTGCGACCAGGATGAGACAGGTGCCCAGCAAGGCGCCAAGGATCTTGTTGAGTTCGAACGAATTCATCGCTGATCGCTCCGCAGGCAGCGGCGTGGTGAGCCCGTAAGCGGGCCGTGGTGGGCGGCGCACAAATAGCCGGTTTGCTGCGCCGGTTGCAACCCGTATAAGCCCGTCTTCAAGAGGGCCAGTGCCGCGAACCTGAAGTTCGCACAGTTTGCGGCGTCCTCGAAGGCGAACTTCTAGTCCAAAAGCGGCACTAGAACGATAGACTCTTATTGTCCTTGTCGATGTGTCCTTGTCGATTGCAAATTCGTACGAGCAGGCCGCAAATGTTTACGAACTTTGGAGTCGGGACACTCGGCGCCGCCATGACTGACGGTCTGCATGTCTGACGTTCTGATCGTAATTCCCGCTCGCATGGCGGCGACCCGGCTGCCGGGCAAGCCGCTCGCTGATGTCGGCGGGGTGCCGATGATCGTGCATGTGCTGCGCCGGGCGGAGGCGGCTGCAATCGGGCCGGTGGTCGTCGCCACCGACTCGGAGGCCATCGCGGCGGCGGTCGCCAAGGTTGGCGGGCGTGCGGTGCTCACGCGTGCCGATCACGTCTCGGGATCGGATCGCACCTTCGAGGCGCTGGAGCAGATCGACGCCAAGCGCAGCGTCAAGATCATCGTCAATTTGCAGGGCGATCTGCCGACGCTTGAGCCCGCCGCCATTGCCGCGGCGCTGACCCCGCTCGGCGATGCGGCCGTGGATATCGCGACGATCGCCGCCGAGATCGCGTTGCCCGAGGAACGCGGCGATCCGAATGTGGTAAAGGTGGTCGGCACTCCCGTCACGCCACGGCGTCTGCGCGCGCTCTACTTTACCCGTGCCGTGGCGCCGGCGGGCGAGGGGCCGCTCTATCATCACATCGGCCTCTATGCGTACCGCCGCGCCGCGCTCGAGAAATTCGTCAAATTGCCACCGTCGCCGCTCGAACAGCGCGAGAAGCTCGAACAGCTGCGTGCGCTCGAAGCTGGCATGCGCATCGACGTGGCGCTGGTCGATACCGTGCCGCTCGGCGTCGACACGTCCGAGGATTTGGAAAAGGCGCGCGCCATGCTAGAGCATGATCCGGAAAAGTGGACACCGTTTTTCCGAAAAGATCGTGCTCCATCAAAACACTAGAGCGCCGACTTGCTCTAGATAGATTGTGCTAAAAGCACGGCGGTCATGACCAAGAAAAGGCGGCCCAAAACGGGCGGGCGCGACAAGATCGCTTTCCAGGGCGAGCCGGGCGCGAACTCGCATATCGCTTGCGAACAGGCCTACCCGGACTATGCGCCGCTCGCTTGCGCCACGTTCGAAGACGCCTTTGCCGCGGTGCGCAGCGGCCGCGCAGCCCTGGCGATGATCCCGATCGACAATTCGGTGGCCGGACGCGTGGCCGATATCCACCACCTTATGCCGGCTTCGCAACTGCACATCGTCGCCGAATGGTTTTTGCCGGTACAGCATCAGCTGGTGGCGCCGCGCGGCGCGACGCTGCGCACGATAAAGACCGTCGAAAGTCACATTCATGCGCTCGGCCAGTGCCGCAACCTTATCCGCAAACTTGGCGTGAAGCCCGTGGTGGCGGCCGACACCGCCGGCGCCGCGCGCGAAGTCGCCGAAGCCGGCGAAATCACCCGCGCCGCCTTGGCAACCAAGCTGGCGGCAAAAATCTACAACCTTCGCATTCTCAAAAAAGATGTCGCCGACGCCAAGCACAACACCACGCGCTTTATTGTGCTGGCACGCGAGCCGAAATGGGCGAGCCGCAAGGAAAAGCGCGTCGTCACCACTTTTGTCTTTGAAGTGCGCAATATTCCCGCGGCGTTGTACAAGGCACTCGGCGGCTTTGCCACCAATGGCGTCAACATGACCAAGCTGGAAAGTTATATGGTCAATGGCAGCTTTGCCGCCACGCAATTCTACGTGGACGTGCAGGGTCATCCTAAACAGCGCGCGCTCGAACTGGCGCTCGAGGAGCTTGAATTCGTGTCCCAGCCGAAATCGCTGAAAATTCTCGGTGTTTATCCCGGGCATCGGTTTCGCGACACGTTCAAATAAGTGACGGCCGAGCGCGGACGGCAATCCGCGGTTTTTCGAATTTCAGTCTTTAGGGAAACACAGGCGATGAGCAACGAAGAACCCAAAGTGCGGCGGACCCTGCAGCTGCGATTTACGCTGCCGATGTCGGATTCCAGCCAGCTGATCGCCATGATCAAGGCGGCGACGCCGTTTTATCAGATGTTCGGCAAGGCCGAGGTTCGCCTCCTACAGAACGTCGACGATCAGACCAAATTTGTGCAGGAGATCGAATACGAGGCGAACGAAGACTGGGAGTTGAACCGCCAGCGCATCGCCGGCGATCCGCGCATGCAGGTTTATTTGCAAACCTGGCGCAACCTGTTTCCTGGCGCGCCCGAGATCGACGTTTATCAAGAGGTTTGAGGGTGGGGCCTCAAGGTCGGAGGACAGAGGTTACCCCTAAACGGCTATCCCCCTAAACCGACATCCGACTTCCGTCATCCGGCCTCTGGCACACTGTGCCAAAGGGATAATCGGAGTTTGATTTCGATCAAATACACGGGGGGGACATGTTGATTGACTAAGACTTGGCGCTCCGGTTCTTGGTCCCCAACCCCCGGTTAGCGCTAGTGGCCCCGGACATCCCCATCCCCCGAACCCCCTGTCCGGGGCCACGCGTCGTACAGCTTCCGACCACTGTGCCGCTTGATTGGTTGGTCATCGCTGCCCGCCACGCAATGCAAATAGAATGTCGTGGCCAAATTGTGCGCGACGCCGGGTCAAATTCCGGCTGTACCCAAACAAAGTGATCA
>Ga0306921_10008202_pt1 | contig 11039 bp, 10 predicted proteins | sample sta12Cox44000080_FD_203760 | JGI IMG/M metagenome (GOLD analysis project Ga0306921, IMG submission 203760) | Lab enrichment of tropical soil microbial communities from Luquillo Experimental Forest, Puerto Rico - statoxic.12C.oxic.44.000.080 (v2)... | ecosystem: Environmental > Terrestrial >... | reverse complement strand
CGCCTCGGTGCTGCCGGTGTGGCTGCTGCTCGCGCCGCGCGACTATCTCTCGACGTTCATGAAGGTCGGGACGGTGGCACTGCTGGCGCTCGGCGTCCTCATCGCGCATCCGCAGCTGCAGATGCCGGCGGTCACCAAGTTCATCGACGGCAGCGGCCCGGTGTGGGCGGGAAGCCTTTTCCCGTTCCTATTCATCACCATTGCCTGCGGCGCAGTTTCCGGATGGCACTCGCTCATTTCCTCGGGCACCACGCCGAAAATGATCGAGAACGAGAACCAGATCGCCTTCATCGGCTATGGCAGCATGCTGACCGAGTCGTTCGTCGCGATCATGGCGATGATCGGCGCCTCGGTGATTCATCCGGGCGTGTACTTTGCAATGAACAGCGGGGCAGGGCTGATCGGCACCACTGCAGCGCACGCGGCCGATGTCGTCACCCAATGGGGCTTCACGGTGACGCCCGACATCCTCACCCAGGCGGCGCGCGATGTCGGTGAGACGAGTATCCTGTCGCGTACCGGCGGGGCACCGACGCTGGCGGTCGGCATGGCCACGATCTTCTCGAGCTTCCTCGGCGGTCGCGCGCTCATGGGGATCTGGTACCACTTCGCTATCCTCTTCGAGGCACTCTTCATCCTGACGACGGTCGATGCCGGCACGCGTGTGTGCCGCTTCATGATCCAGGACCTGGTGGGCCACGCGGTTCCTGCGTTCAAGGCCACGCGCTCATGGGGCAACAACCTGATCGGCTCGGCGCTCTGCTGCCTGCTGTGGGGGTACCTGCTGTATGCGGGTGTCGTCGATCCGTACGGAGGCATCTGGACGATGTGGCCGCTGTTTGGCGCCACCAACCAGATGCTGGCGGCGATCGCGCTGACGCTCTGCACCGTGGTGCTGTACAAGATGAAGCGCGAGCGCTGGGCATGGGTGACCGTCGTGCCAACGGTGTGGCTGGTGATCTGCACGCTCACTGCGGGGCTCGAGAAGGTGTTTAGCCCGAACCCGAAGGTCGGGTTCCTCAGTCACGCGGAGAAGTTCAGCCAGGCACTCGCATCCCAGCAGGTGTTGGCGCCCGCCAAGTCTCTGGGCGAGATGAGCCGCGTCATCTTTAACGACTATCTCGATGCCGCGCTCGCCGCCCTCGCGGTGACCATCGTGATCGTGATGGTGGCGTACGGCATCGTACGGGTTCGCCAGGCGCGTGCCACTCCGCGCAACACCGCGATCGAGATCGGGGGCGCCGCGGTGGACCATGGATAGCCTCGCGCGCCTGTGGGGGAGGGCGGTGCAGACCGCCCGCCTCATGGTCGGGATTCCCGATTACGACACCTATGTGGCGCACCGACGCGCGCACCACCCCGGGGAAGCCGTCATGAGCTACCAGGAGTTCTTCCGGGAGCGGCAGAAGGCGCGCTATGGCTGCGAAGGAGGCCGCATCGGCGGCTGCTGCTGAGACGCTCGCCGAATCACGGAGTTCAGGCGCTCTGGGTGCCTCGCGTACGCGGCCAACCTTACTCGAGTGCGGTCTCCTCTGCTCCAGCGCCAGACGCACGGACAGTTGACCGGCCTTCGCGTTTCGGAGCACTCTCCCGCGCACTCTGGGAGGATCACCTTGAGACGAAGAGCCTTCTGGGCAGGGGGCCTCGCCGCGCTGACTGCGGCGTCAAGGCCATAGGCATTTCAATGACAAAGATTTCGGGGGCACACCCATGAAGTTACTACGCTCATTCGCTTACAGCCGGCCTGGGAAGATCGGCAGGCGTCAGTTTCTGGGTGTTGCAGCGGGTGCGGCTGCGTTACTCCCGGCTCGTGCCTTATGGGCCGATGTTTCCGGCCCGGGGGCCGTACCGTCGAAGGTGGCGGCCGTCTCTGGTGATGGGAAGCCCGTCGAGCTGACGGCGGCGGAGGTAAAGGAGCTCCGCGCGAGCCTCAAGGGCAAGCTGCTTCTGGCTCAAGATGCCGGATACGAGGAGGCGCGGCGTGTCTGGAATGGCTCGATCGACAGGCATCCGGCGCTCATCGTCCGCTGCGAGAGCCGCGAGGACATCGTGCGCGCCGTGCAGTTCGCCAGCGCGCATTCGCTGCTGACCGCCGTGAAGGGCGGCGGCCACAGCCTCTCGGGGCAGTCCACCTGCGAGGGCGGGCTGATGATCGATCTCTCCGGGATGCGCGGGATCCAGGTCGACAGGGACAAGCGTGTGGCCCGCGTGCAGCCGGGCGTGCTGCTCGCCGCACTCGATGGCCAGTGCCAGGAGGCTGGTCTCGTGACGCCCCTCGGTACCGCTGCCGACACCGGCATCGCGGGCTTGACGCTCGGAGGAGGCCAGGGACGCCTCATGCGGAAGCTCGGGCTCTCATGCGACAACGTTCGTTCGTTCGAGCTCGTTACCGCGGATGGCAAGGTTCGCACGGCCAGTGCCACGGAAAATCCGGATCTCTACTGGGCTCTCCGCGGCGGCGGTGGGAATTTCGGAGCCGTGAGCAGCTTCGAGTATGGGCTGCATCCGCTGGCCCATCCGGTTCTCGCCGGCGGCCGCACGTTTGCCTTCGACCAGGCGCGCGCCATCGTCGGGGCACTGGCAGACATGGCCGCAAAAGCGCCCGATGAGGTCTTCCTCGACGTCGGAGTCTTCAATGCCTCCGGACACAGCGAGCTCCCGAAAGGCACCTACGCCGCGGTCGAGTTCGTCTATAGCGGCGATCCCAAGGAGGGCGAGCGCTTCCTGCCCATGCTGGATAAGCTCGGCAAGCCGCTGAATGACACGATCAAGGCCAAGCCCTATGTGGTGGCGCAGAATGGTCCCACGGGCGCAGCGCCGCAGGCACTGCCACCGGGTCTGGGCGTCTACGTCCGCTCGGGGTTCGTACAGACTATCTCGGACAAGCTCATTGATGAGTTGATTCATGCGTTCCAGCAGGGGCCGCCCTGGCTCAATGAGATCGGATTCGGTCCGATTGGAGGCCAGGTCGCGCGCGTCAAGGCGGACGCAACGGCCTACTGGAATCGCGACGCCCAATACGAGCTCCTCATGACAGCCGCCTGGATGGATCATTCGCAGGACGAGCACAACGTCGCCGCCATGCGCGACGTATGGAAGGCCTTCGAACCCTTCACGCGCGGCTACTACGTGAACACCGAACCTTCTGCGGCCGAGGGGCGCCTGAAGGCGACGTACGGCGATAACTGGGCGCGGCTGGTGCAGTTGAAAAACCAGTACGACCCGAAGAACCTGTTCCGGCTGAATGCGAACATCAAGCCGACGGCGCACGCTTGAGGCAGGTCAGGCGGCGTTCCTACGCACTTGTCCAAGTGGCGGGTGCGGCACTCAGCGGTTAACCTCCGGCGATGAGGTGGCCGGCAACCTTTAGTATCGTCTGCATCGCGACGACCTTGTTCGCCTGCGCGTCGCAGACCTCCCGGGTCGATGAGATGCAGCCTTACGCCATGAAAACGGCGCAGCAAAGGGGCGCTTCCGAGCTGAATTGTCCTGCAGCAAGCACCCAGCTCCTCAGCAAAAAAGAAATCGAGCCGTCGCAAACAACCGGTTGGTACGAGTATCCACACCGCTCCGAATTCACCGTCGAGGTGACCGGCTGCGGGAAGAGCAAATCGTACCTGGTCGGGTGCGACTGGCGGCAGAAGGGGTGCGAGGCCGGTCCCCTGCCAACCGCTGGCACGCCGACCGTACATCCGCTGGCTAACGAGCTGGAACCCGACGCTGTGCGCGCAGCTCAGCAGCGCGGCTCGGATCAGCTCGGCTGTCCGGCCGCAAGTGCCCAGGTCATGAGAAAGGAAGCGATTGAGGAGGGACAGACAAGCGGCTGGTACGACCCGCCGCACCGTGCTTTGTACACGGTGGATGTCAGCGGGTGCGGTAAGAAGGTCTCATACCTGGTGGCCTGTGATAAGCAGACGAAGGGGTGCGCCACCGGGGGCCTGCAAAACACCTCTACCGGCGTCCCCTCGCCACTGGCCGATAAGATGCAGCCTGATGCCGTCAAGGCGGCGGAGCAACGCGGTTCCGTCGAGCTCCAGTGTGCCACGATGACCGCTCAGGTTACGAGAAAGGAACAGATCGAGGAGGCGCAAACAACCGGCTGGTATGAGGCACCCTACCGTGCTCTCTACACGGTGAATGTCGCGGGTTGCGGCAAGAACCAAACGTACCTGGTCGCCTGTAACAACAAGAATAAGAGCTGCGCTACCGGCAGCGCAGCGCAGTGAATGCGCCTCGCAGCGGACCTTGCGGACAGGCGGGGCGCTCTCAGAGCTTCTTCACCACGACCCGACCGTTTGCGTCCACATATACGCGATAGCGGTTCCCGTCCTTGCAGGTGGCCGTGTAGTCGCTGTCGGCGTTTCGCTTCGAATCGACGACCTTATCGCAGGGAAAGCCATTCAGTGCGATCGTCGCCTTGAGGTCCGTGCCCGTTGACGGAGCCTGGGCCAGGACGGCTCCGGTCAAGCCGAGCAGCGTCAGTCCACATAAACCAAGAATCGAGCGCGCAGGCATCTCAGCTCCTCAGGTCGAATATCCGATGGCAGCAAACTTTTGCGGGTCTGTCAGGACCTCCCAGATGGCTTCGCGCGAGGAGGATACGGCACTCGCAAGCGCGGGATCCCCATCCTGAAGCAGCGTAACCACCTTCATGAGCAGCAGCTCGTACTTCTGACGCAGCTGCGCCACGGTAAGCCCCGGCTGGCCCTGGTGAAATGCTTTGAACTGCGCCAGTAGATCATCTACCTGGTTCTTGAGAGACAGCTTCGTAAAGAGGCCTATTGCCCGGGTATCACGCAGACGTTGCTCGAGGCCCTTGAGATCGAGCGGCGGCGGACCCGCTGCCTTCGATGGTGGAAGCGCAGCGGCCGTAGCCGCGGCAACGGCTGCGGCCGGTGCGGGGGCCGGGGAAACCGCGGCAGTCTTCGGGGCGGTTGCCTGCTTCGCTGGTCGCGGCTTCGCGCTAGCGGCACCGGACTGGCTGGATGCCGATGGGACGGATTCGCTCGGAGCGGCCGCTGGCGTCGCCACATTCGCCGCGCCGCCTTCCGGTTCCGTGACTGAAGGTGAGGCGGCCGGTTGCGGCGCTGGCGCTGTTGGAGATTCTGCAGCAGGCGCGGGCTCGATGGCAGCGGGAGGTGGAGCTTCGGTCGCTGGAGACTCGCCGGTGACTGCGCGCGCTCCAAGACTGGCGTGCGTGCAGGCGGCCAGCACAATGCTCATGGCGAGTGCGGCTACATGATGCGTTCGCATCGCACGGTCTCGAGCCCCTGGAGTGATAGTTCGCCCGCGGTTGACGGGACGATTCTTATGCGAATCAGGGCTCGCTCGCAACCATGCCTTCATGCGACGTCGAGCAATCGGCTTCGGCTCAGGTGGACTGCGAATAGAAACGCGAAAACCACATCGACCGTTACGAGCGCAGCAAGTCGCGGTGAGGTCTCACCGTAGAGCCAATCCCGATAAATGATTGCGCAAAGCACAGCTTTCCGATCATTCCAAGCGTTACGTACGGCCGGTACCGCAATGGCTCACGCGCAACCTGCCAGTAGGCAAACCCCAACGCGATCATCATCGTCGCGACCGAGCGGTGCCGCTTCCAGAGAAGCAGGCCAGCTAGCGCCAGGAGCGCGTAGGGGGCTACCAGCACAAGAATCATGGTCACGGTGATTAGCGACACGGTAATTCGCCTGTTTTAACCGCTCTCAGGCGGCGGCAGTGGTGCGCAGAATGGGTAACGGCAGCTTGGAACGTTTCGCCTCACGTGCGGTCTAGGGAAGAGTCACGGGAGGCCTGTCATGCGAAACCTAGCCATCGCAGCCTTTGTGTGCAGCACGTCGGTCGCTTGGGCCGCTGACTCAGTAGAGTTCACCCCACCTATCCGCCTCGATACCTCGGAACAGCTCGCGAACCTACTGGCTACTAACCCGGACCACTACGCACGAGCCCAGCGCATCATTGCCGCTGCCAACACGCTTTGCCATCCCGGCCAACCGAAATCGCAACACGCAGGCTTGGACAGCGGGGACGACGTCTCGTGTGGACACCTGTTCCTCACAAGTAACCCGCCCAAACGGGAAGTCGCCTTTACGCTGGACCGCATCGCTTACGTCGCCCTGGTGCCGGTGACAGTCGACCCGCCACGCCCGACGAAGGCTGAGTAGTCTGATGTCCAGGAGAGTCCCCGACTGACGTGCCGGGCTGCCGGCTTGCAGCGCCCGGGATGGGGAGAACGCTGCTAATCAGGTTCCGGTGCCGGCGCCACGGACCCCTCCAACGATTGGTTGGAGCGCACCGAAAGAAGGCTATTGCCTACAGCTGACGGCGCCTTCGGCGCAGCAGCACGTCGACCACGGCGCCCAGCGCGACGCCCAGCGCAAGGCCTAATGCCAGGTGGTGGGTCGCTTCGCCAAGGGCGAGACCGACTCCAGCGCCAACTCCTAACCACACCATGCTCATGTCTCCGTTGTCCGCGCTAGCGCTCCGCGTTTCGTCTACTTCGCATAATGTATATTATGTGAAATTACACTCCCATCTACCCAAGAGCTGCGAAATCTCTCAGGGTAAACGAAGCGCGCGGCCCCTCTTCGGGGTCGCGCGCTTCAGGTTTTGGACCGCCGCTAGTGTTCTGCCCCGTGATACGCCCGGTGCTTCCAGATGCTGGCGTGGCGGGTCTCCGGCATCAGGAACAGCGCGAGCACGAAACACACCGCGGGCACCACGATCGGATAGACCAGCGCGCTGCCGAGGCTATGCGTGCTCTGCCAAGCCGCCGTCGTGATAAGCGGCACCAGCCCGCCACCCCAGCCGTTGCCGATGTGGTACGGCACCGACACCGAGGTGTAGCGGATGCGGGCCGGGAAGTATTCGGCGAGGAATGCTCCGATGGGTCCATACACCATGCCGACGTAGCAAACGAGTATGACGATGATGAACACGGCCACGGGGTAGTTGATCGCGTCCGGATGCGTCGCCTGTCCGAGCCAGGAATAAAGCGGATAGTAGGTAAGCGCCGCGAGCAGCATGCCGCCCAGGATGACTGGCCTGCGGCCAATCTTGTCGGACAGGCCCCCGAAGAGGATCAGGCTCGGGGTGGCGATGAGCAGCGCGATGCCCACGATATAGCTCGAGTGCAGCAGATCCACCTTCGACACCTGCTGCAGGAAGTACAGCGCCCAGAACTGGCCGCTGTACCAGACCACACCCTGGCCAAGCACGACGATGGTGGCGATCAGGACGTATTTGAGGTTGGGACCGAGAAACGCTTCCTTCCATGGATTCCTGGTCATCTGCCCCTTGGCCTTGATCTCCTGGAAGATCGGCGTCTCCGCCAGCTGCAGGCGGATGTAGATCGCGATCGCCACGAGCAGGAAGGAAACGAGGAACGGCACGCGCCACGCCCAGGCCTGGAACTCATCCGCGCCGAAGTACCCGCGTGTGGTGGCGACCACGGCGAGCGACACGACGATGCCGACAGTCGGCGAAGTCTGCAGCCAGCCCGTGTAGTAGCCGCGGCGCTCATCGGAGACGTGCTCGGCCACATAAGTGATGGCCCCGCCGTATTCACCGCCGAGGCACAGGCCCTGAATCATCCGCAGCGCAAACAGGATGAACGCTGCGGCGATGCCGATTGCCTGGTAGGTGGGTATGAGCCCGATCGCGCCCGTCCCGAGCCCCATGCCGGTCAAGGTGATGAGGAAGGTGTATTTGCGCCCCACCTTGTCGCCCAGCCAGCCGAACACGAACGCGCCGAGCGGACGCACCAGGAAGCCGGCGGTGAACAGTGCAATCGTGCTGAGCAGCGCTGCGACCGGGTTGGATTTTTCGAAGAACTTGACCGAGAGAACGGCCGCCAGGCTGCCGAAGATGTAGAAGTCGTACCACTCGATTACGTTGCCGACCGATGCGGCGACGATCACAGTGCGGAAGTTCTTGGGGACGTCAACTGGTGCGGTGGTCACGCCACCCGCTGTTGCACTCATGCGCCTCTCCTGGATCGATGTGTTTTATGGATTAAAGAGTTCTTGTCTCGACCACTGAAAAGCACCCCGCAAGTGGATGCCGCGGGTCAGTTTTCCATCACAGGCTACCTCAAAAACCGATACCGAGGCCACCACGGAGAGGGCCGGTTGCGGCCCCCGGCGCGCAAGGCGCCGGGCAGCCGCGCGAGGGGACTAGCTGAGCCAAGTCTCATCGGCCCTGCGGGCCCACTCATCGACCTGCTTGCGCGCGGCATCCATCGCGATGCCGTAGCGCTCCTGCACCTTGCCGGCGAGCTCGTCGCGGCGCCCATGGGCCGCTGTGAGATCATCATCCGTGAGCTTGCCCCACTGTTGTTTCGCTCGGCCCTTGAGCTGCTTCCAATTGCCTTCGACTCGATTCCAGTCCATCTCGTGCCTCCTAGCAGTGTGGAGTAATCCTTGACCTGTTGGACATTAACGGCGCAGGGGGCGGTGTTTGAAGGCCCGATGCACGGCTTGAGCTGTCGGAAGTGGCCTACATGACCCGCAGGCGCGGCTCCGCACCGCTATGAATGTGCCCGTGCAACTCAGCCGCCGGCGCTTCGCCCGCCTGTTGGGAGGCGGCACGCTCGCGTTACTCTGCGCCACCCACTCCCAGGCCATCGGGACCGGCGGCTCACGCCGTCGCCTGGTGACTACCGCGCTCGAAACGGAGGGCTTGAAGCTGCGCGCTGGCCGGGCAATTGAGATTCTCGAGCGGCACATTCAGACCGGGTACCTGTCGGGGGCCGTGGCGCTCATTGGGCGCGGTCCACATGCCGAGGTAGTCGCAGTCGGGGACCAGTCGTTCGAAGCCCCCCGACTCCTGCAACGTGACAGCCTGTTTCGCATCACCTCGATGACCAAGCCCATCACCGCGGCAGCCACGCTGATGCTGGTGGATGAAGGCCGGCTGCAGCTCGGTGAGCGTATCGATCGGTGGCTTCCCGAGCTCGCCCACCCGCGCGTGCTGCGGAAGATCAACGGCGCCCTCGATGACACCGTACCTGCTACGCGGGCGATTACGGTCGAGGACCTGCTCACTTTCCGCTGCGGCTTCGGGTTGGTGCTGAATGACGCCGATGACTACCCGGTGCAGCGGCAGATCGCACAACTGAAGCTGCCCGGATTCGGTCCCCCAGATCCCTCATCGCCCCTGGGTCCGGATGAGTGGCTGCGGCGGCTGGGCACGCTGCCGCTGATGGCCCAGCCGGGTGAGACGTGGATGTACAACACCGGCTCGTCCATCCTGGGCGTTCTCATCGCGCGCGTCGCGCGCAAGCCCCTCCCCTTGGTACTCGAGGAGCGCATCTTCGGGCCGCTTGGAATGAAGGACACCGGATTCATGGTCCCTGCCGTGAAACGCGAGCGCTTCGTCAGCGCCTATCGCCCCGAGGCGGGCCATGCGCAGCTCTTCGATGCAGCGGCCGCCAGTCCCTGGATCGACGCACCTGCTTTTGCCGATGGGGCGGCGGGACTGGTGTCGACGGTAGATGACTACTTTGCGTTTTCGCATTTCCTGTTGAGCCGCGGCCATCCCCGTGGCCACCGGCTGCTGTCGCGCGAGCTGGTGGGCGAGATGACACGCGATCACCTCACAGCGAGCCAGCGTGCCGCCGCGGCGCCGCTTCTAGGTAACCGGCGCGGGTGGGGCTTTGGCATGGCGGTGGTGACTGAAACCACTCCGCAGGGAATTCCGGCGGGCGCCTATGGCTGGAATGGCGGATTCGGCACCAGCTGGATCGCGGACCCGGTTTCAATGACCAGTGCAATCCTGCTTACGCAGACCCTGTTCACGTCCCCCATGCCGCCGGCGGTCCACGAGGAGTTCTGGAGCGCGGTCTTCTCCCCGCCGGTCCTCTAGGCCCGGACTGACGAGCCACCAAGGCGTGCTGCCCGGGGCATTTCCGGCGGGCTCACCGAAAACGCGACCCCGATCACGGACCGTAGCGGCATCGCTCCAAATGGTGCGACCTGGTTCGCGGCTGTGCGCCGAGGCGACATGTTGGAATTCTCCCACTTTCTGTCAAGTTGACTGCAGCGGGGAACTACGGGCCGCCCCCTACGGGTGCCACTCCAGATGAGCACCAGGTCACATTCGCAGCGTGCGCACTCGAGTCGCCGGGCGCGCCGATGAAAGCCGCCGGCACAAAGGACGCGGAGGACGAGGCTGTCGCCGCCGCGCTCCTCGAGACTCCCGTACTCAGCGAAAGCCTGTTTCGCAATACCCTCGAGCACGCGCCGGTCGGCATCGCCTTCGCCAACCGCGATGGCAGCTACCGGCACTGCAACCGTACCTTCTGCGCGATGCTCGGCTACAGCGCCGGTGAGCTCACAGGGCGCTCGATTGCGAGCATCACCGCTGCCGAAGATCTGCCCCCTACGGCTGAGGGCCTCGAGCGTCTGTGGCGCGCAGAGATCACGCATCTCGACATCGAGAAGCGCTATCTGCGTAAGGACGGCAGCCCGCTATGGGTGCGCGTCACCACCTCGCTGAGCGGCGGCGGTGCGCCGCCAGAGTGCACAGTCGAGTTCCTGCGTGATATCTCAGCGCGTAAGCGCATCGCCGGCGAGCTGCTCCAGAACCAGACCCTGCTTGCGACGGTGATCGCCGAGCTGCCACTCGCCCTGCTTGCCTGCGACGTTGACGGGCGAGTGACTCATTACAACCGCGTGGCCGCGAAACTCTGGGGCATTTCCACCGAGACGACCGGCGCGTCCCGTCCCGCCTATCCGATCACCTCGCAGGTATTTCGCCCGGACGGCAAGACCCCCGTGCCGCGCGAGCAGCGCGCCCTCGCCTGCGCGCTGCGTGGTGAAAACGTCACCGATCTCGAGCACGTCGTCGTGACGCCCGAACAGGCGGTGCGTACTGTCCTCTCCAGTGGGCGGCGGCTCATCGGTCCAGGCGGTGAGCGTCTCGGCGCAGCGGTGGTCTCGCAGGACATCACCGAACGGCGGCACGCCGACCAGGAGCTCGAGGAAGTCAATAAGCAGCTGCTGCTGGCCTCGCGCCAGGCGGGCATGGCGGAAGTCGCC
>Ga0306921_10008200_pt1 | contig 11040 bp, 17 predicted proteins | sample sta12Cox44000080_FD_203760 | JGI IMG/M metagenome (GOLD analysis project Ga0306921, IMG submission 203760) | Lab enrichment of tropical soil microbial communities from Luquillo Experimental Forest, Puerto Rico - statoxic.12C.oxic.44.000.080 (v2)... | ecosystem: Environmental > Terrestrial >... | reverse complement strand
TGGTTCCGGTGCTTTGGCGGTGATTTGTTTGGTGGCAGCCTGAAGGGAAAAGAGGGAGGCTCGACCCCGTTGGAGAGTCTAGTAAACCGATTCCGCTGCTGCGTGAGGGACTGGTAACGGTCCAGCACGAAGCCTCCGATTTAAAAGGTCCGGCAAGGCCGAATCAGCGAGCACTTAGACCATAATGAAAACTGAACGCCGAAAAAGCCTCGAAACCATTAATGTGACTGCCGAGCAGATGGTCCCATGGCGAAGGCCGCCGTCTGGTGGGGAAGCGAGCAACACGCGCACCGACCGGAAGCACCGGGGTAGTGGCAATGGTATGAGTGCAAAGGAACAGGTAGTCAACACGGGAAAGCAAAACAAATCTATGCGCAAAAAGAAGACTAAAGCCAGCAAAAGCGTTCAACTCCAAGGCCTACCCTAATCCACCCTCATGCAGCCGGAATTGATGTTGGGGCTAAAGAGCATGTCGTCGCCGTGCCCAGCGATCGAGACCTCAACCGGTACGAACCTTTCAAGCCTTTACGCCAGATCTCCACACATTAGCAGCTTGGTTAAAGCGCTACGGTATCCAGACGGTTGCCTTGGAGTCAACGGGCATCTACTGGCTCAGTCTTTACGATGTGCTGGAAGAGCACGGCTTTGAAATCCGAGTGGTCAACGCCCGGCATGTCAAGCACGTGCCCGGGCGAACCAAGACCGACGTGCTCGATTGTCAATCGATTCAAAAGCTGCACAGTTTCGGCCTGTTAAATGGCTCTTTTCGTCCCGAGGAGCAGATCCGCAAACTGCGCACCTACATGCGCCTGCGCGACAACCTGGTGGTCGAAAGCACCCAAGCGATCCATCATATGCAAAAGGCGCTTTTCGAAATGAATGTGCAACTAAGCAATGTCATCAGCGATATAACGGGAGAAAGCGGTTTGCGCATTATCGACGCCATCCTGGCTGGAGAGCGTGATCCAGAGCAACTGGCCTCCCTGTGCAGCACACGCATCAAAGCCTCACGGCGAACCGTTGCCAAAGTTCTGCACGGCAATTGGGAGGAGGCCCTTTTGTTTTGTTTAAAGACGGCACTGGAAATTTATCGCTTCACTCAGAACAAAATTCAGGATTGTGACAAGTGCGTTGAACGTCAGTTGGCCGCTTTTGAAATCAGGACAGCCCTGCCTAAGGCGACAGGCAACTTACGCATGCAGTTACACCAAGTCAGTGGAGTCGATCTGACCAAGATCCCCGGCATTAAAGAGCAGTCGGCCCAGATCATTATCTCGGAAGTAGGTTTGGACATGGGTCCATGGAGCACCGAAAAACAGTTCAGTTCTATTCTGGGTTTATGTCCTAACAATTTAATTACCGGAGGCAAAATCCTACGCCGAATCACCCGTAAGGTTTACAACCGTGCTGCCGACACCTTGCGCCTCTGCGCCCAGAGCCTGACTCACAGCAAGAGCGCGTTGGGAGCCAAGTACCGCCGCTTGCGAGCCGGACTTGGCGCTCCAAAAGCAATCGTAGCGATGGCTCACCACCTGGCGCGCTTGGTTTACCGAATGTTGCGCTACGGAGAAAACTACGTCGAAAAAGGTATCGAGCACTACGAACGCAAATTTCCAACTCCAGCGCATCAAATGGCTAAAAAAGGAAGCTCGTTCACTTAACTTCCAACTCGTTGCCGCTCAATAGCTTCCACGCCCAGTTCCTGGGAAGCGCGTCGGAGATTGGCGATTTTTAGCCAGTTCGCGGTTTCGAGGCCGATTTCGAGACCATCTCAATAAAACGACTCATCGTCGTCTTCGTCGTGTAAATCGCCACGCTCTAAGGCCGCCAGCCGTGCTTTCCGATCCGCTTCCTTAACTTTGTCGAGCCACGACTTCGGTTCCGGCTTTGACTCCGTCTCGGACTTCGTTGGCGGAGTGGTCTTATCTTTTTGCACGAGTTTCGGCTCCGGCTTCGACAGATCCCGTTTGATCAAATCGGACAGGTACGCTCCGATTAGGGGACGGCCCCGCTTGTCATGCGGCAGCTTGGGGATTTTCTTTTCGAAGAGTTTTGTCGCATCTATCTGCAGGTGGCAGGTGATCTTTTTTCTCCGCTGTGGTGCCGGGCCGCGTTTGCCCATCCCGCAGATTAACTTTGACGTCAAAGTTTATCAAGTCTCTAAAAAATCCCTAAAAACACGAAAACTGGGCCCAGGTCAACTCTCTCAGCCAGAGCACGTTACAAAAACCGACCCCTTTGACTTCCCTCGCTTGTAGTTATAACGCGGATGTTTCAACAAGAGACTGTCGTAATGACAGCAGCACAGGCCGAACCTGGCAACAGTTAGCGTATGGCAAGTCAAAAAGACAAAGCGACCCCCGCTGAAGGCACTCAGCATGCGTGCGGCATGAACCGCACAACCGCGGAGTTTTGCGACTACGACTCCGGGAAGCCCAATACCCACAGGCGGTTTTACACGGATTCGCCGGTTGGGGGGATTCAAGTGACTACGTCAGTCCAAGTGTTGAGGCTTACTTTAGACAAAGACTACGTGGCTCCTTTCCTCCGGATGAAGTTGATGGTGGAACCGGACGACACCTGCGATCAGGCGGACGTTTGGTTGGTGATCTTTTTCCATTTTGCGGACGTGATCCTGAATGGGATCGAGGAGTATCTGGAGAAATGTTGCCCTGCGCCCAAGGAAGTGTTGGAGACTTTGATGGGCGATTACGACTGGAAATAAAGAACCCCCAAAGCACCGTTCCCCCCGAACAATAGTATTCCATAAAAGAGTCACGAATCGTAGCCCGTCTCCTAGTGCATACCAGTAGCGTCGGCCCCTGTCGCCCAGCCCATGCCGCAAATGCGCGCTATTTCGTGAGGAGCGCGGCGATCAAAACGGTAGGAGCGCCGATTCCTCCCCTCGCCGTTGGAGTGATTTTCGAAGTGGATGCGACGATGCCGCCTGAGCTGCCGAGTGCGTTGAAGTTCCAAGCTGACGATGCTCTTGCAGCCACTTCGTTTCGAGAGCCATTAGCTTACCATCTATAATCATTTGAATCATCTTTAGCAGACGCGTTAAATAAACATCGGGCAAAAACGTTTCCCAATGGGAGAGGTCCCGCTCGAAACGTTCAGCAATCTCGCGAGGCTGCTGGCAGCGTTGCTTTTCGATGATTCCTTTCGCGGCGCTGATTTAAGACGTCCGCGGGCTTCCGGCTCGGTTTTGGGTTTGTCACCCGCGGTGACATTTCCGCAGCTTTCTTCGCTTGAATGAGACGATGGGCGTGTTGACGGGAGAATCCCCACCGTTCTTTAACGTAAGCTTCCCAAGTCGGATGCGTCTCCTTAAAAAGGTTACGCGATTTGATTGCGTGCAAGGCATTCGCCACTTCCAGGAAGTAGTTTTGCCTCGTTCGATGATGCGCTCCAAATCCTGGAGTGTAGGCTGCGAGTCCGCAGCGGATATTGACGGCTGAGCCGTCTCTTCATTTATAGCCACAACTGCTTAGAACTGCGACCGCTCCTCAACGGTTTTATTTCGGGGCTTGACGGCACCTGACGGCACCCCGGAGCATGCTCTGATGCCAAATCCGTAGATCACGTTCCGCATCTGGACTGATGCGCAGGCTAAGCTGTTCGAGGAAATGTCGCACTACCGCGGAGACAAGCCGCCGATCGGACAGTTTATCAGCCGGCTAATCTTGGCCTGCCCACCAGAGCTATGGGAGGAAGTGAGGGCGAGGATGGACGTGAAATACGACGACTGGTGAACCGCCGCCAAGAGACGCGCTTGACCAAACGCGTCTCACGCATATACGCTCCGCACCTTTTATCGCCTTGGCGGGGCATCCTTGATGGATTCATCCCTCCCTCTGGCAAAGTGGGGCGGCGGAGATAACCCCGAAATCCCTCGGATGATCGATGTTACCGGTGCCGGAAGTCGAAACGATGCACACCGAGTCCAGTTACGACTCGTAAATCGCGCATTTGAGCGATACGTACGCTATCGAAGAGGAAGAAACGAGAAAAACGAATCGAGAACAGTTTTCGAGAACCTTAAAGCGGCCGTTTTGGAGAACCATGCAACGCTGCCATTGGGTCAAATCCGTGCTGGTCGCCCAGGTCAAATTTACCGAGTGGACGCATGATGGCCAACTCCGCCAACCGGTCTTTCTGGGACTGCGGACCGACAAAGAGGCAAAGGATATCGTTCGCGAATAGTTGGTTTTGGGCTTTTGGGCAGCCTCTTTCGCAATAAGCGTCCTGGTGCGACCGACTCTGGCCTCAAAGCCGAATGGGTTGGCATGGATGAGCTAGTTGAAATGAGGGTTCTTTGTTATGCTGCCGCACTTTTATTGATCGGCTAGAGCTTGATACTAGGCGCTGCTGGTGAGAATCCGCCTCCCTCCCACACGGACGTGGAGACAGTCGTCTTTCTAAGACATGGTGAGAAGCCGCCAGGGGGACTGGGTCGATTGACTTGCCAAGGGGCTGAATCGAGCGCTGGCTCTTCCACCGGTCTTGATCTCGAAATTCGGGAAAGCCGCTTGCGTTTTCGCGCCGGGCCCAGAGGGAAAAGTCACGGAGGGCGGTTTACGCCAGTTTGATTACATCCGGCCACTCGCCACGATTGAACCGACGGCAATCCGGCTGGGCCTGCCGGTTTGCACGGACTTTCGGTTTAAAGATATCGCCGGTCTGCAAAATGAGCTAACAAAACAGCAATACCACAAAGCACTCATATTCGTCGCTTGGGAGCACTACGAGTTGGCTCGAATGGTAAGAAACTTCGTTGGCGCCTTTGGTGGGAATCCGGCGGAAGTTCCCGAGTGGCCGGGTGATGACTATGACAGCCTCTACGTCCTTCGAATCAGTGACGCGGGCGCGAAGAAATGGATCTCTTTTCGTCATGACCACGAAGGACTGACCAACCTTAGTCCTGATTGTCCGTAACAGCCCGAGTTTGTTCTGTTTTCAGACCTGTCTCGTTTCGCCCGCCTCCTTACTCGCGAAGGGCGAAACCGACAGGATAGAGGCAAGCCGGCAACATTTTCAGCGGCGAAGCCGCGGCTGAAGACGGCCTAGGGCGCGGCCCCATGAGCGTTTACTGAGCGCTGCAGCGCTCAAAAACGCGCTGCGACGTAGGCGAACCGTCTCGGTTTGCGCGGTTTTGAAGCAGGGCAAAGCGAGGACGCTTCGCCTACTTCGCGCTTAAGTTAACGCTTATGGGGCGCAGCCCTAGCTAGGGACTTGTCCCCACAGCGGTACGCACTGAAGGTGCGTTTTCAACAGTTGAGCTAATCCCAAACTATTCAATCCCTGTCTTACTTGGCGCGTTTCCAGACTGTATAAACAGGCCTGCCACTCGATCCAACGTCGCTCCACGTCAGTTCGTCCTTTGAGAGAGTGAAAGATCGCTTTTGATCGGTACCGTTCCAATTCGGGAACGAACAGGCATCAATGTGGACGGTCATGGTTTTTGCCGCCTCGTCGACCGCGTACGTACCAAAGTAGCCGACGCTTCCACGCACAATAGCTTTGCTCTCTGCCTCGGTACCCTCCCGACTGTTGGATCCGAATTTAGGAAGATCAGAGCGCATCTCGTGCACAGAGACGTGGCCGTTTCCATCGAACATAAGCATGCCTATTGGATTGAGACCTAAGATGTCGACCTTGCCGCCATCGTCGCGATTGGTGAAATTTGAGGCGAGCATCCAAGTTCCTACCAGTTGGTTCGTTAGGGTACTTTCCGCTTGCTGGCTGAGTGCCTTGCCCGCAGGGAAGACAGCTCCTAGCCACAGAAATACCAACATCGTTACCGTGAACGCAACACGCGAGTTCATTGTGTTGATGAGCCTCTAGGGCGTCCTACATTTTCTTAGCCATCTCTAAATGGTGTTCGATGACCGGAATAGCATCTGCAATTGCCTTTTTGAGCTCCGGCTTTCCGGTGGTGGATTTCGCTTTTTTAAAAGCGGCCAAATCCTCGGTGTGATCTTTGACCATTAGTTGCGCATATTTGGAATCGAATTTTTTTCCGGAAACCTTCGAAAGGGATTGAATCTGCGCGCGTTGTTTTGCACTTAGATCGGTTGGGACCTGGAAGCCTTCCTTTTTTGCCGCATTCCCGAGTTCGTCATTGAGTTTGGTATGATCGGTTACCATCTCCTGTCCAAACTCCTTCACTTGGTCGCTAGACCCATTCTTCTGCGCCAGTTGACCCAGTTCAACTTCCATCATTCCTCCTTGTGCTGCTTCATTAACGAACCGTTGGTCCGCGTCCGATTTTTCGCTGGAAATAGCATAAGGGGCCAACGAAGAAATCAATAAAACCGCTCCAAAGGTAAAAAATATCTTCTTCATGTTCTTTTTTTTTTGCTTTATCAGGTCTGTTCGTTTGAACTTGAAACGGCGGATTTGTTAAATAGGAACCTCAACGTTCCTATTGAGCGGTATAGCCAACTATCCCGCCTTTGTGCCAGTGTGAAGAGATCGTCCATCTGCGAGGTCTTTCGCTAATCCGCAGGCTCTGATGCCACAATTCGATCAGTCGCGTCTTTACGGCAAAGTCTGTTAGCCGGCCAAAAGTACCGTAGCTTTCACGGCTGTTTTTTCTCTTAACTGGTGGCTCGGGCTCTCGCCGATGTGTCAGAACCCATTTGCTTACGGTTGTTTTTGGGGCGAGGGGCTGAGGCGAAGGTTTTGCAGGTTCCATCAATATAAAATTTTCATGTGGGGAGCTATTGACTCCCTTATCACCATTTGTCGTCGGTTCTGCATTGCTCGACGGTTGTTTGACATCAGAAAGAGTGCTCTCGGCTGCCGGTCTGGACTCTCCGTCCTTCGGCGCGGTCATTCCTGGCGCTTCTTGTCTTGGAATGAACCCCTCAGCAAAATTCTTTTCGTTCAAATGCACGAGCAGGGGCTCAAATCCAACTGTGCCAGCTTCTGCTGTGAGATCAATCCACCTTCCGTGACACTCTACCCCGATTTACATCCGAGGCGTTGGATACCATCACTTAATTTATGTAAACATTGTCTTAAGGAGCTCGGCCTGTCACCAGCCTGATTATGATTACAATCACTGCGATCACCAGGATAATGTGGATCAAACCGCCAGCGACATGAAATGAAAAACCAAGAAGCCACAGAATCAATAAGATGACTGCTATAGTCCACAGCATAGTGCTTCGATATTCTTGTTTACCATTCCCTCGCTCCTGTTCGGCCTGACGGATGTCTGATGATGAAAATTTTTGTGGACCATCTCTTTACCTCGTCGGAGAACCGGGGAACATCCCAGGCAGCTATTTTGCTCCCTTTCCTAGAGCTTTGCCCCATACGCGCTAACTCACGCGCTGCAGCGCTCTCAGACGGGCTGCGGCGTAGGCGAACCGTCTCGGTTTGCGCGGTTTTGAAGCGTGCAAAAGCGAGGACGCTTCGCCTACTTCGCGCGTAAGTTTAACGCTTATGTGGGCGAAGCCCTAGGCTGTCTTGAGACGCAGCTTCGCTGCTGAAGGCGCCCCGGACTTCTATCCGGCGCGCCTTAGAAGTCAAGACTTCAGTTCTTCGCGTCTGGTCGCTGGAAACAGTGCGACGGCAATGGTTACCAACCCGGAACTTATAGCTCCCTTCCAGACGATTGGGGTCGCCCGATTGCATCGAATTCTTTACTTCCTGCCATGTCACCGGAGTTGAGACTGCCGGCCGCTCTCTCGCTCGGAGGGAGTAGACGTTCACCGTTGTCTTGTGCTCGTCATTTTGGCTCCAATCGATTAGCACCTTGCCTTTGCGCAGAGTCTTTGGCATGCGCGAGACAACGTGGCCCGGATGTTCGCGCGTTTAAGAGTAATCGGCCGATTTTTCAAATGTGGCAGCAACACAGGCGAAATGCGAATATAATAATCGATGACCTCTCCCTTCGTGAATCCGACTTTCGGATATAAAACCTTCCCGAGGTTTGACACAGCCAGCTTCTTTCCGCCAACCGCGATCTCAACTTTTTTACTCATCACCCGGCTTAATTATATCTTCGCGTCGAGCGCCGCCTTTGCGGGTATAAACACCTCATGAAACGAATATTTTTCCTTTCTCCGGCGCATTCCGGCGGAAAGCGCGCAGCCATGCTGATGAGTGCGAGAGGAACCTTTGAGCTTGCCCGGCAGGTGCAGATCGGCGCGGCCAGCCTTGGAGAGGTTTTCGCCTTTTGCAGCGGGCTTTATTTCAGGGGAAAGCTCGCGTATGCGCGTCATTTCGCCAAACCGCCGGAAGGCATTCCCGGGGTGCAGATAATCACGCCCAGTCGAGGGGTGATCGCTGCCGAAACATTGATTAGCGCAACCGATCTTTCGGAATTTGCACAAGTTCCCGTTGATACGGATGAGCCGCGTTTCACCGGCCCTTTGAAACGTTCTGTCCAATCGATTCCCTGCATCGATTCATCCGAAGTCATTCTTCTGGGAAGCGTAGCAACCGGGAAATATGCAGATACGCTTCTTCCTATCCTGGGGGAGCGATTGTTGTTTCCGGTCGACTTCACGGGCCGGGGCGACATGAGTCGTGGAGCCCTCCTGCTTCGCTCTGTGGCTACCAACAAAGAACTTCCCTACATGCCCATCGCCCGAGCACGCGCGGGAATCCAAGTGCGGCCAGGTAGCTGAAGTCCGTTGAAATTCGTCAACGAGCTGTACCTGGTTGTTTCCTTCGAGCTAACGTCCGAGTCCCCACATTGATAAGATCTCATCTGCCAATAAAGGGCAGCCAAGCGTAGCAGCGAAGCTGCCTTTCAAGACAGCCTAGGGCAAAGGCCCGTAAGCGTTAACTTAAACGCTGCAGCGCTCACAAACGCGCTGCGATGTAGGCAAACCGACTCGGTTTGCGCGGTTTCGAAGCGTGCAAAGCGAGACGGTTCGCCTACTTCGCGCTTGAGTTAGCGCTTATAGGGCAAAGCCCTAGGACCTAGCGCTGAAATTTGCGTGGCAACAACATAATCCTAGGGGGCATTCGTGATTTCTTCGTGACCCGAGATGATAGCTGCGCCTAAATAGTCTTCGCTTTTGTCTTCAAGAACTCCAAAATTTCGTTTGCTTGATCGCTCGTAGGTTCTCCTTTGCCCTCCGTCCATCCTGTAAGCGTTTGCGGAGACACTCCAATGGCCTCAGCTATTTCGGGAACGTGCTGCAAGATGATGTCACGGTAGTTTCCAAGAGCAGTCGGTTGTTCTTCGGTCGGTTTCATGAGCTAACGCTTCTTTTTATCAATTAATTCTTTTTCGGCCTCCAACCAGTCTTCTATTTCACGACCCGGAGCTGAGCCACGCTTCAAGAAAATCTCATAGGCGCGAGCCGCAATCTCTTCGTGTGTAGGTTCATTTGAGACCGCCGCATCACGATAAAATCGGCTGCGATCGGCTACATCTGCGCCGTTGCGATGGAATTCAGACTTCTTGAATTTTTCGCTCGACATATTGGCGAAACCGCATCAGATCCCCCTCGACTCGGTTTGACGGTATCCCGAGAGCGTCACCCGCCTTCTCTAGAATGCCTTCCAGCTGATAGTCAATTAAGATCTTTACTTTCGTACGTTCGGGCCCGAGTTCCTCGAACGTGACTACACCGGCATTTGGAGTTCCATCGACGCTAGCCCATGCGATCTGTTTGTCGGGAATCTGGCTGGTGATCTCTGCTTTCCAGGACTTCTCCATACCTCCGATCCGAGTTCGCCAGAACAGGCGCGTTTCACCTTCACGGCGTATCTCCTCAACGGCTTCCATGAACCGGGGAAATTCTTCGAACCGAAGCCACTGGTTGTAGACAAGTGTGATTGGTGCATTTACCTCTATAGAGTGGTGAGTTGTATTCATACTCTTGCATAGGTCTCCTGCGCTTTGCCCAGGGTGTGAACTTTATGATGGATGGAATTCGCGGCCTTTGTACCGCCCCTCATGATGGAATTTGTCTTTTTAACTTGTTGTACTCGCGTTCGCTTTGGGCTCGCGCCTCATGGCCAAAGTGTTTCCTCTCACATACGTGATCAAAATGTTTCCGGAAATAGTAATTATAAAGATGTTCGCGGCTGTACGTCAGATCGGATGCTAGTCCCGCTTTAGCCTGGCCTTCTCACAAATTTTGTAAATTTGTGAGAGGTCAGCCGTCGCAAGCTGCTTGGGAAGAAGCTTGCCGGGGCGAACCCCGAATGCTTTCGGGGCTTTGTGCGCATTTCTCACGGGACGTGAGAAATGCCGGTTAGCGCTGAGCGCACCGCAGAGGGCCCAACCAATTCGATGAAGCCGCAGCCCATTCGACGGCGCACGCGTATTAAGATCATCGAATTTCTCATGAGGCATCCTCTAGCACTGGTTGATACGAACAGGAAGCGCACGGGAGCTTGGCGCCCGAACAAGGGGTCCGCCTCTCTGCGTTTCTGCGGCCAGCAAAAGTTTATGGATCTTTCTACGCTCCACATTGAAAATGATCTTCAAACCTGTCTCGATTCCTGCCTCCAATGTCTCGTCGCCTGCGAACTCTGCGCGGCAGCGTGTTTCGAGCAAGAGGATTCTCAGCAGATGACCCGCTGCATCCAACTTGGTCGAATCTGTGCCGACTTATGCTCATTAGCCGCGCGTGCAATTGCCCGAAAATCAGATTTCGTGCGTCAAGCCTGCGCCCTATGCGCTTTAGCTTGCCGGTCCTGCGGGAAGGAGTGCGCCAGGCATTCCCATTCCGAGCAATGCAAACGCTGCGCGGCGGCCTGTCGCCGCTGTGAGAAGGCATGTCAAAGAATCGCCGCCGAAACCGCGCAAACCGCGGGCGGTCTCCAAAATTCGCGTCGAACCGATAAACTCAAGACTTCGGTCAGCTCGGAGATCTGACAAAAGACGAACAATCGTTTTTCGACCAAAACGGCTTCATCACCGATTCGATGCCAGAGGTCGACTCATCAAAAAAGCTCTTTCGCTGTTTTCTGTGGCTAGTTTCGGAGTTAGCTAATGTTTGGGACAGCCAAGTTGAGCTTGCCGGCTCGGTGGTAGGCGGCGGTTCTGAAGTAGACGAAGTT
>Ga0306921_10008197_pt1 | contig 11042 bp, 6 predicted proteins | sample sta12Cox44000080_FD_203760 | JGI IMG/M metagenome (GOLD analysis project Ga0306921, IMG submission 203760) | Lab enrichment of tropical soil microbial communities from Luquillo Experimental Forest, Puerto Rico - statoxic.12C.oxic.44.000.080 (v2)... | ecosystem: Environmental > Terrestrial > Soil... | reverse complement strand
AACATTCTGAACACCACGCCAATTTCGTTTACTTCGCCGACCGGTCAAACTTCAGCCATCGATCCGACCAATATCTTTACGGTTCCGATTACCGCGGCATACTGCACGCCGAACTCGACGTCGTCGCCGGCGATCACCTGCGATGCCTCGATCGTGACGCGAATCCGGCTCACGGCGCCCCAACTGGCGGTGGCCGGAACCGGAAAAATCACCGTCAGCAACATTCCGAGCACTAGCGCGCAAGCCAGTTCGATTTCGTTTCCGATCAATCTGGTTTACGTGAAGCCGGGATTGGTGTCCGCGGTGCCGTACAGTTTTCCACAAGGCGTGGCGACGCAGTTGTCAACCAATGGCGGCTACTACGGGAATGCGAGTAACGCGCTGGTGCAGGTATTGCTGAATGGGAATACCAGCGTGGTGTCGTCCACGACTTCGCGGCAGTTCACGGTGCCGCTCAATGGCAGCACCAATCCGCAGCCGCCGGGTCTGTACCCGATATCCGTAACGTTTTCCGCGAACACCCCGCCCAGTCCGCCGACGTATCCGACGGCCTACACGAATGTGGCGGTGCAGCCGACGTTCTCGGATCTGAGCACGAACTACTTTACGGCCGGGACGAACACGCAATCGCCGCAACAAAAGGCGACCCCTCCCTTCATCGCGCTGCCCGGAACAAGCCCTGCGCCGAGCAGCATGGCGATCAATTCGACGAAGGGGTACGCGGTGATTACCGAGCAGGGCGCCAATGCGGTGCAGCTCGTGAATTTCACGGGCCAGACCTCCACGGGCCGCGCGATGCCGGTGATCGTCGGCGGACCGGTCACAGTAGGTAGTCAACCTACGGGTATTGCCATTGACGATCAAATTGATCTATCGGCCGCAGGCTATGCGGGAGCGGATTTGGGCGTGGTGGTGAACAGCGGCGATAGCACGCTGACGCTGCTGGCACTGACATCCACCACGGTGAACATAATCGGCAACCCGATCAGTCTGAGCGGGCTGATACAGGAGCCGCCGGGGACGACCGCGCCCTTGCCCTTCTCGGTGGGCATTGATCCGACCACGCACTACGCGATTGTGGCATTCAGCAATGCCACGATCGGTTTTGTCGTGTACGTGAATCCGAATCCGATTCCGGCGGGGGTGACACCACCGAGTTGTTTCGCGTCGGGGCAGAAGCCTCCGTGCGCGATAGCATCCGTGTCGTTAAATACGGGCAACACGCCCGACGTGGTGTTGCAGCCCGGCGCACCCTTGGCGTACGTCACCCCGGGAGGATTGGGCGTGACGTCGGTGGTCAATCTGTTGTTGAACAACATCACGGTAGCGATTGCGCCGTCTCCGAATGGAGCGTCGTGCACCAACGGCATTGCGACGATTACCACGAGCACGCCCAACGGACTTAACCCGTCATCACCGGGCGCGGTGCTCATCGCGGGCGTTACGCCCGCCGCGTTCAATGGAACCTATAACGTGAACCCCGGAACCGCGACCACGTACACCTTTACTTATCCATTGAACTGCACGGCGAACGGTCTGACGAATGGCGTAACCGGTGGGGGCGGCACAGTGACTTTCGGGAACCCATACTTCACGTTTAGCACCACGCCGACCGCAGCAGGCGCGGCCATCAATCCGGTCAACCGCACGTTTGCGTATGCCGATCCGAATGCCTCGACCTCTGCGCCGCAGATCGGCTTCATCAATACGCTGGACCAGTCGGTGACATCGCTGTTCCTGACGCTGGGCAGCTGTAACGGGTGCACTCCGGTCCCGCCGGGCGCGCCGGAAGTTGGGGTACGGACGGTGGCTTGGGACGAGTTCACCAATGTGCTGGTCGCTTACGATCCGGCGACCGACTTCAGCCTGATCTCGCTCATCAATCCCGGTGGACCGGGCCCGAGCGGAGCACAGGCGGCGTACCGGATCATTCAGGCGATTTCGACCTGTCCGTACCCAACCAACATTCCGCCAGGGCTGTCGTGCCAGCAGGGACAAGGTTCCTATACCCCGGCGGGCGGTGCGGCGGTAACCGTCTATGGCCCCATGGGCTACGATCCGAAAACCAATCTGGTACTGGTCGGAAATGCAGGCAGCAATACGTTGAGCTACCTGGACATTGATCCCAACGGGACCTTTAAGAAAGTCAGCATCCATAGCATTCAGGTGACGCAGGGTGGTGTCCCCAGCTCGCAACCTCCGCTGGCATCGGCTCCTGGAGCGCCGAATCCACTGCCTATCGCCACCTGCGACCCGACGAACCCGACCAATCCGTACGCATCGTGCTTCCCGCAGAGCGTCACCGTGGGTCAAGCCGCGACGATCAAGATTTTCGGTCAAGGCTTCCTGAGTGGTGGCGCGCCGGTGGTGCGGCTTGACGGTGATTCGACCGGCGTCACGGTTACGAATTCGACCCCGTCGGAGGTCGACGTTACCATAGCGGCGTCGCGGTTCCCGAATCCGCACACGTTTGCGCTCGACGTGCTGAGCGGCTCGGTGAACTCGAACGTGCAGAATGTGTATGCGGTGGGGGTCGTGGATCTGTCGAAGACCTGCTCGAGCGCGGACATGCCGGAAGGAGTAGCCTTCGACTTTATTCGTTACGTAGCGGTGGTGGCGAACTACGGTTGCAACAGCGTGTCGTTCATCAATATGGACGCGGGGAATGTGTTCAATTACGGCGTGCCGTACGGCAGTGTGATGGCGACGGTAGCGGTGGGAAGCGCCCCGCTGGGAGTGGACGTCATACCGCGACTCGGATATGCGGTGGTGGCGAATAACGGAGACGGTTCCGCTGCGATCATCAACATGTCGAATCCGCTGGCGCCGAAGACGCTGTCGTTCACCACGGCGAATTGCACGACGTCGTCGGGCACAGCGAGCAGCACGAACATTTGTGTCGGTATTTCACCGGCGGGTGTGGCGATCGATCAGGATCGCGCGCTGGCACTGGTGGCGAACACGGGAGGGAACAGCGTTTCGTCGGTCGATTTGACGCCGCTGCTGCAGACGAACAGCGCGGATTGTCCAAGTTCGACCTGTGTTCCAACCATGCAGTTGGTGGCTACCAGTGGGCCGCCGTTCGCCGTCGCTATAGATCCCAATCGCGACGACGCGGTAGTGACCAACATCCAGAACACCGGCACGACCGCGGCCAGGGGCGGTCTCGACGTGATTTTTCTAGGGACGAATCCACCGACGCGCAGCTCGACGACGTCGATTAACACCATTACGGCGAACCCGACGAGCATCGTTTTCGATCCGTCCATCACCCAGCCGTGCCCAACGGGCACATCCTGCAGCGGGGCGCTGGCGCCGGGGCTGTTCTACGCGTCGTCGACGCAGGAAAATGCGGTGTATTCCTTCAATCCGGACACGTCGACGGCAACGCCGATTCGCGTCGGAGTGAATCCCTACTCGCTGGGGTACAACTATCAGACCGGAACCTTGCTGACGATCAATTCCACGTCCAACACCTCTTCCATCGTGGACACCGTAGGTGCCGTTTCGTCTGTCTTTGCGACGCGGAACACTCTTGGGATCGGCAGCCAATCGCAGTTCGCAGCGGCGGTGGATAATCTGACGAACACTGCGTTGATATCGGACCAGAACAATAATCGCGTTCTGATCCTGGCTCTGCCGCAGTAAGTTTTGTGGGAAATCGGGCCACCCGGCGAAAATTGCCGGAAAAGCCCAGATTGCGGGGAAATGAAGCAGTCAGATATACTGGAAACTTTGTAACGCAGCACTGGTGCTGCTTAGTTGGCGCTGCCGGGTAAGCGCCGAGGGCATCAGATCGGTCACCGTTCGAGTCCGTTAATCAGAAAAATTTCGGCCGGTCCGCGGTCAAAAAGAGTTCAGGGTCACCCTCTCGTTCGCCGGATGAAGGAAAGGGGAGGGCTGCCCAGAGATCAATAAGGAGAATACAGTGAATTCGAGAAACATGATTCGGGTGGCGCTTTTCGGCTCGGCTTGCTTGGTCAGCACCGCGGCCGTACAGGCGCAGACGGCGGCGGGTTCCGCTTCCGCAGGAAAGATCGGCATCATCAACGTGCGTCAAGCCATCGTGACGACTGCCGAGGGAAAACAGGCCTCCGCAGAATTACAGACGCAGTTTTCGGCGCGGCAGAGCGAGCTCGAGAACCTCAATAAACAGATCAATGATCTGCGGCAGCGCTTGAGCGCCGGTCAGACGACCCTCAGCGACGACGAGAAAGTGCGGCTGACACAACAGGGACAGCGGCTGACGCAGCAACTGGACCGCAAGAATAACGAACTGCAGGAAGACGTGAACGCGGCGCAGGCCGACGTCGTGGACCGCATCGGGCGGAAGATGATGGACGTGCTGGATCGCTATGCCCGGGAGAATGGTATCGTGGCGGTGTTCGATTCTTCGGCACAGAACTCGCCGATTCTGTTCGTCTCGACGAACATCGACGTTACCCAGGAAATCATCAAGCTGTACGACGCCGCGTACCCGCTGAAGGCCGGTGCGGCGGCGCCCGCCAAGCCCGCGGCGACCACGCCGAGGCCGGCTCCCACGACGCCCGTGCCGACCAAGCCGTAAGGAAGAGGCGAATTTCCGGGCGGAACGAGGAACCCGCGTCGTGCCGGGGCCCTCGTTTCCGCGCCTGGCTGACCGCCTCTTGGTAGTCCGGGTGACCCGGAGCCCTGCCTTGCTTTTGCCAGGTGGCGGGAATATACTTGGTCTTCGCTCTGTTACGGGTCGCACCTTGGAGTGGGCGCAAGCCCACTTTTTTGTTGCTGCCGGATGGACTGAGCTTCAGACCGGCCTTGGCCGGGGAGTCTTTAGGTGAATTTGGAGAAAATCCGCGCGGCCGCCGAACGAGTCGCCCGTTCGGAGGGTCTGGAAGTCGTGGATGTGGAATGGAAGATAGGTAAGCAGCGATTCTTGCGGGTATACATCGACCGCGTGCCTGTAATTCCAGCCGAAACGACTGAGGGGGAAGAAGTTGCGGGGCCGTACCCCAAGATCAGCCACGCGGACTGCGAACGCGTGAGTCAGCAGTTGGGCGTGATCCTCGATGTGGAGGAACTGGTCCCGGGACCCGGCTATATACTCGAGGTGAGCTCACCTGGGATGGACCGAGCGCTGAAGACCGAGGCGGACTTCCAGCGCTTTGCGGGGCGGCTGGCAAAAATTTCCACCACGGAGCCCGTCCATGATGCCAAGTTTTTCGAAGGACGCTTGAAGGGATTTGCCGGGGGCAACGTTCGCATGGAGCTGAAGGGCAAAGAAGCGCCGACGGTGGAGATTCCGCTGGAATTGATCCGCAAAGCGAATCTCGTGGTCGAATTTTAGGATTAGAAAATGGCGAATCTGCTGTACCAACAAATCGAGATGCTCAGCCGGGAGAAACACATAGAACCGGAAGTGGTGATCTCTGCCATCGAAGACGCCATGGTGGTCGCCGCTCGTAAATATTACAAATCGGATGAGGATCTGCGCGGCAAGTTCAACCCGGAATCGGGACAAGTCGACGTGTTCTCGGTCATCACGGTGGTGGAAGAGGTGACCGACCCGAAACGAGAAATCACCCTGACCGACGCGAAGAAAAAAGATCCGAACGCGGAGCTTGGCACGGAGTTTCGCACTTCAAAGCCGACCGATGTGCTGGGACGTATCGCGGCGCAGACCGCGAAGCAGGTCATTCTGCAAAAGGTGCGCGAGGCCGAGCGCGACACGATTTACAACGAGTATCACAACCGCGCGGGTGAGCTGGTCACCGCGATCGTAAAGCGCGCCGAAGGGCCGGACTTGATTGTGGACATGGGACGGACCGAAGCGCGGCTGCCGAAGCGCGAACAATCGAAGCTCGAGACCTACAACATCGGTGAGCGGCTGCGCGTGGTCATCAAGACGGTTGATCGCGCGGCGAAGGGACCGCAAGTGATCGTTTCGCGCGCGGATGCGTCGCTGGTGCAGCGGCTATTCGAAATGGAAGTGCCAGAAATTTATGACGGCACGGTGCAGATCCGCGCCGCGGCCCGCGAAGCGGGGGAACGCACCAAGGTCGCGGTGGCGAGCCGGGACAAAGACGTGGATCCCGTAGGCGCATGCGTGGGCATGAAGGGGATGCGCGTGCAGTCGATCATCCGCGAATTGCGCGGGGAGAAAATCGACATTATTCCGTACAGCGAAGAGACTGTCGCGTTTGCGCAAAAGGCGCTGAGCCCGGCGAAAGTCACGCGCGTGCAGATCATCGATCCGGAGAATAAGAAGCTGGAAGTGATTGTGGAAGACTCGCAACTCTCGCTGGCGATCGGCAAGAAGGGGCAGAACGTGCGCTTGGCCAGCAAGCTGATCGGTTGGGATATTGATATCAAGAGCGAAGAAGAAAAGCGTCGCGAGATCGAAGAGCAAATGACCGCGCTGACCGCGCCGGCTACGCCGCTCACGGTGCTGGCGGGTGTGGGACCGAAGACGATCGAGAAAATTGAGGCTGCGGGCATCAGTTCTCTGGAGAAACTCGCCGGCATGACGCCCGAACAACTGATGGAAATTCCCGGCATCGGCGAAAAGATGGTGGACAAGATCTACCAGGCGGTGAATCGCTTCTACGAGGGTGGTGAAGCGGCTGCGGCAGGAGCAGCGGAAGGGACAGAAGAAATCGCCGAGGAATCCGCCGAAGGTTCCGCAGAAACTGCGGAACCAGCGGGCGAAGCGGAAGCGGCTGAAATAACGGAAGGCAGCGCCGAAGAATCTACCGAGAAAGTTGCAGCGACCGAAAACGAAGGGAACGAATCCACCGCGGAGTCTCCCTCCGCGGCGGCTGACACCGAGCACAAAGCGCCGGAGGATCAGCAGGAAGAGAAGAATTCTTAACGAGGTATGAGTGACGCATCTCAGGTTCGCATCAATGAACTGGCTCGTGAGCTAGAGGTCAAGGCGAAAGCGATCATCGATCTTTTGCCGGGGCTTGGTGTATCGGAAAAGAAGACGCACTCGAGTTCCATCCCGCTCGAGGTTGCGGAGAAGGTTCGTCATCAGCTGCAGGGGACGCCGGAGCCCGAGCCTGTGACCGAGGCGCCAAAAGCGCCGGCGCCGCCGCCGCAAGTGAAACCGGCGGCTCCCGCTGCTCCCTCCCACGCTCCCGCAGCGCATCCGCCAGCGGTACAACCGGCGGCTCCTCATGCCGCTGCGCCGCATGCTCCCGTTGTGCAAGCACATACCGGCACAGCACCCGCCCCGGTGAAACCGGCTGCGCCGGCCGCGCCGCCGTCGAGCGGCGGTGCACCAGTAACGACCCCGACACCCGCGGCACCCGTTGCCAGGCCCGCAGCGCCTGCACCGACAGCACCTGTGAAGCCCGCAGCTCCAGCTACGGCTCCTCCGAGTTCTGTGCCCGCAGCGCCGAAACCCGCGGCGCCCGTAGCTCCGCGTCCTTCGCCAACGCCGGGTCAACCCATCGCCCGTCCGCCGCAAGGACGACCGCAGCAGCCTGGCGCACAGCCGACCGCAGCGCGTCCTGCCGCTGGCTCGACAACTCCAACTTCAAGACCTTCGCCCCCCGCGCGGCCCCCGATGCCCACGGGTGGCAATCGCGGCCCGGTTCCCGGCACGGTTCCCGGTAGTGGTCGCCCGAGTGGCCCGCGACCCGGGCAGCCCATGCGGCCGCAACAGGGCCCGGGCGGCAGGCCTTTTACGCCTCGACCTGGCGGTGCGCCCGGAGGTCCGGGGGGCTCTGGCGGCACCGGTCGTCCTTGGGGACAACGGCCTGGTGCGGTGCCGATGGGATCACGGCCGGGTCCGCGCACCCCGGGACGTCCCGCGATGCTGCCGCCTCTGCCGGATAAGATGCCGCCGAAGGCCGAGCCGGGAAAACCGCTGTACGCGCGCAAACCGCCACAGCGCCAACGGCCGACGGTAGACAAGCGCGAGATTGAAGGAGAGCGCAAGCTTCACCCAACGCGGCAGCGTCCCGGTGCTGGGGGCCGCGGTACGGCTGCGATTGCCATTGCGCCGCCGGAACCGCGCGCGCCGCGCGAAGTGACGCTGACCGAAGGCATCACCATTCGGGAGTTAGCCGAAAAACTCGATGTGCGCGCGAAAGACTTGCTGAAGACGCTGCTGGATCGCGGCGTATTCGCCAGCATTAACCAGGCGCTGGATGTGCAAACCGCGACCGACCTGGCGCAAGCGTTCAACGGCATCGTCAACGTGGTTTCTCTGGAAGAAGAAATGGTTTTGGAAGTGGCCAAGGAGGAGACGAAGGAGAACCTGAAGCCGCGTCCGCCGGTGGTCACGGTCATGGGGCACGTTGACCACGGCAAGACCAGCTTGCTTGACGGTATTCGTGCTTCCGATGTGGCTGCCGGGGAAGCGGGTGGTATCACGCAGCACATCGGCGCGTACAAAGTTCAGGTCGGTGACCGCAGCGTGGTGTTCGTCGATACGCCAGGTCACGAGGCGTTCACGCGCATGCGCGCGCGCGGCGCGAAAGTGACCGATATCGTGGTGCTCGTCGTGGCTGCCGATGACGGCGTCATGCCGCAGACGCGCGAGGCGATCGATCACGCGAAAGCTGCGAATGTGCCGATGATTGTGGCGGTCAACAAGATTGATAAGCCAGAAGCGCAGCCGGAACGGGTGAAACGCCAGCTGACGGATCTCGGGCTGATGCCTTCGGAATGGGGCGGCGATACGGAGTTTGTGGAAGTGTCGGCCAAGCAGAAGAAGGGTCTCGACAAACTGCTCGAGGTGATTCTGGTGGTAGCGGATTTGCGCGAGTTGAAGGCCAATCCGGATGCTCCAGCGAGCGGCACGGTTCTCGAATCGCGCGTCGACCGCGGCCGTGGGCCGGTGGCTACCATTCTGGTGCAGAATGGCACGCTCAACACCAGCGACTTCTTCATCGTCGGCTCGGTCTTCGGCAAGGTTCGCGCCATGTTCGATGATCGAGGACGTCCCATGAAGAGTGCTCCGCCGTCAACCCCGGTCGAAGTGCTCGGCTTGCAAGGCGTGCCCGAAGCCGGCGACCATTTCCAGGTTACCGACGAAGCGAAGGCTCGCCACGTTGTGGAGTTCCGCCAGTCCAAGCAGCGCGACGCAGCGTTGCGCGCCAGTGCCGGCGGTCGCATCACGCTCGATCAGTTGCACGAGCAACTGAAGGCGGGCGAGGTGAAGGAGCTGCCGATCGTTATCAAGGCGGACGTACAGGGTTCGGCTGAAGTGCTCGAAGAGATGCTGCCGAAACTGTCCACCGATCAGGTGAAATTGAAGATTATCAGCGCCGGAGTTGGTGCGGTGACGGAAAACGACGTGCTACTCGCCAGCGCGTCCGGCGCGATTATCATCGCCTTCGGCGTACGGCCGGACCGCAAAGCCGCGGATTTGGCGCAGCAAGAAAAAGTCGACATCCGCACGCACAACATCATCTACGAAGTGTCCGACGAAATTAAGAAGGCCATGGAAGGCCTGCTCGAACCCGTGGTCCAGGAGACCTATCTGGGCCGCGCCGAGGTTCGCAACACGTTCCGCATCAAGGGCGCAGGAACCGTGGCTGGTTGCTACGTCCTCGATGGTCACATGAAACGCGATGCGCAGGTGCGCGTGGTTCGCGATGGCACGGTCATCTACACCTCGAAGCTCAGTTCGCTGAAGCGCTTCAAGGAGGACGCTAACGAAGTTCGTGCCGGTTACGAATGCGGTCTGGGCATCGCGAATTTCAACGACGTGAAGGTCGGCGACATCCTGGAGTGCTTCCAGGTCGTGAAACTTTCTGCTGCAGAAGCTGCTGCCCAAGGGGCCGTCCCCGCCCGCAAGTAAACGGCTTGCCATCGCCTGTCACAGCCAGGTGAAAGGCCGCGTGGAAGCTCAGGTTGCTGGCCTGAGGAACATGACCATGGCTGTCGGACTTCTCACCTTGGAATTGCACCTTGCGGAAGCCCAGTCGCTCAAGGACAAGCGACAGGTGTTGCGCAGCTTGAAAGACCGGTTGCGGGCGCATTTCAATGTGGCGGTGGCGGAACTGGATTTTGAGGATACCTGGCAGCGCTCGGTGGTAGGCGTGGTGACGTTGTCGAATGAAGAACGTCACGTCGAGGATTCGCTGCAGAAAGTGCTGGCGGAGGCGGATCGGATTTTAGGTCCGATGTTGGTGTCGCACGCGGTGGATTTGCTCTGAGTTTTGCGGGGTTTGCCTCGAAGAAACAGCAAAGCTTAGCCCGCGGGGCGGATTCCCAGGGGAACGCTACCCCGGCCAATTACTGGTTATACCTATGAGCCCTGATCCTCACAGACACGAACGCGTTGGCGAGGAAATCGCCCACGAGATCAATGCCATGCTCGCGGGCGAACTGAAAGATCCGCGCCTGGAAGGCAATGTATGCGTGAGCGAAGTGCGCGTGCAGCCGGATATGAAGCATGCGCGGGTTTTCGTCAGCGTGCGGACCCAGAATTCGAGGGAACAATCCGACGCCATCAAGGCACTGGAGCACGCCGCTGGTTTCATCCGTCATGAGTTGATCGAGCGGCTGCAGTTGCGCCGCCTGCCGGATCTTCATTTCACGCTCGACCTTTCGCAAGAGCACATGGAGCGGATCGATCAGCTGCTAAAACGGATGAAGGCCGAGAAACCAGCGAGTCCCGACTCCAAACCGTGAGAAGTTTCAGGTCTCAGTTTTCAGTCGGAACGGGAAGCGGAATGACGGCTAGACGCCGACTCCTCAGGGCGAAAACCCAGCTGGCAGTGAGCAACGCAGACTGTGCGTGGCGACGAGGTCGCAGCTTCCAGCCGGCGCACGTGCCTGCCAAGGCGTGTGCTTGACCCAATAGCCGTCAGCGCACTGCAAGGCTCGCTTTTTTTGATGAAAACGAATAACTGAAAACTGAAAACAGAAAACTGCCGCATGCCACGCCAACCCCAACCGGCCCCCTTCGACGGGGCACTGGTCATCGATAAGCCGCAAGGGAAAACGTCTCACGACATCGTCGATGCGGTGCGTCATCTGGCCGGGTTTCGCCAGATTGGGCACCTCGGCACACTCGATCCGCTGGCCACCGGCGTTCTGGTTCTGCT
>Ga0306921_10008196_pt1 | contig 11043 bp, 17 predicted proteins | sample sta12Cox44000080_FD_203760 | JGI IMG/M metagenome (GOLD analysis project Ga0306921, IMG submission 203760) | Lab enrichment of tropical soil microbial communities from Luquillo Experimental Forest, Puerto Rico - statoxic.12C.oxic.44.000.080 (v2)... | ecosystem: Environmental > Terrestrial >... | reverse complement strand
CGTGCTGTGGAAGGCTTTCGATACCTCGACCTCGGCGAGGTCGCGAACCTCCTCGCGGAACTGGTCGACAGTTACGGAAGTTCTGATTATGACGTCCGGAAGGAAGAGATCCTGGACGGCCTGCTCGTCGGCGCGCTGGTCGACGACGCTTTTCGGAGGAAGGTTTCTCAGGCTCCGTCCGACTTCGGGTTCGACGGCTCAGTTCTTCAAGATCCTGCTGCGCAGCAACGTCAGCTCAGGTAGTAGGCGGCTCTCCATCGGGCTTGCTCGGCTATGGAGAAGTTGTCGAAGTCACCGGCGGCCTCGCAGTCGAGCAGGTAGCGGAGCGCCTCTGTCGCATCGTCGGAGCCGTCGGCATCCAGGTATGCCTTGGTGGCGTCCAGTCCTGCTCCGCAGAGTAGTTGGACGTCGATCGAGCAGTGGGCATCCCAGCTCGATTCCTTGGCCTGCCAGATGACGAGCACGTCGCTGAGTCGGCCGGCGTTGAACAGTTGCAGGCAGCACAGCTTCATGAGTTCGGTGTCCTGGTCGTGCTGATCGAGGTCTGCCTGGGCCCGGAGCATCTCGCGGATGTGAGGCACGGCGGCGCCGGTCGGTCGCAGGCCGTAGCGGCGAATGCTCTCGTCGTCGTTCACGGTTCTCCCTCGCTCGACCTGGCGCCGTCCGCAGGCGCCGCCGGACGCCGGGCGTGGAGCCGGCGAGGTCGGACGCCTCGGACCATGCCACGGCGTCGTGCTCGCCCGGGCCGTCAGCGGAGATCGTCACCGGCACATTCTGACCCACGTGGATCTTCCGGGAGCCGCGTGAGAGGGCGCCGCTCGACGGCCGTCGTCGGTACGATCGCGCGATCTCGATCTGTTGATCATGCTGGAGGGAACCATGCAACTGCGCCTGAAGTACGCGCCCGTACCGGAGAACGCAGCCCGGTTCGCGGGCGACATCGTGGTGTCAGCGGCCCAGGTCAGCGCTGTGCACCTGGACTACACGCCGGACAGCCTGACGTCCGTGGACGCCATCCTCGACGGCTTTCGGGCCGAGGGCCTCACCGCTGGACAGGTGGCAGAGACTCTCTTCGGCTTCGGTTGCTATGTCGGCGAGGTGCTGACCCGGCATGCGGGTGGACGGTGGCGCGCAACGACGGCAGACGAACTGGCCGTCGTCGGATGGCCCATGGTGGTCGAGCTCGCCGGGCAGGGCTGGTGCAATCCGATCGCGAAGGCCTTCAAGCGCCTGGAGAACGGTCCGGAGGACAGCCTTCGGTACTTCTATGCCGTGTTCGCACCGGGCGGCGCCCGCTAGCGAGGGCGCGTAGCGCTGATCTCGCCCCCACCGTCGACGGATCGACTGACACAATGCGGCGTGCGCTCGCGTCTACGGTTGATCAGGGTGACGACGACTGCGGTCCAGGTACGGGAGACGGCCACCGTCGACCTGCCGACGAGCGCGGAGGCGGCCTTCGGCTTCATGGAGGATCCGGCCTCGTTGGTGGTGCTGGACGACTCGATTGAGATCGGCGTCACCCTGCCCGGACCGAAGGGAGCCGGCGAGATCCAGGCGTTCGTGCATCGGAGCCCCGACGGTCGACTGGGGATCATGCACGAGGTCGTCGAGGTCGAACCGGGGCGTCGTGCCGTCACCCGTACGTTGACTTCCGGATACTCCAGCGGCGGCGTGCTCACCGTTGTGCCGCTCGGGCCCGACTCGTGCCGTCTCACCCAGGAGATCTGGGCGGAGCTTCCGGCAGGCGTACCGGTGGGGGTTGATGCGCAGTTGCGCCACGAGTACCGGACGTGGCTCGCGGAGCTGATGCGGCGGCTCACCGCCTGGGCTGCTCACGCGCCCCGGTGCCGGTAGGTGCAGCCATTGCTCTCAGGCGCGAGCGTGGCCGGAGCTGGCTGGAGTCGAAGAAACTCCTGTGGCACCTAGTGGTGCCGGACCTTCGCGCGGTAAGGCTGCTGATTGAAAGCAGCGCTACTTGGGCTGATCGCCGTTCGAGAGCTGACCGGCGTGGTCGACAAAGGACGTGAGGTGCGCCGACTTGGCAGCAGAGCTGACGCGGGACGAGGCCATCGCCCTCGTCGAGCGGATCATGAGTGTCGACTACGCGGACGATGGTGAGCTGGGCGGCTGGCTGGACCAACTTGAGCGAGACCTCGCCTGCCCAGGCGGCTACGTCTCCAACCTGATCTACTGGAGCGACCCCGAGTTGACGGCTGCCGAGGTGGTTGACCGAGCCTTGGCCTACCAGCCGATCCAGATGCGGTCCACGCCATGGACGTAGCCGTCGCGAGGGCTATTTGTCCCACCGATCGGCGTAGGGCAGGGCGAGCAGGCCAATGTGATCAAGCACGTCGCTCGACGCGTTGTATTCCCGTAGTGGGGTCGGCGCATGTCGTATCACCCACAGCGACAGCGCGGCGCCCCACGTGTCCTCCTTGTGCCAACTCGACCAGGGGAGCCTGTCGACCACCAGGTCGTCCACCCACTCCTCCACGGCCGTGACCAGCCGTCGTCGGGCCACCGCGTCGGCCAGCGACTCCGTCCAGACAGCCAACCACGGGGTGAGCTTGCCGGTGGTCTCGGCGATGAGTTCCAGGGCCTCGTGAGCGGGCACCTTCGCATCGGGCTCGACCAGGGCATGCAGCCACCAGGCGTCCAGGAACTCCCGCAGAGCGTCCCGCTGCCCCTTGGGCCATTCCTGCCAGCGGGCGGTGGTGAACAAGTACCCGAGGCTCTCCATCCCGGCCATGGGCATCACTCGGCCGGCCACGAGGCTCCGGGTCAGTTGGGGCAGGATCCGGCGTAGCAGCGGGCCGGGATAGCGCCAGTCAGTGGCCCAGTACGTGCGACGGAGCAGGTCTTCGTCGAGCGGCACGTCCGGCGTCTTCAGCAGTGCCAGTTCCTCCGCGCTGCCCCAGTGGCACTCGCAGTTGGACTCCTGCCGGTGCGCCGTCATGCCCTGGAACGTGGCGGCCGCACCCGCCAGCGCCTTCTCCAGGAGGTCGCTTACCTCAGTCCGATCGGGGATCATGGCGAATCCGCCTTCGAGGACTCCGGAGGCGTACGCCTGCCGAAGAGAGTGATCTTACGGTGAAGGCGAGGTGGGACGTGCACCCGACCAACGATCATCTGCCGGAGGAAGCCGAATGACACCGAATGCTTCGCCGACCGTGGATCGACTCGCCGGCCTGTTCGACTGGGACGGGGCGACGGAGACGGAGATCGACTGGACGGCTCTCACCGAGGCGGCAGGCCATCCCTTTCCCGAGGACTACCGACGCTTCGTCGAGCGCTTCCCACACGGCAGCATCGGCTTCCTGGAAGTGCTTCATCCTTCCGACTGGGGCGTACCGGAATTCCTCCGGTACGCGCGGAACTGGCATCACGTGATTAACAAGAGGGCGGAGTGCACGGGAGGGTTCCCGTACCACTTCGGCACCTCACCGGGAGACCTCCGGGTCTGGGGAGCCGTGAACTTCGACTATCTGCTCTGCTGGCACCTGGACGACGGTCCTCCCGAGCAGTGGCCGACGGTGGTCTGCGATACCGCCCTGATCGACCCGCCCGAGCCCTACGCCGGCACTGCCACCGCATTGCTTGTCGAGATCGCGGAACTGAGGAACCCGGTGCCGGTGATCGGGTACCTCACGGAGATCGACGGGGTGCCCTTCAGGCTCGTCCGGCACGAGTAGAGCGGGTCCACTGGCCCGGACGGATCCAGGTCTGCCCGTCGCCGGGCCGGACCCGCACGGAGTCGCCCAGGTCCAAGGCGGCGAGCACCCCGAAGACGGCGTCCAGGAAGGCTCGTCGGTCCGCCGTCACAAGGACGTCGACGTCGAGATGGGAGCCGTACTCGCTTGTTCCGGCACCGGTCACCTCGCCGCGCCCGACGAGAGCCTCGTTGAGGGCGTCTTCGAGGTCGTCGCGATCGATGTCGATTCGCCCGTCGATGACCAGTTCCACGAAATCCATCACGTACACCTCGGCGATGAGTTGCGGGTCGTTGACGGGTCTGACGGGGGACGAGCGGAAACCGGAGGAGCGGACCCATGGGCAAGCTGATCGTGACAGAGTTCCTGACCCTCGACGGCGTGGCGCAGGCGCCCGGTGAGCCCGACGAGGACCGCGAGGGCGGCTTCAGCCACGGCGGCTGGCAGATGCCGCTGCTCGACGAGAAGTCCGGCGCGGTGATGTTCCAGCAGGCGAGCAGCATGGGCGCGCTGCTGCTGGGCCGCAAGACGTACGACATCTTCGCCGGCTACTGGCCGAAGGCGCCTGCGGACATCCCCTTCACCGGCCTGCTGAACGGTGTGCCGAAGTACGTGGCCAGCCGCACGCTCGCCGAGCCGCTCACCTGGACGAACTCGTCGCTGGTAAAAGGTGACCTCGCCGAGCGCGTCACCGAGATGAACGGCCGCCACGGCGAGGTCCACGTGATCGGCAGCCTGGACCTGGTGCAGTCGCTGCTGCGCCTCGGCCTGGTCGACCGGCTCAACCTGTGGGTGTACCCGGTGGTGCTCGGCACCGGCAAGCGCCTGTTCGGCGAGGGGACGGTGCCGAGCGCGTTGCGGCTCACCGAGTCGGTCACCCACGCCCACGGCACGCTGCAACTGACGTACGAGCCGGCCGGAGCGCCCGCCTACGGGGACACGGCCGCGTAGGGCGCGCGAAGGTCGAGCACGTGCCGCAGGCCGGGCTCCCCGTTCAGATCCACCTCGCAGTCGGACTCCGAGCCGTCGAGCACGAAACCGGCGCGACGGAGCACCGCCAGCGAGGCCGGGTTCGCCAGGGCCGCCGAGGCGACCAACCGGCGCAGCCCGTACTCGGTGCGGGCCAGTTCGCAGACGCGCCGTACGCCTTCACTCGCGAGCCCGCGCCCGGCGGCGCGCTCGGCCACCCGGTAGCCCAGCTCGGCGCTGCCGCCTGCGACGTCGACCAGGTTGAACCGCCCGAGCACGGCGCCGTGGTCGCCGACCAGCACGTGGAAGTGGCAGGTGCCGCGTTCCTGCTCGTCCAGCAGGGCCGCGTGCCGGGCGGCGTACCCGGTGAAGAAGTCGTCGCCCCGGTCGGGCACGTACCGGGCGAAGTAGGCCCGGTTCTCCCGCTCGAACCGCAGCACGGCGGGTGCGTGGTGGGCGGCGAGTCGTTCCAGCTCCGGCATCGAACCAGGTTAGGCGTCGGCCGGGTAGCAGCGCAGTTCGATTGTGTTGCCGTCCGGGTCGCTGACGTAGATCGAGGTGGCGGTGCCGCGCGCACCGAAGCGCGGGACCGGGCCGGTCAGCACGGTGAAGACGCCGGAGTCGACCACCCGCTGCCAGTCGACCGGCTCCACCACGAGGCAGAAGTGGTCCACGTTGGACCCGGTCGGGTCGCCCTCGATCAGGTCGATGATGGTGCCGGCGTCGACGCGTACGGAGGGGAACGGCACCTCACCGGCCCGCCACCTGTCGACCCGCACCGGGGCCAGGCCGAGCGTGCCGCAGTAGAAGTCGAGGGAACGCTCGACGTCGCTCACCGAGAGGACGAGGTGGTCGAAACCGGTCACCGTCACGAGATGGTTGTGCATGCCGTCAACCCTGGTCCGGCGCGCCGTCCGGACCAACCCCGATCCGGACTACGATCGTTGACCCGCAGGCAACGACGGAGGTGCTCCGGTGCTGGAGCGGTACGAGGTCGAGACGTTCCTGACCCTGGCCGAGGAACTGCATTTCGGGCGGACCGCCGAGCGGCTGCGGGTGAGTACCGGCCGGGTCAGCCATGTGGTGCGCAAGCTGGAACGCCGCATCGGCGCGCCGCTGTTCGAGCGGACCAGCCGGGTCGTCCGGCTCACCCCGATCGGCGCCCGCCTGGTCGAGGAGATGCGCCCGTTGGTGGCCGGCATCGAGGCGGCTGTGCAGCGGGCCGTCGACGCCGGGCGCGGGCTCACCGGTGAGCTGCGGGTGGCGTACGTGGGTGAGTCGACAGCTCCGGTGCTGCTGCGCGCGGTGGCCCTGTTCACCGAGCGCCACCCGGACTGCGAGGTGCACGTGCACGAGGCGCCGCTGGCCAGCACCCGGTCGAGTCTGCTGGACGGCACGATCGACGTGCTGATCGCCTCGTACCCCTTCGACGGCATGGCGAACGGCCCGGTGCTGCTGCGCGAGCGCCGGGTGCTCGCGGTGGCCGCTGATCATCCGCTGGCGGCCGAGGAGTCGGTGTCGCTGGAGGTGCTGGGCGACCATCCGGTGGTGCAGTACCCGGCGGTGACCTCGGCCGCGTTCAAGCAGGACCGCACGCCGGACCGCACCCCGTCCGGCCGCCCGGTGCCGAAGGGCCCGGTGGGCGGCAGCTTCTCGGAGATGCTGGCGCTCGTCGCGATGGGGCGCGGGGTGCTGCCGGTGGGCGAGCAGGCCCGGCAGTTCTACGCCCGCCCGGACGTGGCCTACGTGCCGATCCACGACGCGCCGCCGATCTGTCGCGGTCCGGTGTGGCCGGCCGGGAACACCACGTCCCGGGTACGTGAGTTCGTCCGCGCGGCTGCTGACGCCAACTCGCTGCCGCCGGACTGACCTCGTCGTACCCGGCTGGCAGCATCGGCGGGATGCGGGACGAGATCCGGGCACTGGTCGAGGAACTGCCACCGGGTGACGAGCTGGAGGCGCGGCACCGGGAGGCGGCGCTGGCCTGGCTGGCCGGCACGGATGACATCTTCCGCCGGGTCAAGCCGCGTACGCCGTCGCCGCACCTGGTCGCGTACTTCCTGCTCCGCGGCCCGGCCGACGGCGCGGTGCTGCTCGTCGACCACCGCCTCGCGGGGATGTGGCTGCCCAGCGGCGGTCACGTCGAGCCCGGCGAGCACCCGGCCGGCACGGTGCGCCGCGAGCTGCGGGAGGAGCTGGGCGTGGCGGCGGTCTTCGCGCCGCCGTTCGGTGAGCGCCCGGCGTTCCTCACCGTCACCGAGACGGTCGGCCCGCCCGAGCACCGGCACACGGACGTGAGCCTCTGGTACGTGCTGTCCGCCCACCGCGGCCAGCGGTTCACGCCCGATCCGGTGGAGTTCGCCGGCATCCGCTGGTGGACGCCGGCCGAGGTGCACGAGGCGCCGGCCGGCACGATCGAGCCGCATCTGGGCCGGATGCTGACCAAACTGGCGACAGCGACGCCTTGACCCGTCCCCTGCGGCAAGGCCCAGCGTGACCGGTGCCGGTCGCGGTGACCGGCACGAGGAGCGCGAGGGAGGCACGGTGCGACTGCTGACCATCGGCGCGTTCGCCCGCGCGACCGGCCTGAGCGCCAAGGCGCTGCGCATCTACGACGACTGCGGGCTGCTGCCCCCTGCTGCTGTGGACCCGCACTCGGGCTACCGCTACTACGCGCCGGAGCAGGCGGACCGGGCACGGCTGATCGCCGGGCTGCGCCGGGCCGGGATGCCGCTGGCCGAGATCCGTACCGTCTGCGGCCTTCCGCCCGCTGCCGCCGCCGAGGCGCTCGACGCCTGGTGGCGGCGGGTCAGCGCGGACACCGCGGCGCGCGGCCGGGCCGTCGCGCTCCTCGTCGACAGGCTCAGCGAGAGGGGCACCACCATGTCCGAGACCACCTTCCGGTACGCGACGTGCTGCGAGACCGGCACGGTCCGCGACTCCAACGAGGACACCGCGTACGCGAGTGCGGCGCTGCTCGCGGTCGCCGACGGCGTACGCGGTCCGGCCGGGTCCACTGCCGGCGCGGCGGCCGTGGACGCGCTGCGGCCGTTGGAGCAGGCGGACGCGCCGGGGGCCGATCTGCTCGCCGCGCTGGCCGACGCGGTGACCCGGGCCGACCGGGCGGTACGCGCGCACGCCACCGACGCCGACCAGCCCGCCACCACGCTCACCGCGCTCGTGCGACGTGGCACCCGGCTCGCGCTGGTGCACGTCGGGGACAGCCGGGCGTACCTGCTGCGCGGCGGCGAGCTGTCCCGGCTCACCCAGGACCACACGTACGTGCAGACGCTCGTCGACCAGGGGCGGCTTACCCCGGCCGAGGCCCTGGCGCATCCGCAGCGCGCGCTGTTGGCCCGGGCGCTCGGCGCGGGCGCGGAGGTGGAGGCGGACCTGGCGCTGCGTACCGCGCTGCCCGGCGACCGCTACCTGCTCTGCTCCGACGGCCTCTCCGCCGTGGTGGACCCGGGCGCGCTGCACGCCGCGCTGGCGGAGGCGGACGATCCGGAGAGCGCCGTCGAGCGCCTGGTCGAGCAGGCGTACGCGGCTGGCGCGCCGGACAACATCGCCTGCGTGGTGGCCGACCTGGCGGCGTGATCCCCCGCGACCCGGGCCGGGATGTCCGGCCCGGGTCGTACCCTGGCGATCATGCGAATCGGCATCGTGATCCTGCCCGACCAGCGTTGGTCGGAAGCGCGTCGGCGGTGGGCCCAGGTGGACGAGTGGGGCTTCGACCACGCCTGGACCTACGACCACCTGGGCTGGCGTGACCTGGTCGACGGGCCGTGGTTCGACTCGTGGACGACGCTGACCGCAGCGGCCGGCGTGACGTCCCGGGTGCAGCTCGGGACGCTCGTGGCGTCGCCGAACTTCCGGCACCCGGCGGCGTTCGCCAGGCAGGTGACCGCGCTCGACGACGTGTCGGACGGCCGGGTGCTGCTCGGCCTCGGCGCGGGCGGCATCGGCTTCGACTCGGCGGTGCTCGGCGGCGAGACGCTGCCGCCCCGGCAGCGCGTGGACCGGTTCGCCGAGTTCACCGAGCTGCTCGACCTGATTCTGCGGGAGGACGGCACGACCTGGCGCGGGGAGTGGTTCACCGCCGTGGACGCGCGCAACAACCCGGGTTGCGTCCAGCAGCCCCGGGTGCCGTTCGTGATGGCCGCGAACGGTCCCCGCTCGATGCGGCTGGTCGCCCGGTTCGGGCAGGGCTGGGTCACCACCGGGCTCGGCGGCGACGACATCGAGGCGTGGTGGGGCACGGTGGCGGAGTTGTCGGACCGGATGACCCGGACGCTGGAGCAGGCCGGCCGTGACCCGGCGACGCTCGACCGCTACCTGTCGCTCGACTCGGCGCCAGTGTTCTCGCTCACCAGCGCCGACTTCCTCGCCGAGCAGGTGGCCCGGGCGGCCCGGCTGGGCTTCACCGACGTGGTGACGCACTGGCCCCGGGCCAGCAGCTGGTACGCGGGCGACGAGGCCGTGCTGGTGGAGGCGGCGGCGCTGCTGCCGGAGCTGCGCCGGGCCGGCTAGGTGCCGACGCTGCCCTCGGTGGAGACCAGCCGGAACCGGAGGCAGACGATCCGGGTGTCGTCGGTGACCGGTGTGCCCTGCCGGGCCCAGTAGGCGCCGTGGCCCTCGCGCCACTCCTCGATCGACCGGTCGCCCTCGCCCTCGGCGCGGGCGAAGTCCCACGGCACGTCGGCGAAGCGCACCACCTCGACGCCGGTGACCTCCACGACGCCGACGAGCGCGTCGTTGTCGTCGACCAGGACCAGTCGCTCGCCGACGTACTCCAGTTCCTCGTTCTCGTCGTCGTACTCCTGGACCAGCCCGGCGGTGGCGGTCTTCGCGCCGGAGAGGACGAGGGTGTTGAGCCGGGTACGCAGCTCGCCGGGCGTGCCGAGGGCGAGTGCGCGCAATCCACCGATGCGGGGCCACATGCCGCCGACGCTACGGCATGCTCCGCCACCGCCGACGGGCTCACGGCAGGTCGGCGCCGGTGAGCAGGGCGCGCAGCCTGAGCCGTGCGGCGACCTCGGGCGGGCAGGTCGCGACCAGTGCGGCGGCCCCGATCAGGCCGGCCCCGGCGTCCCGGACGACCCGGCACAGCGCGTCCAGTTGCGCGCCGGTGTCGACCCAGTCGTCGACGAGCAGCACCCGGTCGCCGGGGTTCAGCCGCCGGCCGTCCACGCCGACCCGCAGCCGCCGTCCCCGGTAGTCGGGAGGCGTCTCGGCCCAGCGCGTCGGCCCGGCCCGGCGTCGCTCGCCGCCGTTCTTGTACGCGGGCAGGAAACCGGCTCCGGCGGCGACCGCCACCAGTGGGCCGAGCAGCAGCCCGGTCACCTCGGGGGCGATCACGACGGTCGGGCGGTCCTCGGGGAACAGCCCGGCCAGGGCCGGCCCGACCTGGGCGAGCACGTCGGGGTCACGCCACCAGCCGGAGATGTCGCTGACCAGGTGGGTGCTGCCCGGGCCGGGGTCGATCCACTCGAACAGCTCGACCAGGCGACGACTCAGCACGTTTCCATCCTGGCCGATCGGTGGGCCGTTCGGCCGATCGACAGTGGCGTGATCGGCTACACGTACCAGGGTAAATGCGGGCATAGCACCATGATCACGTTGACTTCGGAAGTGCTTCTCTCGTTACGGTCCGGGCCGGTTTGTTCAGTTGACGAAAGGACCGGGCCGGTGGCTGCTAGGCACCTTCGTACCCGCAAGTTCTCCTCGCCCGCCGCCATCGCCGCGACCGCGGCGGTCGGCGTGGCGCTCGCGGTCGGCGGTACCGTCGGCGCCGTGCGGCTCACCTCCGCCGAGCCGCCCGCCGAGCCGGCCGTGGTCGAGACGCTGCCCAGCACGCCCGCCCCCACGTCGGCCGCCCCCACGTCGGCCGCCCCCTCGCCGAGCGCGTCCGCCTCGCCGAGCGCGAGCCTCAGCCCGTCGCCGAAGGCCACCCCGAGTCCGAAGGCGAGCCGCACCCAGGCGGCCTCCCGCAGCAAGGCCCGGACCGCCTCCCCGTCGCCGACGGCGAAGAAGACGAGCAGCCCGAAGGTCGTGGACAGCGGCTCCTGCGGCGCCTCCTTCTACGCCGAGGGCCAGATGACGGCGAACGGCGAGACGTTCAACCCGGACGCGCTCACCGCCGCGCACAAGACGCTGCCGTTCAACACCAAGGTCCGGGTGACCAACCCGGCAAACGGCAAGTCGGTGGTGGTGCGGATCAACGACCGTGGCCCGTTCATCGACGGCCGGTGCCTGGACCTGTCCCGCGCCGCGTTCGCGACCATCGCCGCCACCAGCCTCGGCCACGTGAACGTCCGGTACGAGGTGCTCGGCTGACCGGCCAGTCGGGCAGAACTTCCACGAC
>Ga0306921_10008195_pt1 | contig 11043 bp, 10 predicted proteins | sample sta12Cox44000080_FD_203760 | JGI IMG/M metagenome (GOLD analysis project Ga0306921, IMG submission 203760) | Lab enrichment of tropical soil microbial communities from Luquillo Experimental Forest, Puerto Rico - statoxic.12C.oxic.44.000.080 (v2)... | ecosystem: Environmental > Terrestrial >... | reverse complement strand
AGATCGTCAAGGCAGGCCACATCTATGTCGCGCCGGGAGGCCTGCACATGCGCGTGGCGCGCCACGGCACCGAGGCCGCGATCGTCCTCGACGACGGGCCGCCGGTCAATTTCTGCAAGCCGGCCGTCGATCCCTTGTTCACTTCCGCGATCGATGTCTGGCAGGGCGGCATTCTGGCTGTCGTGCTGACCGGGATGGGTTCGGACGGCATGCGCGGCGGCAGGGATATCGTCGCCGCCGGCGGAAGCGTGATCGCGCAGGACGAGGCAACCAGCGTGGTGTGGGGCATGCCGGGCGCGGCTGTGCATGCAGGCATTTGCGCAGCCGTTCTGCCGCTCGGTCAGATCGCGCCGAAGCTGGTTCGATTGTTTTCAGGAGATCGCTCGTGACCCCGTCGGACTATGAGTTCTTGCGAAAGCTCCTGAAGGAACGCTCCGGACTGGATCTGTCTCCGGACAAGCAGTATCTGGTCGAAAGCCGGTTGATCCCGCTGGCCCGAAGGGTCGACCTGCTCGGAATCTCCGAACTCGTGCAGAAAATGAAGGCAGGATCGACCGAGGCGCTGGTCGGCGAGGTGGTCGAGGCCATGACCACCAACGAAACCTTCTTTTTCCGCGACAAGATTCCGTTCGAGCATCTGCGCGATACCATGCTGCCGGAGCTGTTGCAGGCACGCGCGGCGCGCCGGGCGTTGCGGATCTGGTGCGCGGCTTCGTCGACCGGGCAGGAGCCGTATTCGATCGCGATGTGCCTGAAGGAATTCGGCGCGGCGCTGTCGGGCTGGCGTATCGAAATCCTGGCGACCGATCTGTCGCAAGGCGTGCTGGAGAAATCGAAGGCGGGTCTTTTCAGTCAGTTCGAGGTTCAGCGCGGGCTTCCGATTCAGCTTCTGGTCAAGCATTTCACCCAAACAGGCGAGATGTGGCAGATCAACGCCGATCTCCGCGCCATGGTGACCCATCGCCAATTCAACCTGCTGCAGGATTTCGGCCAACTCGGCACGTTCGACGTGATCTTTTGCCGCAACGTTCTGATCTATTTCGATCAGGAAACCAAGATCAGCATCTTCGAGCGCCTTGCAAGGGCATCCGAGCCGGACGGCTTCATGGTGCTGGGTGCCGCCGAGTCCGCGGTCGGCATTTCGGACACCTTCAGGCCGCATCCGGACCGGCGCGGGCTTTATCGCCCGAACGCCGGCCGAGGGCCGAAGTTTGGCGTCACGGCGAGCACGCCGCAGCCGGTGAGGGCGGTCGCGATGGCGTCGCGATAGGCCGGCGCAACGCGGGCCGGAGCGCGGAGCGCTCACAGGATCGCGTGCGGCAGGAAACGCGACGTATTGCCCGTAATGGGATTCTCGTCCTCCCGGATCGAAAGCCCGCAAGGTGCATGGTCGACCAGCCAGCTGCCAAGCACAGGATATTGGCCAGAGAAATCCGGCAACCTTGCCAGCGCCTGGCGAATGAAGCCTTCGGCCCCATAGGGACCCTTCTGCTCTGCGAGCGTCGTCCCCTCGCAGACCAGCTCGATGTTGGCCCCCTCCCGGGAAAGCAGCGGCTTGCGAACAAAGGAATTGCCAAGGCCTGCTGCGTTCGGGTCGTCCTCGAAAAAAGCCGGAAGCAGATTGGGATGGCCGGGAAACATCTCCCACAGCAACGGGAGCACGCCCTTGTTGGAGAGGATTGCTTTCCAAGGCGGCTCGATCCATCGCGTCGCTGCTTCCGCAAGCTTTGCGCCGAAGGCGTCGCGAAACATCCATTCCCAGGGATAGAGCTTGAACGCGAGCGCGATCTCCCGGTTGTCGAGATCGACAAAGCCGCCAGTGTTGCGCCATCCGATCGCCTCGATGTCGAGCAGCGTGGTTTGAAGGCCGGCTTGCCTCGCCGTGTCTTCGAGGTAGGCGAGGGTGCCGGCATCCTCGGGGTTGTCGAGCGTGCCAGTGAGATGCAAATGGCCGTTTCCTGAATCGAGCTTCTTCCAAGCCTCGATCAGTCGCTCATGGAGCGAGTTGAACTGGTCGGCTCCTGCGGGAAGGATCCCCCGTTCGATGCCCTGCTCGAGCCAGGTCCATTGAAACACCGCCGCCTCGAAGATCGAGGTCGGCGTGTCAGCGTTGTATTCCAGGAGTTTTGCCGGGCCGCGCCCGTCGAAACGGAGGTCGAGCCGGCCGTAAAGACTGTTCTCGTCACGGCGCCAGCTGTCGCGGAGCAGCGGCCAGAATGTTTCCGGTATCATCAACCGGCGCAGAAGGCGCTCGTCATCGATCGTGCGGTCGACGAGTTCGAGGCACATCGCATCGATCTCTCCCGTCGGTGCTTCGATCCCGGATTCGATTTCTTCGAGGGTAAAGCAGTAGAACGCGCGCTCGTCCCAATAGCGTTCGCCGTCAATCGTGTGAAACCCAAACCCGGTGGCCTCGGCGCTGGCCCGCCAGTCGTCGCGTTCTCGGGAGGCGAGGCGCCGCACGGAAGGCGCTACCCGCCATGCGAATGGCCGTGGAAATGGCCGTGGAAATGGTGCGGGAAGCGCCCGAAGCCGCCATAGGCCACACCCTGGCAGGTGACGTAAGGTCTTCCGTCGAGACCGCGCGTTACCTGGCGAAGGAATCCAGGGCCGCAATCATATTGATCGACAAAGCCCATCGAGACTGCGCCGATGGCCCCGCTGCCCATCATGGTCAGGACGACGCGGCGCGAACGTTTCATGTGACGGCCTTGGATACAGGATGCAGGGATCGCTCATTTAGGCATGCGTCGGCAGGGTGGGCAAGGAAAACGCGGGCACCTCACCACTTCGTGCGGTGCGAGCTTGCTTGCACTCAGCTGCCGGAAAAATGCGCCGCAAAGGATCTGGCAAAACCGCCGAATCCGCCGCGCGTCGTCTCACCCGAGCCGGACTCCGAGGCGTTGCCGGTCGACGATCGGCTGGATGACCAATCCCCGCCGAAGAAACTGCTACGCGACCACGTTCCGCCGGAGCCGCCATATCCTCCGGATGAAGACCGGCGAGGGCCGCATTCGCTGGCGCCTTGCGGCAGCGCCGGCCCGGCCATGCCGCCGCCTTTCGGTTCGCAATTCTCTCCCGGCATCATCGCAAAGGCGCCGCCGCCGACCGCGAGTGAGCCCATCAAGAGGAGTGCCACGTGGCGGGAGCGCTTCACCTGGTGCGACGCAGAAGGCGGAATGGCCGCCGGCCGGCGCTTGCCGAACTGGTTTGCGGGCGGATTTTGCATTGTCAGTAGATCATCGAGGCGGCGTTGAGCGCGCCGGCGGCGAGTGAAGAAAGTCCGAGCCAGATCGCAGGAGCCAGTTCGCCGGCGGCAATCTTCGCCGACAGGTTCGGTATCGGTATCTTGACGATGTAGTAGACCGCGATCTGAACGATCAGGGCGATCAGGCTCCAGACCAGGCAGTCGACGATATTGGCCGCATGCGCGATGGCGCTGACCACCGGCAGCACGAATCCGAGCAGGCTCAAGCCCAGCGCGATCGCGGCCGCCGGATCGTTGTCGCGGATCAGCTTGAATTCGTCGCGCACCGTGATGCGGGTATAGACGGAGAGATAGATGACCACCACGACAATAGCGGTGCAGAAATAGACCAGAAAAGCCGGCAATCCGGCGAGCGATTGAAGGATCATGGAAGCTCCCCCGCGCTAGTGGTCCGATTCTGACATTCGCTTCCCCTTTCGGCAGGCACTTTTGCGAATGTCAGAATCCAAGGACCACTAGCAAATATGAGATTCTAGTGGAGTTTAGGATTTGACATTCGCCTTTAAGCCCGTGGTTTGGGTAGGTAGCGAATGTCAAATCCACTCCACTAGTGGTCCGATTCTGACATTCGCTTCCCCTTTCGGCAGGCACTTTTGCGAATGTCAGAATCCAAGGACCATAGCGGCTCACGAAGTTTGCATGATTCCCTTTGTCATACGCGAGCCGCCGGTCCAATCCACAAACAAAAACCCCGCCATTTGCGGCGGGGCCAGTCTGGGAGGAGTGAGCCAATCGGGCTCCCATGAAGCTGATATCAGGCGGGAATGCGCTCTTCGTGCTCGTGCGGCTCGCGCAGCACATAGCCGCGGCCCCACACGGTTTCGATGAAATTGCGGCCTTCGGAAGCGTTGGCGAGCTTCTTGCGCAGCTTGCAGATGAAGACGTCGATGATCTTCAGTTCCGGTTCGTCCATGCCACCATAGAGGTGGTTGAGGAACATTTCCTTGGTCAGCGTGGTGCCCTTGCGGAGCGAAAGCAGCTCCAGCATCTGGTATTCCTTGCCTGTCAGATGGACGCGCTGGCCACCGACCTCGACCGTCTTGGTATCGAGGTTGACCACGAGATCGCCGGTCTGGATCACCGATTGGGCGTGGCCCTTGGAGCGGCGCACGATCGCGTGGATGCGCGCAACGAGCTCGTCCTTGTGGAAAGGCTTTGTCATGTAGTCATCGGCACCGACGCCGAGACCCCTGACCTTGTCCTCGATGCCGGCGAGGCCGGAGAGGATCAGAATGGGTGTCTTGATCTTGGAGACCCGAAGCTGCTTGAGCACGTCATAACCGGACATGTCAGGCAGGTTGAGGTCGAGCAGGATGATGTCGTAGTCGTAGAGTTTTCCGAGATCGACGCCTTCCTCGCCAAGATCGGTCGTGTAGACGTTGAAGCTCTCGGATTTGAGCATCAGTTCGATAGACTGCGCGACGGCGCTGTCATCTTCTATCAGCAATACGCGCATGCCAGTCCCCTATAGTCGCCGCTCCGGGCGTCAGGTCGGCCGCATTTGCGGCACTCAAAACGCCTTTGAACAACTGATTCGGATCCTGACGGCATATGGTTAACAAAATCTGATTCTGGTTCGCAAGCTCTCTCAGTGCAATTTTTTTCGAATCGCCCTAAGATGTTGCACAGAAGCAGCTTTTCGTATCCGTTCCCGTTCAAGCTCAACATTAAGAGGCGGGATTAACCGACTCTCAAGACTCGCCCTTCCGTCGGCCTGACGGTCGAGCGTCCTCAGTCACCAAAGACCGTGACGTAATGATTAATGATGCGGGTAAACACGAAGTTAAGGGTCCGCGCCAAATGCGTGAAAACTTAAGGTTTTTGCAATGAAGGCACTCGCCGAACAGATCAGCGATATCGACGGCATCAACATCTATGGCCGCGTGGTCGGCGTGCGCGGCCTGATGGTGGAGATCGCCGGCCCCATTCACGCGATGAGCGTCGGTGCGCGCATCGTCATCGATACCGGCGGCAACCGCTTCATCCCCTGCGAGGTGATCGGGTTCACCGGCAGCAATGCCGTGGTGATGCCGTTCGCAGGGCTCGAAGGGGTACGGCGCGGTTGTCGCGCCGTCATCGCCAATTCCGCAAGTCAGGTGCGGCCCTCGCCGCTGTGGTTGGGGCGGGTGCTCAACGCCATGGGAGAGCCGATCGACGGCAAGGGTCCCTTGCCGGTCGGAGCGTCTCCGGTGCCCTATCGCAATTCGCCGCCGCCGGCGCATTCGCGCAAGCGCGTCGGCTCGCCGCTCGATCTTGGCGTGCGGGCGCTGAATACGTTTCTGACCTGCTGCCGTGGCCAGCGGCTTGGCATTTTCGCCGGCTCCGGCGTCGGCAAGTCGGTCCTGTTGTCGATGCTGGCGCGCAACGTCGATGCCGATATCACCGTGATTGGTCTCGTCGGCGAGCGCGGCCGCGAGGTGCAGGAATTCCTGCAGGACGACCTCGGCGAAGAGGGCCTGGCGCGCTCGGTCGTGGTGGTGGCTACCTCCGACGAGCCCGCCCTGATGCGGCGACAGGCGGCCTATCTGACGCTCGCGATCGCGGAGTATTTCCGCGACGAGGACAAGGACGTCCTTTGCCTGATGGATTCGGTCACGCGTTTTGCCATGGCCCAGCGCGAGATCGGCCTGTCGGCTGGCGAACCGCCGACCGCGAAGGGCTACACGCCGACCGTGTTCACCGAATTACCGAAGCTGCTCGAGCGCGCCGGCGCCGGCATCGGTGTTGGCACCATCACCGGCATCTTCACCGTGCTGGTCGATGGCGACGACCACAACGAGCCGATTGCGGACGCTGTCCGCGGCATTCTCGACGGTCACGTGGTGATGGAGCGCAGGATTGCCGAGCGCGGGCGCTTTCCCGCGATCAACGTTCTCAAATCCGTATCCCGAACCATGCCGAAATCGGCCGACCCGGACTATCTGGGCGTCATCACCAGGGCACGGCAGGTGATGTCGACCTATGCCGACATGGAGGAATTGATCCGGCTCGGGGCCTATCGCGCAGGGTCAAGCGCGGAGGTCGACGAGGCGATCGCCCTGCATGAGCCGCTGGAGGCCTTTTTGCGCCAGGGCAAGGACGAGGCGACCGGACTTAACGAAGGTTATCGCCAACTCGAACGGATCCTTGGGGATTTGGAAACGGAACGCTAACTTTGTCAGGCCATCATCCGTGCCATGTAGATTGTGATGCCGGCGGGGCCCTCGGGGGAGCCGGCATCGTCCCGTGTCGAAAATTGGGACTTCTGGGGAGTATGAGTCGATGAAGTCACGTGAAACGCTGATCCGCCTGAAGAAGTTTCAGGTCGACGAAAAGCGGCGCAGGGTCGCGCAGATCGAAGCCATGATCGCCGATTTCCAGCGCATGTCGGTCGACCTCGAACGCGAAATCCAGAGCGAGCAGGAACGAGCCGGGATCAACGATCCTTCCCACTTCGCCTATCCGACCTATGCCAAGGCCGCGATTCAGCGTCGGGAAAACCTGACCCGTTCCGCCGATGAACTGCGCATTCAACTCGAAGACGCCAAGAGCCTGTTGAGCGAGGCCTTCGACGAGCTCAAGAAGGTCGAGCTCCTGGACGAGCGCGACCAGGCTCGCGAGCGGGCCGAGGAGAATGCAAGGGAACAGGCCGATCTCGACAGTATCGGCCTGATGCGCGCCCGGCTGGGAATCGCCTGAAGCTTCAGCCTCGGCGGCCAAGTGGATTGTCAGACCCGGACCCAAAAGGTCCGGGTTTTTTCGTCAGGCTCGCTCCGGCATTTCCTGCCGCTTGCCCGGTCCCTTCCAAGGGCCGCCGTCGCTGGCGCGGTGGAACGATTTGGCCCAAGATGTGATACGACACGGGCGGGACGACGGCCGCCGGGGTGAAAGGACGCGATGGGCAAGCGTGATTTTTGGGGACGCTGAATGCTGACGCCAGCTGAGCTGGTCTGGCTGATTGCCGCGGTGGCGAAGGGCGATGAGGCCGCTTTTGAGCGCCTCTACGCTGCCACGCGCGCGAAACTCTTCGGCGTGGTGCTTCGTATCTTGCGACGGCAGGATCTCGCGGAGGAAGTCATTCAGGAAGCTTACGTCAGGATCTGGAACAGCGCGGGGCAGTTCAATCCCGGACAGTCATCGCCGATCACATGGATGGCGTCGATCGCGCGCAACCGCGCCATCGACGTCGTGCGCAAGCGTGGTGAAGCCTCGATCGAGGAGGAGCCGGCGGCGATGGAAGTGGCTGCCGACTCGCCCGATCCGCTGGCGCGCCGTGAAATGAGCGAAGAGCTGAAGCGACTGCTCGAATGCATCGGACGTCTGGAGCCGGATCGGCAGAAGCTGGTGTTGCTGGCTTATTACAACGGCTGGAGCCGTGAGCAGCTGGCGGAGAAGTTCGAGGCGCCGGTGAATACGGTGAAGACATGGCTCCGCCGCAGCATGATGGACATCAGGGAGTGTCTTGGACTTTGAAGGCGTCTGGACTTTGAGATGATGGCTTACAGCGACGACGATATCGCGCTCGCGGCGGAATATGCCCTTGGTACCCTTGACGCCGACGAGCGGGCGCAGGTCGAGACCATGATGTCCGCCGACCAGGACTTCGCGGCGATGATCCGCTCGTGGGAGCACAAGCTCGGCGTCCTCAACCAGATGGTCGGATCGGTCGAACCGCGGGTGGAGGTCTGGGAAGGGATCAGAGCCGCGATAGGTCATTCCGAACCGCAGGCACCGCTGGTGCTTCCCGAAGCGCCTGCGCCTGCGGTCGCCGCCACCGTCGAGGACCAGCCGGCGGAAGATTCCAATATCATTCGCCTCGTCGCTAATGCCAGGCGCTGGCGCGCGATTGCCAGTGTCGCTTCCGCGATCGCGGCGGCGCTGGTTGCGATCATCGGCGTCGAGCTTTCGATGCCGGATCTGCTCCCGGACAGCATGCGTCCCCGGCCGCGGATGCAGATCGTCGAGGCGAAAGCCCCGCCCGCACCGGCGCCGTCGGCTCAATATGTCGCGATATTGCAGAAGGAAGGGGGCTCCCCCGCGTTCATTCTCACCGTCGACGACGCCACCAAGAATTTCACGGTTCGCAAGGTCGGCGCGTCGGCCGAGCCCGGCAAGAGTTTCGAGCTGTGGCTGATATCCGACAAGCTGCCGAAACCGCGCTCACTCGGGGTGATCGGAGCAAGTGACTTCACCTCGCGTCCGGTGCTTTCGTCCTACGATGCCGAGATGGTCAAGGGTGCGACCTTCGCCGTGACTGTCGAGCAGGCAGGAGGATCGCCCGACGGCAATCCGCATTCCGCGCCGGTGTTCAGCGGCAGGCTGATCGAAGCCGTGCCGCCGCCGGCGCGCTAGAAATTCTTCAGGCGATCACACAAAAAGAAAACGCCCGTGGGGAGCGGGCGTTTTCGGTCGTCTAGCCAACTTGGGGGTAGTTGGGTCTTCCAAATATCCACGTGGCTCTTTGGGGGGCTGGTAAAGGACCACGTGAATTCGCGAAACTGTTTGTTACCTCACCATCGACGTGTTCGAACTGGTAATCGCAACGGGCTTGCCAGCCTTGATGACATGCGCGGTCTGTGTATAGCCGTCATCCGAAAAGCTGCGAGCCGAGATACCGAAGCCCACCACGGCCATTCCCGCTACCAGCGCAACCACCACGATCTTGAGGTGGGTCGAGCGATCTGCGCTGTAGACCGAATGATTCACGGAAGCCTCCCGCCTGCCTTACGGAATTGGTATGACGCATCCGCCGGCAGGTTCATCATCTCGTGTAACCAAACGTAGGAAATCGCCGTTCGTTTCCGAAGAGGTGATCACAAGGCAGTGATTACACGTGATTTCCTGCGACCGAGATTTTGACGGAAATTAACAGGAATATAAAAAAATGCAAGCTTTGCAATATCTTACTATTTAATATGATACCGCGGGCATAATGGGGCATGGAAGTGGAGCAAAATGAGAAAACATTTGCCTGTGGCGCAAAAACACGTGCTTGCGGCTGCTTCGCCTGGCCGCCTCAACCGACCTCAGGTGGCGGAACTACCTAGATACTGCCGACCGTTTTCAACCGGGCCCGCGGATGGATTTCCGCCTGCGACATTACTGTCGTTTGCGCCCGGAAGCGCTCGACCAGCGAACGGACGAAGGGACGAATGGCCGCAGAGGTCACCAGCACCGGCGACTCGCTCTCGCGTGCTGCCTGCTCGAAGCGCTCGCGCACCACGGTCATGAATTCGGAGAGCCTGGAAGGTTGCATGGCCAAACTCCTTTCCTCGCCCTGGCCGATCAGTGACTCCGCGAAGGCCTGCTCCCATTTCGCCGAGAGCGCGATCAGCGGCAGGTAGCCGTTGAGCGTCGTGTTCTGGGCGCAGATCTGCCGGGCGAGGCGTGCGCGGACGTGTTCGACCATGGTCGCCGGGTTACGCGAGAAGGCGAGCGCATCGGCGATGCCCTCGAGGATGGTGGAGAGATCGCGGATCGAGATACGTTCGGACAGCAGCAGCTGGAGCACGCGCTGGATGCCGGAGATCGTGACCTGGGACGGCACGATGTCCTTGACCAGTTCGCCCTGTTCCTTCGGCAGGTCTTTCAAGAGCTTCTGCACCTCGCCATAGGACAACAGGTCCGACATGTTGCTCTTGAGAAGTTCGGTGAGATGGGTCGAAAGTACAGTCGCCGCATCGACCACGGTGTAGCCCTTCAGCGATGCTTCTTCCTTGAGGCTGGCGTCGACCCAGGTCGCCGGCAATCCGAAAGTGGGCTCGGTGGTATGAATGCCGGGCACGTCCACCTGGTTGCCGCCGGGGTCCATGACCATGAACTGGTTCGGCCAGATTCGACCCGTGCCCGCATCCACTTCCTTGATCTTGATGATGTAGGTGTTGGCCTCCAGCTGCACGTTGTCGAGGATCCGCACCGACGGCATCACAAAACCCATCTCGATGGCGAGTGATCGCCGCAGCGCCTTGATCTGCTCGGTCAGCCGGTCGGTGCCGTCGGGACCGTTGACCAGCGGCAACAGCGCGTAGCCGAGTTCGATCTTGAGATCGTCGATCTTGAGCGCAGAGGAGATCGGCTCTTCGGCGGCTGCGCTTGCCGTGGCAGCCGGAGTAGCGGCCGCGCTGGCGGCGGCGGCCGAGGCCTCGCGCTTGTATTTCTGCGCCGAAACCGCCAGCGCCGCCGCACCGCCGGCAAGCGCGAGGAACGGGATCATGGGGATGCCCGGCAGCAGCGCGAGCACAAACATCACGCCGGCCGACATGCCGAGCGCCTGCGGATAACCGGAAAGTTGTTTCATCAGCGCCTTGTCGGCGGCGCCGGTGACGCCGGCTTTCGAGACCAGGAGGCCCGCCGCCGTCGAGACGATCAGCGCCGGAATCTGCGTGACCAGGCCGTCGCCCACGGTCAGGAGCGTGTAGGTGTGGGCGGCTTCGGAAAAAGTCAGGCTCTGCTGGGCGACGCCGATGATGATGCCGCCGATGACGTTGATGAACACGACGAGCAGCCCCGCGACGGCGTCGCCGCGCACGAATTTGGACGCACCGTCCATGGCGCCGAAAAAGCCGCTCTCGTCTTCCAGCGCCTTGCGGCGTTCCTTGGCGATCTTCTCGTCGATCAGGCCGGCGGAGAGATCGGCGTCGATCGCCATCTGCTTGCCCGGCATGCCGTCGAGGTGGAAGCGCGCGGCAACTTCAGCGATGCGTCCCGAACCCTTGGTGATGACGACGAAGTTCACGATCACCAGAATCGCAAAGACGATAATCCCGATCACGAAATTGCCGCCCATCACGAAACTG
>Ga0306921_10008194_pt1 | contig 11043 bp, 10 predicted proteins | sample sta12Cox44000080_FD_203760 | JGI IMG/M metagenome (GOLD analysis project Ga0306921, IMG submission 203760) | Lab enrichment of tropical soil microbial communities from Luquillo Experimental Forest, Puerto Rico - statoxic.12C.oxic.44.000.080 (v2)... | ecosystem: Environmental > Terrestrial >... | reverse complement strand
GCCCGACCACGGCCTGTTCCACGATCTGCTTGGCATAACCCCGCAACTGCTCGATCGTCTCCAGCTTGATGCCCTTGGGGGCCTTGTCGAAGGCCTCGCTGGTGGGCATTTCGGCGTGGCACATGACGCAGTGCTTCGCTGCAAGGGCGACCACCTCGGCATCGGTAAATGGGTTCGCCGCCTGGGCGCCCGTCGTCGCGGCCGCGAACACAGCCGCGGCGACGCCGGCCTGCCAACCCCCGCGATGATCCCCGTCGTCCCGTTTCATGCGGAGCCCCCGCTGCAGGACGGCGATCAGGTCAAAAGGATCGAAGCGCCCGTGGTGGCACGGGATTCGAGATCGCGGTGTGCCTTGGCGGCTTCCTTGAGGGGATAGGTCTGGTTGATCGGGATCTTCACTTTGCCGCTGGTGATCACCGCGAAGGTCTCCGCGGCGAGTTCGAGGAGGTCTTTGCGCTTGGCGGCATAATGGTTGAGCGTCGGCCGGGTCGCGAACAGCGAGCCCTTGAGTTGCAGCAGGTTGATGTTGAAGGCCTCGATCGCTCCCGACGCGCTGCCGAAGCTGATGAACATGCCCATCGGATGCAGGCAATCGAGCGAAGCCGGAAACGTCGTCTTGCCGACGCCGTCATAGACTGCGTCGCACAGCGCGCCCTTGGTGATCTCCTTGACGCGGGCGACGAAGTCTTCGTCGCGATAGAGGATGGTGTGGTGGCAACCATTGGCGCGCGCGAGCTCGGCCTTCTCCTTGGTGCCGACGGTGCCGATCACGGTGGCGCCCAGTGCATTGGCCCATTGCGACGCGATCAGGCCGACACCGCCCGCAGCGGCATGGATGAGCACGGTGTCGCCCGCCTTCACGGGATAAGTGCGGCGCACGAGGTAGCACACCGTCATGCCCTTGAGCATGGTGGCGGCGGCCTGCTCGTAGCTGATGCCGGCCGGCAATTTGACGGCGCGTTCCGCCGGCAGCAGCCGCTCGGCCGCATAGGCCCCGAGCGGCACCACATAGCCGACGCGGTCGCCGACCTTGAGGTCGGCGACATCAGGCCCGACCGCGATCACCTCTCCGGCGCCCTCATTGCCGGAGACGAAGGGCAGCGGGGACGGATACATGCCGCCGCGGAAATAGGTGTCGATGAAATTGATCCCTGCGGCGTGCTGCTTGAGCCTGACCTGGCCCGGCCCCGGCGCCGGTATGTCGATCTCCTCATAGGTCAGGACCTCGGGGCCGCCAGTCTTATGCACGCGCACTGCCGCAACCATTTTGTCTCTCCCTTGTCGTCGGTCGGGTAGAGGTTCGTAGCGAACCCCGCCGCTTGTCCAATCGCGGGGGATCATAGGTGGCCCCAGCGCCGACGCAAGCAGGCGCCCCGAGTAGGATGGTAGAGCACTTGCGAAACCCATCATCGACCCGCGATGGGCTCCCGATGGGTATCGCTTTTGCTCAGCCCATCCTACGGATCGGTGCCGGAAATCGACGGCCTAGGTCGGCCACGGCTTCGGCGGCGTGAACGTCGTGGCGGTGAACTGGATTTCCCTGATCGCCTTGAGGCTGCGCGCGCCGTAGCGGAACGGAATGATGAGGCGCAGCGGTGCGCCGTGTTGCGGCGGAATCGGCGCGTCATTGAGCTCCCAGGCCAGCACGACCTGCGGATGCATGAGCGTCGTCATGTCCTCGTCGGTGAAATAACCGTCTGACCCCACCAGCCGGACGTAATTGGCGAAGCTCTGCGCCTCGACGGCTTTGGCGAATTCGGAGAACCGCACGCCCGTCCACTTCACGGTGCCACGCGGGTTGGGGGCACCGCATTGCAGCCGCACCACGTAGGAATGCCGCGGCAGCTTTTCGAGAACGTCGAACGTCAAGGTGCCCGACAGCTTCGTGGTGCCGCGCCCGTCGATCTTGATCTTCATCTTGCGGGCGTCGTATTCGCCCTCGGGCGTCTGGTTCTTGGTGCGCCAGAGCACGCCGGTGATCGCGCCGGCTTCCTGCGGCGTGTACTCGACCGCGGAGCCGTCGGGGTTGAGCGGCAGCGTCTGAATCTGTCGCAGATTTGTGTTCACGAGGCCGTCGGGCTGCGGCGCACCCTGGGCCGCGAGTTCCTCAGGCCGCAGCGCCGCGAGAGACAATCCCGCCAGTGCCGTCGCGGAAAGTTGCATGGTTTCGCGTCGAGACATTCTCATCGCCACCTCCCTACCGACCGCTGCTGATGAAAGGCGGCCATTGTCGGCAGGTTAGCGCATTTTTGGGCGGCATGGATACTCTCGACGCAAACAATTGCCGCCGCAACGGCTGATGGCACAGGAATGTGATCAGTGCGAGTGCGGCACGTTGCCCATCATCGAGCCGCCGAAAGCCTGGACCCTTGGCATAGCTCACCGCGCCTGCCGCCGCCGAAGTCGTGCCGGGATCGCAATCCGCTCGGGTTGAATTGGGCGGCGCACTGGCCTATTTCACTCTGCACATGATCTGTTCCGAAAACCTGCAGTGTTCGGGATCATGCCCCGAGGGCCCAAAATGCGCCTGATCGCCTTCTTCGCCGCGCTGATTGCCGTCACCGCTCCTGCCGCTGCGCAGGGCTGGGTGGAATACGCATATCCCAGCGACGCCTTCACGGTCGCCTTTCCCGCCGATCCCAAGGTCGAAACCACGACCTACCAGGCCGCCGACGGCCGCCTGGTTGAAGCACGGATCTATTCCGTCACCCAGGACGGCGGCATATTCAGGATGCTGGTCGCCGACTTCCCCGACGCCGCGACCGCGGAAAACGCAGTGCTCGACCATGCGGTGAAGACATTGTCCGAAGGCGGTGAGATCAAGCTCGACATTCCCCACCGCATCAGCCGGTTCTACGGCCGCCAGCTCAGCATCGTCGGCCCCGAAGGCAGCCGCTCCATGGCCGCGGTGTTTTATTTCAATCGGCGGCTTTACCTGATCGAGGGCAAGGCGCTGCCCGGCTGGGCCGATGCGACGGCCGACGCCATCCGCTTTCAGCAGTCGCTGGTCTTCACCGACGAGGGGACGAACCGGTCACGCTGAGGTGAGCCGCTCGCGGTCGGAGTTCTCTCAGCGTCCGCCAGCCACCCGCAGCACCGCGCCCGTTGTGAACGACGACTGCTCCGAGAGCAGGAACAATATCCCCTTGGCAATCTCCTCCGGGGTGCCGGGCCGCGCCATCGGCACCATCTTGGTGAGGCGTTCGAGCCGGCCGGGCGGGTGGATGCCGGTCGCGGTTGGTCCCGGCTCGACCACGTTGACGCGGATGCCCTCGGCGGCGACCTCGCGCGACAGCCCGATCGACAGGCTCTCCACCGCCCCCTTCGAGGTCGCGTACATCACGTATTCGCCGGAACCGCCGAGCGTCGCCATCGCCGAGGAGACCAGCACCATGGCGCCCCCTGCCCCGCCTTTGGCCGTCGACATCCGCGGTATGGCGGCGCGGGCGCACAGGAAGGCGCCGAGCACGTTGACGTCGAGAATCTCGCGGGCGGCGTCGGCGCCGAGCGCATCGATCCGCGATACAGGGCCGGTGACGCCGGAGTTGAAGACGAGATGGGTCAGGCGGCCCAGCGTCCGGTCGATGGACGCGAACAGGCGTTCGACGTCTTCCTCCTGGCTGACATCGGCCTGGATCGCCACGGCGCGGCCGCCGGCTTTCTCGATGTCGGCCACTACCGCGGTGGCCGCGACCTCGTCACGCACGTAGTTCACGGCGACGCGGTATCCGTCGGCAGCGGCGAGCCGCGCGGTCGCAGCGCCGATGCCGCGGCTCGCGCCGGTAACGAGAACGATTCGTTGCACCGTCATGACTACTTTTTCCCGGACCGGTGGCGCCGCTTGCGGGCCGCCAGCACGTTGAAGGCCTCGACCGCCGCGGCGAACGCCATCGCGAAGTAGATGTAGCCGCGCGGAATGTGGAAGTCGAAGCCGTCGGCCACCAGCGCCACCCCGATCAGCAGCAGGAACGCCAGCGCCAGCATCTTGGTGGTGGGGTGGTCGGCGACGAACCGCGCCACCGGTCCCGACGCCGCGTACATGACGGCGACCGCGATCAGGACCGCGGCGACCATGATGCGGAGGTCGCGCGACATGCCGATCGCGGTGACGATGGAATCGATGGAAAAGACGACATCGACGGCGACGAGTTGAACGATGACGAGGCCCATCGAGGCCATCACCGGGGACGGCGCCGTTTCCGCGACCGGCTCCACCGGGTCGGGCGGATCCTGGTCGGCCAGATCGGCGTCGGAGATGTCGATCTCCGCATGCATCTCGTGGGTCGCCTTCGCTATGAGGAAGAGACCGCCACCGATCAGGATCAGGTCGTGCCAGGAAAACGGATTGTCCCACACCGTAAACACGGTGGCCGACAGGCCCAGCATCGAGGTCAGCGCGAACAGAAGCGCGATGCGAAACACCAGCGCGAGGGCAAGCCCGATGCGCCGCGCCGTTTCGGAGCGGCGGGGATCGAGGCGCTCCACCAGGATCGAGATGAAGACGACATTGTCGACGCCGAGCACGATCTCCAGCGCAGTCAGGCTCGCAAGCGCCGCCCAGGCATTGAAATCGGTCAACAGTTCGAGCACGGATCGCTCACGGTTCAGTCCGGAACAATCCGGCGCACACGACATAAACGCCGATCGCGCACAGGACGATCGTGACCCAGGCCGGCGGCATGAGGTCGCGCATGAGCGCGCCGATCGCCAGCACCGCCCACAGGACGAGCACCGCGATGTTGAACGCGCGATACCGTCGCACCCTCAGGGGATGGATGAATGGAAACGGCATGAAGGTCATCATGGCGAGCGCGGCCACGCAGGCCGCGGTCCACCCCGGCCCCGGGCGCAGCAGCAACAGGTAGAAGGCGACCACGTTCCACAGGGCGGGAAAGCCGCGGAAATAATTGTCGGGGGTCTTCATGGCGCGGTCGGCGAAATAAAGCGCCCCGGTGACCACGACGAGGACGCCGGCGGCGGCTCCGAAGCCCGCCGGTAAGAGCCCGCTCGCCGCGATCGCATAGGCGGGCACGAACACATAGGTGGAGAAATCGACCACGAGATCGAGCGTGTCCCCCGACCACCGCGGCAGCGTGCTCGCGACCTCGAGCCGGCGCGCCAGCGGGCCATCGACGGCATCAATCACGAGCGCAAGTCCGAGCCAGCCGAGCATCACCACCCATTGCTCGGCGACCGCAGCCATCAAGGCGAGCAGCGCAAAGGCCGCTCCCGTCGCCGTCAGCACATGCACGCAAAAGCGGCCGACCATCCGACCGTCGAAATGATCCAATGACCGCCCCCATTGTCATCGCCCGCGCCGGCAAAACATAACTCCGGCGCGCGGCTTTCGCTGCAGCATAGCATTTACGCCTGCGCAGCCGCCGTCTTCCACGGCCGCGTCACCGCGTATCGCATCGGCACCAGCGCCACCGCGAACGTTGCGACCCAGACGAGCCTCGCGCCATAGCGGTTGTGCGGGTTCGACAACGCGCCGCATACGACGGCATTTGCGAGCAGCGCCACGGCGACGGTGGCGGCCAGCAGCCGCAAATCGCCGAAGTCGCCGCGCCCGATGAGCAGGACGAGCGGCAGCAGCAGCATCGAAATCAGCGCCACCGGAACGTGGACCTCGTTGAGGGCGCGGAAGCTCACCTCGCCGTGCTGCTGGCGCGCCGCCCGCATTGCCGGCACGACCGTCGGCATGTAGCGCTCGATGATGCCGTAGGTGTGCCAGATGGAGTTGAGCACGCCCTCGCCGCTCTCCACTTTCACGAGCTGCCTGGCCGAGGCGGAAATCGCCGTCTCGATCTGCGCTCCCGGATATTCGACGAGGCTCTCCAGCACGATGGTGCGCATCTCGTCGCCGAGCCCGGCGAAGCGGCCGAGCTCGTTGAATGGACCGTCGCTCCACAAGAATTCGTCCGCCGTCGGCGGCAGCCTGTGGCGATAGGGGCAGAGCCTTAGCCTTGCGTCCGGGCAGTGCGCGTCGAGATAACGCACCACGATGCCGTCCTGCATCATGCGCGCGAACACGATCGCATAGCCGCCGGGCGTCCACGCGAACTGGCCGGACAGCGCGAAGTTGGTGCCGAGCAGCATTGCGACCCCGAGCGCCACCGCGCCGGCGCCGCGCCCGAGCGCCGCGAGCGGCAGGAGGTCGCGCCGATAGAGCCGCGCGAGGCCTGCCACCGCCACGATCGCCATCAGCACCGCGAACGTCGCGCTGTGGGTCGCTGCGGCAAAGCCGATCAACAGCACCAGCCCGGCCGTCTCGCGCCGGCTCAGCGCGGCCGGCGCGAACAGCAGAAGGTGTAGCGCCAGCACCGCGGTCCCCGCGAATATGTCGGTGAGCAGGATGTCGGCAATCCACGGCAGCGAGGTGGTGGCGGCGAGCGCCGCCACGGTGCCGAGCAAAGCCAGCGGGCGATCGCCCAAGCCGTGGACCCGCAGCACCAGCCAGATGATCCAAACCGCAGCCGCGGCCTGGAGAAATACCTCCGGCCAGAAATCGAGCGGCCATCCGGCGACCGCAAACAGGCCGTAGACCGTCGAGCGGCTGGGCACCAGATAACCCTCGAACCACCGCGCCAGATAGCCGCCGCTGTCGTATTGCAGGAACGGAAACCTATTCCACATCGCGGGCGCCAGCAGCAACAGCGTCGCCGCCAGCGCCTCGCCGAGGCGTCGATATGCTCTCATCTTGATTCCGCTCCCCGGATGCCCTTGCAGGTGAGATTAGTTGACCGACATCACGTGTGGAAGCGGCCCCACCGCGGTTGCGACATCTTGGACGCAAGCTCGTCACGCCGCCCCGAATCAGCCTGTCCGAAGGCATTTTCGCAGGCTCTAGCCGAAGTATATCCATCCGACGAGCGCGAAGACCGGTAACAGCACCACTCCCGACCATGCGAGAAATGCAAAGAAGCTCGGCATTGCAATCCCACGTTCGATCGCGATGGCGTAGATCATCAGATTCGGGGCATTGCCTATATAGGTGAGTGCACCCATGCTGCTCGCGCCCAGCGAGATCGCCGCAAGCGTATCGGCGAGCGGGCCCATCAGCTGGCGGGCGTCGCCGCCGGCAAACTCGAAAAACATCAAATACGTCGGGGCGTTGTCGAGAAACCCCGACAGTATTCCGCTCAGCCAGAAATAGGCGAGGTCGTGCATCTTGGCGCCGTCGGACGTGAGCGCCAGCATCCATGCGAAGGCGCCGCGCGGACCGGCATTCAACATCGCCAGCATCGGGATGATGCAGACGAAGATGGCGGCGAACAGCCTTGCCACTTCGCGGATCGGCTCCCAGGAAAAGCCATTGGCCTCGCGGTGCTCCGCCGGTGTGAGCTTCAGGGAGAAGAGAGCGACGCCGACGATGATCGCGTCGCGCACCAGGCCCTGCAACTCCAGAGCGGCGCCGCGAACGCTGATGACGATCCCTGGCTTCCAGGTCACCGACACGAGGATCGCTGCGATGATGATGCCGATCAGGAAGACGTTGATCCACCCCCGGATGCGTACGATCGTCGCCTGTGTCTTGTGGTGGGATATGACATGCGGATGCTCCAGGCGATAGAACCAGAGGTCGATGACCAGGAATATCGCGAGAATCATGCTTGCGAGGAGGCTCACCGCCGAGAGCAGGTGCTGCGCCGGCCAGAAGAAGTCGACACCCCGCAGGAAGCCGACGAACAGCGGCGGATTGCCAAGCGGCGTCAGCGCACCCCCGACATTGGCGATCAGGAAAATGGCGAACACCAGGACATGGGCCTGGTGGCGGCGACCTTGGTTTGCCCGGATCAGGGGACGCACCACGATCATGGCCGCCCCGGTAGTGCCGACGAAGCTCGCCAGCACGGTGCCGAGGAGCAGCATGCCGGCGTTGCCGGCAGGCGTCCCCTTCAGGTTGCCCGTTACCAGGATGCCACCGGCAACCACATAGAGCGAGAACAGGAGCGCAATGAAGCTCATGTAGTCGAGCAGCATCGCGTGCAGAAAGGAATCGATCGCCGTCGCGGCGCCGAACGCGAAGGCGATCGCCACCAACGTGAGCGCCGACCAGCCGGCGGCGATCTTGCCGTAGTGGCGCGACCAGACTAGCGGAAACCATAGCGGCCCGGCGGCAATCGAGAGCAGGACGCCGATGAACGGCAGCGACCACGGCCACGACAGGGTCGTACCGTCGAGCAAGGACGCGGCACGAACCGGCGTCGGCACCAGAGCGAGCCCGGCTGAGAGCGCAATGCCGATTGCAATGGGGATCATTGGCGGCATCCTACGGGATCACGGGAGGCGGTCGACAGAGGATGGAAGACAGAAGACAGAAGGCAGAGGACAGAAGGTGGCGGCCATCTGTCCTCTGTCTTCTGTCGTCTGTCCTCAGGCGCGCCGACCCGTGATAGCGTTGCCGTGAGACCAGGATGACAGACAGCGCTCCAGCCCCCCAATCCTGTGCGGTGATCGGCGGCGGACCCGCCGGGCTTATCGCGGCCCTGTCGCTCGCCTATTTCGGGGTGCCGGTGTCGCTGGTCGCACGGCGGTCGACGCAAACCGACAACCGCACCACCGCGTTGCTGGCGAGTTCAGTCGCCGCGCTCGAGGCGCTCGGGGTATGGGAGGCGTGCCAGGCTCATGCCGCCCCGTTGCGGGTGATGCGCATCGCCGATGACACCACGCGGCTGTGGCGGGCGCCGGAAGTGCGGTTCGAAGCCGCCGAGATCGACCTCCCCGCGTTCGGCTGGAACATCGAGAACCGGCACCTCGTCGCCGCATTATGGGACCACGTGGCCGCATCCGGGCTCATCCACATCGATTGCGCGGCACGATCGGTCGAAATCGAAAGCTCGGGGGTCACCGTCGTTCCGGCGGAGGGATCGCCGTTTCGAGCCCAATTGGTGGTCGGCGCCGACGGCCGCCACTCGATCTGCCGGGGAGCCGCGGGCATCGCCATGGCGGAGCGGAGCATGCCCCAGACCGCTCTCACTTATATTCTGAGACACTCTCGGCCTCATCATGATATTTCGACGGAATTTCACACGGCATCCGGCCCGTTCACGGTCGTGCCCCTGCCAGGCCTGCGGTCGAGCCTGGTCTGCGTGGCCGCCCCGGCCGAGGCGGAAGACCTCGCCCGGCTCGGCGGTCGCGCGCTCGATATCGAGATCGAGCGGCGCTGCCATTCGATCCTCGGCAAGGTCCATGTCGAACCGGGCCACGGCGCATTTCCCCTGCTGGTCGGAACCGCGAACCGATTCGCTTGCGGGCGCGTCACCCTGATCGGCGAGGCTGCCCATGTCTTTCCGCCGATCGGCGCCCAGGGGCTCAATCTCGGCCTGCGAGACGCCGTCACCATCGCAGAGGTCGCGGGCGAGGTTTTCCGCGGCGGCGGCGACATCGGCGCGGCGGAGGTCATGGCAGAATACGAGCGGCGCCGGCGGCCCGACATCGGCAGCCGCAGCGTCGCGATCGACCTCCTCAACCGCTCGCTGCTGTCGGATTTCTTGCCGGTTCAAGGCTTGCGCGGCCTCGGTCTCTATGCCCTCGACCGCATCGGTCCACTGCGCCGTGTGCTCATGCGTGAAGGGATCGCGCCATCTGCCGCGATGCCCTTGCTGATGCACCACGGGGCGTGACGCGCCGCGATGTGCAGATCCCGGTGCTGATCCGCTCGCAATGCGTGTGATGGCGGCAGACTTGCCGTTGTCATCTGCAAGACCCATGTGTTGGCGGTTTCCTGGCAATCTGATGGAGGCGACAATGGGATTGATCGATGTGCTCAACGGCATGCAGAACGGCCCACGCGGCGCGCGCCCGCCCGCCAGTACTACGACCAGCGGTCAAGGCGGCATGTCTCCGATCATGATGGCCATCCTCGGGCTCCTCGCCTACAAGGCGATGAAGGGCCTGTCCGGCAGCAGCCGACCGGCTCCAGCGCCGGCGCCTCCGGCCCGGCCGACGAGCGGCACGATCACGGCGGGCATGCCCGGCGCGGCGGGCGGAGCCGGCGGACTTGGCGACCTGCTCAAGGGTGGGCTGGGCGGCCTGCTCGCCGGCGGTGCCGCGGGCACCGTGCTCAGCGGCGGCCTGAACGACCTGCTCAAGCAATTGCAGCAAAGCGGTCATGGCGACGCCGCCAATTCCTGGGTCGGCACTGGACCGAACCGCCCGATCTCGCCGACCGACCTCGACTCCGCGCTCGGGGCGGACCAGATCCAGTCGCTCACGTCGCAATTCGGGCTGTCGCGCGAAGAGCTGCTCGATGGTCTCAGCCAACATCTGCCCGAGGTGGTCGACCACCTCACTCCTGGCGGTCAGGTCCCCTCCCCGCAGGAGATGCAGCGCCTAATCTGAGCGTCGGAGACAACACGTAGCGAAGTCCCCACGGCGCCCGGTAGCGGGACTGGGCGCGGCCAAGCCGGCCGGTTAAGCTACCGGCCGGAAGAAAGTCGCCGGGGATTTCGAATGCAACGCAAGGTGATGATTTCCTGCGCCGTCACTGGATCGGCGGATACGCCGGGCAAGAACCCGGCCGTTCCGGTGACGCCGCAGCAGATTGCCCAGTCCGCGATCGACGCCGCCAAGGCCGGGGCGGCGATCGTGCACATCCATGTGCGCGATCCCCAGACCACCCGGCCCAGCATGGACAAGGCGCTCTATCGCGAGGTGGTCGCGCGCATCCGCGCAAGCGGCATCGACGTGCTCATCAACCTCACCACCGGGCCGGGCGCGCGCTTCATGCCCGGCGTCGACGACCCGCTGCAGCTTGGCCCCGCCACCAACATGAAGCCGCCCGCGCAACGGGTCGAGCACGTCATGGAGCTCAAACCGGACATCTGCAGCCTCGACATGGGCAGCATGAACATGGGCGGCTATGTCTTCGTCAACCCGCCGAGCCATCTCGAAGCCATGGCGGTCGCGATCCGCGACGCCGGCGTGATCCCGGAGCTCGAAGTGTTCGAGGCCGGCCACCTGCTGCTCGCCAAGCGGATGATCGAGACCGGCCACATCAAGCCGCCCGGCATGTTCCAGATCTGCCTCGGCATCGCCTGG
>Ga0306921_10008192_pt1 | contig 11045 bp, 9 predicted proteins | sample sta12Cox44000080_FD_203760 | JGI IMG/M metagenome (GOLD analysis project Ga0306921, IMG submission 203760) | Lab enrichment of tropical soil microbial communities from Luquillo Experimental Forest, Puerto Rico - statoxic.12C.oxic.44.000.080 (v2)... | ecosystem: Environmental > Terrestrial > Soil... | reverse complement strand
GGGAATGGGTGAAGGTTACACCCGCGCAGGACTTGCCTCCCGGTGAGTATGCCGTGGTTGAAATGCTGGGCCCCGAAGAGATGAACCTCTACGTATGGGACTTTGGAGTCAACCGGCAGGCGCCGGCAAATCCAAATGTTTGGCGGTCCGTTTCAGCTCAGACCGAGACTTCTTCAAAGTAGCGGACGGCGAACTACTCCTTCGAGTGGTCTTCGTTTAATCCCACAATTCCGACGCCATAGATGGCAATGTTGTCGCGTCCCGCCTGCTTTACGGCATACATCATCTCGTCGGCGTGTTGAACGATCGCCTGTGGGTTCGTAGCATGAGAGGGATAAATAGCCATTCCTATGCTGGCTCGAAGCTCGATAGGGAACGCTTCATCGCGCAGCCATTTCCGGTGATGAAACACGCGTGCAATACGGCGTGCCACACGTAATCCCGACTCTCTCGACGTCTGCGGCAACAGTATCGCAAACTCGTCACCACCATAGCGGAATGCGGCATCGACCAGGCGCAGGTTTTCGCGGAGACAGGCTCCGACTTCGGCCAGCAGCTTGCTCCCCATGAGGTGCCCATGTTCGTCGTTTACGCGCTTGAAATGGTCGAGATCCAGGAACAGGAGCGTGAACTCATACCCGAAGCGTGAGGAGCGATGAAACTCATCGTCAATCACCGTGAAGAGGTGTCGCGCATTGTAAAGCCCCGTGCAATCGTCGGTAATACTGAGTTCCTGAATGCGCCGGACAGCGCGAGCATTTTCGATGGCAATGGCCGCATAGTCGGCCAGTGTTTGCAATAGCATCTCGCTCTGCCGATAAACCTTCATGTCGATGTTCACCAACTGAATTACGCCCAGGACCTTACTCGCGGCCCGAACCGGCACGCAAACCACCGAACAACTGCCTTCGAACCATTCGCCGCGGCTGACAGGATCAATCATGGGATCGACATTGACGTTCTCGATCACAAGGGTCCTGGTGTTCGCGATGACCCACTCCGTCAAGTGAGAACCGTCGCTCAAACGAAGCGTGGCCAAGCCTTCTGCTCCTGTGCCAACAGAAGCCGCGTAGTACGGCTCCTGGCTGGCTTCATCGATCATGACAAGGGACCAGGTGGCGGGCTCAAAGTACGCGGCCATTTTCTCCATGATGGTTTGCAGGATCGTGTCGAGATCGAGCGTCGATGTCAGCGCCTTGGCGACATCGTGGAAGATCTTCAACTCGTACAGCTGGCGCTCGTTATCCGCTGTTGCCACCGTTATTACGTACCTGAAAGAGAGTCGTCGGCACCCAGGCCAGTTTCGTTGCCAAACTTGTATTCAGTCTGCCAGACGAATTCGGTCTCAACCACAGCCGCGGAATGACCTCTATCTTACAGGAAAATAGTGGTTTATCCTATACTTCGAACATCCGCGCAGGATTGTGGAATTCGAATTGGGAGGTCGCGTGCGAACCCTTGAGGTTTGACACCGGACATGACGCTTTCTATGATGCGCGCGGCGGTCACGTGGTGGTCGCAGTCATTTGGAATTCTAAAGAAGGATGGGTAACATGGGTTCCTTTGGTGACAGACTTCGTCGGGAACGCGAGATGCGTGGCGTCTCGCTCGACGATATTGCCGAAGCGACCAAGATTGGCACCCGTTCTCTACGCGCTCTCGAGGAAGAGCACTTCGAGCTACTACCCGGTGGCATCTTTAATAAAGGCTTCGTGCGGGCCTATGCGAAATACCTTGGTCTGAACGAAGACGAAACAGTCGCAGACTACTTGGCTGCTGCGGGGGACTCTTCTCTCGACCCTCGCCTGATCGCCGAGCAAAATGCCGGGCGAATCGATCGTACTGGCGGGGATACCGGAGATCACACGAGGGCGGGATTCCCGATAGTCCCTGTTCTCATTCTGTTACTCGTTATTGCCGCGGGCGCAGGTGGATGGCAGCTATATCAGCAACGCGTCCGCGAGCGGCAGGCAAGGGAGGAGGCGGCGCGTGCGGCAGCCGCTAACACTTCGCAGCCGTCGAGCACTGCGACGGAGACAAGCAACCCTGCGAGTTCAGCCCCCAATTCTGGACAACCGGTTGAGAATTCAGTGGCGGCACCAACTACGAATTCCGCCGCCGCTCCGACTACGCCTACAGGAACTCAACCCCCTCCCGCCACGAAGGCCACCGAAGATTTGAGCTCTCTTTTGAAAACGAAGGAGGCTGCGAGCAATTCTTCGCAAGCTGCTTCTGAAGAAGAAACTAAGCCGAAACCGGCATTGCCAGCAGCTCAGACACCTACGGCGACCACTGCGACCACTCCAAAAGGACCAGAGTTCGAAGTTACCGTCCGCGCTAAAGACCGTGCGTGGGTGTCGATCAAATCAGACGGCAGGTACACGGTGCGAGGAATCATCAGTCCGAATGACGTAAAAACGGTCCACGCCACCGACCAGATTATTTTGTGGACCGGCAACGCCGGCGCGGTTGAGATTTCATTCAATGGCCAACGTGTTCCTTTGGAGGGTGGCCCCAACAGCGAAGGAGTGCTGGTGTTCAATTCTCGCGGAGTGATTATTCCGAGGCCGACGGTAGCACCCGAGCCATGATTTCGGGACCATCCATCTCATGAAGAGTACTGCTGAAAATGTCGTGCGCATCGAAGCTGACGCACTGGGCGCACTCGCCGATCGGATCGCAGGTCCGATGGCGACAGACTTCGAACGCGCCATTGACCTGATGTCTATGTGCGCTGGTCGAATCGTCGTCACCGGGATGGGCAAGAGCGGACTGATCGCTCGCAAAGTGGCCGCCACTCTGAGCTCCACCGGGACCCCTGCGTTGTACTTGCATCCTGCCGAGGCGCTTCACGGTGATCTGGGCATGATCGTGCGCGGAGACGCAGTTGTCGCGATGTCAGCCAGCGGCGAGACAGACGAGATTCTGCAACTTCTGGCGACCATCAAGCGGCTGGGCGTCAAGCTCATTACCATCACGTGCGATGACCTGTATTCGCCCCAAGCCAACGGCCGCCGACGCTCGACCTTGGTGCAGGCTGCAGATGTGGCACTGGATTGTTCGGTTTTCGGCGAGGCTTGCTCGTTCGGCCTCGCGCCAACCGCATCGACCACAACCATGCTAGCGCTGGGTGATGCCCTGGCCGTCGCCCTCTCGCAAAAACGCGGGTTCAAAGAAGAAGACTTCGCGAACCTTCACCCTGGCGGCAAGCTTGGCAAACGTCTCACGCGCGTGTCCGTTCTAATGCACACCGGCGATGCGATGCCAAGTGTGTCACCATCAACGCCGATCAGTCAGGTTATCTACGAAATGTCGCGCAAGACCTTGGGGGTAACGACGGTTGTGGAGGAAGGCAAGCTGGTAGGCATCATTAGCGACGGTGACCTGCGACGCCTTATGGAACGCCACGGCAAAGAGATCTTCGAGCTCACCGCTGCCGGGTGCATGACGCGGCAACCGAAAACGATCCATCCCGATGCATACGCTATCGCTGCGCTCGACATCATGGAGCAAAAAAAGATCACTTCCCTGCCTGTGGTGGACGACTTAGGCCGGCTTCTTGGAGTGCTTCATCTGCACGATCTGTGGGGAACCCAGATGGTCTAGGCAGACGTAAAGCGCGAAGTTTCCCCGAATGAGAGTCTGCTTAAGTGGTCGTTTCTGGTTCTGAAGCCGGACTCGCCGGCAAAGGGGCCGCCACCGGCGCTTGAGGCGCCACGCCAGCCGGGGCAACCGTTTCCACCGGAATTGACTTCGACCGCACAGCCGCTACAACCACAAAGATGTTTGTGAACAGAACGACCGTGAATGCCATGGCGGGCACGAAGAAGAAGGTCTGTCCCTTGGCCGCGAGGATCTGAAGAGCGAGAACAGCGGTGATCAGCCCACGGGGAAACATGAGCCAAAGAAGCTCAGTGTCGGCCGCATTGAGATCGCGTATCGACCAGCGCGTCGCCCGCACGGCCAGCCAGCGCGCCACTACCAGGGAGACCAAAATTGCAATAATCGGGATGGTGTAGGCCTTCCAGACCATCTGCGCCATGATTCCCAACAGCACAAAAAAGAAGGACCGCACCAGGAATGTGAGCTCGGAGTGAAACGCCAGCATTCGCTCGCCCTGACGTACCATCCTCGGGGTGCGCGGCATGTTGGCTAATGTCAGTCCGAATACCAGTTCCGCCAGCAGGCCACTGCCACCGAAATAACGGCCAGCGGCAAAGACGCCAAGCACCGTTCCCAGATTCAGCACGTTGCTGAAATGCTGTCCTGCTACAAGCGACCAAAGGCGCGACCAAATAACTCCAACGGCAGCACCAATCGCAACGTCGATCAGAATGTGATGACCGAACCCAGTAATCAGACCTTCCACCAGCGACTGGTCACTGCCCAGGCTAATCAGTGTGCCGACCGTAAGAACGGCAATGATCTCGCCTAACGAAGATTCCAGTGTCAAGGTGATTTTGATTGGCTCGGGCGCACTGATTTGTTCAATTGCTGGTAGAACCACCGCCGCACTCCTTGAGCCCAGCACGGCTCCCACCAACACGCCAGTCCAACTCATGTGCAGCAATTGCCTGACGATTAAGGCGACGAGCCCAAGGGTGAATCCATAGCTGACAAACGCGAGGAGGATACCGCCAGGTGAATATCGAATAGCGTCCTTGAGACGAAGTTCAAGGCCGCCCTCAAACAATATGAGGATCAGCGCCAACATCCCTAGAATACGGATTGTCGCGTCGAAATGGCTGGGATCGACCCACTTCAGTACCGGGCCCAGCCCGACGCCGAGTAAGTATCCTCCGGCAGAGCCGGAGGCTTTATGGGTCGCGGCCCCCTCAAAGGGGGCTGATCGCGACCCAAAGTCAAAAGCACCAGACCCGAACGGCACGGGTAGAACTCCGGGATCGAACAGCTACCGGCATACGGTGCCCGCCGCGAAGTTTCGTGGCACGACCAGCGACGGCGTACTCCCGGATCTGTCAAACTTTGGGAGCCTCCCCGGCAGAGCCGGGGGAACTCCCAGTTGAATTAGAAGCAGAACGATGATGTCGGGAACCCGCGTCCAGCGCGACAGGCGATTCGCCGCGACCGCGATAACGAGAAGCGCGGCCGGAAGGCCAAAGGTGCGAGCCATATCCATAGCAGCACGTAACCAGGGAAGAGTGTGACTATATTGCGCGAAACCTGACGAAAACTCCAGTGGCGTTAGTTGCATTTCGAGCGAGCCGCTACACGAGAGTTTCTATCCTTGCATCATTCCGTCGAAATGTTATTCCGTCGAAACGAAGCCTATGGCGATTTCGCGTTGTCTCGGGCCGTCAAGCTCAACCAGAACTACACGCTGCCAGGTACCGAGGACGAGAGCGCCATCTTCGGCCAGCAAGGTTAGCGATGTTCCTATCACAGTCGACAGGATGTGATCCGGAACGTGCTCTGGATCGTGCGGATGCCGGTAGTTGAGCTTGGGGATGATGCGCTCAAACGCGTCGAGCATGTCGGCATCAGTTCCAGGATCAAGATCGGCTGTGGTCAGAGCGGCAGTTGTATGCAGCACCACGAGGTGACAAGCTCCCGAATGGCTCGCAAGTTGCTTTCTCAGAAGCGCTTCCACCTGATCCGTGATATCGAGGATCTCGCGTTTGTGGTGCGTTTTGATCGTAAGACGCTGCATTAACGAGATCTTACGCGCAAATCGCTCGTCTAATGATTCCCGTTGCGATAGTGATGCTCGGAGAGATTACGCAGCCGCTCCGCCGCGAATTCGGGAGTGATGTCGCGCTGTGGTGCGTCAAGCAATTCGTAACCTACCATGAATTTTTTGACTGTGGAAGAACGTAGCAGTGGCGGATAGTAATGCGCGTGCAGGTGCCATTCAGGATGGTACCGTCCGTCGGTGGGTTGCTGATGAAAGCCCATGGTGTACGGGAACGAGGTTTCGAAGAGGTTGTCGTATCGCGTGGCGATGCGCTTGAGCAGGTCGGCCAGCGCGTTGCGGCCGGAATTGTCGTGAGCGGAGAGGTCTGCTACGTGAATTCGGCTGCAAAGCAGAACTTCGAACGGCCAAACCGCCCAGAACGGAACCAGAACGACGAAATGTTCGTTTTCGCAGACAATTCGCTCAGCCAAGGCGCGCTCGAGTTCAATGTAGTCGCAAAGTAAGCAGCTTTGATTGCGATTTTGATATTCGGTGAGCGCTGCTTGTTCTTTTCGTGGTTCGTTGGGAAGTGTGTAATTGGCCCAGATTTGCCCGTGCGGATGCGGATTGCTGCATCCCATCATCTCGCCACGGTTTTCGAAGATCTGTACATGGTTGATTTCGGGCATGGCGGTGAGTTCGAGGTATTGAGCGACCCAGACGTCAATGACCGAACGAATGGCGCCGACATCCATATTGCCCAAGGTGAGGTCATGGCGGGACGAGAAACACACCACGCGGCATATTCCAGGTTCGGCCTCCGCACGCAAGAGGCCTCTGGTGTCGCCGTCGAGTCGGACGTGCGGCACATCCAGCTTTATCGCTGCGAAGTCATTGTCGAAGACGAACGTGGAGTCATAGCCCGGATTGCGAACACTGCCCGCTCGTTCGTTCCCTGGGCACAGATAGCAGAGGGGATCATAGCGAAGCACTTTTTCTTCCGGCTGCCTCTCGGTTTGCCCTTGCCATGGACGCTGCGCGCGATGCGGCGACACCAGCACCCAGTCACCCGTCAACGGATTAAGACGGCGATGGGGAGTATCCTTCAATCCGTTAAGGTCAATCATGAATCTTGCACAGTGATTTCCCGCGCGCCGTCAGCGGCGGTGCACACATATATGTCAGGCTGTAATCCGGTTCTTTGTTGGTATTTGCCTGCGACAGTTGTCTTGAAGTCCTGCACGGCATCTGCCTCTACCAGGTTTACCGTGCATCCGCCAAATCCGCCTCCGGTCATTCGCGCGCCGTAAGTCCCAGGACACTTGCTCGCTAATTCCACGATTAGATCAAGCTCATCACAGCTGACCTCATAGTCGTTGCGCAAGCTGACATGTGACTCCGCCATGAGTTCACCGAATCGTTCGAGATTGCCGCTGCGTAAAGCATCAGCGGCTTCGAGTACGCGTGCGTTCTCGCTGATCACATGTCGGCACCGCCGCCCGATGATGCCCGGCATGTCGGAACTGTATGAGGCGAATTGGCTTTCGCTCACATCTCGCAGAGCGCGAATGTCTGGCAAGAATTGCTCTAGGTAACGGACCCCAGCTTCGCACTCGGCGCGCCGGTGATTGTACTCGCCAGCTGCGAGCTCGTGCTTCACCATGGTGTTGCAAATTACGATCCGAACACCCTCCGGGAACTTCAAAGGCTCAAAGTCGAGGCTGCGGCAATCGAGCAATAACGCGTGGTTGGCTTTGCCAAAACAGGAAATGAATTGATCCATGATGCCGCACTTCGTTCCTGCATAGTCGTGTTCGGCTCTCTGGCAAATTGCGGCAATTTCGCGCCCATCAAGCCGGATATTGCTAATGCCGAGCAGAGCCGTTGCCGAGGCGACTTCCAGGGCAGCCGAGGAACTGAGCCCGGCGCCGATAGGCACCTCGCCTTTGATCGCCAGATTTGCGCCCCCAATAGGAATGCCTCTTGAACGCATGACAGCCGCTACGCCATGAACATAGTCGGACCAGTTTCCCGTAGGGCCGGGCACAATGTCTGTCAGCGCAAATTCTCGGGTTTCCTCAAAGTCGATGGAGTAGACACACAGTTCATCATCCCTCCGGGATACGGCCGCAACATAAGTGTAAAAACCGAGGGCAGCCGGCATGACGAATCCATGGTTGTAATCAGTGTGTTCTCCAATTAAATTCACACGGCCGGGGGCCGAAAAGATGCGGAAGGAATCGCGGAACCGCTGCTGAAACTCCGCGGCTACGGCGCGATCCGAGCTCTTCTGATTGTTGGGAAAACCGGTAGAACTCATGCTTTGAAAGCTGAAAACTGTGCCCGGAGCATCAGCATACTATAAAGCGGCTCTGGTTTATCAGCATCAAGCCACGGGAGGGACACGAAAAGTTACGCTGAGATAACACAGATCTGATTCTCCGTGCCTGCTTGAGAAGTCAATCGACTTCGTTACTTGTTTGCAGCCGGTGGACTCGGAGCCTGTGATTTCGCCATTTGCTCGGTTTGGGCGAGATCTGTCTTGACGCGCTGCGAGAGAGGACCCTCCGGTACGAGCTTAAGATATTCGCGATAGTGATCAGCCGCTGACGAGTATGCGGCTTTGGCGCTGTAGACCGCAGCCAGCAGTAGCTCCACAGTTGGCTCGGCGTGTTGCTTGTCCATGGATTCTGCGCGTAGCGCGCTTGTCTCAGCCTTGTCGAGATGCTTCAGATTCAGTTCGGCGGCTGCATTGTAGTAATACGCCAGCGGAAAATTCACGGGATCGAGCGTGATAAGACGCTCGGTGAGTCTGCGTGTTTGTTCCCAATCCCGCGACACCGCACTGATATAGGCCATCCGGAGATATGGAAGCGGAAAGTTGGAATCGGCATTGATGGCCTGCTGATAGTCCTCAACTGCTCGTTCGGGATTCTTGCGCCGCTGTTCCAAATCACCCGACCGAAGCCATGCTTCCGCGAATCTGGGATAGAGGTCGATTGCCTTTTGCAGGCACTTTTCAGCGCCAGGGAAGTCTCCTTTCTCCAACAACTCGCTTCCCTTCTCGTATTCCTTTCTCGCCTTACTCGGAACCTCCAGGCTGGCGACGCTCACCATTCCATCGGATTTCTTGCTACGGCTGTGCAACATGATTATGCCAACGTTGGAGTTGGCCATCGTCTGATCTAGCCGGATTGTCGTGGACGCATAACCGGTAAGTTCTGTGCGCAATTCGCAATCGGCGATAGGCGATTGCAAGTTGTTTTGAGCCGCCAGCATCGTGGTATTCATGGCGGTCTGCCCCATGCTACTGACGTCGCGGGGCTCCTCAGAGGCGTCGCTTAACATGTCACTGGCGCGGTCACCGACGGTGAAAGAAAAAGAACCGTCAGCAGAAGTGAACGCCTGCCGCCGTATCATTCCGTTGCACTCTCGCAGGATAGGCACCGACACAGGGGGAGGACCTCCAGTGCCCATTACCACTTTGCCGGTGTAATAAACGAGCCGGTTCGGCGACGACACCGTCGGATTCGAACGAGCCGGATTCCTTCCCGATGAAGACCTCGCCCCCGTACTTTGCGCAGTTGCTCCCGTCAACAAAAAGATCCCGATAACTACTCCCCCAAATACAACCTGAATTTGCCTCGGCATGGTACACCCCGGAATCCGCCGCCACCCCCGGGCGGAACAATTGAGTGCATCTTACTCCCGCCCGGCGGCGAAGTTGTGAACTGTTGGACATGGGCGCCATCTGATGTTCTTAATAGTTAAAATTATCTTCTTTACAGTATAACCGGAAAGAGTGCTTCACTAAGGACTAAGCCAACTTGGCAGGTCACGGATGGGTGTGATAAGCCAGTTCTCAGTTGTCAGTTGCGTGGCCCCAGCCTAACCGCCGGCGAAAACGACGGCGCGAACCTAGGGCGCCGGCATTCGGAAACCTGACCACTAACTCTAGACTCCCCTATCCTTGGGCTCGCGTGTCCGCTCCGAATTACCATGCTCACCAGAAGGCCGACTAGCGCGAGAACCAACAGCAATGCTGCGACGATAGCGACACCTTTGTGGCGGAGCACAAACTTCTCGACGCGCTGAGCCCGGGTGTAGTTCCGTGTCGGGAGCGGATCTTCATTCAGGTAGGCCCTAACGTCGCGAGACAGGGAGTCGACCGATACGTATCGGTGCCTCGGGCGCTTGTGCATTGCCATCAGAACAATATGGTCGAGGTCTCCGTGTAACTTGCGGGCTGCATCGGCAGGACTGCGACCAGTATCAAAGTCGATGGTTCGACTCGGCGCCTCTGGTGGTTGTTCACAGATGATTCGCCCGATTTCCAATGGACTTTTGCCTTTCAACTGGAACGGGTGGCGTCCCGCGAGCAAAAGATGAAGCAGTAGCCCAAGTGCGTACACATCCGCCGCAGCCGTGATCTTCCCACCGTACACTTGCTCCGGGCTGGCATACTCCAGCGTCATCATCCGTTGGCTAAATCGCGTGACCGTTTGTTCTTTAGCGATTGGATCCCGCAGTTTTGCAATGCCGAAATCCAGCAGCTTGGGCACACCTCCCGCCGTGACCAGAATGTTTGCAGGTTTGATGTCTCGATGAACCACGTGGTTCTCGTGTGCGTGCTCAACGGCAGCACAAACTATGAGAAACAACTTGAGCCTGTCGTCAGTGAAAAGAAGGGCCTTACAACAATACTCGTCGATCGGTATTCCATCCACATACTCCATAACACCTAAATTATGCACGGAATTTGACTCCGTCGGGGCTTATCTGATGGGTTCTGCCCCTCATCGCTTCTGTTAGTTTGTGTCTGGTTGTGTCGTTGAGCTTGTCCGGTGTTGATCTCCTTTCTCTAGCTCTCTAAGTGCTGGGAACTACTCAGCAACCTGTGCATAAGATGCTATGCACTTGCGCACTTACTAGCCCGAGAGCGGCGTGGGCAGCACCGGCCGGAATCCAGCTGGGCCCACGGTAATGTTCCGCAGCCTATCCATGAGCCGCTGCAACAATCCGCGCTCCGTATACTGATCGCTGTAGCTGATGCCGACTCGCCCGGCGTGCCGCCAGATCTTGGCCGCCACAAACAGAAACCGTAAGCGCGCCGTCACCAAGGTCGTATGCTTCAGCTCATCGGCTTGCACCTTTTCTTCCCGGTTGAACAGCAGCAGCCAGCAATTTAGGTTGTAAGCCAGCATCGCCAACTGGAAATGCACGCAGTTGGCCGCCCACCGCGCGGAAGGGTGCGCCGCCAATCCCGCGTCGTTGTTGGCTTCTTTGATCAGATTCTCAGCCCCGGCGCGCTGGTTATAAAACCACACCAGTAGGTCGATGGCTTCTTTCCGGTCGGTCACAAAAACGCGATAGATGTACTTCGCGCTGGCAAACAACTGATACTGCTCGG
>Ga0306921_10008185_pt1 | contig 11049 bp, 15 predicted proteins | sample sta12Cox44000080_FD_203760 | JGI IMG/M metagenome (GOLD analysis project Ga0306921, IMG submission 203760) | Lab enrichment of tropical soil microbial communities from Luquillo Experimental Forest, Puerto Rico - statoxic.12C.oxic.44.000.080 (v2)... | ecosystem: Environmental > Terrestrial >... | reverse complement strand
CCAAACTGTCCGAATAGCAAGCCTCTATGATGCCAAGGTATTTGTGTGCCGATGGGTGATAAGAGACAGAGACCCTGCGCTAAAGGCGCTTCTTCGAGACCTGGAAAAGGCCAAGAATTTTGCAATGACGGAGAGCGTGATCCAGCAATTGACATGGGCGCTCGCCTCACGCGGATTGTTGGTCACGCCCAGTCGGTAGTCATATTTCAGCAAGCTCAAGGAGCCGGGCCGCCGATCGGGCCACTTGCTGTGTCATAAAAGACGCGGCGTCAGTTACAGGCGTTCCCTGTCGGGTCGAGCCCTGCCCACAATTGCAGCGACAGACGCAATATGCGTAAGCCGCCTTCGCAAGGCGGAGAAGAAGCACGGTATTAAACGTTGCCGGCAGATGGCGGCGGCGCCGTAGCTGCATCTTTGCCACGCACAACACGTGCGCAAAACGCAGCGCGAACGGCGCGGATCGGCTACCTGACTCTGCACCCGCCTGGAGCCGAGGAGGCTGCGTTGACCGACGGCTTAAATAATCTCGGGTGGACGGCCGGGCGGGTGCCTTCCGCTGGCACAGCGCTTGCAAAGATGCACAAAACTGTAATCTCCCATTTTTTCGGCCCCATAATCGTCACAGCCCGCCGCTCGCGCCTTCTTTTCTTCGCCCGCTGAGCGCATATGAAGTGACCGCGATAATCGGGATCGATCGCAATGCCGGATCGCCCTTAATGTGGCGCGTGGCTGTGTAGCCGTCCATGACCGGCAGTTGAATATCCATCAGGATCAGGTCAGGCCGTTGCTTCGCAATCGCCGCGAGCGCCTCTTCGCCATTCTCAGCCTCGATGATTTCGTAATCGGTGCCGGAAAGCATGTCGCGAATGATCTTACGGTTATCGGCTTGGTCTTCGACCACGAAGCATTCAGGTAGCTTGCCAAGAATAAGCCTCGACATCTAAGCAAGCTATTGGCGATCATCCCCAACAAGGCGATTGAATGGGCAACAAAGAAGATGTTCTAGCCTTCCTTCTTTCCGCTTCAAGTGACGTTTCTGCTTTCCCAACCGGACCAGGATTTCACTGGCGGCGAGTTCGTGCTTACCGAGCAACGACCGCGAATGCAATCGCGCGCTGAGGTGGTACCGCTCGTCCAGGAAGAGGCTGTGATTTTTCCGGTCCACCACCGTCCGATTCGTGGTACGCGCGGTATTTATCGGGTCAACATGCGGCTTGGTGTAAGCCGCCTGCGTTCGGGTTGCCGGCACACACTCGGTATCATTTTCTTCCACGATGCCGCTTGACGGCAATTCTTTTCGCGGCCTTTTGCATCCACGTTCGCCGCTGAGGAGGGCGCACGATCCTCCAATAGCTCTTGTACTTCGTTAGGCGGGCGGTCGAGCGCGCATTGTCGCAACTCTCAACGTCGCTGGCGGCGAAATCTGGAAAGCCCTGTGCGTGACATGTGGAACGAGTGTGGAACGAACCGCGGCCGAATCGCCTACTCCCGTGCAATTCGATTTCGTTCACGGCGACCTATAGCGTCGCAGTGGATATTGAATACTAGATCGTGGGGAATCCGGCTCCGGGTGCAGCGTTGTCTCTGCACCAACATCTCAGCCTGTCGCACAATCATAATTCTGCGACGAGTCAAGGGTTAGGTCTTGTGGATAATGGGACTAACACCTCGGCCGCCCCCGATGCCAGCCAGCAAATAGCGACCATTCGCTGCGTTGATCGAGTGCTGCGGCAGGCAGCTGTGAGGCGCTCCTGCCGGTTCCCATGCTGGCCTTGAGAACTGAGCCAAAGCTGGAGTAAATCGTTCCGATGATGTTGAGAAGGCTCGCCCGCCGAAGGCACAATCGCTGGCTTTAACTTTACGGAACGCCGGCAATGCCCGCTGACAGCTCTTGAATTAGGCTACATCACCTGATTGTCACGCTGAAGGCACAAGCTCGCGATTGACCAGCACACTACTGAGCTTAGAGTTGCCGGTAGCCATTGATCCCTCCTGCGCGAACAAGGGGTTGATGAGATAGCCGAGAAATAGGGCGCTGCACACACATGCGCGCAATTCTGGTTTGGTGGTTGAGAAGCGTTAAGCCCAAGCGCAGGATTTGATCTTACTGGAAGAAGAGGGCCACCCAACCGAGGTGGCCCTCAAGTACTAGAGGGAACAGCCGCGCCTGCAAAAGCGCGGCTCACAATCTCAACAACACGATCGCAATCGGGGCATTGATCTACATCAAAATACGCCAAGCCCCGCTTGCTCAAACAGCAAAGCCGCCAGCTAACGTGGAAAACCGGCGGCTTTGCCTTTTCCCCCATACGAATGCAGGTTTGGGGACAACCGAGCTCTTAAAGGTGCCTTCGCAATATGGCACAAACCCTAATAAAGAATGGCTACGTTCATGTGCGGCAGAGTGACCATCAACCTCGCGCTCGAAAAGAGCGTGCCAGAGTTTGGTGGCGCCAGCATACCGTACAATGCCAGAACCGGCCGGCGTCCGACTTATGGTGCTGGCTCAGGCCGCTGCGCCGGTCTACGACTAATTTACGCCATGGGACCGCCGACTACACCACCCTGTAGCGTATGGGCATCACCAAGGTGGTTTTGCAAGTCTTGTTCATGCAACAGAACCAGCGGGTGAAAAACGGTTGGCCCAATTGCTTTGCATCGACGCCTTCGTACTCCCGGATTTGCATCGGATCGCCGCAGCGCGGACAAGGATCGCCGTCGCCGGGGATGACGACGGACTTTCTTCGCTTCCGCTTTTCAGTCAATGCCTGCCCCGCGTCTTATTTTAGGCCACAGAAAAACGAACGCCCGCAAAGCGCGAGCGTTCGCGAGAACCAGCAATCTCAAAGAGCGAATTAGAACTCCGGTGGCACGCGCTAGATCGAAGAGCCCGGAACAGCAATACCGTGGGATATGCGGCTACGCCGGCAGCGTTGAATTCGCGAGTCAGATCAATACTCCATTTGACCTGACTGTCACCTATTTTACGGACAGTTCGCGAAGAGTCACCCTCCTGTTTGGGGATCGCCACGACCTGGCGCCTGGGCGTACGCATCAGCGGAGCTGCGGCAGGAACATCGGGGAAGGTCACCCTCCTCTTATGTTGCGCCAAGCGTTCAGAAGCCGTGAATTGCCATTCCTGCCGCCCACGCCATCACGGAGCCAGCGATCAGGATGATAAGCGGCCTGACGGTCGATTTTGCCATTGCCATCCCCCGCGGAATAGACACAAGCGGGCGGCATATTGCTGGCAAATGTGTTCTAGGCGTGTCCGCAGGAATTCCTTCCGGATAGGGGCGTCGACGGGGGTGGCCCCCCAAATCTCTGACCGCCAGCGCGCGCAATATGGTCTCGCAAAATTTTTATGCTTTTCCAGACCGCCCTATTACGAAAACCAGAATGTGATGAAGGCCAGTACCGCGACGACGTAAAACGGAATTGCAGTTGGGCTCAGCAGAACCGCTCTGAAGTCTGACGTTGGATACGCTACTCCACAGCGGTAACAGCGCCCGGCATCAGCCTCCACGCTAACGCCACAGCATCTACAGGTGAACTTAGCCTTACTGTCCGACGCAGTTAGGATTTCACCCGCCGAATCGGAATCGGCGACCCTGTTGCTGACCTCGCCGCTCGCTCGGTCCCCCTGACTACTCCACCGCGCCGCTCGAAAGCCGCCGTTTTGTGCTGGCGGTACTGGCACGCCAGAGGCGGCATATTGCTTCAATTTCTTGTCTAACGTCGATCGCGGCATTCCGAGCACCTTGGCGGTCTGTACGCGATTGTTGCTGCACTGCTTGAGGGTTGCGAGGACTAAATCGCGCTCGGCTTTCGCAAGGTTTCGCCCACCGTAGAATCTCATTTGCGAAACATTACCCGATTCGCGCTCGAAGGCATGTAGTCAGCGGGCGGAATGTCTCGATGGCAGGCCGCGAAGAGCGGTATCGAGCGCAACGAGGGGCGCTGAGGTCCATAAAGGGCAAAGGGGCTTTGCTCGCCTTGCGCAGGCGCTGCTCAAAGCGCAGAATCTGCTCGGATGATGCAATGACCGACGAAACCAAAACCGAAGCAAAGCCTCCGGCCGCGGACTCAACGGAACGGCCGTCCGCGATTCCGCCGGATGAAATGGCGCGGCTGACGGATGAGATCGTGGGCGCGCTCAAGACCGTGTACGATCCGGAGATCCCGGCTGACATCTACGAACTCGGCCTGATCTATAAGGTCGGCATCGACGACGATCGCATGGTGAACATCGAGATGACCTTGACGACGCCGAATTGCCCCTCGGCTGAGGAATTGCCGCAGCAAGTCGAAAACGCGGTCGCGGGGGTGCCCGGCGTGCGTGAAGCCAAGGTCAACATCGTGTGGGATCCGCCGTGGGACCCAAGCCGCATGTCGGACCAGGCCCGCACGATGCTGAACATGTGGTGATTGCACGCGATGCCAGCGCGAAAGCGGACGCGAACCACGGAGGCACCGTAACGCATGCCGCTCAGCGAGTACGATGCCAAAGAAGCTCTGCGGGCTGCCACCGATTGGCTCGTAGCATCGGAACTTCCCGGCAGCGCCGCGGCTCGTGAAGGCATTGCAGATGCGATTCCGCTGGTCATGATGGGGATGGTCGAACCCGACGATTTGGATGACTTAGCGGCGATCGTCGAGAAGCACGGGCGAGCGGTGCACGATGCCGCTACGCCGGAGGACGTGCAGCGCGCCCGACTCAAGGAAGCAGTAAAGGCCGCGTTCGATTACGTGCGTTCGCTTCGGCGCATATCATGTCGATCGGTTGAAGCAGCTTGCGCGCGATCATTTCTACGACAATGTCCTCTTCCATCGCGTCATCGACGGATTCATGGCACAGACCGGCGACGGCCAATACGGCAACGGCACCGGCGGCTCGAAATATCCCGACCTGAAGGCTGAGTTCTCCAACGTGCCCTATACGCGCGGCGTGGTCGGCATGGCGCGCACGAGCGATCCGAATTCGGCCAACAGCCAGTTCTTCATCATGTTCGCCGACGGCTCGTTTCTCAACGGCAAGTACACCGTGGTCGGCCAGGTCGTTCGCGGGATGGATGTGGTCGATAAGCTCAAGCGCGGCGAGCCTCCGGCCAATCCGGACAAAATCTTCCACGCCCAGGTAGCGGCCGACATGAAGTAGAGGTGCGGCCCCCCTGAAATCGCAGACTGGAATAAAGAGGAAAAATAGCAATGACCTTGGGTCATTCTCATTGCCGGCAAAGACAGCGGCGGCAGCTTTGATCATGAGCAGCTCTAATGCGCCAACACCTCGGAGCAGTAGAGAGGAAGTAAAAATTCCCGGAATCAATTCGCGAGCGTTTGATAAAGACGAGAACGAAGTGCTGATGTGAGAATGAAAAAAACAAGAAACGAACCGCTGACGAGAACGAACTGCTGCGACTGCCCGTAAGCTGCCGGCGCCGCCGTTGCCGACGCCAAATCCTAATGCTCTCAGAGGCTTCGCGTTCGCGCAATCGCAAAATGATTTGATTCGCCTTCAAAACATTTCCGAAAATTAATGTCGAAGATAAGTTTCCGTAATGCCTCCGCCGGCTGATGATTTGGTCTCAGGCGGGCTGTTCGGACCAACATCGTCAATTTGATGGATGCTCTACGCCGTAGCGTCGCCCAGGAGAAGCGCACATCCGCCAAAGAAGGGACTCAAGCGCATCGCGGGCTCGACGAGCCGGGACCAGCGAAAACTCAATGGGCGGCCGTTTCTGTGGGCAAAGCAAAAGCCCCGGTCCATCGGCCGGGGCTTTCGTAGGATTGCGGCTTGAGCGGCGCGTTAGCGCGGGTTGTCCATAAACAAACCGGTGATGTCGTCCCATGTGGCGGCGAAAGTCTTGCCGACACCTCGACCTTTTTTACCATCACAGGACAAGGCGATCTCCCAACCGTCTAGTTCGTCGTACCCGACGACAAGACGCCACTCTTTGAATTCCGCCGCCTCGCGCAAGCATTCGATAAGCTGTCGCTCTGGCTCTGTCAGATTTTCCATTGATGCTCCTCTCTCATAAGGTCCGGTTCAGCGTTGGATGGTTCAAGCGGCACCGCAAATGTTCCAATGTTCATCTGGATCGGCAACCCGCCCGAACGATGGCGGCGGTCAGGACGGCACAGCAGATCAGCCAGACGAGGAGGGCAGTGCGGCGTTAGGCTCGTCTGTAAGAAATAAATTAGGCGGCCAGCGGTACGGGGGGCTGCACCACTGACCGCCGCTCGGAAACGGCCTGCAACGGCGCGTGCGCCGGCAATTGGTCTCCCTTGATGGCTGTGGCCAGCGCGAAGCCGATGGGCGACTAAACCATCATCACGCGCGACGATGGCAGCAAGCAGTGGGCTTACAAAGGCCGCCCGCTCTATTTCTGGAAAGACGACAAGAAGCCGGGCGACATCACCGGTGACGGTTTCGCTAACGGCGTTTGGCACATTGCACAGCCGTGACTAGCCAATGTCCGCTTCGGATCAAAACCAGACATGACGTCCTTAAAACGGGATGTCCGCTACCCCCGAAAGCAGACATCCGTCAGCGCGTTTGGCACATCCGCTATGTGCCATAGGCGGACACAGCAGCTTCATTCGATCACCTCGTCGGCGCCAGCGCCGCGTCATGTACTTCCCTCAGGCCGAGGACCGCACCTTACCACATCGTTGAAAGGGAAATGCGCATGTGCGTCACAGCAAAATCAGACGCTCATGTCCGAGTGCTTACGATGTTATTCGGGAACCGAAATCGGCCTCCCCATCGTTCCGCTTGACATAAAGGGCTCGCGGATTTTCCAATAACGGCAGAGTAGATCCATGAAATACCCCTGGCTTGTAGCGATTGCAATTTTGCCTTCGGTCGGTGCGGCAGACAGCGCCGATGCAATGACATATAAAGACATCGCCGGACAATGGTGCGGTGACGTCACCGACTACGTCTTCACGCCTGATACGTTGACCGTGAAATTTCACGACAGCAGACCGGCCAATGTGTTCAAGATCACGAAATACACCTACACCAATAACAGCGTACGTATTGAGCTCACGAATGAGTGTTGAGAAGGCAGCGTCGATCTCATCCGGGGAGCTGGCGTTCAAAATCGAGGTTTCCAGCCCGAGACCTAGTGCAGCTTTCTGGACGTCCTTTGAGGCGCCATCAGCGGACGAAGCATTGGCTGGATTGACTAGCACCACAAAGCGTTTCGTCGCCGGCAGCAGCTCGTGCATGAGACTCAGCCGCTTGGCGTTGATCTCCGACGAGGGTCGCGTTGCCGCCCGGCTGCGCAAGGTTCCCTACCAATCCTAACGCAACGGGATCTTCGCCCACGCCGAACACAATGGGAATTGTCGCAGTTGCATGCTTGGCGGCCAACGCTGCGGCGGTGGTGGTGGGCGTGGCAATTACAGCCACACGACGATCGGCAAGCAGTGCCGCCAAGCGGTGGTGGTGGGCGTGGCAATTACAGCCACTGGCCGTCCAGCCAGTGGTACTCGGCCGCAACATTCTGGCCCTCGGTATAGCCGACCTCGCTCAGTCCCCTGCGAAATGCGGCGAGCCGCTTGGCTGATGTATTCTCGGTACCTCCGCTGATGAACCCAACTATCGGCATTGCCGATTGCTGCGCGCGCGTGGTCGCAGCTCTGAGATGAGAAAGTCAAGACCAAGGAACGAGGAAAGTGGAAGGAACGTGCCATGGCATGGTTTGGCGTGGGGAGCGGCAGCCGCCGAGCAAAACCGGAACGTGCAGAGCGGTTCATGCAAGCCGATCGTGTGGTTGTGGAGGCGTTCGCCGACCTGCATGAGGCGCGCCGTTTAAAAAGCAAATTCCCCGCGATGTCACGAGGTGCTTTGCAACAGTTCGAGCGTAAGGCTTGGAATCGCTTGATTGATTATTTGATCAGGTTGCCGCCCCTACCCAGCGACGATTGAATTGCGACGCGCGATCAACCGCGAAAATAAAAAGAGAGACCGAGGTAGACAGGTCGGATGTGAAACCACCTTCCCCATTTTCTTCGTAGCACACACTCGCTCAAATCTATTACGAAGAAGAGCCAGGGCTCAGCAAAGATGAGGCGCGAAGGATTGCGGTCGCCAAGCTAACAAATCTTATGACAAAGTCGCGTTAAGCGGCGCGGTACCGGTTCGCAAATCGTCGACGCCGGAATATCATTTTTTCTAACCTTTGAGGGGCAGTAGCGTCGGAGTGTCGCCCTACCAACACTCCTTCCCAACGTTGCGTCATTTGCCGCCAAAATTCCCGGTCGTTCTTGTCGGAAGCCTGCGCGGCAAGGCGTCTACATTGGTTGATTTGTTCTTGGAAAAAATCTGCTTTGTGGAGCATTGCGATAACCAAAAGGTCCGACGCCCCTCACTAAACAAACGTTTATGCGCTGCAAATTGTTCCCGCCAAATCTCAAAAGAGGCCACGTGTCACGAGGCGCGGCGGATCGCGGTGAATATAGCCAAGCTGCCGGAGCTATTAGATAAGCCGTGATTTCAGGTTTCCAAACGCTAAATATCGAGTCGGCATATTTTGATTTTGGTTTCGGGCGCTAGTCGCTGCTGGTATGCCGTCATGCAAGCCGAAGAACAAAATTGCATGTGCCAGTAGCACTGAACATCGAGGGCGAGTTCTTCGCGGCAGTGATCGCAGCGCAGAGTACGGGCTGGCCCAAACTGCGGCTGGACGCAGGCAATATGAGAAAGAGTATGGGCGCCCATCAAAGCCCCCCGGCGAGCGCGCGACCATGCTCGACCTTAGACTTGAGGTTCGTCAACCCGCAGCCGTGTTTCCAGATCGAAATTGTTCCTGAGCGTTGCCAAAAAAGCACAGATCAGGACAACGAGTCGGGTTATTTTATCTGACGTGGAGACGACGAATCGGGGGGTTCTAATGTCTCGCGCCTATCTGACGGCTAGCGTGCGTGACGACGCGATCATCGCGTTCCTTCTGTTCTGCCTTGAGATCTATCAGGCAGAGCAAGAACGTAAACGAAAGCTGCACTGAAAAAGGCCCGGACGGCAACGTCCGGACCGTTAATCTGGCTGGCAAGGCCAGCCAGCGCTACCGCGGTTCCATCAGGTTGGATAACTCCGCCACCGTCGGGAGCCTGCCGTTCGGAGTCAACGTGTTAACGATCACCGGTACACCCTGCGACAGTTGTTTGGTGAGTTCATCCTCGGAGACGCCCGTCATCTGAGACAGTGTCTTGATGATATTGGGGCCGAGCGCCTGACCAAGTTGATTAGGCGAAACCGGCTGATTTTGCCCGGGACCGACCCAGGACTTGGTCTGATTGTCGAGCCCTCCCTGCTGTAGTTTGTTCAACAACCCGCCCAATCCGCCAAGCAGTCCACCGGCATCACTCGTGTCCGTTGCTGGTTGTGAGCCCGCGCTGGCGGTGGAGCCCGCGCTGGCAGTCTGTCCTGCGCCGCCTCGGAATAGAGCGCCCGAAGCCAACAATGCACCGAGAGCGAGCATCAACGGTTTGGCAACATTGCCGTCCGGAAAGGCTGAGCGGATCACATCATTGAGTCCTGCCATTGCTTTTCTCCTACTGGATTAATGCCCCTTGCCTCAATGCTTGGACACGCTGATATCATTCATCACGTCCGCGTCTTTGATCTAAATCATGTAATTCCAGCGATGAGGCGCTGCGGATCGCGGTCAACGCGGCGAAGCTACCCGAGTTGGTGCGTAAGTCTCACTTCAACTCTGGAAGACTGTTGAGCGTCGCAAAGGCATGACGAGCTACCTTTACAAGGTCGTGCCCGCCTATTTTCCATGTAGCTGGGTCATTGGTGTCAATGCCAGTGGAGGACAGCGTGACATCCTTAGCCTGGTTGATCCGCACATGTTTGAGTGCATCGGCGCAAACCTGTAAGTCCGCAAGACTAAGATCATCACGTACCTCTTGCGCCTCTCGACGACGCTGGTCGCGCGAAATATCGGAAGGGTATCCGCGCCGATCAAGCCCCAAATATTCCGCCACCGTATTCATCGAAATAATAGTGCTCGCCAACAAACGAAACTCGCTCTGGCTTTGCACAAACTCATTGTAGTTAGGCACAACCACGTACTGGAAATGCTCGCGAGCATCCATCGCTGCCTACTTTCCTCGCGACATTAATCTTCCCGACCCCGCGCTACAAGGCACGTCTTGGGTTGAGGAAATTTGTAACTTTCGTGGTGAGAGCTAATGCGGCGATCGCGAAGCAAGATTTTGGGGGTGCCCCCGCCTCTCGCAACGCGAATCAGAAATGCACAGCCGCGCGCACGACGCAGAGCGCTGCCCGCGAAATGGGCTTCTGGAGTCAGTTTGCACGGCAGCAATCGTGAGCCCGCGCATGTCCGCATTGGGTCAAAAGCAGACATCGGAGCACGTCCAGTCGATGTCCGCTTTACCCCCAAAAGCAGACATTGGAACTCAGCTGCGAAATGTCCGCTTTGTGCCAAAAGCGGAAGTAATCGAGCCAAACTGTCACCGCCGCACCATTGCCACATCGGCCTCATAAAATGTTTCTGGTATGAGCCTGCTTGGGGGAGCGGCCCATCAATGGCTGATTATTATTCCGTCATAGCAAACGCAATTTGTCGTTCGTCTAGCCAAACCGATGAAGCCAGGCGTGCGATCTACGAACGTGCACGCACAACGCTCAGGGAGGCATTACGCGACTATGAGCCACCGCTGCTGGCGAATGAACAGGTTGCGCTCGAAGCGGCCGTTTGCAGGCTGGAAGCGGACTTGGTTTTGCGCGGGGCGTCATGATCGAGTCGATCATGTATTTCGGGATCGGGTTTTTGGTTGCGACCCTGCTCGGTCTATTGTTCATTCCGCTGGTGCATAATCGCGCTATGCGTCACCGGCTGCTCGTGCGACGGCACCGTCAGTTCGCAGGGCGTCTTGCATGTCTGCCCTTGGGTGGTGCGGATCTCGGCGCCCAGCGGGTCGGATTCGAACTTTAGCGCCTGGAGTTGTTCCGACGAGGAGTTTGACGACAGCGCGGAGGAACAGCCTGTGAGCGAAACCCCCACGACAGCC
>Ga0306921_10008180_pt1 | contig 11051 bp, 7 predicted proteins | sample sta12Cox44000080_FD_203760 | JGI IMG/M metagenome (GOLD analysis project Ga0306921, IMG submission 203760) | Lab enrichment of tropical soil microbial communities from Luquillo Experimental Forest, Puerto Rico - statoxic.12C.oxic.44.000.080 (v2)... | ecosystem: Environmental > Terrestrial > Soil... | reverse complement strand
AGATTTCATCCACTAGAGCGTTCTCTGCTTGCATAAATGACCTCCCACCATCGGGCATCCGAGGTCGCAACGCGCTCGCGCTTTGCTTCACAGGCGCGGCTCTTCCAACCTCCGCCGCACAACCCGTTTGACCTTAATTTCGCTTTCGTGCTGGCGGGCCTGCGCGAGGTCGTAGGCCATTTGCAGCCGCAGCCACGTTTCCGCGCCGCCACTGAACGCCTTGTCAAGACGGATCGCCATCTCCGGCGAAATACCGCTCTTACCGTTCACGAGATTGTTGAGGGTCTGCCTCGTCACGCCCAGAATGTCCGCAGCCTCCGTGATCGTCAAATCGAAGGGTTCGATGCAGTCATGCCGGACGGAAAGCCCTGGATGGGGCGGGTTTTTCATCGTCATGGTTTGGCTCCCCGCTTTAGTGATACTCGACTAGATCAACGTCGGTGGTGTTCCCTTGGTCAAACCGGAAGATAATTCTCCAGTCCTCTCGAATGGCGATGCTCCAGTATCCCGCTAGGTCGCCTTCGAGCCGGTGGAGCCCAAAGCCTGGCAGCCCAAGCTGTTCCGGCAGCATCACAACGTCGAGCCGGGCCAACACTCGGGCCGTCTTCTCGACAAGCTCCGCGCTCACACCACGGCGGTCGTCTTTCTCGTAGAGGATTTTCAGACCGCGATGTTGAAAACGGCGGATCATCGGAGGACCTATATCGTGACAATTGTCAGTTGTCAACAGACGCGGCCCGCCGGAAGTCTGATTTTATCGCGAGCGGGACCACGGCGAGAGTCCGGCGAGAGCGGTGTGGATCGTTTGGCGCCAGCGCCCCGGCCCTATTACGTTCGTCCCATGTGTGGCAGGGTGCGTCTCTCCTCCGATGTCAGCGAGATCAAGCTGAGGCAACCTGCCGTGCTCTTCGTCCTATTGGCGCTCGTCGGGTGTGCGCAGTAGGCAACCGGGCAGGGGCAGCCGCCATAGTCCCTATTGGCCGGACAACAACGGGGAATATCCGCGCGATATGGGTGGTGATGGTGGTGGGGGAGGCGGCACTGGAGGTATGTGGCGGGCGGAGCAATCGGACCTGACCGCTGCGTAGAAGCCCACAGCGTGCCTCAAAATTTTTCTGCCGCTTTGCAGGCCAATGGACGGGAGACAGCGGTGAAACAGGCCCTCCAGCAATTGCTCAGCGACTTCCTGTCGGCGATCCTTTTTTTGGTCGTCTACGTGAATGCGCCAGAGGATCGCACAGTCAGCGATGTAACGAAGGTATAGCGCTCGCTCGTCTTGATGCTCCCGCGACCGACGGCCCCGCGCGGCCCGCGACGGTACAGCGGGCCACCTTTGACTGTCAGGTGCCTCGCACATCAGGGCAACCGGCGCGAGCAATTGCCAGAGTAGCGATGCGTCACGGACTCTTCTGGCGCTTGCCCGACGATCTCGATTGGTGCTGTCGTCCGTTACCGCGGGGTGATCGGGGGCGTCGTTCATTACCGCATCGGCTGGAGCGGTGGTGCCACAGGAGAGCAATGACCAGTCCGCCGAATAGTGCTCCAAGGGCCGAGCCAACAAACGACATGATCGACGGATACCGACCTGGCGAGAAATGCTGGAGATACTCCAGGACGGCGGCGTACACCCAGAAACCGCCGATGATCAACACGCCTCCACGCCTTCGACCGTAGACCGCCATCGAGAGCGCTCCTGCCACGGTGTAGGCGACGAAATGCCCAAGGGGCGCTGGGACGATGCCGCGCACCATCTTTATCGTCGGCAACAACGAGAGAGCGGCAAATGCCCGCGCCGGCAGCAACGACAGCGCCGCGAGAAGAATGATGCAGCACCACGTGAGAATCCGCAGCGATGTCATGAGCCCGCTGGAGCGCATCGGCTGAAGCTCATCGACGGTTGCAGGTCTGACAAGCCCGTTCGTGCCGGCCCGGATCGCGCTCCTCTGGCGCCCGAGGTCGAGCGGCAGAGCGAATTTGTGCTCATGTGAACCCGCGCCCGCCACCGTTCCGCTCAGCCTCGATGTGTTCGCGTAGGGCCGTCGCTGCGGTCACTGCCAGATCGCCTCGCACCGTCGCTCCATTCAAGTTCGTCGTCGAGAGTAAAAGACGAATGACGGACGTCGCTGAACCGGCCGCGCCATCGCGGCAAGCCGCTATTGCTTCCCATCGTCACGGATTTCGCTGTCGGCCAGCGGGGGCGTACGACACGAAGTTACCCACCTGACTAACTCCGTCGCACCGATCCGGCGCTCCGGTCTATTTTGGCAGGGAACGCGATGCTCTGGAGTTCCTGGCGAAAAATCGGCGATATCGTGGGCCATCGACCGGACGGAATTTGCCTTTCGGTTCTTAGGGGAGACCAGCCGATGAAAAGATTTTTCATCACCGTTACGATGCTAATCGCCCTTTCGGCGCCCACCAGCGCGCAACTCACCCCGCAACAGCAGCGCATGAAGGACTGCAATTCGCAGGCTAGCGGCATGACCGGCAATGCCCGCAAGCAATTTATGAGTTCCTGTCTGGGCGGTGCCTCCGCCGAGACTAAGAAGCCACAGTGTGTGAACGGTAAGCCGTGCGGCAACACTTGCATCGCTAAGAACAAAGTCTGCCATCAACCGTGACAGCGCGGCGTTGGTCGCCGCCAAATCGGCTTGGTCATATGCTACCGAAATCACCGGCGGTGCTTGGTGCGTGGAAGCATCGAGCGGCTGCTGCAAGGCAAGGATAGCCTGCAACCAGGTCGTCAGTGAAATGCCTCCAAATTTCGGAAGGACTGGCCGACGACCATGCTGCTGTAGACACTGCGCAGCGGGCGGGCGAGACCTATCTGGAGGTCTTGTGGGGAGGCTGCTCGCTGGCGGGCGTCGGGGGGGTGCACCTATTTCGTGCGAACGATCTCGCCGCAGTTAGTCGGTTTAAATCGATGCTGGGCGGCCTTTTCGGCGCCTCTATCCACCAAACCCTCAGTATCAAGAAGGAGGTTCCTATGGGTAGCGAGCAGAAAGTTGCCGTTATTACTGGCGCATCCAGAGGAATTGGCGTAATGGCTCGGATGACTGCCCCACAGCCAAAGGTGCAACTGTGGCCGCTCCGGTTCGGCCCGATCGGGCGCCGTTGCCTGCTCCACGAGGTATTCCCCCGACCTGTCGAAGAACCTCATATCGATCTCATTGAGACCGTCGCGGAATGCCTCGGCGCGGACTGAGCCGCCGCGCCGACTTCCGCTCAATCGATCACCGCGATTGCGTTGATCTCGATGAGGCAGCGCGGGTCGGTCGCGAGCCGCACCACTTGCACGGTCGTGGTCGCGGGCTTGGCGTCGCGGAAGTATTCCGCCCAGACGCGGTTGAGCGCATCCTGATCGCTCAAATCGGTGACGAAGCGGTTGGCCGTCACCACATCGGCGAAGCTGGCGCCGACGGCGTCGAGGCCGCGTTTCAAATTTTCAAGCGCCGCGCGCGCCTGGCCTGCCATGTCGGCGGGCATGCGATCGAACTCTTCGGGCCGGTGCGGATGGTGGTGATAGACCGGCGCCGCCGTGACGCCGGCGAGATAGACCGTGGTCCCGCCCGTGACCTTGATCGCCGGCGCGTAAGGCATCCAGAGATCTGGCGCGTCGGGCCAATGCACATGCGCGATCGTCTTCGGCATCGATGACCTCCCTCGGGCGGGTGCGCGGCGCTGCCCGTCCGGTGGTCATTTAATCACGTGCGACTGCGAGCGACAAGCCAGCCGCAGCCAGTATCGATTTGATGTTCCTCACGGCGGAGCAGCAGCGCCTCCCCTGCGGGTGGGCGGCAATTCTGCTTTTAGTGTGACAATGTCATCAGTAGGAAATTCGATGGGTTGAAACGATTTTCGAGAAAAGAGCGGCGATCTTTGCAGCCATCGGCAAGCTGAAATGGAAGGGCTAGCTTTCGGGGTGCCTAAGAGGCCTAAAACGAAAGCCGACATGCTGAGTCCCAAGCGCGCGAGGATGAGATGCGCCACGGGGCCGTGGTTCAAGCCTCCAATCGACAACCGTAGTCGATTGTGTCGCATGGGAATACAGGGCGCGGTTCCCGCCAGCATGTTGTCTCGGCTCAGATCGGCTTGAAGGCAGGCCAAGTGGTCCAGACGGCATTCGTTGGCTGATCCCGGCAGGCGGTGAAGTGCAGCGCTTTGACGATCCGGCGCCCAAATCGGCACCCCGAGGGCCTGGACATCGCCCTCGACATCGATCGGTACTATTTCGCTGTGAGGGTAGAGTTCGAGGATGGGCGACCAGTCGCGCGTCTAGAAAGTTCCGCCCGCGGCTGAAAGCGGCGACCCCATCTCGCTGACCGCTCAGCGGCAATGGAAAGTGCCTCAAAGCTTTTGGCCCCACCGCGGCGGGTTCCAAAGAACTCTCGCGCTCAGCGGACTTTAACGCTCTCGACGAGAGAGCGAACGAACCCCGCGTCTCCTTCTTTGTCGGAGGGGAGTGCCGATTAGAGTATCATCCCGTCCGAAACAGGGAGCGACAGAGTAAACACATGACTGCGACGCTCAACGATGAGGTAGCCGAACTTCGGCGTGCCAACGCGGAGTTGCAGCGGCGGCTTGACGAGGCACTCGCCCGCGAGGCTGCAACCGCCGAAGTGCTGCAAGTTATCAAATCCTCGCCGGGTGACCTCGCGCCGGTGTTCGACGCGATACTCCAAAAAGCGACGCGACTGTGTGGAGCGGCCACCGGGCACGTTGTCATTTTTGACGGCGAGATGGTGAAGCCGGTTGCGGTGCAAGGCGATCCCGGCTTTGTCGAATGGGTGCGGCAGCGCCGCATCCACCCGCTTGAGCCGAGCAGTATAGCGGACCGCATGCGGCAGGGAGAGTCCACCGTTCACATTCCCGACTCGACCGATACAGACCTATACCGAACCAATCCCACAATCCGGGAATTGATCGACCGAAGCGGCGTACGCACGACACTCGGCGTCGCGCTACGCAAGGACAACGTCCTCCTTGGTGGGATTTTCGTGACTACCCGCGAAGTCCGCCCGTTCACTGACAAGCAGGTCGCGCTGCTGCAGAATTTCGCGGCGCAGGCGGTGATCGCGATCGAGAACGCACGCCTCCTGACCGAGACCCGCGAGGCTCTTGAGCAGCAGACCGCCACCGCGGAGGTGTTGCAGGTCATCAATGGCTCGCCGGGCGATCTCGCGCCGGTGTTCGACGCGATGCTGGAGAAAGCCGTCCGCCTGTGCGATGCCGCGTTCGGGACTCTCTTCACCTATGGCGGCGACAGCTTTCTGGCGGTTGCGCTGCATGACGTCCCCGCTGCTTTCGCAGCTATTCTAGCCAAACCGGTACATCCCTCGGCGGGCGGGGCGCTCGATCGGCTGTTGCACGGTGAAGGCTCCGCGCATTTTGCCGACGTGTCGGTGGAGGATGCCTACGCAACCGGCCCTGATGCTCGGCGCATGGTGGTCGAGCTTGGCGGTGCGCGAAGTTTGCTTGCTGTCCCGCTGCGCAAGGAGGACGAGTTCCTCGGTGCGTTCGTGGTTTATCGCCAGGAGGTGCGTCCCTTCACCGACAAGCAAATCGCGCTGCTCGAAAACTTCGCCGCGCAGGCGGTCATTGCAATTGAGAATGCGCGGCTAATTACCGAGACGCGCGAGGCATTGGAGCAGCAGACCGCGACCGCCGAGGTATTACAGGTCATCAACAGCTCGCCCGGCGATCTCGCGCCGGTCTTCGAGGCGATCCTGGAACAAGCTCACCAGCTTTGCGGAGCCGCTTTTGGCGCGTTGAATATTTATGCTGGCGACAAGCTGAGTGCGGTAGCGGTGCGCGGTCTCGTGAAGCCCTTTGCTGAACGCGTGCAGAGCGGGTTTATACCGAGCCACACGCATCCAGCGTCAGCGCTGAAGGAGGGGGCACCATTCGTCCAAGTCCCGGACATTGCAGAGGTTAACGACCCGATGGCGCGAGCCGCCTTCGAAGTCGGCGGCTTGCGGACTGTCCTCTTTATACCGCTGCGTCAGAGGGAACGCCTGCTGGGTAATATCGTCGCCGCACGGCCTGAGGTACGCCCATTCTCAGACAAGCAGATCGCCCTCTTACAGAACTTCGCGGCCCAGGCGGTGATCGCGATGGAGAATGCGCGGCTCCTTACCGAAACGCGTGAGGCCTTGGAGCAACAGACTGCGACCGCCGAAGTGTTGCAGGTCATCAATTCGTCGCCCGGCGACCTCAAGCCGGTGTTCGATGCAGTCTTGGAGAAGGCGCACAGCCTTTGTGGTGTCGCTTTTGGGGCTCTGGAGCTTCATGACGGCGGCAAATTCCGCGCTGTTGCGCTGCGGGGCCTGTCGGACCCGCTGGCCGAACTGTTGCACCATCCGCACGAGCCGACTCCGGGATCGCCTCTTTCGCGCCTGCTCGGCGGCGAACGGATCGTCCAAATCACCGATATGGCCGAATTGGCTAAGCAACACCCCGACGATCTGGGAGCGCAAGCGGGTGCCGAATACGGTCTACGCACCGTGCTCTTCGTGCCACTGCGCAAGGACGGCGCTCTGCTCGGCCACATAACAGCCGGTCGCCTCGACGAGGTCCGGCGCTTCTCCGACAAAGAAATAGCGCTGCTCGAAAACTTCGCGGCGCAAGCCGTCATCGCGATGGAGAATGCGCGGCTCTTGACCGAGACGCGCGAGGCCTTGGAGCAGCAGACCGCGACCGCCGAAGTCTTGCAGGTCATCAACTCCTCGCCGGGAGATCTTGCGCCTGTCTTCGACGCGATCCTGGAAAAGGCGCACACCCTCTGCGGTGCCGATTACGGATCTCTCCTGACCTACGACGGCGAGCGCTTTTGGCCGATTGCAAGGCACGGCGCAGCCGCGCGGTTGGCCGAAGGGATGCGGGAAGGCATCCGCCCATGGGCGGGTGGCGGACTGGACAAAATCGTTCGTGGCGAGGAGCCTTTTGCTCATATCCACGACATGGCGGAACTTGCCAAAATGGCACCGGACGACGCGCTGGCGCGCACGCTGGTAGAGATCGGTGGCATCCGCACCACGCTGGTGGTGCCCCTGCGAAAGGACAATGCGCTGCACGGCGTGATTACAGCCAATAGACGGGAAGTCCGCCCGTTCACCGACAAGCAGATCGCGCTGCTGCAGAACTTCGCGGCGCAGGCGGTGATCGCGATGGAGAACGCGCGGCTCTTGACGGAGACGCGCGAGGCTTTGGAGCAGCAGACCGCGACCGCCGAGGTGTTGCAGGTTATCAATTCCTCGCCCGGCGACCTCGCGCCGGTGTTCGAGGCGATATTGGAGAGGGGGCACAGTCTCTGCGGCATCGATTTCGGCGCTCTACAACTCCACGACGGGGGAAAATTCCGCTCTGTAGCTGCACGCGGCCTTTCCGAGGCGTTGGCGGAACTATTGCGTCAGCCGTTCGAACCGGTGCCTGGATCACCGCCATCGCGCCTACTTGAGGGCGAGCGGATCGTTCATATCGCTGACATGGCCGAATTGGCGCGACAGGCAGCAGTCGACGCCAGAGCGCAAGCCGTCGCCGAAGACGGCTTTCGAACGGGGCTTTTTGTCCCGTTAAGAAAGGATGTCGATCTACTGGGCTACATCGTCGCCGTGCGACGCGAGGTAAGGCTCTACTCCGAAAAAGAGATTGCCCTTCTGGAAAACTTCGCGGCGCAGGCGGTCATAGCGATGGAGAACGCGCGGCTGTTGACCGAGACACGCGAGGCATTGGAGCAACAGACTGCGACCGCCGAAGTATTGCAGGTCATCAACAGCTCGCCCGGCGATTTGGCACCCGTGTTCGACGCGATGCTGGAGCGAGCGACACGACTGTGCGCACCAGCGTTCGGGGTCCTGTTCACCTGGGATGGCGAACGCTTCCACCGGGTTGCTTGGCGCGGCGGCTCTGAGGAAGCGATCGGGGCGTCGCCCGGGGCAGTGATCCCGCCGCCAGGGTCGCCGGGTTACCGCCTCGTCCAGGGTGAAAACTGCGTGTCGATCGCCGATCTGGCGGCCGACGAGATCGCCCGCACGACACCAGTGCATCGCTTCGGCGCGCGCAGCTATGTCACCGTCGCGTTGCGCAAAGACGGCCGGTTGCTCGGCGGCATTGCAGTCTACCGCCAGGAGGTCCGGCCTTTTACCGATAAAGAGATTGCCCTCTTACAGAATTTCGCCGCGCAGGCGGTGATCGCAATGGAAAACACGCGGCTCATCACTGAGACACGCGAGGCCTTGGAGCAGCAGACCGCGACCGCTGAGGTGCTGCAGGTCATCAACTCATCGCCGGGCGATCTCGCGCCGGTGTTCGACGCGATACTGGAAAAGGCGCACAGCCTCTGCGGTGCCGATTACGGATCTCTCCTGACCTACGACGGCGATCGCTTTTGGCCAATTGCAAGGCACGGCGGCTCAGAGCGGTTAGCCGAGGCGTTGCGGGAAGGCATCCGCCCATGGGCGGGTGCCGGAATGGACGAAATCGTTCGTGGCGCGTCCTTTGCTCACATCCATGACATGGCGGAACTTGCCAAAATGGCACCGGACGACGCGCCGCCTCGCACTCTCGTCGAGATCGGTGGCATCCGCACCCAGCTGGTGGTGCCATTGCGAAAGGACAATGCGCTGCTCGGCGTGATTACAGCCAATAGACGGGAAGTCCGCCCGTTCTCCGACAAGCAGATCGCATTGCTGCAGAACTTCGCCGCGCAGGCGGTCATCGCGATGGAGAATGCGCGGCTCTTGAGCGAGACGCGCGAAGCGCTGGAGCAGCAGACCGCGACCGCCGAGGTATTGCGGGTCATCAACTCATCTCCCGGCGATCTCAAGCCCGTGTTCGAGGCGATCCTGATAAAAGCCCACACCCTGTGCGGGGCTGCTCACGGTCACTTAACGATTTATGAGGGCGGTAATTTTCGCGCGGTCGCGACCCATGCAGTGCCTGAGCATGTCGCTGAAGTGCTGCGACAGCCGGTTCCCGCCGGGGGGCTTCCACAGAAGGATGTTCGCGGGTGAACGCGTAATTCATGTCGCCGACCTCGCATCTTTCGCGGCCACGGAGGCCCACCCTGTCGGGCGTGCAGCCATTGAATACGGCGTCCGTACTCTGCTGATGGTGCCGCTGCGCAAAAACGGCTCTCTGCTCGGCTACGTAACGGCCCACCGCACCGAGGCGCGACCATTCTCGGAAAAGGAAATAACGCTACTCGAAAACTTCGCGGCACAAGCGGTCATCGCGATGGAAAATGTGCGTCTGATCACCGAGACGCGCGAGGCCTTGGAGCAGCAGACTGCGACCGCCGAGGTATTGCAGGTTATCAATTCCTCGCCCGGCGATCTTACGCCGGTATTCGACGCGATATTGGAGAAGGCACACGGCCTGTGCGGGATCACCCATGGAAGCTTGCATCTCTATGACGGTGAGAAGTTCCGTCCGGTGGCGATACGCGGAGCGGCATTGCTCGCAGAGCGGCTGCAGCAGAGCTGGACCCCAGGCCCCAACCATCCGATGCGCGCATTGATCAACGGAGACCGGTTCGCGCAAATCGATTTAGCGGAGATCGACGATCCGATTGCGCGGACCGTTGTCGAACTCGGTGGCGTCCGCACCACGCTTTTTGTCGCTCTGCAAAAAGACGACGCGTTGCTCGGTGTCATCACCGCTGGTCGCGACGAGGTGCGGCCCTTCACCGACAAGCAAATAGCACTGTTGCAGAACTTCGCTGCGCAAGCGGTGATCGCTATGGAGAATGCGCGGCTGATTACGGAGACGCGCGAAGCACTGGAACAGCAGACCGCGACCGCCGAAGTATTGCAGGTCATCAATAGCTCACCGGGCGACCTCGTGCCGGTCTTCGACGCGGTTGTCGAAAAGGCGATGCGGTTGTGCGGGGCGACCAATGGATACCTCTTCACCTATGACGGCGACCGCTTTTACCCCGCCGCAGTCCACGGCGACCCGCGCCTTGTCGCATGGCACCGGCGGCTTGGTCCCTTTCGACCGGCTGCAAACACCGGATTGGAGCGAATCCGCCGCGGCGAGCGCCTGGTCCACATTGCCGACCTCAGGGAGGAAGATGTTTTCCGAACTGTCCCAGAAATCCGCCAATTGGCCGAGATCAGCGGAGGCCGAAGCGTATTGGCCGTCGCGCTCCGTCGAGACGAAGCACTGCTCGGCGCACTGGGCGTTTATCGCCGGGAAGTCCAACCGTTCACCGACAAGCAAATCGCGCTGCTGCAGAATTTCGCGGCGCAGGCGGTTATTGCAATGGAAAATGCGCGGCTGATCACCGAACTGCGGCAGCGCACCAGTGATCTGCAGGAGTCGCTCGAATATCAGACTGCGACCAGCGATGTGCTCAAGGTGATCAGCCGATCGACCTTCGATCTCGAACCGGTACTGCAGACGGTCGCCGAAACGGCTGCGCGACTTTGCGAAGCGGAGATGACCAATATCTGGCGCCGCGAGGGCGAGGCGTTCCGTGCGGCAGTCGGGGTCGGCTTCCCGCCCGAGTATATTGCTTTCCGAGAAACCCACCGGATCACCCCGGGCCGCGGGACGCTCACCGGTCGGGTGGCGCTTGAGGGGCGGACGGTGCACATTATCGACAGCAAATCCGACCCCGAATACACCCTTACCGAGGCGATTACGTTAGCCAAAATCCGCACCCAGCTCGGGGTGCCGCTGATGCGTGAGGGGTCGCTGATTGGCACCATCAACCTGTGCCGCCAACGGGTGGAGCCGTTCACGGAAAAACAGATCGCACTCGTCACCACCTTTGCCGACCAGGCGGTCATCGCGATGGAGAATGCGCGGCTCCTAGGCGAATTGCACGAGCGCACCGATCAAGTAGCGGAGCTGAACCGCGGTCTCGAAGCGCGGGTCGCGGAACAGGTCGAGGAACTGGGGCGCGTCGGGCGGTTGAAGCGGTTTCTGGCACCTCAGCTTGCTGAACTGATCGTCTCGCAGGGCGACGAGAAGATCCTCGAAAGCCACCGCCGCGAGATCGTCGTCGTGTTCTGCGACCTGCGCGGATACACCGCCTTCACCGAGAC
>Ga0306921_10008179_pt1 | contig 11051 bp, 8 predicted proteins | sample sta12Cox44000080_FD_203760 | JGI IMG/M metagenome (GOLD analysis project Ga0306921, IMG submission 203760) | Lab enrichment of tropical soil microbial communities from Luquillo Experimental Forest, Puerto Rico - statoxic.12C.oxic.44.000.080 (v2)... | ecosystem: Environmental > Terrestrial > Soil... | reverse complement strand
CGGATTCGCCGACCAGCCCCATGATTTCGCCCGGGCGGATCGTCAAGTTGACGCCATCGAGCACTTTGGCGACGCCGTGCTCCGTCGCGAACGAGACGCGGAGGTTCTCGACCTCGAGGAGATTATCGCCCGGTGCTTGCACGGCGAATCCGTGGATCGAGGACATCGCGCAACCCATCGCCCAGGAGGTTGAAGCCCATCACTACGAGAAAGATGGCAAGTCCCGGTGCCAGCGCATACCACCAGGCCTCGGGGAGGAATTCGCGCGATTCGGAGATCATGCGCCCCCATTCCGGCGCCGGCGGTGGCGCGCCGAGACCGAGGAAGCCGAGCGCGCTGGCGGTGAGGATGGTGAAGCCCATGCCGATCGACGTACGCACGATGATCGGTGACGTCACGTTCGGCAGCACGTGCAGCAGAATAATCCGCCACGCCGGCACGCCGAGCGCGATCGCGGCCTCGATGAAGGTCTCGTTCCTGAGCGAGTGTACCTCGGCGTGGATGAGGCGGGTGAACCACGGCCAATAGGTGACGGACAGCGCGAGGATGACGTTCTCAATGGAAGGGCCGAGCGTCTGCGATATGGCGATGGCGAGGACGATCTGGGGAACCGCGAGGAATATGTCGGAGATGCGCATCAGCGCCTCGCCAAGCCAGCTCTGCCGCCATCCGGAGACGAGGCCGATCGGAACACCGATCAGAAGCGCGGCCCCGACCGCCGTGATGGCGATCGTGAGTGTGATGCGAGCACCGAAGAGGATGCGGCTGTAGATATCGGCGCCCATCCGGTCGGTGCCGAAGAAATAGGCTTCCGATGGCGGCAGCAGCCGCTGGCGCGGGTTCATGTCCCACACCGCTTCAGGATGCGTGGCAATGAGCGGTGCCAGGACCGCGACAGCAACGAGCAGGAGGACGATCGCGAGGCCGGCTGCCGCGGCGGGATCGCGCAGCAATTTGCGCAGGATATCGAGCGCGGCTTTCATGTGGCCGCCTCGCGCGGATCAAGTACGGCGTGGCCGATGTCCACGATCAGGTTCACGATCCCGAACACGACGCCGGCATAGATGGTGAAGCCCATGACGGCCGCATAGTCGGAATGCAGGATCGCCTCGAACGCGTAGCCGCCGATGCCGGGCCATTGGAACACGGTCTCGATGACGACCGTGCCGGCGAGCAGGATCCCGAACAACAGGCCGATCTGGGTTACCGTGGAAATGAGCGAGTTTCGGAGGACGTATTTCCACACGATCAGCCCCACCGGAATGCCCATCGCGCGCTGATACATGACGAAGCTGCGCTGCAAGGTCTCAAGCATTCCAGCGCGGGTAAAGCGGACGACCGTCGCTAGCGCCGGTAAGGCGAGCGTGAGGGCGGGAAGCGTCAGGTGGGCCAGCACGTTGCCCAGCCGCCCGACATTGCCTTCCAGAAGGGCATCGACAACGTAGAAACCGCTGAGCGAGGGCGGAGGAAAGCCGGTGATGCGGGCTTGCAATGGAAACCAGCGCAGATCCATGGCAAAGAAGAGCTGCAGCAGCAGCGCGAGCCAGAAGCTGGCGACTGCCAAGCCCGCGACCGTGAAGACGCGGAGAAAATGATCGACGAATCGGTTGCGATAGAGCGCGGCGAGGACGCCGAGCGGGATGCCGAGCGCAACCGCCACGATCATCGCAGCGATCGTTAGCTCGATGGTTGCCGGAAGTCGCGCGGATAGGTCATCCCACACCGGTCGCGTCGTGAACAGGCTGGTCCCAAGATCGCCGGATAGGAGCTGCCGATAATAGTCGAGAAGCTGAACAATCAGCGGCCGGTCCAACCCCAGCTTTTGTCGCAAGAGGTCGATCTGCGCGAGCGAGGCGGTCTCGCCCGCGAGCAGAGCGGCGGGATCGGAGGGAATGACACGGGATATAAAGAAGACGATGGCGACGAGGCCAGCAAGCGTTGGAACAAGCCACGCTAGGCGTTTGAGAATGAGCGCGACAATTCGCATCTACCTCTCCCAGGAGGGCAGAGCGATCTCATGCAAATGCGCCAATTCAAGTGATTGGGTCTGCGTAGATTCAGCCTCCCCTACGTTCCAATCTTGTCTCAGCTCTCGCTCTCGTAATAAGCGGTCCGCATCTCTTGCGCCGATCCGATCGGGCAGAAGACGATTCCCTTAATCTTGTTCGAGTAGGGGCCGTACCACTTGGTATTGTAAATCCAAAGGCCTGCTGCATCGTCTACCACGGTCCGCGTTACCTCTTCGTAGAGCTTCGCCCGCTCGGCCTGATTGGTCGAACGCAGCGCTTTGTCAAGCAACTCGTCCACCTTGGGATTCTTGTAGTGTGCTGCATTCTTGAACGTGCCTGCCGTCGACGATGAGAACATCTCGCCGATCCAGTTGTGCGGATCCGCGTAGTAGGTCGAGATCCAGTAGACCGAAACGTCCGGCGTCGTGCTCGGGTCCTTGAATTTCTCGACGATCGTCGGCCACGGATAGCCGACAACCTTGGACGGCACGCCGGCCTTGGTGAGCCCATTCTGCAGCAGCTGCGCGGCTTGTTCGGTTTGCTGGAAACCGGTCAGGAAGGCGAGTTCGATCGGCTTGTCGATCTTGACTTTGGCTTGCGCCAACTCCGCCTTAGCCTTGTCGATATCCAGACTGTAGCCTTTTACATCCTTCGGCACGCCCCAGATCGTGTTGGGCAGCGGCGTCGGATTCCGCTCGACCAGCCCACCCAGGATGTCCTTATTGAAGCCGTCGTAATCGAACGCGTAGTTGATGGCGCGGCGCACGTGCACGTCATTGAGGGGCGCGCGCGTTACATTGAACTGGGCCATCATGACGCGCATTGATTCTGCTTCCAGAACCTGCGCATTGCCACTCGCCTTGATCCGGTTGAGCTGGTCGGTCTGCAGATAGCCCCCAATGCCCTGGAAGTCGTTGCGCAAGAGGCCGAGCACCCGCGTGTTGGTATCTTTCACGGCGCGGAACTCGATCTCATCGATCCATTTCGGACCCCAACCCTTGAAGTGGTCGGGAAAGCGTTCGGCGACGAAGCCGATCGCCGGATCGAACTGCGTGAGCTTGTAGGCTCCTGAACCCGCCGAATTTTTCGACAACCAGGCCTGGCCCCAGTCGCCGCCGCTCTCGCTTTTCTTCACGAGCGTCGCGTTGACAATATGGATTTCAGGGATGACCGAAAGGAAGATAGCCGACGGCTTCTTCAACTTGAACTCGACCGTATGATCGTCCACCGCCTTGGCGGCACCCGGCTCGACCATCGTCTTGAATAGGGAGGCTGCGCCCTTGCCGACCGCTAGGATGCGGTCGAGCGAGTACACCACGTCTTGGGCCTTCACCTCGGTGCCGTCGTGGAACTTGACGCCCCGGCGCATCTTGAAGGTGTAGGTGAGACCATCCGGTGAGATTGTGTAATTCTCGGCCACCCACGGCTCGAGCACGGCGGGGTTCCTCTGCCACCGCATCAAGCCGTCATAAATGTTGAGGCGCACCGCGACGCGACCAACGTCGAAGGCCGCGTGCGGATCGACTGTATCGTAGTCGCTTTCGTTGGCAAAAACGAAGCGCGTCTTCGCTGCCGCCGCAAATGTCGTGGCATCGAGCCCGGCCGCTATGGCAAGTGCCGTCGTGCCGCCATAGGCCATCAGCTCGCGCCGTGAGACTTCCAGGAATTTACCGCGATTGCGGTTGGGCATGGTAGCCTCCGCTGGATCAATTGGGATCGGCCCCGTTTGGCCTGGCACATTCTCGCGCTTTTCGACACGCAGCGACAAGTCTCATTTACGCCGTGGCACGCCCGCTCTTCGGCCGCCACGGCTCATGCATACCACTCGAACCTCGTGAGTCGGGGAGATGACTTGTCGCCAGCACCATGCCATCGTCATGGATGTTACCGTCTGACCGCGGGGATGGCGTGTGCCGGGCAATGAGCACGAGCGGCGATGTCAGCATTGGCGTTGATATCGGTGGCACGTTCACCGACGTGGTCGTGCGCCGTCCCGGCGCGCGGACGCGGATCATGAAAATCCCGAGCACCCGCAAGGACCCCAGCGTCGCGGTGCTCGAGGCACTCAAACAGATGGAGGCGGAATGGGCTTTGCCACCGCAGGAGGTCGCCCGCTTCGTGCACGGTACGACGGTTGCGACCAACGCGGTGCTTGAGCGCAAGGGCGCCTGCATCGGATTGATCACAACGCAAGGATTCCGCGATGTGCTCGAGATCGGCCGCCAGATGCGTCACCAGATGTACGATCTGGCGCTCGACCCAGAGACGCCGACGTTCCTTGCGCCCGGCCGCTTGCGCCGCGAGATCCGCGAGCGCATCAGCGCGACAGGCGAAGTGCTTGAGGCACTCGACGAAGCGGCGGTCACTGCTATCGCCGATGAACTTGTCTCGGCGGGCGCGCAAGCAATTGCCGTCGTGTTTCTGTTCTCATTTCTCAATAATTCGCACGAGCGCCGCGCTCGCGAGATCATCGCGGCGCGTCATCCGCACGTATTCGTCTCTCTCTCGTCCGAGGTCGATCCGGCCTTCCGCGAATACGAGCGCACTGTCGTCACGGCGTTTGATGCCTATGTTAAACCCGTGGTCGACCGCTATCTCGCCAATCTGGATGCCGGTCTGCTCGCCGCGGCGGTCCGCGCACCCCTTCAGATCATGCAATCGCGCGGCGGAATTTGCTCTTCGGCCACGGCGCGGCTGCGGTCGGTTCGGCTTTTCCTCTCCGGTCCGGCTGCCGGCGTGATCGGGGCGAGGATGGTGGGCGGGGCCGCCGGCTTGCACGACCTGATCACCGTCGATATCGGTGGCACGTCGTGCGATATCGCGCTGATAGAAGATGGCGCGCCGGCGTTGCGCTCGGAGGGCCGCATCGGTGGCTATCCGGTGCGCGTGAGCATGCTCGACGTCAACTCGATCGGGGCGGGCGGCGGTTCGATTGCGTGGCTCGACGCCACTCGCGGCCTGCGGGTTGGGCCGCAGTCGGCCGGCTCCGAGCCCGGGCCCGCCTGCTACGGCCGCGGCGGAAACGAGCCGACCTTGACCGATGCCTCCGTCGTCCTCGGCTATCTGGATCCCGAACACTTCGCCGGCGGCCGCCTCAAGCTACGGCCCGAGCTCAGCCGAAAAGCAATCGAGCGCGTGATTGCGCGCCCCTTGAATTTCACGGTCGAGCAGGCCGCCCTCGGCATCCACCGCATCGTCAATGCGCAGGTGGCGGAAGGCATCCGCCTGGTATCGATCCGGCAGGGCCACGATCCGCGTAGATTCACGCTGCTGCCGCTTGGCGGCGGGGGCCCATTGCATGCCTGCGCGCTTGCCGAAGAGCTCGGCGTCAGGCGGATACTGGTGCCCCGCCATCCCGGCGTGCTGTCAGCCGCGGGCCTGTTGGCCGCGCCCGTCGAGCACGAGGTCTCCACGGCGCTGCCGCGGGTCGTGGATGAGCTCGATCTCGTTGAAGTTCGAAGGACGCTAGAGCATCTCGATGCGCGCTGTCGCGCGCTGATGGCGCAGGAAAAGGTTTCGGCGGGGGACATCGCCCGACGTTATTTTGCGGATGTTTGCTATGCCGGTCAGGGCTACCACCTGGAGGTCCCATTCGAGCCTGATTCAGCCGACCCGTTCGCAGCGCTCACTACCGCATTCTTCGCGGCGCACGACCGAACCTACGGCTTTGCCCCGAAGGCGTCCGTCCGTCTGGTCAATCTACGGGCGGTCCATAGCGTCGCCAGCGCAGAATATGTGCCGGATGACTGGACGCCGGCCGGCAGCTCGCCGCTCACCCGCCGTGCGCGGATTCTCCTGCCCGAGCGCCAGGCATCCGTCGACGCCGCAGTCTATGATCGTGCCGCGTTGAAGGCCGGTGACGCCTTCGATGGCCCGGCCATCATCGAACAGGACGACACGACCACATTGCTGATGCCCGGCTGGCGTGCCCACGTCGACGGCCTCGGCAACCTGGTGCTCGAACGGACGACGAATTGACAGGAGTTGGACGTGGTCAATTCAACTCTGGATAGCTATTTGGTCGTGGCTAAGCGCGGCGAGGGAGCCTGGAATCCATATCCGCCGGTCGCGGTGATGGATTGCGGGCTCGCGGGTCGAAGCGCGCGTCCGGCGTGACGACGGAGATCACGATGTTGCGTTCAGGTTCGGCGCTTGATCCAGTCACCGTGGAGGTGGCGCGGCACAAGCTCGACGGGATCGCCAACGAGATGGAGCTCACCCTCCTGAAGAGCTCCTTCTCGCCAATCGTGAAGGAAGGGCTCGACGCCTCCGCCAGTTTGTTCACGCTGCAGGGCGAGACCCTCGCGCAAGCCGTCGCGATCCCGATCCATCTTGCGACACTCATTCCTTGCATTGCGCGCATCCTCGCCGAATTCCCGATCGAGACGATGCGCGAGGGCGACCTCTATTGCTTGAACGATCCCTACATCGGAGGCACGCATCTGCCGGACATCGCGGTCATAATGCCGGTGTTTGCGCGCGGCCGACCGCTGGCGTTTGCCGCTGCCATGACCCACCACCAGGATATTGGCGGCATGGCACCGGGATCGGTGCCGACCGACGCCACCGAGATTTTTCAGGAAGGCATCCGCCTGCCAGCGCTCAAGCTGAGAGACGGCGATCGGTTCAACGATACGCTGTTGAAAATCCTGCGGCGCAACGTCCGCATTCCGGATACGTTCGAGGGCGACCTGATGGCTCAAGTCGCCGCCTGCAGCGTCGGCGCGCGCCGCCTTTCGGCGCTCGCGGAAACCTACGGTGACAACCATCTGACCGCCATCTTTGCCGAGTTGCTCGATCGTTCCGAAGCGATGACACGCGATGCGTTGCGCGCGATCCCGAAAGGCACGTACAGCGCCGTCGATTTCCTCGACAACGACGGCATTGAGCTTGATCGGCGCGTTCGTATTGAGGTCGCCGTCACCGTTGACGACGGCGCCATGACGATCGATTTCGCGGGCTCGAGCCCGCAGGTGCGCGGCCCGTTCAACGTCGTGCCGTCGGGAAGCCTCGCGGCCGCTTGCTACGTCGTGCGCGCGATCACCGACCCGACCATTCCGACCAACGGCGGCTGCTTCCGGCCGATTACGCTTAATCTGCCCGAGGGCTCGATCGTCAATCCGCAGGAGCCCGCGCCGGTCAATTCCCGCACGGCCACCATCAAGCGCATCACCGGCACGATACTGGCGGCGCTTGCCCAGGCCGTTCCCGATCGCGTGCCTGCCGACAGCGGCGGGGAGTTGCTCGTGCTTGCCTTCGGCGGCGTGCGGTACGACGGCACTTACTACGTAACCGGCGAGCTGGTCGCTGGCGGCTCCGGCGCGAGCGCCGGTAAGGACGGGGCCGACGTGATCGAGACCGACGCCACGAATTGCATGAACCTGCCGGCCGAGGCGCTCGAGCTCGATGCGCCGATCCGGGTTCATCGCGTCGCGTTGCGTCGCGATTCCGGCGGCGCCGGCGCGCAGCGGGGCGGCCTCGGCGCCTTGCGCGAATACGAGATCCTACACGGCGAAGTTCGTTTCACCCACCGCGGCGAACGGCACTTCATCGCGCCGAAGGGTCGCGCCGGCGGACACGACGGCGCGATGGCCCGCACCGTCATCTATCGCGTCGGCGGCGGCGAGGAGGTCGTGCCCTCCAAGCTGGTGACGACGCTACATGTCGGAGACCGGGTCGTGTTCGAGACCGCGGGCGGCGGCGGTTATGGTGATCCGGCTCGCCGCGACGCGCAAAAGGTGCGCGCCGATCTCGCCGATGGGAAGATCAGCGCCGAAGGTGCCAATATTTATGGTCCCGGCCGTGACGATGCCGGCTGACCGCGGCGAGGCCAGTGAGGCCGCCCCGATCCTGGGCAATTTGTCCCAGGCGTGGGTGTTCACAGCTACCGGATGGGCAAGTTGTCACACGCAGGTCGAGAACCCGCCGAAGCGCTAATCGAAGTCGGTAGGCGCGCCGGAGAACTTGACACCGAAAGTCAGCATTCAGCGGTCGCGGCCTGTAAGGGCGGGTGGGTCGCAATCGATTTGAGGTCGACCGTAGGCCTGGCGAGCTTGCCAAGGTCGGGGCGCGGGCGTCCGAGCCCTGGGATGTTGGCAAAGGCCTGTTCCATCGCCTCGGCCGCGTCCAGGAGCTCGCGGTCGCCGCGAAAACGGCCGGTGACCTGCAGGCCGAAGGGCATCGCGTGCTCGTCGATACCGCACGGAATGGAAATTGCCGGGTTGGTGACGAGCGTGACCACATAGGTCAAAGCGAGCCAGTGATAATAGTTGCGCAGTCGGGCGCCTTCGAGCTCCTCAAGATAGAGCTGCGTCCAAGGGAATGGCGATACCGGCACGGTCGGCGACAATACCAAGTCATAGTTGCGGAAACTCGCTTGGAAGCGCCGGAAAATTCGCGTCTGCTCGGCGTGGGCCCAGGCCATGTCTGCGAGTGTCATGTGGGCCGCCATCTCATAATTGGCGCGTACGTTGGGGCCGAGCGAGTTCGGGTCTTTCGTGTAGGCGTCGCGGTAGCGGTCGACATAGCTTTGAGCGCGGACGACATCGAAGCAACGATCTGCCTCGCCGAAATCGAATTTCACCTCGTCACATGTGCTGAAAAGGTGCCGCATGGCTGCGATCCGACTGCGGAAGACACGCCGTACCTCCGCGCTCACCGGGCACTGACCAAAATCTTCTGTAAACGCCATGCGCAGCCGGCCGAGATCGACCGGCCGCGAAGTCGCAATCGCGATGCGGTCGAGCGGGAACGCCAGCGGTTCGCGGTCGTCCATTCCGATTTGGGCCGAGAACAGAAGTCGCAGATCCGCAACACTGCGCCCCATTGGACCCAAAACCGAGATCGGCGTCCAGCCGAGCGGTCGTCCATCCATCGGCACGACGCCCGGCGACGGACGAAAACCCACAACGCCGCAGATCGCGGCCGGTATCCGTAATGATCCCCCTGTATCGGAGCCGGTACAAACCGGGAGCATGTCGCACGCCAGCGCGACCGCCGAACCGCCCGAGGAGCCACCGGCATTGAGCCGTGGGTCAAAGGGATTTCCGGTCGCGCCCCACACAAGGTTGCGCGTATTCGCGCCGGCTCCAAATTCCGGCACGTTGGTCTTGCAGAGAATGATTGCGCCCGCCTTGCGTACAAGTGCGACCATGGCCGCATCGTGTGCGGGCACGTGGCTGCGATAGAGCGGCGAGCCGTAGGTTGTTAGCAGCCCTGCGGTCTCGTGGAGGTCCTTGATGCCGGTCGGCAAGCCGTGCAGTGGGCCGAGTTGCTCGCCCTTGCGGGCGGCTGACTCCGCGCTTATCGCGAGCTTCCGCGCGTGCGCGAAATCTGTTGCCGCAATCGCGTTGACTGCCCGATTGAGCGCTTCGATCCGGGCGATCGATGCTTCCACGAGCTCGACCGGAGAGATTTCCTTGGTTCCGATGCGTCGCCGCATTTCGACCGACGACAGCGACAGTAACTCATCCGATAGTGACATGATCTTGGCCCTCGCGCGGCTGGGTTCCGCTCTCGTGGTACGCGCAACGGCATGATACCCTGCCCAGCGAAAGCACCGGTGGACGCCATGAGACTTCCCCGCCGGTAATTTCTGCAACTGGCAGTGGGCGCTGCCGCGGTGCCGATCGCTCCGCATATCGCTTGGGCGCAAGCCTATCCGTCGCGGCCGGTCCGCATCATGGTCGGCTTTGCCGCCGGCGGCGCGACTGACATCGTTGCGCGGATAATGGGGCAATGGCTGTCGGAGCGGCTAGGCCAGCAATTCGTGGTCGAGAACCGGCCGGGGGCCGGCACCAATATCGCCACCGCGGCGGTGGTGAATGCCGCTCCCGACGGCCACACGCTGCTCATGGTGAGCCCGACGAACGCGGTCAATGCGACGCTCTACGACAAGCTCAGCTACAATTTCATCCGCGACATCGCGCCGGTCGCGAGCATTCATCGCGAGCCCTTTCTCGTAGAGGTGGATCCCTCTGTACCGGTCAAGACGGTCCCCGAGTTCATCGCCTACGCCAAGGCTCATCCAGGCCAAATCAGTTTTGCTTCGGCGGGCAACGGTTCCGTCGCCCATGTGACCGGCGAGCTGTTCAAAATGATGACCGGCGTCAACCTGGTGCACGTACCGTATCGCGGCGCAGGCCCCGCACTTGTCGATCTGCTTGGCGGACAGGTACAGGTCATGTTCGCTACCATGTCCTCATCGATCGAATACGTCAGGGGCGGCAAGCTGCGAGCGCTCGCCGTGACCACCGCGACACGCTCGCCAGTGTTGCCGGACATCCCAACGGTTGCCGAATTCGTGCCGGGGTACGAGTCGAGCTTCTGGACCGGCGTCGGCGCGTCGAAAAGCACGCCGGCCGAGATTGTTGACAAGCTCAACAAAGAGATCAATGCAGCCCTCGCCGACCCCAAGATGAAGGCGCGGTTTGCCGAGTTGGGCGCCACCGCCCTTCCAGGCTCACCCGCCGACTTCGGTAAGCTCCTCGCCGACGAAACCGAAAAGTCTGCCAAAGTGGTGAAGTTCGCGGGCGTCAAAGCGGATTGATCCGGCAACCCCTCAAATCTTCCATAAAATTCGTTCCGCGAAATCGCGGGCGCTCTACTTGCTGGCGAGGTGGTAGAGTAGTCATTACAATCCGCGCATGCCGTTTGCTGCAGTGCATGGGTTCGCGCCACGCCAACTCTTGAAGCTTTGAGCGTGATCCGCGCGGCCTGCCAGGACCGCCGGCATTCCCGACCTTGAACGAACCCGCGTTGGGTTTTCGCAGCGACGCCATTGCTTGCTTCAGGCAGCTTCGGGAGGGCGTCGATCTGACGAAATGACCCAAGGGAGATGTGATTGCGGCCATCACAGCGTCAGGGGCGCGTGACCCTTGCCCCCAGGCTGGGTCTTAATACCTACGTGATTTCAAAGAGATGGGTTGTCTGCCAATCACCGGTACCTTTAGCACAATTCAGAACAATTCAGATCTGCCCCAAGGACTTAAGCCTCGATTGGCGCCACTGTGGACCGCAAGGGAAGCAGGCATCGTGATGCCT
>Ga0306921_10008177_pt1 | contig 11053 bp, 6 predicted proteins | sample sta12Cox44000080_FD_203760 | JGI IMG/M metagenome (GOLD analysis project Ga0306921, IMG submission 203760) | Lab enrichment of tropical soil microbial communities from Luquillo Experimental Forest, Puerto Rico - statoxic.12C.oxic.44.000.080 (v2)... | ecosystem: Environmental > Terrestrial > Soil... | reverse complement strand
TAACCCGCGCAAGCGGTGGGTCCTCAAGGATCCCATGCACCTGGACCGCATGCCCGACTTGCTGAAGGTTTACCCGGACGCGAAATTCGTCTGGCCGCACCGCGATCCGACCCACGCACTGGCATCACTGGTCAGCATCATCGGCACCATCCAGTGGAGCCGCAGCGACCATCCGTTCAACAACGTATCGCTGGAATACATGACGGATCCGAACATTTCGGCTGCCCGGTTCGGCGCGGTGATCAATCAGATCGAGACTGGCGTCATCCCGTCCAACCAGATCTACAACGTGCTCTACCAGGATCTGGTCGCCGATGTCGTCGGCACCGTCGAGGAGATGTACCGGCACTTCGGCATCGAAATGACCGAAGAAGGCCGTAAGGCGATGCAGCAGTACATGATCGACAACCCCCGCGACAGCCGACCGGTGCACCGGTTGAACTTAGGTACACCCGATGTCGTGGCCCGGGCCCGTCAGGCGCTGCACAGTTATCAGGATTACTTCGGCATCCCGACGGAGTAGCGGTGCATCAACCGGAGGGCCTGATCGATGTTGCGAGGACCCGTCGCGTGGTGTCCTGGTCGCGCTCATCGTCGGCGAACTTTCTGACATCGTCTGGCAGAGTGGCACTTTGAGAGAAGCGTCATTTTCTACCACATCGCATGGACTGAGCGGTACCATTTCTCGGCTCAGGTTCTCATGACCATGCCGGGGACAGGGTCGGACCATGCGGGCCCCGAGGAATCAATCGTTCACAGGGCCGCAGCACTGTCACTCGACGAGACGAATTGGGGAGATGCCGCGCAAAGCGCGTCTCGGCCGCGTCGGATGAGCGGTATTGACATGCTGTTTGTGAAGATGGACCGCCGGTCGGCGTATCAACACACGCTCAAGATCGCAATCGTGGATCCATCGGAAGACCCGGCTGGCTGGTCATTTGACCGCTACCGCGGGCTCGTCGAGCAGCAATTGCGTGCCGTGCCGCTCATGCGGCAACGCTTCTTGAACACGCCGCTTGGCCTTCATCGCCCCATCTGGGTCGACGATCCCGACTTCGACCTCGACGTTCATCTTCGCAGGGTGCACTGTCCGCAGCCGGGTGGCATGGCCGAGTTTTGCACGCTGGTCGAACAGGTCTACTGCCATCCACTCGACCACGAGAGGCCGCTCTGGCAGGTGTGGGTCGTTGAGGGCCTACAGGACGGACGGGTGGGACTGCTGGCACTCATTCATCACTCCTACGCAGATGGCGCCGGGATGCGCTCCATCCTCGAACAGATGACGTCGAGCGAACCGCGTGACCTGTCATTAACTGCTGGCAGCGACCTGCCGATGGCATCACCACTGCCTTCCAGGCGTATACAGCTCGCGTGGGCAGCTCATGACATTCCGCCGTTGATTCGGGCAGTGCCCCCGACCCTCAAGGCGGTGCGAGAGCGGCTGCGTCTGGAGCGGGAGTATGCCGCACGCGGCGCGAGCGACCGGCCGACGGCCGCCGACAAGCGCAGACCGCAGCCCTTCGGGGGTGTTCTTTCACGCGGGCGGAGGTTTGCCTGCGGCACGGTGTCGCTCGCAGACATGCAACTGGTCCGCAAATCACTCGGTGGAACCGTCAATGACGTATTCCTTAGCTGCGTGGCCGGCAGCGTGCGGGCTTTTCTGATGTCCAGGGGTAAGGCTTGCAATTCGCCGCTGGTTGCGGCGATGCCGTTGACGACCATTCCGACCTCCCGCCGTGAGGCCATCGGCGGGAATTTCTCCTCGTCGGATGACATCTGGCTGCACGCCGAGATCGAAGATCCGATCGAGCGGCTGGCCGCGACGCGCGCCTCCGCGCAGGCCACCAAGGATCATTTCGCGATCGCGGCCAAGGCAGATCCATTCGCGCTAGCCGACTGCATCCCAGGCGGGTTGCTTGCCGGCGCGGCACGGTTGAACGAGCGCAGCGCTGGGCTTCTGACGCCGGTCAGCAACGTCATCGTCTCGAACGTCCGCGGTTTCGAGGAGCGCCGCTACCTCGGACGATGGCGTCTGGAGCAGTGGTTTTCAACCGGACAGATTTGGCACGGTGCGACCCTGAACTTCACCGGGTGGAGTTATACGGACGATTTCGACGTCTGCGTGTTGGCCGACTCGTCGCACGTCTCTGACGCCTGGCCCCTTATCGAACAGTTCAAGACCGCGCTGAAGGAACTTGTCGGATGCTCGCGCGCCGGGAGGCCGGAATGAGTCGACTTACGCCGCTTGAAACATCGTTTTTCGCAATGGAGTCGCCAACGCGCCCGATGCACGCCGGTGGGGTGATGCTCTTCGACGCGCCGGAGAACGGCGACGTCGACACTTTCGTTGATGACGTGTTCGCCCGCTTCCGCGCCACACCTGCGGTGCCGCCATGGAACCGGCGTCCGGTGATCAGGCTTCCACTACCACACTGGGAGGCCGTCGAAAACGTCGAGCTCGACTATCACGTCCGCCGCGCCACGTTGCCGCGGCCTGGTTCTATCCAGCAGCTGATGGAACTCGTCTCGCACCTGTACCCGACGCTGCTGGATCGGGATCGGCCGCTGTGGGAGGCCTACATTATCGATGGCATCGAGCATGCCCGCACCGCGGTTTTCGTCAAGGCACACCATTCACTGGCGGACGGCGTTGGGGGCTTGAAGATGTTTTTTGGGTCGTTGTCGAATTCTCCCGACGACGATCCGCGGCCGGTGTGGGCGGGACCGAGGGAAAATTCGCCGCGACGGTCAACCAGCGAGGAATCGGGGTGGGCAAGTCGAATCGCTCGCGTCGCTCAGATGCCCCGCGCGCTGGCGCAGTCTGTGCCCGACACTGTGCGGCTGGCGCTCGACGGACCCGCGCCGCCCTTCATGGCGGCGAAGACACCGACGACCGGTACCCATATCAGTGCTGCTCGCAGCTTTGCTGCGCTGGAGTTGCCGCTGTCGGATGTCAAGCGGGTCGGCAAGGCTCACGGCGCCACCGTCAACGATGTTCTGCTCAGCCTCTGCGACGATGCGATGCACCGCTACGTTAGCGAGGAGCAGGGCGTCGATGCGGGCCGAATGGTCGCGATCATGCCGCTATCCACCCGCAAGGAGGGCGACGAGGCGACGCATGCAGCGGGTGCAGTGCTGGTCTCCCTCGGTGCACCATCGGCAACGCCGCAGGAGCGGATCAAGCAGGTCGTCGCGTCGACCCACCACGTGAAAGCCCGCGTGCGGCGGGCGTCGCCGCTGGCATTCCAGCTTCAGACCTTCGCGGTACTCGCAGCCATGGAGCTTCGCGAACAGCTGCCCGTAGGCCGCAGTTTGGTCCCCAACGTCGCCAATTTCACCCTTTCCAACGTGTCTGGATCCACCTCGGGCGCGCTGTATCTCGGTCGTGCCCAAATGGCGGCGCTGTACGCGGTGCCGATCGTCACCGGCTCCAATGCGGCAAACATCACGGTGATTCCGTACCGGGAGTCGCTGTGCATTGGAATCGGTGCAGCGCGCAATTTAATCCCGAACACCCCCCGCCTGGCCGAATTGATTCAGGCAAGCTTTGCTGGGCTGCGCGAACGCTTACCGACGAAGGTCGCGAGCCGATGAGCCTCCGCGCAAGGGTGGTCAACTCGCTCTACCGGTATGGGCTGAAACCCACGATGGGTCCCGATCTGACGCTGGAGGGTCTGCGGAGCAGAGCGCAGCGATTGGAACGGCTCTCGGGCCGTCCCCCGAGGGGCACCCGTATAAACCGGCTGAACCTCGGCACTTTCGTTGTTGAAGAGATTATTCCCGCGGCTGGGCCGGAGGACCGCACTGTTCTGTACTTACCGGGCGGCGGCTTCGTGCTTCGTACGCCCGCCGTTCACCGGGCGCTCGTGGGCCGGCTGTGTCGGCAGGCACGGGCTTCGGCGTTACTCGTCTTTTATCGCTTGGCTCCGGAGAACCCGTTTCCGGCCGGCTTGCAGGATTGTGTCGCCGCCTACAGGCATCTATTGGAGCGCGGGATTGACCCGGGCACGATCGTGGTCGGGGGCGACTCGGCGGGTGGCGGAATGACGCTCAGTCTGTTGCTTGCACTGCGGGATCAACAACTTCCGCTGCCCGCCGCCGCGTTCACCCTGTCGGCGGTCACCGATTTGCGCATACACCGCGATGGAACGCGGACAACAAACCGCGACTCGGACGTGATGCTGTCAGTTGAGGTCTCGGAGGGGTGGCACACCACGTACGTGGGCGGCGACCCACGCCGGTTGTACGAGCCACTCGTGTCACCGGTGCTGGGCGATTACAGCGGCCTGCCCCCTCTGCTCATGCAGGCGAGTTCGACCGAGGTCCTGCTCGACGACACTCGCAAAGCGGCGAACGCCGCCGTCGCGGCGGGAGTGAACGCCTCGGTTCAGGTGTTCACCAATGTGTCTCACGTATGGCACATCATCCCTCACCTTCCCGAGGCGCGGCGCGCCCTCACAGAGATCTCGAATTTCATCCGATACCACACCGCGCCGAAGGGATTCACGTAACGGTTGACAAGGCGTCGGCACGCGCCCACGCCATCGCGGGTTTGCTGGCGCACTCCACAGAAAGGTACGCAGACAAAGCGGCGCTGTCAGTCAAGCGCGACGGCCGGTGGATAGACCTCAGTTACGGTGCCCTTGCGGGCATCGTCGGCGAGTTCGGCCTCGGGCTTGTCGATTTGGGTCTGGGCCGCGGAGACCACGTGGCGATCTTGGGCGACACCCGGCCGGAGTGGACATACGCGCAGATGGCCGTTACGACTGCGGGCGCGGTGATCGTCCCGATCTATCCCTCCAGTTCGCCCGACGAATGTCGATGGATCCTCGAGAACTCCGAAGCCAAGATGCTGATCTGCGAGAACGCGGCACAAGTGGAGAAGATTGAGCCATTCCGTCGTGATCTCCCGCTCCTTGAGCGAGTCATCACCATCGAACCGGTCGATCATCACTCGGACACGTTGGCATGGGAAGCAATCCGACGCTCTGATGATGCTACCCAGCTATGGTCGTCGACCGCATCCGTACGACCCGAGGACACGTTCGCGATCGTCTATACCTCCGGCACCACCGGTGCGCCGAAGGGCTGCGTGTTATCGCACCGCAACATTCGCGCCACCCTTGATGCGCTCGAAGACCATGAGCCCATCCGGCCTGGGGAGAGCACCTATCTGTTCTTACCGCTGGCTCACGTCTTCTCGTTGATCCTTCAGCTGCTGTGTTTGGATGTCGGTGGCCGACTCGGCTATTGGAGCGGGGATCCAACTCGGATCATCGAAGAGATTCAGGAGGTGCGGCCGGCGTATTTCCCGGCTGTTCCGAGAATATTCGAGAAGATCTACGGGATGTTTGTCCCGCAGTTGCGGGCTGATCTCGGTGACGCCCGGTTCGACGACATGGTGTCGGTCGGATGCGAGGTGCGCGCCGCGCAATACGCCGGACGGAACGTGGCGGACGAAATACGCAAGAAGTGGGAGGACTTCGACGCACAGGTGTTCGCGCGCGCGCGGAAGGTGTTCGGCGGTGAGATTAGAGAGGCCGCCACCGGTGCGGCGCCGATCGACCGAGAAATCCTCGAGTTCTTCTACGCAGCGGGCGTTCCGGTGCTCGAAGGATACGGGATGACCGAAACCGCGACGGCCATCACGCTGTCCACACCGTCGCATTGCAAATTCGGCACCGTTGGAAGGCCCTTACCGCACCTGCAGGTCCGCCTCGCCGACGACAATGAAATTCTTGTCAAGGGTCCCAACGTTTTTGAGGGATACTACAAAGATGACGAGGCGACCGCGGCTGCAATCGTGGGCGGGTGGCTGCATACCGGCGACCTCGGCGCTTTCGATGACGAGGGATACCTGACGATCACTGGCCGCAAGAAGGACCTGATCATCACGGCCACCGGCAAGAACATAGCACCTACGAAACTGGAAGACGATGTCAAGCGCTGTCCTTATATCTCCCAAGCTGTGATGCACGGCGACCGGTGCCCGTTCCCGGTCATGCTGGTAGCTCTCGACGCCGCGGAGATCCAAACCTGGGCCCGCGAACACGACAAGACCGCCGACCTGGCCGCGCTGAGTGCGGACCCCGACGTGATTGCACTGGTCGAGCAGGCGATAGACGAAGCCAATGCGAAGTACGCGAGGGCCACTCAAGTAAGGAAGTTCTTCATCCTCGACCGAGAATTGACGCAAGAAAAAGGCGAGCTTACTCCGACGATGAAAGTGAAGCGTCACGTCATCAACGAGCGGTTCGCCCCGCAATTTGAACAGCTTTACCGGTGAACCGGTTTCCCCAGTCCGAACGGGCCACTGATGCGGCGCTGGGCGGTGAGCCGATCTCGAGGCCTTGACGTCAACGGCAGTTGGAGATTGGCCATGGGCACCGCCAGGCGCTGTCCAGCATGCGGTAATGCGATGGCGCACATGCCTGCTGCTTACGGGCCAGCCAGTCGCCTGCCAGCTGGCCCACCGCGGCCCGGCCCGGATCACCCGCCAAGAGGATCACATCATCGAATCGGCCCTGCCGGTTCTCACGCCCTAACGCCACATACCGATCCCTGCGGCACACCCGCGCCAAACCCGCCTAGAAGCGCCGAAACCTGGCCACAAATCAGCAGTGGCCTAAGCGGTTAACTCTTCGGCCTCCGAGGGTGGGTTCACCTCGTGGTAGTCGCGTTGGGTCCAACTCACGGGTCCGCTGCCAGTAGTCGATATTTCCAGGGGCTGCTGACGACGATACGGCCGGCATCGCTGCGGTAGTAGGTCGTCATTCCTTTGTGGGACCAAATGCAATGCGACAATGCCTCGTCGAGCTCAGCGTTGTAGCGATAGAACGCATCGCGATCGACCTCCAGCGCAGCGGTCCCGGTCACCAATAGATGCCGGATCGCCTGCATGATGTAGCGGACCTGGAACTCGGTGGCGTGGATCGCGCTACCACCGTGTCCGGCGTTGGTGTTGGGCCCGTTGACAATAAAGAAGTTTGGAAAGTCCGGGACCGTCGCAGCGAGGTATGCCCGGGCGTCGTCGATGCCCCATTGTTCGCGCAGCGTCTTGCCGGATTTTCCGATGATGTCCATCGGCCACAAGAACTGCAGGACCTTGAAACCGGTTGCCAATGCGATCACATCAGCGGCTGCAGGCGCCCCGCGGTTCAGCAGGACCGTCCCGCCCACCCCGACACCGCCGCCCGCTATCGGGGACAACACTTTAGAGGTGTTGCGCGACTGGGGAATTGCCGACTCCGAGCGGCTCCTTGCCGACGGTGTGGTGCGGGAAGACGCCCAGCAGGCGCGGGGCCGCTGAGTCAGCGGCACGACGAAAAGCGAACTGATCAAGAGGAATACAGTGCGTTGATTTGCGCGGGAGTTTCTCTCGCGCGGTTTTGTGGCCGGCTTCTCGGCGTGGCATCGCGGTGATCGGCGTGCACGCTTGCGATCTACATCGTGTCACTGAGCGCGGTCTGCGCTGCCAGACGGCCCGCCCACCCACTGACACCGCCTCCGGGGTGGGATCCGGCGGCTGCGAGGTAATAGCCTCGCACGGGCGTGCGATAGCCACCAAGTCCTGGTGCCGGGCGGTTCATGCCGAATCGCAGCGGGGTCATGTCGACATGGAAGTAGTTGCCGTTCGGCGTTCCGAACATCGCTTCGAAGTCGGCCGGGCTGGTTTCCACGCGCCCGATCTCGTATTCCAGCCCGGTGAGGTGCCGACTGGCAACACGCATGATCGCCTCGGAATACCATTTTTTCGACGTGGACCAGCCATCACGTGTCTGGGCGGCAACGTCGGCGCAGATGTAGAGGACGTCTTGACCGTCTGGGGCCAGCGTGGGGTCGTGGTGCGACAGGATCGACAGGTAGATCGGAAGGTCGTCGAGACTGTCGCCGTGACGCATGGCGTGAAGTTGCCGGATCTGGTCTTCGAACGTGCCGGTCATCAATGAGGTTGATCCGACGTCGAAGCCATCGATCGCCTGTCGACGACGGTTGGCTTCAGTGAACTCGACACGTCCTGAGAGCGCCATGTCGATTTTGAAGAACGCGACATTGTTCGCGCTAGCTGGGAGCATCGCGACCTTGGCCGCGGTGCCTGGGTCGAGAACTCCCTCATCGAGCAGGGTCGTGAATGCGACCTGCGGCGGGACCGAGGCCAGGACCCCGTTGCGGGCGCGCAGTTGGGTGCCGTCGGCTAACTGGACCCCGTCGACCCCGGACGCGCCTGTGAGAACCCGGGCTACGCGGGTGTTGACCCGCACTTCTCCTCCGGAGGCCAGGAGCCGGCCCTCGAAGGCACGGATCAGGCTGCCCATGCCGCCGACAGGACGCATGAGTCCCGGCGTGCGGTGAACCGCGGCCAGGCCCACACAGAAGTAACCGCCTCCGTCGAAGTCGACGGGTCCGAGCATGCTTCCCCAGTAGACGATCAGCGAGCGCAGTGCATCGCTGTTGAAGGTCTCCGCCGCGAAATCAACGAGGTTGTTGGAGAACATTCGGCCGAGGTTGCGTCGGATTGCCTTGCTGGGTGCAAGCTTGAGCAGTTGTTTGGTCAACGCGATTTTCGGTAGCTTTCCGGGATGGCGGACCATGACGGCGTTCTGAGCGTCAATGAGCCAATCAAGAGTCGGCCGCAGGTCGTGGTAGGTTCGCGCGTCCTGCGCGGAGAAGCGTCGTATTTCACGCAGTGTGCGATCGAAATCCCGGAAGAGCAGCAGGGTCTCTCCGTCGTCACCAAGCCATCCATATGGCGCCGCAGGTGCTTTACTGCGGTGACCGTAGGCAGGTAGGCCGAGGTCGCTGCTCAGGCTCGTGCTCGACATGAAGAGGTCATCCATGGCGCCGATGCTCAGGATGTGCCCAGGGGCCTCGGGCAGGAACGCATGACTGTTCGCCAGGCCGCCAAGGATTGGTCGCTGCTCGAGCACGAGCACGGATTTGCCGGCAGCCGCGATGGTGCACGCCGCGCTGAGTCCGTTATGGCCGCCGCCCACGACGATGAAGTCCCACGCGGCAGCCATCACGAGGACCCCGAGTGATGGGGTTGCAACCGCATGTCTGTTACCACGCCTCTGTGGTCGTTTCTCGCCTGGGCAGTCGTAGGCCGCATGTCCCGATCCCTTTCTCGTAGCCGGGCGCCCGCCAATAGTCGCCGTGCGGCCAGGGGCGACGGTGCCCCGGTCAAGGCGCTGTGCCAGAGCGGCCTACGCCGTCAACTCCTCCGCCTCCGACGACACGTTCACCTCGTGGTACTCGCGTGGGTCGAACTCGCGCGTCATCTCCCAGAAGTCAACGTATTTCCACGGGCTGCTGACGACGATGCGACCGGTATTGTTGCGGAAATAGTTGGTCATTCCACCGTGGGACCAAATGGAATGCGACAGTGCCTCATCTAGTTCGGCGTTGTACCGCAGGAACACGTCGTCATCGACCTCCAACGCGGCGGTCTGCGTCACCAACAACTGCCGGATCGCCTGCATGATGTAGCGGACCTCGAACTCGGTGGCGAGGATCGCGCTACCGCCGTGGCCAGCGAAGGTGTTGGGCCCATTGACGATAAAGAAGTTCGGAAAGTCCGGGACCGTCACGCCGACGTACGCGCGGGCGTCATCGACGCCCCACTGCTCCCGCAGCGTCTTACCAGACCTTCCGATGATGTCCATCGGCCACAAGAACTGCAGGATCTTGAAGCCGGTCGCGAGCGCGATAACATCCGCAGCTATCTCGGTCCCCGATCGGGTCACCACCTTGTCGCCGTCGATATGGTCCACGGCATCGGTGATCAGCTGCACGTCGTCGCGGCACATGGTGTGGAACCAGCGGTTATCTATGAGCGGCCGCTTGCCATACGGCGGGTAATCCGGAAGACACGCCTCCACCAGGTCAGTGCGCTCGCCCAGCTGCTCTTTGATGTACTTCGTGAGGAACACTCGGTGGCGTTCGTTGGTCTCGTTCACCGAACGCTCCGGATGCGGCCAGTTCGGATCGATCTGCAGTGCCGAGTGCAACCGGTCGCTGAAGTTCCAGAACGACCTCAACCGATACCACTGCAAATAGAAGGGAACCTCCCGCATCAGGAAGCGGACCGTTTCTTTGACCTCGCGCTGGTAGTTCGGGTGCGGTACCGCCCATTGCTTCGAACGCTGAAAGACCGCCACCTCCGCCGCGTCATCGACAATCGAGGGCACCAATTGCATTGCGCTGGCGCCGGTTCCGATCACCGCGACCCGCTTATCTGTCAAGTCAACGGAGGTATCCCATGCCGCGGTGTGCATGACGGGTCCGGGGAACTCGTCCAGGCCAGGAAGTGCTGGTATCAATGGTCGATTGACCATGCCGACCGCGCTGATGAGCACATTGGCCGCGAGAGTTTGGGCGGTGCCGTTCGCGTCTCGAAGATCGATGTGCCATTTGGCATCTCCGGCTTGATAGCGAGCCTGCACGACCTCGGTGTTGAACCGGATACGCCGCTTGATGCCCGACTCCGATGCGAGCCGCTCAAGGTACTGATGGACCTCAGCCCGCTTGGCGAAATAACGGGTAAGTTCCGGATTAGGGGCGAACGAAAAACTGTAAAGATGACCGGGAGTGTCGACCCCGCAACCGGGGTAGACGTTTTCCAGCCAGGTACCACCGAGATCCTCGTCCTTCTCCAGAATCACGAAATCGATACCGGTCGCCGCAAGCTTCATCCCCATGCAGAGTCCCGACAACCCCGCACCGATGATGACAACGCGAAAGCCCTCCGGGATCGCGTCCACAGGGATATCCACGTCACGCAACACGAAACCCATTTCCTCGGAGAGCAATTGGCCGTACTCGTCCGGGACCTCTTCGGCCAGCGCGCAGCCCAGCATCCGTGTGACCTCCAAAGGAGGTGGCGTTACGGGCCGTAGACGCCCTTCGTGAAAAGCGATCACGGCGTCGAACGCCGCTGTACGCACTTCGGCCTGGATTTCTGGCGACAAGCCACCCGAGTCGTTGTCATCCAATGGCTTACCCTTGCCTGGCCGGTATGGCTGTTCGGTCCACTTGCCGTCACCGGTCAGCTGTT
>Ga0306921_10008176_pt1 | contig 11054 bp, 9 predicted proteins | sample sta12Cox44000080_FD_203760 | JGI IMG/M metagenome (GOLD analysis project Ga0306921, IMG submission 203760) | Lab enrichment of tropical soil microbial communities from Luquillo Experimental Forest, Puerto Rico - statoxic.12C.oxic.44.000.080 (v2)... | ecosystem: Environmental > Terrestrial > Soil... | reverse complement strand
AGAATGACCACGAGATCCTCACGCTGCGACTCCATCACCTGCAGCAGGATCTCGATCGATTCCTGTCCATAGTCGCGTTCATTTTCGGGCCGGTAGAGATAATAGGCCTCATCGATGAACAGCACCCCGCCCATCGCTTTCTTGAGAATCTCCTTGGTCTTGGGCGCGGTGTGCCCGATATATTGTCCGACCAAATCGTCGCGTGTCACATTGATGACGTGGCCGCGGCGAACGAAGCCGAGCCGATGCAAAATGCTCGCCATCCTGAGCGCCACCGTGGTCTTGCCAGTGCCCGGATTCCCCGTGAAGGACATGTGCAGGGTCGGGAAAGTGCTGGCCAATGCCATCTTCTGGCGGATGCGTTCGACCAGCAGGAGCGAGGCGATCTCGCGGATCCGCGTCTTGACCGGAACCAGACCGACCAATTCCTTGTCGAGTTGCGCAAGCACCGAGGCGATGTCGACCGCCTCAAACTCCTTGCGCAGGTCGACGGTATTGACCGGCGCTGCTTCGGCGTCTTCGGACTCGGCGGCTGGCTTGGTCATGTTCAGCCGTAGCGTTCGCCTTCAGGCCTAGCGGTGGCATAGGCATAGCTGGAATAGCGGATGTTGCGGCCGACGGATTCCAGACGGTCGAGGCGGAAACCCGGCTCCTGCTTCGGCCGATTGACGATAAATGACAACCGCACCGACTCCCAACCGTGACCAGAATCGAATCCGGAAATCCGGATGTAACGATCAGCGTAAACGCGCCGACATTCGGCCAACTCCCTCATGATGCCGGCGGCGTCGCGCAGATCGAACATCGGCAATCCCCACATGTCCCAATAGGTGTTGCGGGGATGCGGGTCGTCAGTGAACTCGATATTCACCGCCCAGCCCTTGTCCAGGCAATATTGAATCTGCGCGGTGATCTGCTCGTCGGTGAGGTCTGGCAGGAACGAAAAGCAGCCTTGGGTTATACGCATAGTCGTACTCCTTCAGACGGCGACGCTTGCGGTCGGAACGAAATCCGGTGAGTCCGTCGATTCATAGTTGAAGGTAACGTCCTTCCAGACATCAAGCGCTTCCCGGAGCGGCGTGCAGCTAAGCGCCGCCTTGGCGAGGATCTCCGGTCCTTCGTGAACGTAGTCACGCCCTTCATTGCGGGCGAGGATCATGGCTTCAAGCGCCACGCGGTTGGCAGTCGCGCCGGCCTGGATGCCGCGCGGGTGTCCGATCGTGCCGCCGCCGAATTGCAGCACGACATCTTCTCCAAGCAGATCCAGCAGCTGGTGCATCTGACCGGCGTGAATGCCGCCAGATGCCACCGGCATCAGCTTGTTAAGGCTTGCCCAATGCTGGTCGAAGAATACGCCATGTTCGAGCCGGGTCGGATTGAACTCCTCCCGGCAGATGTCGTAGTAGCCGCGCGTCGTGTTCGGATCGCCTTCGAGTTTGCCGACCACAGTCCCGGCATGGACGTGGTCGACGCCGGCGAGCCGCATCCATTTGGCGATGACGCGGAACGAGACGCCGTGATTGCGCTGGCGCGTGTAGGTCGAATGGCCGGCGCGGTGCAGGTGCAGGATCATGTCGTTCCTGCGCGCCCACTTCGCCATCGACTGGATCGCGGTGTAACCGATGACAAGATCGATCATGACGATGACAGAGCCCAGCTCACGGGCGAACTCGGCGCGCTCGTACATGTCCTCCATTGTCGCCGCGGTCACGTTGAGATAGGTGCCCTTGATTTCGCCCGTCGCGGCCTGGGCCTTGCTGACGGCCTCCATGCAATAGAGGAAGCGATCGCGCCAGTGCATAAAGGGCTGTGAGTTGATGTTCTCGTCGTCCTTGGTGAAATCGAGCCCGCCCTTGAGCGCCTCAAACACCACGCGGCCGTAGTTGCGGCCGGATAGTCCGAGCTTTGGTTTCACAGTCGCTCCCAGGAGGGGACGGCCAAACTTGTCGAGCCGCTCGCGCTCGACCACGATGCCCGTGGCCGGACCTTGGAACGTCTTCACATAGGCGACCGGCAGCCGCATATCCTCCAGCCGCAGCGCCTTCAACGGTTTGAAGCCGAAGACGTTGCCGATGATCGAGGCGGTAAGGTTTGCGATCGAGCCTGGCTCGAACAGATCGAGGTCATAGGCGATGTAGGCAAAATAGCTGCCGGGCGAATTCGGGACGGGATCGACGCGGTAGCATTTGGCCCGATATTTTTCGCATGCAGTCAGTCGATCGGTCCAGACCACGGTCCAGGTTGCGGTCGATGACTCGCCCGCGACCGCCGCGCAGGCCTCGGTCGGATCCACGCCCTCCTGCGGCGTTACACGGAACAATGCAATGACGTCGGTGTCCTTGGGCTCGTAGCCCGGCTCCCAATAACCCATCCGCTTGTATTCCATGACACCGGATTTGTAGCGATCCTTGCCGCGGACCGTGATCGACTGATCGTTCATGAACTCCTCCTTCGAAACTGATCGCGAAAGCTTCGGCCTATGCCGCGGCAACGGTTTCTCCGATGCGCGGATCGAGCGCACCAGAGCGATAACGCTTCGCCATCTCGGCGAGCGGGATGACCTTGATCCGGGATCCGTTGCCCGCGGTGCCGAATTGCTCGAACCGCTCACGGCAGAGGTTGCTCATCGCATCCATGGCGGGCTTAAGAAACTTGCGCGGGTCGAATTCACCCTTTGCCTGCGCGGCCACCTTGCGGATGATCGCGGTCATCGCCAGGCGGCAGTCGGTGTCAATATTGACCTTGCGCACGCCTTGCTTGATGCCACGGACGATCTCCTCGACCGGTACCCCCCAGGTCTGCGGCATCTCGCCGCCAAACTGGTTGAACATGTCCTGTAAGGCCTGCGGCACGGACGACGAGCCATGCATCACCAGATGGATATTGGGCAGCCGCCGATGGATGTCCTCGACCACATGCATCGCGAGGATTTCCCCGTCGGGCTTGCGCGTGAATTTGTAGGCGCCGTGCGAGGTACCCATGGCAATCGCCAGTGCATCCACTTGCGTTGCGCGAACAAAGTCGACGGCCTGGTCGGGATCGGTCAGGAGCTGGTCGTGGCCGATCTTGCCTTCGGCGCCATGGCCATCCTCCTGCTCGCCGCCGCCATGCTCGAGCGAACCGAGCACGCCAAGCTCGCCTTCCACCGAGGCACCGATCCAGTGCGCCATCTCGACGACGCGGCGGGTGATATCGACATTGTAGGCGTAGTCGGCGGGCGTCTTTCCGTCGGCCTTCAGCGACCCGTCCATCATGACCGAGGTGAAGCCATATGTGATGGCGGTCGCGCAGGTCGATTCCTCGTTGCCGTGGTCTTGGTGCAGACAAAGCGGGATCTGCGGATGCATTTCTTCCAAAGCATCTATCATCTTTGCGAGCATGATGTCATTGGCGTAGGAACGCGCGCCGCGCGATGCCTGGATGATCACCGGCGCGTCCACCGCGGCGGCCGCCTCCATGATCGCGAGACCCTGCTCCATATTGTTGATGTTGAAAGCCGGCACCCCATAGCCCCGCTCTGCCGCGTGATCGAGCAACTGACGCAGTGTAATCCTTGCCATTCGATGTCTCCGATCAGTTTGCTGATACCAGATTTGAGTTACGCGCTCGGCTGATGGCGCGATTGGCCGACTCAGCAACCGCCTTTGGCGTGATAGCGAACTCGCGATAAAGCACCTCCGCCGGCGCCGAGGCGCCGAAGCCGATCATTCCGACGAACTCTCCGTCGTCACCAAGCCAGCGCGCCCAATCGCCTTCCACGGCGGCCTCGACACCGACACGCGGTGCATGGCCCAGCACCTTGGCGCGATAATCATGTGGTTGCGTCCGGAACAGATCAAAACACGGCGCTGAGACGACGGCGGCGCGAATATCGTATTCGCCAAGCAAGCGTGCCGCCTCGAGCGCGACCGAAACTTCCGAGCCCGTCGCAATCAGGGTCACATCGCGGGCGCCTTCCGGCTCAATGACGACATAGGCGCCGAACGCGACCCGATTGGTGCCATCGTCCGCGTTACGAACGGCGGGCAACGCCTGCCGCGACAGGCACAGGATGGACGGCGACGTCTCGGCCCGCAGAGCGCAGTCCCAAGCTTCCGACGTTTCGACCGCATCCGCTGGGCGGAAGACCAAAAGATTCGGAATTGCACGAAGTGAGGCGAGGTGTTCAACCGGCTGATGCGTCGGCCCATCCTCGCCAAGCCCGATGGAATCATGGGTCATGACATGGATCACGCGAATCCCCATCAGCGCAGCTAGTCGGATTGCGGGTCGGCTATAGTCCGCGAAAGCGAGGAAAGTTCCGCCATAGGGAATAAATCCTCCGTGCAGCGCGATCCCGTTCATCGCAGCCGCCATGCCGTGCTCACGAACACCGTAATGGATGTAGTTGCCAGCCGTTGCCTCGCGCCGCACCGGCGTTTGGGCCTTGGCAAGCGTGAGATTGGAATGAGTGAGGTCGGCCGATCCACCAAGCAGGTTCGGCAACGAGCCCGCAATCGCATCGAGGACCTGTTGCGAAGCTTGCCGCGTTGCAAGCTTGCCCTTATAGCCGGCAAACCTTGCGCGAAGCTGCTTCATTGCCTCCGCGTAGGCGCTTGGAAGTTTCTTGTTGAGCGCGTCATGAAACGGCGAGCGAGCCGTCCCACAAAGCCGCCGCGTGCGCTCGAGCCAAGCCTGCCGGGCTTGGCGGCCACGCTCGGCAGCATCACGCCACCGCAACACAATCTCTTTCGGAATTTCGAATGGCGGATGTGACCAGTTCAACGCGCGTCGCGTCTTCTCAGCTTCTTCCGCGCCAAGCGGTGTGCCGTGCACCTTCTCGCTGCCTTGCCGATTAGGGGCTCCAAATCCGATCACCGTTCGGCAGGCAATCAGCGAGGGACGCTCGCTTGCGCGTGTGGCTTCAATCGCCGAGGCAATTTCTTGCACATCATGTCCGTCGATCCTGACAGCGGACCAGCCGGAGGCCCTAAAACGTGCCAGCTGGTCGTCAGAGCAAGACAGCGACGTCGCACCATCGATCGAAATCTGGTTGTCGTCGAACAGCACGATCATGCGATTGAGCTTAAGATGCCCGGCAAACGAAATCGCTTCATGGCTGATTCCCTCCATAAGGCAGCCGTCGCCGGCAATGACATAGGTGAAGTGATTGACGAGATCGTCGCCAAACCGCGCATTCATCAATCGCTCAGCGAGCGCCATCCCGACAGCGGTCGCGATGCCCTGTCCGAGCGGTCCGGTCGTGGTCTCCACCCCCGGCGTATGGCCATATTCCGGGTGACCCGGCGTTTTGGATCCCCATTGCCGGAACGCCTTGAGCTGATCGATGCTCACGCCTTCGTAACCAGTCAGATAAAGCAACGCATAGAGCAGCATCGAGCCGTGGCCAGCCGAGAGCACGAAACGGTCGCGGTCCGGCCATGCCGGATCAGCCGGGTCGAATTTCAGGAAACGCGAAAACAGCACGGTTGCTACATCCGCCATCCCCATCGGCATCCCCGGATGGCCCGATCTAGCTGTTTCCACGGCGTCGATGGCGAGGAAACGCAGCGCGTTGGCCATTTCGGCGCAGTTGATGTCGGCGCGTCCAGCTATGGATACAATCGCGTTCATATTGTGCGCCTCTTTCGCTCCATGAGTTGCAGAATCAACGGCGTGAGAATGAGCTGCATCGCGAGGTCGAGCTTCGCGCCGTGAATCACGATGGAATTGGCACGTGACATGAAGCTGTGCGGGATCATCGACAGCAGGTAGGGAAAATCGATTCCACGGGGATTCTTGAGGCGGATCACAACCATCGATTCATCGGGTGTCGGAATCCACCGCGCGATGAACGGATTTGACGTGTCGACTGTGGGCACGCGCTGGAAATTAATGTCGGTCTCGGTGAACTGCGGACAAATATAGTTCACATAGTCCGGCATGCGGCGCAGGATGGTGTCGGTCACCGCTTCCGTCGAATAGCCGCGAGCCTGACGGTCCCGGTGCAGCTTCTGGATCCATTCCAGATTGATGACGGGCACCACACCAATCTTGAGGTCGGCGTGTTGGGCGACGTTGATCTTGTCGGTGACTACGGCGCCGTGCAAACCCTCGTAAAACAATAGGTCCGAATCGTCCGCCAACGGCTCCCAGGCGGTGAACGTGCCGGCCGGCGCCCCGTACAGCCTTTCCTCCTCGTCGTCATGGACGTAGTGACGGGTGCGTCCAGTCCCGGACTCGCTGTAATCCCGAAACAGCTTCTCCAGCTCCTCGAACAGATTGGTCTCGGGGCTGAAATGGCTGAAGTGCTTATTGCCGCGCTCCGCCTCATCGACCATCTTCTTGCGCATTTCGGCGCGATCGTAGCGATGGAATGCATCGCCCTCGATGTAGGCCGCTCTCACGTTCTCGCGCCGGAATATGTTCTCAAATGTCCTCTTGACCGACGTCGTGCCGGCCCCCGACGAACCCGTGATCGAAATAATGGGGTGGCGGCGAGACATCGGCGCTCATCACCGAAACAGGCCGCGGCGCGTGAACAACGGCGCGTCACCGCTCTCGAACAAAGGCTCTACTCCCTGGTGAATGAAATCGATATCGCGCACCGCCCGCGGCGCTCCCATAATCAGGGGGACACGTTGGTGCAGAGCCCTTGCCGAAAGCTCGAGAATGCGAGCGCGGCCGCTGCTGGCGGCGCCGCCGGCCCATTCCATGATCAACGCAATCGGGTGCGCTTCGTAGATGAGCCGCAACCGGCCTTCACGATATCCAGGGCGCGCATCAGCCGGATAGAGAAATACGCCGCCGCGAACGAGAATTCGGTAGCCCTCCGCCACCAGCGAACCGATCCAGCGCATGTTGAAATTCTGACCGCGTTCACCGTTTGCGCCGGCAAGGCATTCGTCGATATAGGCGCGAACGGTGCCACTCCAGTGGCGACGGTTGGAAGCGTTGATGGCGAATTCAGGCGTGTTTGGCGGAATCTGAACACCGCGCCTGATCAAGACGAATTCGCCCGCGGCTGGATCCAGAATGAAAAAATCGACACGCTTGTCGATGGCGAGAACCAGGATCGTTTGCGGTCCATAGATGAAGAAGCCTGCGGCGCATTGCGCGGTGCCAGGCTCAAAAAAGGTCGAGATGCTATCGCGGCCGCGAGGCCGTATCGAAAAGATAGTCCCAACCGAAATGTTGTTCTCGAGATTCGCTGAACCGTCCAGTGGATCGATCGCAACACAAAGTGGCGCGCCGGAATCGACGTCTTCGGGCAACTCCACTTCTTCAGAAAGCACCGACGCAACCGGAGCGGTGCGCAACGCCTTGCGCATCAGCCGATCAGCCAGCAAATCGATGTCTCTTTGACTATCCCCATCGGGATTTACGCCGCTGCTCGTTCCGGTGATGTCGGCGAGCGGTCCCGCCGCTATGGTCTCCGCGAGTTCAACTGCCGCGCGTGACAGCGCCTCTATAACGGCAACCGCCGCCGAGCGATTGCGGTCGGGCCGCAGCGCCGCGGCGAGATAGGCATGCAATGGAGGACTTTCGCCCATGGCCGGTTCCCTTAACATCACGCCCTCTTCTTTGCCGGGGCCTCGATTAAGGCGGCTCGCGATCCCGCTGAGACACCGTGTGCACATCAACGCGCGAATTGCGTAATTATGGAAATTTTAATATCTTAGGTCTGGCAAAAGTATTACTTATGGGAGGCATCATGGTGGGCCGTTTTTCGCGGGACCTGACGATTCGGCAGCTTCGCGCGCTAGCGGCGGTCCATGCGGCCGGCACGATCACTGCGGCGGCCAACCGTCTTAACCTTACCCAGCCGGCCGTAACCCTTCAGCTTCGCAACCTGCAGGCTCTCGCGGGCTTACCGCTGATCCAGCGGACCGCCGACGGCATGATGCTGACCGACGCCGGCAGCCACGTGCTCTCGCTCGTCGAACGCATCGAGGCGGCCTTGCTCGATTGCGAACAGTCGCTCGACATCATTGCAGGCCGAAGTGGCGGGCGCGTATCAATTGGCGCAGTTAGTACTGCAAAGTATTTCGTTCCGTTCGCAATCGCAGCGTTTTCGCAACGATATCCGACAATCGAGGTGACCTTGAAGATCGGCAATCGCGAAGATATTCGAGATGCCCTGCGGGGCTACGATCTGGACATCGCCGTGATGGGGCAACCGCCTCCTCACGTTGAAGTTGAGATGAGAGCGCTTGGTAAACACCCGCACGTTATGATTGCGGCCGCCGACCACCGACTGGCAAAACGGAAATCGCTCCTGGCTTCCGAGCTTGCCCACGAAACCTTCATTACGCGCGAACGCGGCTCCGGCACGCGGATGTTGATGGAGAAGTTCTTTCAAAGAGCCGGTCTCGCAGCAAAGATCGGTATGGAGATGGATAGCAATGAGACGATCAAGCAGGCCGTGATGGCCGGGCTCGGCATCGCCTTTATATCGGAGCACACTGTTTTTCATGAACTTGACGAAGGCCGTCTCGCCAAGCTCAAAGTAAAGGGTCTTCCTGTGATGCGGCAATGGCATGCGATCCGCCGCGCCGACAAAGTCATGTTACCTCCGGCTCAAGCCATGCTGGATTTCCTCGGCAAGGAAGGGCCTCACTATTTGCCCAAGACCGGCGGACAAGGGAAGCTGTGAAGATCGCGCTGAATTTTGGCAAGCCGATTGGGGAGCGGGAAGACCTATGGAGCATATTGAGTGCCCTGCAGGGTACAAGGTCGAGGTCTGAAAGGGAACGTCACCGCTGTCCCTCGCCTTTAGCAAGACGATCCTGCATCGGCACTGCAGGCACTGCGCGATCCAAACATGATTAGTCAGCGTGATGTCCGCGCATCAATTCAAATAGAGCGAAATCTGGTTGGCGCCGCTGCCGAGCAGGAAGCCGGGCGCCCAAAAAAACCGACCTGTCAAATTGGCTCGAGGCAAGCGCACCCGCTTCGGCCGACCCTCGTGCACTTTGCGCAGGTAGGCCGATCCACTTGAGGGCCAACAAGAATTGACACCCCAGGACGTTCATCCTGAACCCACGCGGCATTGGCGCCGAGCTTCCGATTGATCTCTGACTGATTGAGGAGCCAACCTATTTTCACCGCCAGGGCAAGGATCTATAGTCGTGAGCCCAGTAGAGGCGAGGGACGAACAATGTGTACGGCACTGGTCACTGGCTTCGCTGGCTATGGCGGAAGGGGACGAAACCCCTCGGGCGAAATTGCACGCGCAGTGGATGACAAGATCATCGCCGGCCTGCGCGTGGCGGGCCGTGTGCTGCCCGTGTCCTACGTCTCCCTACAGTCCGCGCTGCAGAACCTGCTTACCGAACTCAAGCCCCGCGTCGTCATTTCCCTGGGACTGTGGCCCGGAGAGCCGGTCATTCGCCTGGAGCGCGTCGGCATCAATGTGGCCGACTTTGAAATTCCCGACAACAAAGGCGCCTACATCACGGATGCCACAGTGAGCGAAAACGGCGCCTCTGCGGCACTCGCAACTCTGCCCTTGCGGGCCGTCGAGGAGGATCTGCTGGCGGCGGGAATTCCGGCGCGCGTCTCCTCCACCGCCGGCACGTTTCTTTGCAACGCTACGCTCTACACGATCGCGAGCCTCGCGCAGACCATGCGGCCGCTACCTCTGGTCGGCTTCATTCACGTGCCTTATTTGCATGAGCAGGTGGCGGACTTGCTCCGCACCCTGCGCGAGGAGCGCAAGCTCGAGCTGCACCAGCGAGCGGACCTCGCCTCGATGGACTTGGCCACGATGGTGCGTTCGGTCGAGCTTGCCATTGCCGCCACCCAGAAGGCTCTCACCTAGTTGCTCGTGCTGTCTGTGACGAATGTGATTCTGAGATTGACTGGCATCACCAAGCGCTTCGGGCCGACGCTGACTGCGGACGACCTGTCCCTCGTTGTCAATCGCGGCGAGTTCTTTACCTTCCTTGGTCCGAGTGGATCCGGCAAGTCCACTATACTGCGCATGATAGCGGGCCTCGAGCAGCCCGACAGCGGCCGCATCGAGATCGACGGTCGGGACGTGGCGCAGATGCCGCCCTGGGAACGCAATCTGGGAATGATGTTTCAAAGCTATGCTGTGTTCCCGCACATGACGGTCGAAGAGAACATCGGGTATGGATTGCGCGTCCGAAGCATCGGCGAAGCCGAACGCCGGTCGCGTGTCGGCGCGATGCTGGAGCTTGTCGGGCTCGCCGGAATGGGCGGGAGGAACACGGCCCTACTGAGCGGCGGCGAGCTGCAGCGCGTGGCGCTCGCTCGTTCCCTGGCACCGCAGCCCAAGATCCTTCTGCTCGATGAACCGCTATCCGCACTGGATGAGCGCATCCGGCGGGCCATGCAGGCCGAGCTGAAGCGGGTGCACGCGGAAACGGGCACCACATTTCTCTACGTCACGCACGACCAGGAAGAAGCCCTGACCATGAGTGACCGCATCGCCGTGGTCAATCGCGGCCGCTGCGCGCAGTGTGATATTCCCGAACGACTTTACCGAACCCCACGGTCGAGGTTTGTTGCTCAATTCTTCCGAGGCTGCAACGTCCTCACCGCCGAAACAGCGGAGCGGTCCGGGGCGCGAGGTGCCATCAGGATCGCCGGGGTTCCCTTTACAGGCGTGCCGATGAGCGAGGGGCAGACCTGGGGCGGACACATCGCCATCCGTGCGGAGGATATTCTGGCGGACGATCCATCGCCGAGCACCATTGGCAGGCTTACGGGCGTCCTGTGCGACGTCACCTATCGCGGTACGGTTCTCGACTATGTCTTCCGCTTGCCGGACGGCCAAAGCCTTACGGCGACGATGACGCGCAGGCTTGCCTGCGAGATCGGAAGCACCGTGGCGCTATCCGTGGAGCCCGATCGAATCATCCCGCTTGAGGACTAGCCGCCGCGCTTTGTGCGCCGGCTGACGAGGAGCATGCCAACCAGCAGAAGCGTCAGCAGGAGGAGCAAGGTCATCAGTGCATAGAGGGTTGGTGACAGGCCAACCTGCTTATACGTGGACCAGATGTAGGTCTGCACCGTGTTGAGCGGACCTTGCACGGCGGAGGTGCGGA
>Ga0306921_10008174_pt1 | contig 11055 bp, 10 predicted proteins | sample sta12Cox44000080_FD_203760 | JGI IMG/M metagenome (GOLD analysis project Ga0306921, IMG submission 203760) | Lab enrichment of tropical soil microbial communities from Luquillo Experimental Forest, Puerto Rico - statoxic.12C.oxic.44.000.080 (v2)... | ecosystem: Environmental > Terrestrial >... | reverse complement strand
TCCTTGGGCTGCTTGACGGTCTGGCCGCCCGCATCGACGGTGTAGACGCCGTCGTAGTAGTGGATGATCTTCGCATTCATCTTCGTCTTGTCGACGAGCTCGATCACCTCGGCGCGCGCCGCCCGCGCGCCGATTCCCAGCCCGGCAACGAGGCCCGCCAGCGCGAAGATTCCCCTTCGTAGTCGTGTCACGGTGTTGGCCATGGTCGTCCCCGCAGATTCGACCGGGCTGGGCTAGATCGAGATGCCCGGCGCCGGGAACTTGCGCGTCAATTCGCGCACTTCGCCGAACACCTTCTCGGCGACGTCGTCGGTCGGGGCGCTCACGACCCGATCCATCCACGAAGCGATCTGGCGCATGTCCGCCTCGCCCATCCCGCGGCTGGACACCGCCGGCGAGCCGAGCCGGATCCCCGAGGGGTCGAATGGCTTGCGCGTGTCGTAGGGGACGGTGTTGTAGTTCAGCTCGATCCCCGCCTTGTCGAGGGCCCGGGCGGCCACCTTTCCAGGAACGTTCTTGTTGGAAAGGTCGATCAAGATGAGGTGGTTGTCGGTGCCGCCCGACACGACGTCGAACCCCTTGGCCATGAGCGCCTCGGCGAGGGCCTTGGCGTTGGCGACCACGCGCCGCGCGTAGTCCTTGAACGACGGCTGGGCGGCCTCCTTGAGGGCCACGGCCAGCGCCGCGGTGTTGTGCACGTGCGGCCCGCCCTGGAGGCCCGGGAACACCGCCCGGTCGATGGCCTTGGCGTGCTCGGTCCGGCAGAGGATCATGCCGCCGCGCGGGCCGCGCAGCGTCTTGTGCGTCGTGGTGGTCACGACGTCCGCGTACGGGATCGGCGAGGGGTGCGCCCCCCCCGCGATGAGGCCGGCGATGTGGGCGATGTCCGCGCAGAAGCGGGCCCCGACGTCCTTGGCGATCGAGGCCATGGTCTCGAAGTCCCAGAGGCGCGAGTAGGCGGTGCCGCCGGCCCAGAGCAGGGCGGGGCGCTCCTTCTTGGCCTGATCCCGCACCTGGTCGTAGTCGATGCGGCCGGTCTCCTTGCGGACGCCGTAGGGGACGGACGTGAAGTACTGCCCGGTGATCGACACGTTCCAGCCGTGCGTGAGGTGCCCGCCCATCGGCAGCCCGAGGCCCATGACCTTGTCGCCGGGCTTGAGGAAGGCGAGGTAGACGGCCAGGTTGGCCGGCGAGCCGGAGTAGGGCTGGACGTTGGCGTGATCCGCGTCGAACAGCGCCTTGGCCCGGTCGATGGTCAGCTGCTCGAGCGGATCGACGAACTCCTGCCCCTCGTAGTAGCGCTTGCCGGGGTACCCCTCGCTGTACTTGTTGGTGAACACGCTGCTCGAGGCGGCGAGCACCGCCTTCGACACGTAGTTCTCCGACGGGATGAGGCGGATCTTGTCGGCCTGGCGGCGCTCCTCCGCCCGGCAAAGCTCGTAGACCTCGGGATCGGCGGACGACAACACGTCAATCATGGGCGGGACCCTATTCTCCCGCTTGCGCATCGTCAATGGCCGGGTGGCCCAAGATCTGATCCGAGATCCTTCCCGCGGCTCGTGCGTCTGCAGGGGGCAAGGAGGCCAGCCATGGACGCCCGCGAGCCCGAAGCCAAATCACCCCCGACCCCGACTCCCACCAACCCGCCGCCGGGCCCGGACCGCCGGATCGTCACCTACACGATCCTGGCCGGCAGCGCCCTGACGCTCCTCGGCGTGCTCGCCGCACGACCCCACCGGGGTCCGCGACCCACGCCTCCACCCGTGGCCCCGGTCGCTGTCGCCCCGGCCCCGCGACCTCCCGAGCCGCCGGAGCCGATCGTCGAGACGCCGGCCGCGCCGGCGGCCGTAGCCGCCCGCCCCCAGGTCGAGCTCGTCTTCGCGCTCGACACCACCAGCTCGATGACCAACCTCATCGAAGGGGCGAAGCAGAAGATCTGGAGCCTGGCCTCCTACGTCGCCCACGGGCAGCCGACGCCGGACCTCCGCGTCGGCCTGGTCGCCTACCGGGACATCGGCGACGCCTACGTGACCAAGGTCTACGACCTCGACGGCGATCTCGACCGGGTCTACCGGCGGCTGCGCGCGTTCCGCGCCGAGGGGGGCGGCGACACGCCGGAGCACGTGGCCCGCGCGCTCGACGAGGCGGTCCACAAGATGTCGTGGAGCCAGGCGCCGAGCGTGGTGAAGGTCCTCTACCTCGTCGGCGACGCCCCGCCGCACACCGACTACGCCGACGGCTACGACGCCCCGCGCGCCGCGCGCGCCGCCAAGGCGCGCGGGATCCAGGTGCACACCATCGAATGCGGCAACGATCCGCAGACGGAGGCCAGCTGGCGGCGGATCGCGATGCTCGGCGGCGGCCAGTTCATGGCCATCGGTCAGGACGGCGGCATGCACGAGGAGCGCACGCGCTACGACGACGAGCTGGCCCGGCTGTCCGACGAGCTCGGGGGGACCGCGATCGCCTACGGCGCCGCCGGAGGGGCCGCCTCGGAGGCGCTCAAGGACGCCGAAAAAGCGCCGGCCGCGGTCAAGGCCGCGCGGGCGGAGTTCTTGGCACCCAAGGGCAAGGCCGTCGCCGGCAAGGGGGATCTCGTCGACGCGATCGGGAGCGGCAGGGTCAGGCTCGAAGAGGTCCAGGCCGACCTGCCCCCGGCCATGAAGGCCCTGGACAAGACCAAGCAGGCCGCGGTCATCGCCAAGAAGGCGGAGGAACGGAAGGAGATCAACAAGCGGATCGACGAGCTCAGCAAGCTGCGGCGCGCGGAGCTCGACCGGCGCGAGGCGGCCGCGCACGAGGCGGGCGTCGTCGACGGTTTCGACGCCGTGGCCAAGCGGGCGCTCAAGAAGTCGGTCGAGGACAACGCCCTGTCGGGCCTGACGATGTGAGGCGCGCCGCCATGACCCTCCGATTCGGTTCGCACAGTCGGTTTCAGCGGGAGGCGGCGGCGCTCGTGGCCGCCGGGGGCGGGATCGGCGCGGTGGTTTGGGCGGCGCCGCTCGCCGGGGCGGCCTGGTGGATGGCCACGGGCCTCGGCCCGCTGGTGGCGGGGCTCGCCGGGAGGCAGGCGCACCTCGTCCCGCGCCGCAGCCTGCTGCTCGTCGCGGCGGCGGCGGTGGCGGCGGCGGCGCTCGCGGGCGTGACCTGGCACGCGCTGGCCGCGCCGCTGGCGACGCTCGATCTCGTCGACGCGATCGCGGCCGGCGCGCTGGCGGGGCTGGCCGCCACGCCGGCGCTCGCCGCCGCTTACGTCGAGCGCGTCGTCCCGCGGCCAGTCGAGCGGGCGCTCGCCGAGGCGCGCGCCACGCTGGCCGGCGACGAGCGGGCGCTGGCCGAGCGGGCGGCGGCGGCCCACGCCCGCATCGCCGCGGGCCTCGGGGGCGACGCCGGGACGGAGAGCCGGCGCCTCGGGCGGCTGGCCCAGGAGGTAGCGCTGCAGGTGCTGGGTCTCGCGCGCCGCTGCCGGACCCTGCGCGGCGAGGTCGAGCGGATCGATCTCCCCGCCGTGCGCCGGCGGGCGAGCGCCCTGGCCGACGCCGCGAGCGGCAGCCGCGACGAGGCCGCGCGCGCCGATCTCACCCGCGCCGCACGCGCAGTGGTCGCGCTGGACGAGCGGGCGCAGGCGCTCGCCGGCGCTGCCGCCCGCGTGCGGGCGCGGCTCGAGCTGCAGGTGGCGATGCTCGAGGAGACCGCGCTCGCCGTCACCGCCCGGCAGGCCTCGGCCGCCGCCGGCGAGGCCGACGCCTTCGCCCCGCTCGCCGACCGCCTCCACGACGCCGGCCGCGACCTCGCCGCCGAGGCCCAGGCCTTGGCCGAGGCCGCCGTCAGTTGAATGCGTGAGCTAGAGGCGTGAAGGCGGGGGCCGGGTAGATCGCGAACCACCCCGCCGAGCCCAGGTCGCCGCTCGTGATGATCGTCGCCGGCGTGACCAGCCCCGTGCCAGTGAGCTGGCTGGCGCTGAGGCGCGCGAACCTCCCCACGCTGTAAGCGAGCCACAGCCCCTGGAGCTCGTCGAAGGCGATCCCGGTCGGCAGCGCGGTGACGTCGGTGACGAGCTGAACGGCGGGCGTCATGGTGATGGCGCCGGTCTGGCCGAGGGTGGCGGCGGCGATCATCGCGATGGTGCCGTCGTAGTCGACCCATAGATTGCCGAGCCCGTCGAAGGCCAGGCCGGTGGGGTACAACAGCTTGGTGGCCCCGGGCGCGGGGGTCATGGCCGTGATCACCAGGTCGGCGCCGGTCCCCGAGCTGACGAGGTGGCCGGCGTCGATCCTTTCGACGACCGAGTCGCCGTTCGAGGCGACCCACAGGTTGCCGGCGTTGTCGAACGCGAGGCCGCTCGGCGCGTTGATCCCCGCTTCTTCGATGGCGGCGTCGGGGCTGCCCGTGGTGATGAGCTGGTCGGGCGTGAACATCACGACCTTGCCCGCGGCGACGACCGAGACCCACAGGTCGCCGCTGCGATCGAAGGCCAGCACCTTGGGTCCGGGGACGCCGCTGCCGAACGACCCGCTCGACAGGACGAAGTCCGGGGTCATCGTGCCGCTGGCGCCGAATTCGCTGGCGGGGTAGCGGGCGATCGGCGGATCGGTAACCGTGCCGCCGGTGACCCACACGTTGCCATAGGAGTCGAAGGTGAAGCCGTCGGAGCCGTTGGTGTCGGCGGCGATCGCCGCCAGCGTGCTCCCGGTGACGGCGACGGTGGTCGGGTCGTAGCCGAGCAGCGTGGCGTTCGAGGGCGTGTTGCTGGCGCCGGTCCAGACGAGGCCGCTGGTCGCGATCGGCGCGTAGACGACGTGGACCGTGGTGGTCGCGCCGGCCCGCACGCAAGGGTTGTCGTCGTCGATGGTCGGCGTGTACGCGGTGCGGACCGTGGTCCCCCCTTCGGCGACCAGGTTGGCCGTGATGGTGTACGCGCCGGCCGCCATCGTCAGGTCGGTGTTCTGGGTGACCACCTGACCGCTCGCCAGGTTGACGAACCCGTGCCCGCTCGGCGTCCCGGTGATCACGATCGACAGCGTGCCGCTGGCGGCGCTCGGCGAGCAGGTCCCGCCGACGATGGCGCCGCTGCCGCCGGTGTTCCCCGTGCCGCCGGCCCCCGTGTTGCCCCCGCCGCCGCCTCCGCCGCAGCTGGCCCCGGCGATGGCCGCCAGGCCCGCGAGGGCCGCCGCGAAGCCGAATGTCCTCGATCCACCCCACACGTGTCGCGTCATGCGTCGTATTGTCGACGTGACAGCCGGAAAACCTTAGTCAGGGCAATCGCGACGGCTCTCCACCGCGACGCGCGCCCAGACCAGATCGTGATCGGAGTCCGGGGTGACCGTCTGACCCCGCGATTGCACGGGGAGGTTCGTGCAGACGACGTCGTAGCGGAGGGGGATGTCGAGACCCACCTTGCCGAGCAGGACGCCGACCCGGTGCGGCAGCTTCGGCTCGTGCTGGCGGGCGAAGTAGTGGGTGGGGCGCGCGCCGCCGCCGCGTCCGGCCTCGACGTCCGCGTCGGTGGCCCCGAGCGCCCCCAGCGGGGCGAGCAGCGCCGGGAGCGCGGCGGCCCGCCGGCGCCAGGCGAAGGCGTTGGTGTCGCCGCAGACCACGAGGCGCCGGTGCAGGTCGCGCGCGACCGCCGCCTCGGCGAGCGCCCGGACCTGCGCCTCCCGGTGGCGGTTGCCCCCCGCCGTGTCGAGGTGGAAGCAGATCGCCGTCACGCCTCCAGCCGCGCCGTCCCGCCGGGCGAACAGGCGGGCGAAGAGCGCGTGTTTCTGCCTGGTCTTGCCGCCGACGATGTAGCGGCGCTCGAACCAGGAGAGCGCCGTGAGCCGGGGGAGGGGGATGGCCCCCTGCGCCGCGCAGCCGAGGCTGCGGCCGTCGATCACGAACGCGAGGCCCGGGCAGCCGTCGTCGCGGACGACCTCGTAGCCCGCGCCGAGCGCCGCCGCGATCCGGGCGCTCGGCCGCTCCCCGTCGAGGTAGCCGTCTTCGCCCTGGCGGACGTAGCGGTCCTCCTGCAGGCAGAGCAGATCGAGCCCCTCGCGATCCCTGAGGTCGGTGTAGTGGGGGAGGAGCGCCTCGACGCGCAACCCGTGCATCAAGTTGTGCGTGGCGACGACGATCCGTGCACTGTCTCACGGCGGGCCGGTGCATCCCAGGGGGCGGCCACCAAGCGGAAACCCCGGATTTCCCGGAGATCCCGACTTGACCCCAGCCGTAAAAGCGGCATCTATTCAGTGATCACCCATGCACAAGCTCCGGGGCGCCATCGTCGGCTACGGGTTCATCATGCAGGAGGGGCACGCCGCGGGGTATCGGCAGCGCGCTGACGTCGACATCGTCGCCATCGCCGACGTCGCCGAAGAGCGGCGGGCTGCCGCCCGCGCCGACTGGCCCGAGGCGCGGATCTACGACGACTATCAGGCGCTCCTCGACGGCGAGGGGGGGCGGCTCGACTTCGTCGACGTGGCCACGCCGCCCGCCGACCACGCCGCGGTGACGCTCGCCGGCCTCGATCGCGGCCTGCACGTGCTGTGCGAGAAGCCGCTCGCGGCGTCGATCGACGAGGCGCGCGCCATGCTGCGCGGCGCCGCCCGCGCCGAGCGCGTCGTTTACCCCTGTCACAACTACCGCCACGCGCCGGTCATCAAGGCGGTGCGCGCGATCCTGGACAGCGGGCGCATCGGCAAGGTCCATCTCGTGACGCTGCAGACCTTCCGCAACACGCACGCCAAGGGGGTGGCCGGCTTCCGCCCCGACTGGCGGCGCGAGCGGCGCTTGTCGGGCGGCGGCATCGCCATGGACCACGGCAGCCACACCTTCTATCTGGCGTTCGACTGGCTGGGCGGCTACCCGACGGCGATCACGGCGCGCGCGGCGACGATGGGGCCGTTCGACACCGAGGACGACTTCTCGTGCAGCCTGCGGTTCCCGACGGGGATCGCGTCGGCGCACCTGTCGTGGAACGCGGGGGTGCGCAAGGTGCTCTACACCCTCCACGGCGAGCGGGGGGCGGTGCGGGTCGAGGACGACGACATCGAGGTGGCCGTACAGGAGCGCGCGGCCGGCGGCAGCGGAAACGTGAACTGGAAATTCGAGCGCGAGGCGATACGCTCGGACTGGATGGACTCGAGCCACGTCAGCTGGTTCAACTCGCTGTTCGACGACTTCAAGGGGGCCCTCGCGCGGGGGGAGTACGTGGGGCGCGACGCCGAGGAGGCGTTCCGCTGCGTCCAGCTCATCGCCACCGCCTACGCGTCGGCGCGCGACGGGAGCCGAGAGCTGCCGCTCGTGGGCCTGGCGGCGCTCGAGGGCGACGACGTCCGCGATGTCCACAACAGAAAGGTGGTCTCCCATGGCTGATCTCGTCATCGCCCTCGGGATGATCGGAATCTTCGCGGTGCTGGTCACCGCCTACGCGCTGCGCTCGGTGATCGCGGGGCGCGTGCGTCACGCGCGGACGGACGCCGACGGTGGGAGCCTGTTCGTCAACAAGCCGACGATGGAGATGGTCTACTGGATCCTGGATCCGACCATCGACTTCGTCGCGGCGCTGCGGATCACCCCCAACATGGTGACGCTGTTCTCGCTGCTGCCGGCAGCCGGCGCGGGCGTCGCCATCGGCTTCGGCTGGTTCGGCCTGGCGACCGCGCTGGCCGTGGTATCGACCTTCTGCGACATCATCGACGGCCTTCTGGCCCGCAAGACGGGCCTGTCGTCAGGCGCCGGCGAGGTGATCGACGCCGCGGCGGACCGCTACGGCGAGCTCTTCATGTTCGGCGGCCTCGTCTACTACTACCGCACGCACGACCAGGTGCTGTTCATCGTGCTGGCCGCGCTCACGGCGTCGTTCATGGTGAGCTACGCGACCGCGAAGGCCGAGGCGATGGGCGTCCCCGCCCCGCGCGGCGCCATGCGCCGGGGCGAGCGCGCCGCCTACCTCATCTTCGGCTGCGCCTTCACCCCCGTCACCCAGGCGCTGTTCGGGGGCTCGCCGTCGCTGGCGCTGCGCGAGCTCCCCATCATCCTGGGGATGACCATCGTCGCCGTCGTCGGCAACATCTCGGTGATCCAGCGACTGATGGCGGTCACGGCCATGCTGCGCGAGCGCGAGGCCGCGCGCGCCAAGCAGGCCGACGCCGAGGAGGGCGTCCCCACCAAGCCGGACCTCCCGGTCGGGCTGGTGTAGCTGCTCTTGGTCGCGGCGACCTCACATCCCCCGTCGGCGCGCGGCGCGCGCTTCTGGCAGTGGATGCGCCACCACGCCACGGCCATCGTGGCGACCACCGTCGACTACTCGGTGATGGTCGGCGCCGTCGAGCTCTGCGGGGTGGGCCCCGTGCTCGCCACCGCGATCGGCGCCCTCGCGGGCGCGATCACGAACTTCACGATGAACCGGCGCTTCACGTACAACGCCGTGACCGTCCGGGCCTCGAGCCAGGCCTGGCGCTACGCGCTGGTCTCGGCGGCGAGCCTGGGGCTCAACACCGCGGGGGAGTACCTGTTTCACAGCGTGCTCGGCGTGCAGTACCTGGCGGCGCGCGTGGTGACCTCGGCGATCGTGAGCAACGCCTGGAACTACCCGCTGCAGCGCTACTTCGTCTTCCAGAACAGCCTCCCCAACCGCCGCGTGCACGAAGGACGGACGAACGACGCATGACCCCGAGCCAGCCGACGGACCAGCGCGCCGACATCAAGACCGAGGTCCCGGGCCCCGGCAGCCGCGCCTTGCGGGCCCGCGAGGACGCGCACGCCGCCCCGGGCCTGCAGGGCTACGCGGTGATGGCCGGCATCGCCATCGAGGAGGCGCGCGGCAGCGCGGTGACCGACGTCGACGGCAACACCTACCTCGACTTCATCGGCGGCATCAACGTCAACGCCCTCGGGCACTCGCACCCCGGGTTCGTGGCCGCCGTCCAGGAGCAGGTGGCCAAGGCCTCCGTCGGGTCGTTCACGTCGCGGGCGCGCGTCGAGCTCGGCGAGCGGCTGGCCGCCGCCCCGCCCGCCCCCGGCGTCCACCGCCTGCAGCTCTACTCGGGGGGCGCCGAGGCGGTGGAGAGCGCGCTCCGGCTCGCCAAGTGCCACACCGGCAAGTACGAGTTCGTCAGCTACTGGGGGGGCTTCCACGGCAAAACCATGGGCGTGCTGTCCCTCATGGGCTCGACGTTCAAGGACAAGCTCGGGCCCATGGTCCCGGGCGCGCATCAGATCCCGTACGCCGACTGCTACCGCTGCCCGGTGGGCCTTTCGTACCCGAGCTGCGGCATCGCCTGCGCCGAGATCGGCCGCAAGCAGGTCAAGACCGCCGGGGCCGGCGCCGTCGCCGCCGTCGTCGTGGAGCCGATGCAGGGGACCGCGGGGAACGTCATCCCGCCCAAGGAGTTCCTGCCCGCCGTGCGCAGCCTCGCCGACGAGCTCGGCGCGCTGCTCATCGTCGACGAGATGATCACCGGCCTCGGGCGCACGGGGCGGCGCTGGGGGACCGACCACACCGGCGTCCGCCCCGACGTCGTCACCATCGGCAAGGCGTTCGGCGGCGGCTTCCCGCTCTCCGGGCTGCTCACCACCGACGCGATCGCCGAGGCCAAGCCCTGGGGGATCCCGTCGGGCTCGTCGTCGAGCTACGGGGGCAACCCGCTCGGCGCCGCGGCGGGCGCGGCCGCGCTGCGCATCATCGACGAGGAGAAGCTGACGGACAACGCGCGCGTGGTCGGCGAATCGCTCAGGCGCGCGCTCGAGGGGTTCGTCGATCGCTACCCGTTCGTCGGCTTCGTCGACGGCGTCGGCCTCTTGCTGCGCATGGAGCTGGTGAAGGACAAGAAGACCAAGGAGCCGCTGCCCCGGAAGGTGACGGCGCGCATCTTCAGCGAGATCGTCAAGCGCGGTCTCCTGACGATGGCCTACGCGCCGAGCTTCCGGATCCAGCCCGCGCTCACCATCGACGAGGCCACCGCGCGCAACGGCGTCGAGATCCTGCGCGAGACCTTCGACGTCGTCGCGCGCGATCGGCTCTGGCAGTCGTGACCGACGCGGCGCCCCCGGCCCCTGCCGCGCCCGCGCCCCTCAGAGGCTGGCGCGACGTCACCGCCCACGTCATCGCCGTCTGGTTCGGCTGCGGCCACATGCCGTACATCCCCGGTCACACTGGCGCGCTGGGGGCCATCCCGCTCTACCTCCTGCTCCGCCCGCACGGCCCGCTGGCCGTCGCCGCCGCGGCCGTCGTCATCACCGTCATCGGCTTCTGGGCCGCGGGCCGCGTCGAGGTGCGCCTCGGCTTCAAGGACCCGCAGATCGTCGTGGTCGACGAGGTCGCCGGCGTGCTCACCACCTGGATCGCCGCGCCGCCCACCACGCGCGCCCTCGTCGTCGGCTACCTGGCCTTTCGCATCTTCGACTTCCTCAAGCCCTGGCCCGCGCGCGCCGCCGAGCGGCTCCACGGCGGCCCGGGGGTCATGCTCGACGACGTCGCCGCCGGCGTCTGGGGGGCTGGCGTTCTCGTCGCCGGGCGCGCCCTCGGCTGGCTCTGACCGCCGACCTCTAGGGCCCGACTTCGGGCCGCGGCTCGGGGGGCAGCCCCTCGGCCGCCGCGGTGCCGGAGGCAGGGTCCCACTCGAACTTGGGGAGCTCGGGGCTCGCGCGGCGGCGCACGAGGGCGAGGACGGCGGGGAGGACGACGACGGCGGTGGTGAGGCAGGCGATCTCGCCGACGACGGCCAGGACGCCGAAGAGAAACAGACCGACGTTCTGGGCGACGAGCAGCGACGAGTAGCCGACGATGGTCGTGAGCGAGCAGAGCCCGACTGCGCCGCCCGTGCCGCGGACGGCGCCGGCGACGTCGCGGCCGCCGTCGCGCAGGTAGCGAGCCATGACGTTGACGGCGTAGTCGACGCCGATCCCGAAGGTGATCGGGAAGGCGATGAAGTTGATGAAGTTGATCTTGATGCCGAGCCTCATCGTCAGCGCCAGCAGCCAGAGGACGCCGACGATGAGCGAGCCGATCACGAACGGCGTGGCCAGCCCGCGCCGAAAGACGATCAGCACCGTCGCCACCACCCCGGCGAACGC
>Ga0306921_10008170_pt1 | contig 11057 bp, 8 predicted proteins | sample sta12Cox44000080_FD_203760 | JGI IMG/M metagenome (GOLD analysis project Ga0306921, IMG submission 203760) | Lab enrichment of tropical soil microbial communities from Luquillo Experimental Forest, Puerto Rico - statoxic.12C.oxic.44.000.080 (v2)... | ecosystem: Environmental > Terrestrial > Soil... | reverse complement strand
TATCTCGCCCGCATCCTCGACACCACGCTGCGGCTCACCGCGCTGCCGCTCGCCTATGTCGGCGAATCGAACGAATGGGAATCCGCGGTCGCCACCGCTGGCTGCGCCAACGCCTTCTTCGCCGCCTATCCGGAAGCGAACGAGGAGACGGTGACGGAATTCCTCGCCTTCTCCGCCGCCAATCCGTCCTCGATCCGCAACTGCATCGAGACCGCACGCATCAATGCACGCTCGGTGCGCACCGCGCTCACCATCGAGATGTGGGACTCCATCAACAGTGCCTGGCTCGAGCTTCGCAAATGGGGCAACGGCCCGCCGTCGCGAGAGGAATTCGCCCGCTTCCTGCGCTGGGTAATGGGCTCGTCGCTCAACTTCGACGGCTCGGCCTACCGCACCATGCTGCGCAACGACGCCTACTGGTTCTCCCGCCTCGGCGTCTATATCGAGCGCGCCGACAACACCGCGCGCATCCTCGACGTCAAATATCACCTGCTGCTGCCGGCGCAGGAAAGGGTCGGCGGCCCGCTCGACTATTTCCAGTGGTCGTCGATCTTGCGTTCGGTGTCGGCGCTCACCGCCTATCACTGGGTCTATCGCGAGAACATCAAGCCGTGGCTCGTCGCCGATCTGCTCATCCTGAAAGACGAGATGCCGCGCTCGCTCGCCAACTGCTACGAGAATCTGGTGCAGAATCTCGACCGTATCGCACGCGCTTATGGCCGCCAGGGCCCGGCGCAACGTCACGCCCGCGCCGTGCGCGCGCGCCTGGAGAACTCGACCATCGAAGATATCTTCCAGAACGGCCTGCACGAATTCATCGACAGCTTCGTCGACGACAACAACCGGCTGGGTACCGCGATGGCGCAGCAATATCTGCTGTGAGCAGGAGTCAGGGATCGGGTGTCAGGGATCAGAAAAGTCGTTTATTCTGCGCATCTGATCCCTGACTCCTGATTGCTGATCCCTGAACCCCGTGCGTCTTCGCATCGCCCACACTTCGATCTACCGCTACGATCCGCCGGCTGCCGGCGTGATCCAGGTGCTCCGGCTGACGCCGCGAAACCACGACGGACAATATGTCAGGTACTGGCGCATCGACGTCACCCCCGACGCGCGGCTGACCGGCCACGAGGACGCGTTCGGCAATATCGGCCACGTATTCACCTCCGACGGCCCGCTCGACGCGCTCAGCGTCGCGGTCGACGGTGTCGTCGAGACGCAAAACACCGACGGCGTCGTGCGCGGCACCGTCGAGCGGTTTCCGCCGAGCCTGTTCCTGCGCGACACCGCGCTCACCGTCGCCGATGCGCCGATGCGCGAATTTGCCGAAAGTATCCGCGCCGCAAGCGCCGGCAACGTACTCGCCGTGCTGCACGGTCTGCTCGACCGGCTCCACTACACTATCGCCGGCAAAGCCGGAGACGGCGAAGAAGCCGCGGCGGCGGCCAATGCGGCCGAAGCCTTCGCCAGCAAGCACGCGGGACCCAAGGATTTGGCGCACATTTTCATCGGCTGCGCCCATTATCTTGGGATCCCGGCGCGCTATGTCGGCGGCTACTGTCACGGCGGCAGCGAAGCCGCTGCCATCGACACTGCGCACGCCTGGGTCGAAGCCTACGTGCCCGATCTCGGCTGGGTCGGCTTCGATCCGTCGATCGGCTTTTGCCCGACCGATGCCCATGTCCGCATCGCCATCGGGCTCGATGCGCTGGGCGCGGCGCCGGTTCGCGGCACCCTTTTGGGCGGCGGCGGCGAAACCCTGATGGTCGCGATCACGGTCGATCAGTGAAACCGCGCAAGCCGCCCGCGCCATCAAACCTTCGCCGCGCCGACATGCCATTGCCGCGCGCACAACGCTACCGCTATAACAAGCACGCTTAGCGGACGGGGCGAATCGATGACCTATTGCGGTGGAATTTTGGTGCGCGAGGGGCTCGTGATGTTCGCCGACACCCGCACCAATGCCGGCGTCGACAATATTTCGACGTTCCGCAAGCTCCACACGTTTCAGGACCCGAAAAAGCGCATCATGGCGATCGCGTCCGCCGGCAACCTCTCCATCAGCCAGTCGGTGGTCTCGATCCTGACCGAAGGCTATGAGAATCCGCAGACCGGCGAGCATGAAACGCTGATGAACGCGCCAACCGTGTTCCAGGCGGCGCAGCGCGTCGGCTATGTCATTCGTATGATCCACGGGATGGAAGGCAAGGCGCTGGAAGCTTCCGACGTCGGTTTCGACGTGGCGTTTTTGTTCGGTGGCCAGATCATGGGCGAGCGCATGCGGCTCTTCATGATCTATTCCGCCGGCAATTTCATCGAATGCACCACCGACACGCCGTACTTGCAGATCGGCGAGCACAAATACGGCAAGCCGGTGCTCGACCGCGCCATCGTCTACGACATGGACATCTATGACGCGCTGAAGGTCGGCCTTGTCTCCATCGACTCGACCATGCGCTCGAACCTCAGCGTCGGCATGCCGATTGACCTCCTGGTGGTGCGGCGCGACACCTGCATCGCCGAGCTGCTTTATCGCATCGAGCCGGGCGAGGCCTATTTCTCCGACCTGCGCGAGCGTTGGTCGGCGGCGCTGCGCGCCGCCCACATCGCCATCCCGCGGCCGCCCTACAGCAATCGCCGCGCTTAAGCGCGGTCAGCCAAAGCCGGTCGCGCGCGGCGTTAAGAAAAAATTCACGCCGCCGCAAGATTTACACCCCCTTAACAGGAAGTTCCGCGCATCGCATTGAATTGCAAGCGATTTGCAATCTTTCCTTTCTAGCTTCGAAAGCGCCGTCGAAAGAACCATGGGTGGAAGCGTGCTGCCTCCGGCGCACTCGCACAACGCCGCGGGACGCAAGCGGGCGCGCTGGGAAAAGGCGCGGCGCAGCCTAGCGATGCCGGTCGGCGTGATCGTGGCAGTGGCCATCGTTTGCGTCGTCGTCGGCGTCCTGACATCGGCGCGCCGCGCCGATGAGGTGTCGCTCAACCACGATCAGGAGCTGTTGCGGACGGCGTTGTCCGGCAAAGCCACGTTCGTGCTGCGCGAGCTCGAGAGCGCCACCGCGACGCCGCAAGCCACGCTGCACCTTCACAGCCTCAACGACCTGTTGTGGGCGGATCGCCGCGTCGGCGGCTGGCTGCAGGTGTTCTACAAGCAGGATGTGGTGGCGATCGTCGACGGCCGCGATCAGATCGCCTATTCGCTGCTGCGCGCACCCGAAGACGCCGACTCGTTCGATCTGCGCGCCCAACTCGTGCCGATCGTCGGCCTGTTGCGCGGCCGCCTCACTGCCGTGCCCGCCGGCACCGTTCCGGTCGTCGCCGATCAGGACCCGAAAAGGCCCGGCCGCAGCACAGCGCTGATCCAGCGTTTCATGGGCCATCCCGCGATCGTCGCCGCGGTCGCCATCGGCACCGACGCCGATCTCGCCAAAGGCAACGCCTACGTCCCAATCGCGATTTCGGCCAAATATCTGAGCAAGGAGGTGTTGCAAGGTGTCGGCCAGCGCCTGCAGCTCAACGGCCTGCACCTGACCGAAGACGCAGCGACGCCGTCCGATGAAGCCGACATCACCCTCGCCGACACCGCTGGCGCCGCGATCGCAAGCTTCGCCTGGAAGCCGACCCGTCCCGGCGGCACCATCCTCGCCAGCGTGCTGCCCTTCATCGCTATTGCGATCGGCGGCTTTGCGCTGCTGGTCGGTCTCATTCTGCGCTACATGCGGCGCGCCGCCGAGGAGATCCGCGAAGGCGAATCGCAGCTGCGGCATCTCGCGCTGCACGACCCGGTCTGCGGCCTGCCCAATCGCATCTTTTTCAGCGAGCGGCTCGAAAGCGTCATCAACGCGGTGCGCGCCGGCGGTCCGACGGCGGCCGTATTCTACATCGATCTCGACCACTTCAAGGACGTCAACGATACGCTCGGCCATCACATCGGCGACGAGCTCATTCTCAACGTCACCCAGCGTTTGAGCCGCATCATGCGCGGTGACGACTTGGTCGCCCGCCTCGGCGGCGACGAGTTCGCCATCATCACCACCTGCGCCTCGGATTCCTATTCGCTGCAGGCGATCGCCGGCCGAATCATCTCCGCGGTCTGCGCGCCCTACATGATCAGCGGCCACAACATCATCATCGGCGCCTCCATCGGCATCGCCGTGATCGACCGCCGCGCCTACGACTCCGCCGATATCCTGCGCTACGCCGACATGGCGCTCTACCGCGCCAAGAACGAGGGCCGCAACCGCGCCTGCATCTACGACGCGGCGATGGACGCCGACCTCTCCAACCGCAAGCTGCTCGAAGGCGACCTCCTATACGCCATCAAGAACGACGGCCTTCACGCCGTCTATCAGCCGATCGTCAACGCAAGCGGCGACAAGATCGTCGGCGTCGAGGCCTTGGCGCGCTGGAACCATCCGACCATCGGCGCGATCCCGCCGTCGCAATTCATCCCGATCGCCGAGCATTCCGGCCTGATCATCGACCTCGGCGAATGGATGCTGCGCCGCGCCTGCCTCGAAGGCCGCGCCTGGCCGAATCTGACCGTCGCGGTCAACGTCTCGCCGCTGCAGTTCCGCCGCTCCGACTTCGTCGAAGTGGTCGAGCGCATCCTCAATGAGACGCAGTTCGACGCGAGCCGCCTCGAGCTCGAGCTCACGGAAAGCACGCTGCTCGGCAACCTCGACACCGCGGAGCTGTCGATGCTGCGTCTCAAGGCGATCGGCGTGCGCTTTGCGCTCGACGATTTCGGCACCGGCTATTCGAGCCTGCTCTACCTGCGGCGCTTCCCCTTCGACAAGCTCAAGATCGACTCGAGCTTCGTGCGAAGCATTGAAAAAGCACCTGACGCCGCGGCCATCGTACACGCCGTGGTCAGCCTCGGCCGCGGTCTGGGCATGAAGGTTACCGCCGAGGGCGTCGAGACCGCCGAGCAGCATCTGTTCCTGCGCGCCGCCGGCGTCCACACCATGCAGGGCTACCGCTTCGGCAAGCCCGGCGAAGCGAGCGAGATCGACGCCCGCCTCGCCCACCCCGACGCCTACCGCGTCGGCAGCCCCGACCAGGAAGTGGCGCTGGCGAGCTGACGGCATCGTCATGCCCGCGAATGCGGGCATCCAGTCAGCGCCGACCGTGTTGTACAATCCCCTGTCATGAGGATACTGGATCGTCCGCTTTCGCGGAGGATGACACGGGGAGAGACGCCGATGACCGAAAAAATCGCAGTCGTGACCGGAGCCGGCACCGGCGTCGGCCGTGCCGTGACCCTGGCGCTGATGCGCGAGGGCTACACCGTCGTGCTCGCCGGCCGGCGCAAGGACATGCTGGAGCAGGTCGCCAAGGAAGGCGTGCAGACGCCGGGCGCGGCGCTCGCCGTGCCGACCGACGTCGGCGATCCTGCCTCGATCAAGGCGCTGTTCGCCAAAATCAAAGAGACCTACGGCCGGCTCGACCTTCTGTTCAACAATGCCGGCATCGGCACGCCGGCGACCTCGATCGAGGACATGCCGCTCGACAAATGGAACGCTGTGGTCGCGACCAACCTCACCGGCGTCTTCCTGTGCACCCAGGAAGCCATCAAGATCATGAAGGCGCAAAACCCGCGCGGCGGCCGCATCATCAATAACGGCTCGATCTCAGCACATACGCCGCGGCCGGGCGCGGCCGCCTACACGTCGACCAAGCACGCGGTGACGGGGCTGACCAAGCAGACCTCGCTCGACTGCCGACCCTACAACATCTGCTGCGGCCAGATAGACATCGGCAACGCGGCAACCCCGCTCACCGAGCGCATGGTGCAGGGCGCGGGCGTGCCGCAGCCCGACGGCCGCATGATGATCGAGCCGCGCATGGCGGCCGAGGACGTCGGCCGCGCCGTGGTTTACATGGCGAACCTGCCGCTCGACACCAACGTGCTGTTCATGACGGTGATGGCGAACTTGATGCCCTATGTCGGGCGCGGCTAGCGCATGATCCCGAAAAGTGGGATCCGGTTTTCGGATAAGATCATGCGCCAAACTCAATAACCCTTCATGCTGAACGAGTGGCATGAGTTCTACACGCTGCTCGGCACCGCGGCGGCGGCGCTGGTGGCGCTCTTGTTCGTCGCTGCCTCGATCGCGTCCGGCTTCCTCAACCCGGCGCGTGCCGGCGCCGTGCGAACCTATATGAGCCCGGTGGTGTTCCACTACGCCGCGGTGCTGTTCGCGAGCCTGATCGCGCTGGTCCCCACGCAGACGCTGCAATCGCTCGGGCTCAGCATCGGGCTTCTCGGCGCAGGCGGCGCGATCTATTCGATTTTCATCGTGGTTCGGCTGTTTCGCGACGACGTCCCGGATCTCGCCGATCATTTGGGCTATGGCGCGCTACCGCTCGCCGCCTATGCGGCGGTGTTGGTCGCGGCGTGGCTGTTAACGCACGGCGCGCAATCCAGCGTCTACGTGGTTGCCGGCTCGTTCTTGCTGCTGCTAATGGTCAATATTCGCAACGCCTGGGATTTGACGCTCGCCTTCATCAAACGGCAGTCGGAGGTGCGGGCAAGTGCGGCGCAGGCGGGCGCTAGCCAACCGCCGTCACCTTGATCTTGGTGCCGGCGCGCACCTTGGCGAGCGTCTTCACATCGCCGAGCGCCTTCGCCCAAATGTTGCAGGGGCTGGCGAGCCGGGTCTCATCGCCCTCGGAAATCGGCGTGCGGCCAAACCCAATGGCGATCGCGTTGCCGGCGGGCCAATAGGCGATCTCGCCCGGCGCCACCACGGCGCGCGCGCCTTTTTCGCGCGGCACTTCGACCGGCGTCTCGAAATAAACCTCCTCGCCCCAGGTCAGCGCCGATCCGCCGATCGGCAGCGCCGCGGCGATCGCTTTCGCGGTCGGCGTGTCGAGAAGTTCCGCGTCGAGGGTGTGCGAGCCAAAATCGAAACGGATGCGCATGGTATTCCTTTCTTCATCCTGCCCCGCGAGAGCGGGGAAGGGGGCACAGGCGGCCTTCGGCTGCCGTACTTCACTTAAAGAACGCCGATGCGAAGCGCCGGCTATGGCGAAGCGTGGTGGAAGGGGCGCGGGCCCCGACGATACTCCTTCGACGAAAGGGATGCGACGAGTCCCGCGCCCCCTCCACCAGCCTGCGCGCGCTGCGCGGCTCGGGTGGTCCCCCTCCCCAGCTGCCGCGGGGAGGATGCGCTGTCTCGCCCGGGCATGACGAAATGGAAAGCGTCGCGTTACAGTGAATTCCGAGAATCGGGGCCTCACCCTCCATGCAATCCCTCCAATCCGCCCTCGGCGTCATCGCCATCATCGGCCTCGCCTTCGCCACCAGCGAGAATCGCGGCGCGGTGAATTGGCCGCAGGCCGGCATCGGGCTTGGCGTCACCGTGGCGCTGGCGCTGGTGATGCTAAAGGTGCCGAAAGCCGAGGTGGCGTTCGCGGCGATCAACGACGGGGTCAATGCCATTGCGACCGCAACGCGGGCGGGCACGGCGTTCGTGTTCGGCTATGTCGGCGGCGGGCCCCTGCCCTTCGAGGTCAAGGAGCCGACCGCCACCTTCATCCTCGGCTTCCAGGCTCTGCCGGTGGTGCTGGTGATGAGCGTGCTGTCGTCGCTTTTATTCTACTGGCGCATCATGCCGCCGATCGTGCGCGGCTTTTCCTGGGCGCTGGAGCGCACGCTCGACGTCGGCGGCGCGGTCGGACTGTCGACCGCCGCCAACATCTTCGTCGGCCAGGTTGAGGCGCCGCTATTCATCCGGCCGTACTTGGTAAAACTTTCGCGCGGCGAAATGTTCGTGGTGATGACCGGCGGCATGGCGGGCATCGCCGGCACAGTGTTCGTGCTCTATGCGACGATCCTTGCAAACGCGATTCCGAACGCCGCCGGCCATATCGTTGTCTGCTCGGTGCTCGGCGCGCCGGCGGCGATTTTGATCAGCTTGATCATGGTGCCCGACACGAAGCGCGCCCATATCGGCGGCGTGCTCGCCGACCTGGAAGTCGAGCAGGTCGCGACCTCGACTATGGACGCCGTCGTCAAAGGCACCGGCGCGGGGCTCGAGCTTTTGCTCAACATCGTCGCCATGCTGATCGTGTTCGTGGCGCTGGTGCATCTCGCCAACGCCGTGCTCGGGCTCTTGCCGGATCTTTACGGCGCGCCGGTCACCTTGCAGCGCCTGCTCGGCTTCGTCATGGCGCCGGTGTGCTGGCTGATGGGCATTCCGTGGAGCGAGGCGGTGACCGCCGGCGGGCTAATGGGCATCAAGACGATTTTGAACGAGCTGATCGCGTACCTTCAGCTCGCGGCGCTGCCCGACGGCGCACTCTCGCCGCGCTCGCGGCTGATCATGCTCTACGCCATGTGCGGCTTCGCCAATTTCGGCTCGCTCGGCATCATGATGGCGGGGCTCTCCACCATGTGCCCGGAGAAACGCGACGAGGTGGTGTCGCTCGGCTTGAAATCGATCGTGTCGGGGACGCTGACGACATGTCTGCTGGGGGCGATCGTCGGAATGCTGACGCCAGGGATCGGTTGATCAGGGATCAGAGCCAACCTGGGCGTTGGCGGCTGATGCCTAATCCCCGCTTCCTGATGCCTGCCACTCCGCATACCACCGCGGAAACCGCTCGCCGCCCCGCCCCGGCCGCCACATGGCGTAGGCGTTGCCGTCTTCGGCGACCAGCACGACGGCGTCCATGCCCTTGGAGCGGCGCAAGGTCTCGATCGCTTGTGCCGGCGTCTGCGCGATGGGGCCGGCGACATTGAACGAGGTGTTGACCGCGACCTCCTCGCCGTTTCGCTGCCCGAGGGCCTTCAGATAGGCGTAGGTGAGCGGATCCGTCTTCTCGCGCACGATCTGCAGCCGCCCGGTGCCGTCGGCGTGGATTACCGCGGGGATGCGCGCCTGCGCATCGGGCTTCGCCTGCGCGGTCAGCACCATATAGTTATAGGCGTTGTAATCGGCGTCGCTCGCGCCATCCGACAGCGCGAAATATTTCAGTGCCGAATCGCGCGTCACCATCGGCGCCAGCGGCCGGATCGCCTCACGGTATTTGACGCGTGCGTTGAGCAGCTCCCGGGTCTCAGGGTTACGCGGATTGGCGAAGATCGAGCGATGGCCGAGAGCGCGCGGTCCGGTTTCGCCGGCGCCCTGATAGAGCGCGATGATGCCATCCTGCGCGGTCATGTAGGCCATCAGATCGGCGATCACTTCGCAGCCGCTTGCGCTTGCGACATTACCCAGCGGAGTCCAGGCGACGTCGGATGCGCCGGCAAGCGCATCGCGGATCGCGGCGTCGCTCGGCGCCGTGCCGCAATAGAACGCGTGCTCGAGCGGCGCGCCGACGCCGGAGCCGCAAAGGTAAGCCCCCATGAAGGCTGCGCCGAGCGCCACGCCGGCATCGTTCGGCGTCGGCGGCACCCATAGATGCAAGCGCTCGCGGCGGCCGAGCGTGCGCTGGTAATAGGCTTCGTCGAAATGGTCGAGGAGCCGCATGCTGCCGACCGCGTTGAGCGCGGTACCGCCGGTCAGCACCAGTTGGTAGCTGCCGGTCGTGCGGATCAGATGATCGACGATGTGAATAAGCGCATCCTCGAACACCATCTGCGTGGCGGCGGCCTTGTCGAGGCGCTCCTGCGTATCCGCCTTGTGGCGGATGTCCTCGACGCGCAGCACCGCGTCGGGATTCCACATGTCCTTGAGCGCAATCGGCGGCCCGAGGATATCGATCAGCGCCTTGGTATAGGGCTTGCCGAAATCGCGTGGCCAGTTGGCAAGCTCGCGATTGACAAAAACCTTGCCCTCGGGCGCGAGGTGGAAGATCCGCCTTAAGCTTGCGTAGAACGGATTTGTGGCGCGGTCGTAATTGCCCCATGCCGCGGCGCCCATGTAGCGGCCTTCGCTCGACAGTAACGTCCAGCCGCCCTGGGTCGAGGAGACGATGGCGTAGAACACGCCGAGCGAGTCGAAGATGCTGTCGTTGCAATAAAGCTCGCGCATTGCGCCGCGCTCGACGACGTAGAGCGATATGGCGCCGCGGTCGCCGAAGCCGTCGAGGGCCGCGATCATCACCGGCCGTTCGCTGTTGGCAAACGGCGACACCGCAAACGAGAACCAGGCGTGATTGTCGTGATGGGCCGTCGCGATCACCGGCGCCGGCACGCCGAGCCGCTGGCCGAGCGCGCGCGCCATGCGCATGCCCTTGTCCATCGAGTGCATGCTGAAGGCGGTCAGATCGTTCTTGCGCAAATAGCTGAAGCTCGCCGGCGCCTCTTCTATCACCGTGCGCGCGACCGTGGCGATGAAGGCGACGTTGTCCCAGGCGGAGAACCAGCCGTCGATGCGCTCGGGGCCGAGCCCCGCGCGCCGCAGGGTGGCGACGAGCTCCTCGATCGACTGTTCCGGAAACCGCGTGGTGTGGCGCTCGCCGGAGAAGCGCTCCTCTTCGTTGTTGCAGATGATCTTTGAGCCCGACGCGCGACTGACCTCGATCAGCGCCACGCCGGAATTGTGCGTGCCGGAGCCGCAGATGCCGCCGAGATAAAGCGTCTCGCCGCGATCGAGCTTTTGCCGTAGCGCCTTGAAGCGCTCGGCAGCGAACGCGCTCCCCGCGCGATGAATACCGCGCCGGGCGCAAAAGCCCTCGAGGATCAGTAGCGTCAGACCATAACCAATACGGCCGAGCCAAGGATGCCGGGGACCAATACGCATATCAGGTGTCAGGTATCAGGTATCAGGTGTCAGGAATCAATCTGATACCTGATCTGATTACTGATCCCTGGGCTCAGTGCAGCCGAAACTCGCCGTCGACGGCGCGGAATTCGGCGGGCTTGACCAGCCGCGCATGCGCCACCGTCACCGAGTGCAGCGGGCCCTCAAGGGTTTCCAGCCAGAAACTGAGGAATTTGTTCAGCGCCGGAAAGCGCGGGCACAGATCGTAGTCCTGCCAGACGTAAGTCTGCAGGAGCCACGGATAATCGGGCCGCCGGTACAGGATATTGGCGGTGGTCAGTCCGTAGCCCTCGAGCTGCCGGCGAAAGTCATTGGAAACGCCACGTGTTGGTGCGGCCG
>Ga0306921_10008169_pt1 | contig 11059 bp, 6 predicted proteins | sample sta12Cox44000080_FD_203760 | JGI IMG/M metagenome (GOLD analysis project Ga0306921, IMG submission 203760) | Lab enrichment of tropical soil microbial communities from Luquillo Experimental Forest, Puerto Rico - statoxic.12C.oxic.44.000.080 (v2)... | ecosystem: Environmental > Terrestrial > Soil... | reverse complement strand
TCGCGCCGGCGATGTGCAGGCTCGACCACTCTCCCGGGCTGCGCGCGTCGGCGATGACGAGGCGGCGCTTCTTGTCGAGCGCCTCCTTCACCTGGTCGATGGAGACGTAGAGATCCTCCTTGAGGGTGAAGTCCGGCGCGCGGCCCTTCGGGTTGAGCACCACCGGACCGGTGCGCGGCGCCGCCGGGGGGAGCGCCGGCCCCGCGGGCGGCAGCGGCGGCGGCGGGGTGGCCATCGACCGCACGTACGCGACGACGTCGTCGATCTGCTGGGGCGTGAGCGCGTCCTTCCACGGGACCATCGAGGTCGGCGGCCGCCCGGTCTCGACGGCGCGCCGGAGGAAGGCGTCGCTCGCCGTCGCGAGCAGGACCGGGTTGGCGAGGTGGACGGCGCTCACGCGCTGGGACTTGGTGCCGTGGCAGCGCTGGCAGTTTTTTTCGTAAACGGCCTGGCCGCGCGTGGCGTCGCCGGGTCGGGTCGGCGGCAGCACCTCGAACGGCGGCCCTCCGGCGCGCAGGAACGCGATCACGTCCCTGGCCTCGTCGGGGCCGAGGGGACCGCCCGTCACGCGCCCGTAAGCCCCCATGGCCGTTCCGGGACGCCCGCGCAGGATGGCGGCCAACAGGAAGCCATCGTTCGCCGAGGCGAGGAACGTCGGGCTCCGGAGCGAGGGAGCGTTGTCGGCGACGTAGCCGTTGCCCCAGACGCCGTGACAGGTGGCGCAGAGCCGCCCGTAGATCGCGCGCCCGTTGTCGATGGGGGATCGGGCGGCGGCGGTCTTCTCGCGCGCGCAGCCCACCGTCGCCGCGACCAGCGACGCGGCGGCGAGGAGGAGGACGGCGTGGAAGTTGGAGACCGCCGGGCGTCGCACGATCTTCAGAGCCCTCCGGTCGGCGCCGCGAACGTGTCGCAGCGGCGGGCGTCGCCGCCGTCGAAGCCGCGCTTGAACCAGCGCATCCGCTGCTGGCTCGAGCCGTGGGTGAAGGTGGCCGTGTCGCGATGCCCGAGCGCGTCGTCTCCGATGTTGTGCGCGGCGGTCAGCGCCTCGCGCAGATCCTCGTCGTTGATCGACAGCGAGGCGCGCGCCGTGTGACCCCAGACGCCGGCCAGGCAGTCGGCCTGCAGCTCGAGCCGCACCGAGGTCTGGTTCCGATCCTCGCCCGGTCTCCTCAGCCCCTGGGCCCCGAGGAGGTTCTGGACGTGATGGCCGACCTCGTGGGCGATGACGTACGCCTGCGCGAAGTCGCCGGGGGCGTGGAGCCGCCTCGCCATCGTGTCGTAGAAGCTGGGGTCGAGGTAGAGCTTCTGATCGGTGGGACAGTAGAACGGCCCGACCGCGGACGTCGCGTCACCGCACCCCGTGGCCACGCCGTCCGCGAACACGACCAGCGTCGGGTTGCGGTAGGCCGAGACCGTGCGTCCGTAGTCCGGCAGCGCCCCCCGTTTGAACTCGGCCGCCCACACGTCCTCCGTGGAGGCGAGCACGACCCGGGAGAAGTCGCAGGCCCGGCCGAAGGCCGGCGAGGCCGCGCACACGCTGGTCTCGGCCCCCGGCCCGGCGCGGCGCGCAGCCGTCGGATCGCCCGACAGCGCGCCGAGGATCGCCTGCTTGAGCCCGGCCGGCGCCAAGAAGTAGACGCCGCCGATCACGGCGGCGAGGACGAGCGTGCCGCGCAGGCCCAGCATGCGGACGAGCCCCACCAGCGCGGCGCCCGCCATCCCGCCGCCCGCAGAGCGCTCGCCGCCGGCGCCGCGGTCCTCGAAGTTGTCGGAACGTCTCTTCCCTTCGGTTTCCATCGCGGATGACGCCGGTCGGCGAACAGCCTAGCAGGTTCGACATCGTCTCAGAAACCGCCGGATGATCTGTTCTCCAGGGAGGGGGAATCAAGGGCGCATGATTCCGACGATACCGAGACCCCTGTCCCCCGTCGCCTGGGCCCTCGCGCTCGCGGTGGCCCTCGCCGCCTGTGGAGGCGGCGGCCCCGACCTCGCCGGCGACGTCTGCAAGAAGGCCGACGCCTGCAACTCCCTGTCGGGGATCAGCGCGGCGCAGTGCAAGGACGTCATCAACACGTCGCTCGGCTCCATGTCCAGCGCCGCGCGCGCCGACGCCGAGAAGGGCTACGACGCCTGCCTGGCGCTGATGGACTGCACGTCCTTCGGCGCCTGCATCAACGGGGTGATGCAGGGGACCGGCCCCGGCACGGGCGGCGCCTCGGCCGGCGGCACCGGCGGCGGCCCGACGGGCGGCACCGCCGGCACCTCGGCCGGCGGCACCGGCGGCACCCTGGTGAGCGGCACCGCGGGCAGCTCGACCAGCGGCACGGGCGGAAGCCCGGCCGGCGGCGGCGGCGGCACAGGCACCGGGGCCGGGGGCGGCAGCACAGGCGCGGGCGGCAGCACTGGCGCCGGTGGCACGGCGACGGGCGGCAGCGGGACGGCGGGGACCGGCACCGGAGGCGGAAGCGCGGCGCCCGAGCTCATGACCTCCGCCCAGAACGCCTACTGGATGACCGGGCAGGTGACGAAAGTGACCAGCGGGACGGCCGACCTGAACGCCGACCAGCGCTGGGACGGGTTCGGCGGCTGCTTCAACGAGATGGGCTGGGATGCGCTCTCCGTGGTCCCCGATCAGGTGACGAACGCGATGACGCTCCTCTTCGACCCGACCGCGGGCGCGGCCTTCGTTTATGGCCGCCTCCCGATGGGGGCCAGCGACTACGCGATGAGCTGGTACACGCTCGACGACGGGACGACGCCCGACTACATGATGAACAACTTTTCCATCGCCCGTGACGAGCAGAAGCTGATCCCGTTCATCAAGGCGGCGCTGCAGGTCAAGCCGGACCTCCGCCTCTGGGCGAGCCCGTGGGTCGTCCCCGCGTGGATGATGGACTCGAGCATGAACATGAAGAGCGACGCGCAGACGCTCAACGCGCACGCCCTCTACATGGCGCGGTTCGTCGAGGAGTACGCCAAGCAGGGTCTCACCATCTGGGCGATCCATCCCCAGAACGAGCCCGGCTACGCCAAGGTCCACTGGACGCAGTCCGAGCTCATCGGCTTCATCAAGACCAACCTCCCGCAGACGTTCGCGCAGGAGAAGCTCACCACCGAGATCTGGTGCGGGACCATGTCCAAGGATCCCGACGACACCAACATCGCCAAGGCGGTGGCGGCCGATGCGGCGGCGCTGCAGGTCGTGAAGGGCTTCGGCGTGCAGTGGAACCTCCAGGCGGCCGTCGCCACCCTGGCGGCGAAGGGCCCGGTCATGCAGACGGAGCACCGCTGCGGCAACTACCCCTTCGCGAGCCCGTACTGGGATCAGAGCCGCTACAGCTCCACGATGCCGCAGAACGATCACCTCTACGGCGAGGAGAGCTGGCAGCTGATCCGCGACTGGATCGTCTCCGGCGTGAACTCGTACAGCGCCTGGAACATGGTGCTCGACACGGTGGGCAAGAGCCTGGACGGCTGGCCGCAGAACGCGCTGCTCGTCGTCGACCGCTCGGCCAAGAAGCTGATCGTGACGCCCGCGTACTACGTCTTCCGCCACTACTCGCAGTACATCGCCGTGGGCGCGACGCGCATCGGCCTCTCTGGCAGCACCGACGCGCTCGCCTTCAAGAACCCCGACGGGACCATCATCGTCGAGGTCTACAACAAGGGGTCGGCAGCGAAGACGATGACCGTCGGCGTCGGCAGCGCGCTCTCCCAGTCGCTGTACCAGTTCTCGGTCCCCGCCCACGGCTGGGATACGCTCCGCGTCCCCCCGTCCTAACCGCTGGAACCCCGCGCCGGCGGGGGTGATCCGTAGGGGTGGTTGCGGGAATTGATGACGTCACAAAGGGATCAAAACCAGCCTGCGACCGGGGGTCGACGTGAGCAACACTCGATTTTTTAAGGCAATTTTTGTGAGCACGCTGTTCGCGTGGGGCTGCTCTTCCACGGGCGCCGGCGGGTCCGGCGGCACGACGGGGAGCGGGACCGCCGGGACGACCGGCTCTGCAGGGACCACGGGCAGCGCCGGATCCAGCTCGCCCGGCACCGCAGGTACGACGGGACCAGGAACGGCGGGAACGACCGGCACGCCCGGCACCGCGGGCAACACGGGCACCGCCGGCGCGTCGGCGCCGGGCACGGCGGGCGCGACCGGGACGGCGGGAACGACCGGCACGCCCGGCACCGCCGGATCCTCGGGTACGGCGGGCCGTGGCGGCGCGACCGGCTCCGCGGGGGTCACCGGCGCGGCCGGCCGCGGCGGCACCACCGGGACGGCGGGCTCGACGGGCACCGCGGGCTCGACGGGCACGGCCGGCACGACGGGCACCGGCGGCGCGACCACGGGCGCCGTGACCGTGCAGCTCGGCATGACCGAGCAGACGATCGAAGGGTTCGGCATCAACGACAACTGGGCCGCAGGCTCGACGCCAGCCGCCCTCTTCCAGACCAGCGGCAGCGGGCTCGGCCTCACCATCCTGCGCACCGGCATGAGCGATACCGCCGCCTTCTACAACAGCGGCGAGGCCTCGGGCGACGTCGCGACCCTCAAGTCGGGGGCCGGCTCGGACGCCAAGCTGATCGGGTCGGTCTGGAGCCCGCCCGCCAACTGCAAGTCCGCGAACACGGTCAACCCGTCGGACACGAACGGCCTCGATGGCGGCCACCTGATGGTGAGCGCGAGCTGCGCCACCACGTGGGCGAACAACATCGCCAACTTCGCGGGCTCGAACGGCTTCTACGCCATGTCGATCGGGAACGAGCCCGACTTCAACTCGTGCGGCTCGAACGATCCCTGCAACGGCCAGTACCCGACGACCCTCATGACGGCGGCCGAGATGACGGCCTGGGTGAAGATCGCGGGGCCCCTGCTGAAGGCGAAGAACGTCAAGGTCATCGCGCCCGAGGCCTCGGAGTGGCTGCACCAATGGTCCAACGTCTCGGCCGGGCCGGACGTCGGTGGTCATGAAAGCTCGGATCCCCTCAAGTGCGGCTGCTTCCCGGACAAGAACACCAACAGCTGCGCCAGCTCCTGCAGCAACGGCGGTGGCTACGACTACGGCCACGTGATGGCCGCCGACACGACCGCCTGGGGCGCCTTCGACATCCTCGGCGTGCACGAGTACGACTCCCAGTCCGCGGTCGCCTGGCCGAGCGACGTGAACGGCGGCAAGCCCAACAAGGAGGTCTGGCAGACCGAGATGTCGGGCGTGAAGTGGTGGCCGCAGCAGGGGCCGAGCTGCGACATCGCCAACGGCGTCGCGGTGGCCGGGTGGATCCACTCCGCGCTCACCGTCGGCCAGGCCTCGGCGTGGCTCTGGTGGTGGTACCAGGCGTCCGGCACCGACGACAACGAGGGCCTGCTGCTCAAGAGCGGCAGCACCGCCAGCACCACCGGCTGCCCGGGCGGCACCGACACCAAGCGCCACTACGTGCTCGGCAACTACAGCAAGTTCGTCCGTCCGGGCTACACGCGGGTGGACATGACCGGAACCATGCCCTCGGGTGTCCAGATGTCGGCGTACAAGGGCTCGGACGGGACAGTCGTCGTGGTTGCGATCAACAGCAGCACGTCGACGTTGACCGTGCCGATCACCATCTCGGGCGGGACGACGACGCCGGCGTCGATGACGCCCTGGCTGACGTCGGCGACCGCGAACCTCGCCTCCCAGACGGCGGTCACAGTGGGCAGCGGCGGCACCTTCATGGCCTCGCTCGCCAGCCCGAGCGTCACGACGTTCGTCGGCAAGTAGCGTGGACGCGCCTCCGCGCGCCTCTCGGAGGAGACCCATGACCCTGGCCCGCAAACGACCGTCGCCGGCGCTGCTCACCGGCGGGGTGGCCGCCTGTCTTCTGCTCGTCGCCTGCGGCGGGTCGCAGGGAACGCCTGGCGGATCGGGCGGCACGACGGGCACCGGCGGCACGGCCGGGACGAGCGGCGCGAGCGGCACGACGGGCAGCGCCGGCTCGAGCTCCCCCGGCACGGCAGGTGCGACGGGGAGCGCAGGGACCGGTGCTGGTGCCGGAGGCTCCGCTTCGGGCACCGCCGGAACGACCGGCGCCGCAGGAACGACGGGCGCCGCCGGAACGACGGGCACGGCCGGAACGACCGGCGCCGCAGGAGCGACGGGAGCCGCCGGAGCGACGGGCGCCGCAGGAGCAACCGGGGCCGCGGGCCGCGGCGGCACGAGCGGGACGGCGGGGACGACCGGCGCCGCCGGCCGAGGCGGCGCCACGGGGACCGCGGGGACCGCTGGAACCGGGACCGCGGGCAATGGAGCGGGCGGCGCTGCCGGCGGCGGCACGGGCGTGGTCCCCACGCAAACGGCGACCAACACCTACCAGCTCGCGTTCGGCGACGTCATCTTCCAGGTCGACGCGTCGACCGGCGGGCGCGTCTCCAAGCTGTCGCTTTCGGGCACGGACATGATCGTCGGGCCCGCGACCGATCCCACCACCTGGGGGGCGGTGTTCTGGACCAGCCCGCGCAGCGCCTGGACGCCGCAGACCTGGCCGCCGCCCGCCGCGATCGACAACAGCGCCTACACGCCGATGATCTCGGGGAGCCACTTGCTGATGACCGGCTCGGCCGACACGTCGATCGGCGTGGCGATGACGAAGGACTACGCGGCCGACGCCACGTCCGGGTGGATCACGATCAACTACACGATCAACGCCAAGAAGGCGATCAAGGCGGCCCCCTGGGAGGTGGCCCGCGTCCCGCGCGGCGGGCTCGTCTTCTTCCCGCTCGGCTCGTCGGTGACCGCCGGGCCGCTCACGATCACGCAGTCGGGGGGCATGGTCTGGTTCGACGACGCGGCGAAGACGGCGACCAGCCCCGACGGCAGCAAGCTGGCGGCCGACGGCGCCATGGGCTGGGAGGCCTATGCCTTCGGTGGCGTCCTGTTCTTGAAGAAGTTCACCGATCAGCCCGCCAGCGCGCAGGCGCCGAGCCCCGAAGGCGAGATCGACATCTACCCGGGCGCGACCTGGCTGGAGTTCGAGGTCCAGGGCGCGTACACGTCCATCGCCATGAACGGCACCCTGCCGTGGAAGGTGCAGTGGCGCGTGGCGAAGATCCCGAGCTCGGTCACCGTCGCCGCCGGCAGCGCCAGCCTGGTCACCTTCGCCCAGCAGCAAGCGGCCATGTAGCATGCGCCGGACCGCGCTCCTCTCGCTCTTCTGCGCCGGGGCGTGGGCGTGCGCGTCGTCGCGGCCGCCCCAAGCGACGGGCGGGGGTGGAGACGGCGGCGGGGGCGCAGGAATGGGCGGCGCGACGGGCGGTGCCGGCACGAGCGCGGCCGGCGCAGCAGGCTCGACGGGATCGGGCGGTGGCGGAGGCGGTGGCGCATCTGCAGGCACCGCGGGCGGGACCACAGGCGCGAGCGGGACCACAGGCGCGGCCGGGACCACAGGCGCGGCCGGGACCACAGGCGCGGCCGGGACCACAGGCGCGGCCGGCGCGAACGCCGGCGGCGCGAACGCCGGCGGCGCCTCGGGGCGGGGCGGCGCGGGCGGCACGAGCGCCGGCGGGACGTCGGGGCGCGGGGGCGCGGGCGGCACCGGCGGAGCCAGCGTCGCCGGCAGCGGAGGCATGGGCGGCAACGCGGGCGCGACCGGCAAGGGCGGCTACCCGATGACCAGCCCCACCCCCGGCCTGGCCATGAAGTACGCCGACTATTTCCCGATCGGCGCGGCGGTGAACGCGACGACGTACACGACGCACGCGCCGCTCATCAAGGCCCACTTCAACAGCATGACGGAAGAGAACGAGATGAAGTGGGACGCGCTCGAGCCGACCGAGAACAGCTTCAGCTACGGAACGGCGGACACGCTGGTCAACTTCGCGATGACGAACGGGATGAAGATCCGCGGGCACGTGCTGGTCTGGCACAGCCAGAACCCGTCGTGGGTGTTCTCCGACGGCGCGGGGGGGATGCCGACGGCCGACGTGCTGCTCGGCCGCATGCGCAATCACATCACCAAGGTGATGCAGCACTTCGCGGGCAAGGTCTACGCCTGGGACGTCGTCAACGAGGCGATCATGGAGGACGGCTCCTACCGCGACGGGACCCTCGCCTCCGACAAGAAGAGCCTCTGGTATCAGATCATCGGCCCGACCTACATCGCCGAGGCGTTCAAGGCGGCGCACGCCGCCGACCCGAAGGCGAAGCTGTTCTACAACGACTACTACGACTACATCCCCGCCAAGCAGCAGGCGATCCACGACATGGTGCAGGGTCTGCTGGCGCAAGGGATCCAGGTCGACGGCATCGGCATGCAGTGTCACATCAACATCGCGCCGTCGACAGACCCGACCAACCAGGGCTACTACCAGGACGTCGGCCACCTCGAGGACGCCATCAAGCTCTACGCGTCGCTGGGCGTGGCGGTGCAGGTCACCGAGCTCGACATGTCGCTCTATGTCCCGGGCGTCACGTACACCTCCGCGACGTACTACACGCCCGCGACGTTCACCGACGCGCTCAAGAACCAGCAGGCCGATCGCTACGCGCAGTTCTTCCAGCTGTTCCGCAGCTACAAGAACGTCATCACCGGCGTGACGTTCTGGGGGATCGCCGACGACGCCACCTGGCTGTCGATGTTCAGCTCGGGCCGCCAGGACTTCCCGCTGCTCTTCGACAGCAGCCACAACCCCAAGCCCGCGTTCTGGGCCGTCGTCGACTTCTGAGCCCGCGCGCGCGGGTCGGCCGGGCTCGTGCGACAATCATCGCATGCGTGGTGGGGCCGTCCGTCGATGCCGATCCCTCGCTGCCCTCGCGCTCATCGGCCTCGGCGCCGCCGGCTGTCCCACGAGCGGCCAGGGGGTGCCCACCTGGGCGATGCACGTCCAGCCGAGGCGCCTCGGCAACGCGACGGCGGACGAGGTCTCCCGCGAGCTGCAGGCGGAGCTGCTGCACGCGGGCCTCCGGGCGGGGCACCTGCCCCCCGAGCAGATGGCGTGGTTCGCGGTCGGCGAGATCGAGCACGGCCACGACGCGGACGCCGCGCTCTGGCTGGCGCTCGCCTCGTACCGCTACCACGAGGAGCTGGTGCACGCGGTCGAGCGGGGGTACGGCGACGGCAGGCACCTCCCCGCGAACGTGCGGCGGAGCGTCTACTTCGAGCTCGTGAAGGCGGAGATCAAGTACTACCTCCGCCTCAACTTCGACGACGAGCTCGACACGCTCGCGGCCCGGGTCTATGGGCGCACCGAGCAGGAGAAGGCGCTCGAGGCGCAGATGACCGCACTCGGGCGGACGAGTCCGATGGAGCGCGAGGCGCTGCGCGACGCTCTCTGGCAACTTCGACCGAGCGCCGCAGCGACGGCGCCGCCGCGCTATCCGGCGCTCGTCAACGCGTTCCGCCGGCGCCTGCGCGACGACTTCGCCAGCAACGGCAAGGACGAGCACCCGGGCTACTACCTCGGGCGGACCCCGATCCCCACGTTGCAGGGCGACGCCGTGCAAGCCGCCGTCGGGTTCTTCGAGCCTTATGTCTGCGTCGGGGTGGCGGGCGCCTTTCCGCTCGCCCGGTCGGCGGTCGTGGAGAGCCTCGCCAGCCCGAGGCCCCGCGCCCGCGCCAACGCCGCGGCGATCTTGGCGATGGCCCCGTCGGAGGAGACGCGCGCCGCGCTCGAGGCGCGGCTGGCGGCCGAACAGGACCCCGGCGTGAAGCTGGCGCTCGCCTTCGCGCTCGTCCATCACGGCAAGCCGGAGCACGCCGCCGAGATCGAAGCGGCGCTCGCCTCGTGCCAGGGGGCCGACTGCACGCTCCCCACCATGCTGGTGCAGTGGCTGCCCCCCGAGAGGAAGGCGGAGGTCGACCCGGCGATGGTGGCGCGGATCGCGGCCGGCAAGGAGTACGAACCGCGCGCGCACCTGTTCGCCTCGGCGATCCTGCGCGACCTCGGGCGCAAGCAGCCCCTCGATCTGCCGACGGTGGAGTCGCTGATCAAGGCCGCGCGGCGCGCCGACGGCCGTGGTGAAGACGGGCGGGTGGTCCCGGCGCTCCAAGCGCTCGCCGAGGCCGAGGCGCTCTCGCGAACCGATGTGATCCGGCGGCTCGATCCGGAGGGTACGTCCGCGGCCCACGTCGACTTCACCTACCCGGCGCCGCTCCTCGCCCGGCTGACCACGGTCGCGACGGCCGACGATCTGCCGTTGCTCGGACGGATGATGGGGCGTTTCGGGGACAAGGAGGGGGTCGAAGCCGAGCTCGTCGTCGAGGCGACCCTCCACGTCCCGGGCGAGCAAGCGGACGCCCGGCTCATCAACTGGTTCAACCGCTACGACCACCAGCGGCTGCACATCGGTGTCGGGCTGACGTCGCGGCCGACCGTCCCCCCCGCGACGCTCGCTCGCCTGATCGCGCGCGCCGACGCGCGCACGCAGATGGTGATGAAGTCGGTCACCCACGCGCCCGACACGCAGGCGACGATGCGCCACTACCTGCGCGAGGGGACGCTCGAGCAGAAGGTGGCGGCGGCCGAGGTCGCGGGGGTCATCGGCGGGTCCGACCTGCGCCCCGATCTCGTCCCCCTGCTCTACTTCGACGACGCCCGCTACTATCCGGCCGACGGCGTGGTGCGGTACGAGGGGATGGCGGCGCTGGTCCGCATCGCGATCCGCGGCTCGAAGCCGTCGGCGCCGGCGACGAGCGCGCCGCTTTCGGCGGCGCCGGCTCCCTGACGTCGGCCAGCGGGACTACGGACCCGCGCGGCGCGGCCCCGCCAGATCCGGCCACGACTGCTCGAGCGCGCTGCGGATGGTCGATTCGTTGCCGGTCAGCCCGAGGACCGCGTTGGCCCGGCAGGCCGAGAACAGCGCGGCGAGCCGGGCCGGGAGCGGGCCGGCGACGTCGCTGCGCAGGCTCGCCGGGCCGATGGAGCCGGGCTCGGCGTTCCAGTCACCGAGCAGGCGGAACGCGAGCGCGCTCGGGTCGGCGAAGGTGGCCGAGAGGTGGCCCGCGTACCGCCAGCGCGCGACGTTGACCTCGGTCGCGTCGAACCCGGCGCGGGCCCAGCGCCGCCAGTGGCCGCGGACCACCGCCAGCGTGC
>Ga0306921_10008168_pt1 | contig 11059 bp, 11 predicted proteins | sample sta12Cox44000080_FD_203760 | JGI IMG/M metagenome (GOLD analysis project Ga0306921, IMG submission 203760) | Lab enrichment of tropical soil microbial communities from Luquillo Experimental Forest, Puerto Rico - statoxic.12C.oxic.44.000.080 (v2)... | ecosystem: Environmental > Terrestrial >... | reverse complement strand
TCCCCAGTTTCGGTATCTACATATGCGATTTGTTGTGAGCCCGGATGGTAATCACAACCTATAATGATCATGTTCGGCTCCCTTCTTGCGGGCCTTGGTTGGTTGGATCCACCAAGTCTACTCGGGCGTGGGAGCCGACATTGTCATGGAATCATTATGACAAGTGAGTCTTGAAGGGCATTTGTGACGAGCCGTTATAAATCGCCGATTCATTTAGCTGCTTCTGCACGCAGTGCGCGCTCGATGCGCCGGTCGGGAACCAGCCAAATAATTGCGACAGTCACATAGACCGCTTGCGCCATCCATGGCAAATAGAAACTGGCAGCGACGCCCACAGCGTATAGCGCTGGTGAGATTTTGCCTTTCACGTCGCGGCCCAGCGCCACCTTCAAAATGCAGTCTGGTCCCTCAGCCGCAATGATCGTTTGTTGCAGGATGTAGTAGGCTGTGCCCGCCGCGAGTAGGACGAGTCCATAAACGGCCGACGGCAGCATCGCGAAGTGGTTCTGCCCCATCCATCCCGTAGCGAACGGGAACAGCGACAGCCAGAACAGCAGATGAAGGTTCGCCCACAGGATGCCGCCGGTCACGTGGCTGGTCACGTGCAGCATGTGGTGATGATTGTTCCAGTAGATGCCCACGTATACAAAACTCAGCACATAGCTCAGGAAGACGGGCAGCAACGGACCGAGTGCCTGCAGATCCTGGCCGCGAGGCACATGCATCTCCAGCACCATGATCGTGATGATGATCGCGATAACGCCATCGCTAAAGGCTTCCAGCCGGCCCTTGCCCATGGGATACATGGTACAGAATCGGCAAATCCACATCCGCTCCAGGATCGATTCGGATAACGCATGTGGATGTTGAAAAACTCAGTCTGATTAGCAGGTAAGACTGCGGTACAAGGAAGCATCGTAGTAGCTACTTCGTGGTGCAAAAGTTCTCGATCGTCTGTTAAGACTTTAATGCCGGTACGTGGCTCCCGAATGCCACGCCCGGACTCGTTGCCGGAAGACCTCAAAGACCTGGCGTACCGTAACTGTGTAGAGCTGACTCATCCACGATGGAACTCCGACGTCCAGCTTCTAATCAAAGCTCTGCGTCCGTTTGTTGAACCGCCTACGCCACCAGTTGAGCCTCCGAAACCGAGCCCTGTTCAGGCCGACCTCCGGCGCGAAGCCCAGCCAGTTCCAACACCTTTGCCAGTTCAGCCGGCACCTCGGCCATCTCCCGACGGAACGTACGGAGATGTGGAGGTCAAGAAGAGGTCACGTCTGATTCCTTCTCTTATTGCCGGCGGTCTGGCCCTACTCGGAGCCATAGCGGCTTACTTTTATTTGTCGCAAAAGAACCCGACGGTGCCAGACGTTCGCGGAGGCACTCTAGCCGAAGCAACCACAAAACTGGAGTCTGCGCATCTTGCCGTGGGCCGGACAAGAACGCAAATCGACCCATCGAAAGAAGCCAACACGGTCATTGCGCAGACGCCGCCGCCCAACGTCAAGGTCAGTGCCGACACGAAGGTTGACCTGGTGCTGTCGCCACCTCAGGAGCAAGTGGACACTGCGAAAAACGCTTCACAAGACCCTGTGAAGACCGGGTCTTTGTCGACAAGTGGGCAGGCGTCTTCAATCGGGCCGAAGAAAGAGAACACCCTCGGAGATGGGCCAGAGGGAGTTATGATTTTGGACGCTACGCCACCCAACGGTTCACACTTGAAACAAGGGGAACCAACGCAATTCACCGTCACAGTTCGTTACAGGCTGACATCTCTCGACAAGGCCACCCTGAGTATCGGTCTTGTGGAGTTTGATGCGACGGGATGTAGCGGCAATGGCCACATCCCGGCGGAGGGCCACACTCCTGCGTTTCGCGGCGAAAACACGGTCACCATCCCTATCCAGTGGACGGTGGGAGTGAGCAAGACAGTATCCACTAAAGGCTCGATTGGCTACACTGCAAGCTTTTGAAGTGACTTCGCGTCGCGACAACTCTTTCGAAGTTTCCAGGGCATTCCAGACTACTGCTATTCATTCGACTAGAACTTAGAGCACAAACAGGTCGGCGTTCGCACTTCGCTTTCATTGCCCAATCTGTTGCCCATTAACTGCCAAATGAGAGCGATGGCGCCCAACCTGCACAACTTGTTCCGTCTGTACGTTATTGAATCCGCCTGAGGGCCCATCCGTAAGCCCAACTGTGGCTCCGGCTGTCAAGGGTTCGAATCCCTTCACCCACCCGAGACCCCCAGGTGGTTATCCCAAGGCTGGGTGGCTAGCTACGGGTGGTCTCTCAATCCGGTCGCCAAAAGTGCCAATTTATCACGGTGCGTCTCAGAGTCCCTCGCGGATGTGCGATCGGGGCATTGGCGACCGATTAAGGTCTGGCGCGGCCTAATGCAAGCAAATCAATCCCCAGCAACTTCTTCCATTTCATGACACCAAAGATACTCGAATGATCGTCAGTCCACTCCACCCTACGATCGGTGTACGGCTGCCAACCATGGGCTTCAAACTCCCTAGTGCAAGCCAAAGGCAGAACTGCAGCCCATAGCGACCCCCAGTGTCCCTTTGAGGCTTCGGCTGGCGTCACTTGGGTATCGTCGAACAGAAGTATTGAATACCCTGCCTGTGCACCCGACGCGGCCACCACCGGAGCTAAGTCGAGATAGTTATTGGAAATGTGCACCAGCAGCAAGCCGTCCGCCGTCAACTTCTCACGATAGAGACGGAACGCCTCCTCGGTAAGCAGGTGAATGGGTATCGCATCGGAACTGAACGCATCCAGGATAATGACATCGAACGACTGGGAGGCGGCATTAATTAATGTCAGCCGCGCGTCCCCAAGCACGACATTCTTAGGCCCGATACATTGTGAAAGAAACGTAAAGTAACGGTTCGCAATGTGCTCAACAAGTGGGTCGATTTCAAAAAACGTCGTTGATTGCTGTGCACTAGCGTAGCAGGCGATCATCCCTGCTCCTAGACCAACAACTGCGATGTTGGCGGCTGGCTTGTTGCGAAGGGCCAACTCAAGGGCTGCTTTGGCGGGCAGATAGTAACCTCCTGGTGTCGTCGTTCGGGGTGAATCCACGACTCGTTGTAGTCCGTGCGTGGTCGTGCCGTGAATTAGAATGCGCCATTTCCCGTCCGCCTCCGTGGTGACCTGATACCTGCCGAAGAAGCTGCGGTTCCGAAAGAGCGGAGGCAGGGGACGCACCCAGCCGACGGAAAGTGAGATGAGCACAAGTACAGCGGCAGTCCATTTAACAGGCACGCGAATGCAAAGCAGAGCGCCCATGAACAGCACCGCAATCCTCAAAGCCGGTGTACCCGACCAAGGGATTGCGCGCAAAGCCAGCCCCGCAATACTAGTGAGTATGACAGCAACGGCGATGGTATTTAAATTGACGCGACGCCGACTGACGGCGGCAAACGCCGGCAGAAGCGCGGCGGCAACAATTAAAGTCAGCGGATATTCCCAAAAATCCGAAAATACGACCGGCGCTACAAAGCTATTCAGCAGCCCTCCGAGGATTCCGCCGGCCGAAATCCACAAGTAGTATTCAGTCAAGTGCCGACGGTCGGGCCTCCGTCGCGCCAACTCCCCGTGAAATGCTAGAGCCATCAGAACAAAACAGCTCAGCTTGAGAACCCCTAAGGCTACCCAACCTCCAATTCGAGCGCCGAATCCTAACAAGAACATCGTCATAGCCGCCACGATGACAGATGGAAGCACCCGCGCGAAGGGACGAAGCCTCTCAAAGGGCGCCGAGAAGGCCAGAATGAATGTCGCTAAGTAGAGACCTAACGGAAGAACCCAGAGAAGCGGGATGGGTGGAAAGTCGAGGGAGAGCTGCGCTGTAAAAGCATACAGAAGACTGCCGGGAACAAAAGCGAGAGCCGCCCAGAGCAGCTTGTCTTTCACTTCAGGCGCGGCCTCGTGACTGCTAGCTGCTTGCACTGCTGCGGGTGAGTGCCATCGGCACGCGGCAAGGCCCGAAGCAATCGTTAGTGCTAGAAAAACCGCATAGCCAACAGACCATATGACAGCTTGTTGACCGGTCCGAAACGCGGGCTCCAGAAGGCATGGATACAGGGCCAATCCGATCAGGCTACCGGCGTTGCTTGCGGCATAGAGAAAGTATGGATCAGATGCGTCGAGGTGGTTTGTTTGCGAGAGCCATTTCTGTAGCAAAGGCGCACTTACCGCAACCATAAAGAAGGGAAGCCCAATGCTGCTTACCGCAATCATCACAACTGCGATCGCGGGGTGGTTTACCACCATATTCAGATTGCCGACAGATCGAATCCCTATGGGGAGCACGAAAAGGGGCATGGACGCTGCAATTGAATGAATCCAGACGGATTGTGCCAGGGGTCGTTGTGCAACATAGTGGCTGTAAACGTAAGCCAGGAAAAGCGCTACCTGAAAGAACACCATCGACGTGTTCCAGACCGCGGGTGAACCTCCAAAAATCGGCAGAATCATCTTTGCGAACATCGGTTCCAAGAGAAACAGGAGGGCCGATGACCAGAAGATTGTGACAGTGAAAAGCAGAGCTAAGGGGCGGCCTGCACTGTCCGTGCATTGGCGCTGGTCAAAGGTAGAAGCTACTGAGGATGCCATATTAGTTTAGAAAGGCTAAACGCGTGATCCGTGCGTCGCTATCTGTGTGCGCTAGCAATTGAGTTACCACATCTTAGAAGGCGGGCTAGCAATATCACTTCAGAGGAGCCTCTCATCCCCCGGGGTTGAGCGACTCGTTTAAGGTCCGCTGGGGCATCAAGGTAGCCTTTCAAGGGCTGCGGAACTGCTGAAAATTAGGGTATGGAGGTCTTAGGTATCGACGTCGTGGGCATTGAGGCTTTGGGTATTGAGGTCCTCGGTATTGGACTTTGAACTATCGAGGTGTGGGGTATCGAAGGTGCTGGGATCGAGGTTGCTGGAATCGACGTATGGGGTATCGAAGTTGTTGGAATCACCATGTGGGGTATCGACGTCCGGGGCGCGGACATTTTGGACGTCGACGATTGAGGTATCGACTCGTGGGGTACCGAGACATTTGTCGAGGTAACATTTGTTAGAGTTTGTACCTCGTGAACGTCTTGGGCGTGCATCGTCGCTCCAAAGACAAGAGCGGCTGTGAACACAGTAACCATGATCGATCTCATGGCTTCGATTCCTCGACTGGAGAAGTTGTAGATGTCAGCATCCTCACGCTACGCCTGAGATTTCAAAAAGGCGACGGCATTGGCAAAGCCGAATCAACTGTGCTCTCGAAGCAGTAGCAGTAGTGGAGCAAGCGCATTGCCACTCTTAAGCAGCAGTAAATCATGGAAGTATCGCGACCTGATCGGTCACACTGTGCAAATGTTTGCACCAAATGAACCTCCGCCGGGCCGATGCCCCATTTCAAGAGGTGTGATCAAGCAAACTAGTCCTCAAACCCGCTTGCCCAACAACCTCGGGCGAATAGCTGCATTCCGCCAGTCAGGATTCGCGGTGCCCGCTTGCTTAAATAGCGACGGGGATGATGCGGCACTGCACTTGCAAAGGAGACTGTGGAGGACACATGAGGAGGCAACTTCTAGCAATATTCGCACTGGCCGCGGCGTTGGCCATTGGAGGGCCTAACCTGATGGCGGATCACGGCGACAAAGGAGAAAAACACCAGCAAGGAAGCAAGCATTCGAGCGACCGCGACGATCAGGGTTGGCAGCAGCGAGGTGGCTATGAATACCACTTGTACGGGAGCGACGATCGCCCTCCAGGATGGAGTCAAGGCAAAAAGACTGGATGGGGCAATTGCGGACTGCCTCCCGGCCAGGCCAAGAAGTACGGCTGTCGGACCTACACTTATCAAGGACGCCCCTATTATTACTATGAGGAACCGGATGGGCGGATGGTGGTCAGACGCCCGACCATAGAAGTGCACGCAAGTGTGGACATCGTCCACTAACTATTAATGGTCTGCCGCGGTGTGATGCGTCAAATTGAAAAGGGGTGTGGGTGAGGCGTGCACCGCCATCTCCCGATTCGGCTGTCTCGGCGGCAGACGTAGGGCTGCAACTGCAAGCAATGGACCCAGTACTATCGCCAGGCCGCAGCCCCAATAAGAGCCGAACGACAACATTCTTGGCCGCGAAGAGTTAAATATAAAGCGATAGGCGGCACGAATGAAGTCGTGCCCCGACACAAATCTTTCGCAATAACGACTTTTCCGCAGGCCCTGAATTCCGTGGCCCGTCAAACATCGCCTGAAGCGACTTTTTTATCAGGCTGTTGAGTCGGCGAGTGGAATTCTGGCCAGGTCAATCCAACGCTCGCCCACGCCTTTCACGAAGGTGATAGTTTTGATGTGAATCCGGCGACTATCCTCACAATTGTCCCAGCGCCCGCGAGCAAGGCCGAGTGCCTTGCGTGCCTCCTCGATGGTGTCCATCTTGGCAATTGTTAAGTGCGGCATATACGGCCAAGGTTCGCAGTAGAATAGCGCGCCCCGGTTCAGATGATCGTGCAGCTCACGAATGCGATAAGCGCCATGAGCCACGCGGATGAAAACTGTAGGAGTGGTTGGAACAAAGGTCTCGACGTCTCCCATTGTGACATCGAAGGGATTGATCGTGCGGCAGGTGTCGCGAAGTAGCTGTATGGCTTCGGCTTCCGTGCCGTGGAGCGGTCTCGGTGGAAGGATGGTAATGTGGGCGTCGGCGTGTGTGTGTGCGGGATGCAGATCACGCCGCATTTCCTCAACGAACATGCCAGCCGGACTGCGGACGTAGGTCACGGCCGCATACATAAGGCCCATCATGCAATGTTCATTATAGCGATTGCGCCTGTGCTTGACCTAACCACGTGTGCGAACCCGCACACTCAAGTTGTTCGATGGCTCGGGCTTCGCAAGAAGTTGCCCAACTTCGCTCGTCACTCTGGCATGTGCTATACCCAGCGGGACCAGTTAGGTTGCTGAATTTCCAGTGCTCCGCTGGTATCGCCGTGGTGCTGCCAGCATCTAACGGGGATGCGATAGTGGCGCAATTTGCCGCCGCGAAAGACGTCGGGATTGCGCATAGACCAGAGAACAGGTGCCAATGCCGATAAACAACAAGCTGCAGCTCGATGAAATTCCGGCGACATCTTCTGCAGTACCGCAGCTCCCAATCGAGCAGGAAATTCTGTTTCGCGACATGCTCGAACTGCTGGAAGGGATGCCGATACCCTACGCGGTGGCAGGAGCGTTTGCATTACGACAACACACGGGAATTTGCCGAGATACCAAAGATCTGGACATCTTTCTGACCACGGAACATGCGTCCATGGCGCTAACCCAACTGAAGAAGCGCGGCTTTGAATGCGAGGTGTGCGATCCCGTCTGGTTGGCAAAGGCGCACCGCGACGGTTTCTTCGTGGACCTAATCACTGGAATGAGTAACGGGCTGATCTCTGTTGACAGCTCCTGGATTCAGCGAGCCCATCCGGCAATGGTCGCTGGAGTCGCATCGAGAGTACTTGCCCGGGAGGAGCTCCTGACATCAAAGCTTTTTGTGGTCCGTCGTGAACGCTTCGACGGCGCCGATATCGCTCACATTATCTATGCGACACGCGGAAAGCTGGACTGGGACCGTATCCTGCAGCTTGCCGGCGAACACTGGGAAATGCTGCTCTGGCCTCTCATTCTCTTCCACTACGTGTATCCCGCCCACTCTGACTACGTACCGCGCGTGCTCTGGGACGACTTGCTGGCTCGATTTGAAGGTGAAATCGCCTCCCCGAACCAAAAGGCAAAGTTTCGGGGCAGTCTCATTGATGAGAATATGTTTGCCATCGACGTAATCGAATGGGGACTTGATGATCTGCTGAAGAGATCGCGCCAGCGCAGTCCGAAGATCACGACTGTAGAAGAGGGCTGCGCCTGATGATCCAGAGACCTGCTCCGCATAGGCAGAAATGAGAATTGCAGCGACCGCCGACTTGCATTTTGCGCCGCAACGCCACAGCGTTCTGCACGACCAGCTTCAACGAGTGCGCGATGAAGCCGACGTGTTGATCGTTGCCGGCGATCTAACCAACTACGGCCAGCCCGCAGAGATGGAGCCGTTGCTCAACATACTGGTGCGATCGCGCGTGCCCACGATTGTCGTGCTGGGAAATCACGATTATGAGTGCGGACACGAGCATGAGTTGATGAACATGCTGGTCGCGGCCGGGGTCAAAGTTTTGGACGGAAGCGCCTACGAGCGCGATGGGGTTGGTTTTGCCGGCGCGAAGGGATTCATCGGCGGTTTTGGTCGCGGGGTTTTGACCGCCTTTGGAGAACCTGAGATTAAAGCTTTTGTTCGAGCTTCGGTGGACGAAGCGCTTAAGCTTGAGCGTGGCCTTTCCCAATTGCGCTCGCGAAAGCGGATTGTGGTTTTGCATTATTCGCCGATTGCAACGACCGTACAGGGAGAGGCGGCGGAGATTTTCCCCTTCCTCGGCACCTCGCGCCTGGCCGAAGTCATTGACCGCCACGGGGCCGATTTGGTGTTGCACGGCCATGCGCATCACGGCAGCCTCGAAGGACGAACCACTGGCGGAATTCCAGTCTACAACGTCGCGATTACTCTCTTGCAGGCCCAGCAACCCCCGGCGGTGTACCGGATTTTCGAGGTTTAGAGCCGTATTTTCCCCACTTCCCTTAGGCATCGGTCTGAGCACATTCACCGGTTAAGTGGATTTCCTTGAGTGGTTAAGGACAATACCCGATTCAAATAGATCTCTGCCGGCCCTAAGGTAAGGTATCGGTCCGCAACCCTATATCTGTGCGCGAGTTCGTCCAGTTCATGCACGTCACTTAAGGAGAATTCGTCAGTGAAGCAGTTGGAGAAAATTGCCATTTACAGTCTGCTGACAACGGGCTTGATCTGTGCGACGGCCGCGGCGAGCGCACAGAGTACAGCCACCAGTCCGCAGTCGCCGTCAACCTCCGCAACCCAGGGCCAGAGTGCAACTGGAAGTCAGCAGCCTAGCTCGACGTCCCCTAGCAGCGGTGCCAGTAGCACGACTTCCGGGACGTCTGGCCAGAGCAGCAGCATGTCGTCTGAGTCGCAGTCGTCCTCGCCGGACCAGAGCACGAGTTCCCAGTCCGCTTCCAAGAACAAGAAGAAGAGCAAGTCGAAAGCGAACTCAGGCTCTCCGGATTCGACCAATCCTCCGCAGTCAAGCCAGCCTCCGTCCAACCCGCCGAAGAGCTAGCAAAGACAAGCGGAGTTTCGAATCCGCATCAGGTCGCGCGGGCAATGAGTTGTTCGCGCGATCGCTTTCGAGGTGCCAGATCTCATAGTTTCTCCGGCGCTCGCTCTTCGGGCTGCGGCTAGATCTAACGAGCACCGCTTCGGCGCGGCAACTAAAACAAGCGACAACCGCCCTGCGGCATGACTCATCGAAACAAGGCATGCCCCTGAATGCCGATGAAGTCTGGAAGCCCTTTCGCAAGTTGCGTAAATCGCTGCGCAAGCTGGGCAAACGTCCTACGCCGGACGAAGTCCACGAGCTTCGGACCCGAAGCAGACAAGTCGAGGCATCCCTGCACGCCTTGCTACTCGATAACACAGTCAAGGGCAAGAAAACGCTGAAAGCGGTCAATCCCATTCGAAAGAGTGCCGGGCCGGTTCGCGACATGGACGTTCTGAGCGAACTAGCATCCGGTCTGCAAACCGACCCGTGCCGGCTGACATTACTGGAATACCTACGCCAACAACGCATAAAGGGCGCAGTAAAGCTGCACAAGAACTCGCTCCAGAAGCAAAAAAATGCGCAGCGTTACCTAAAAAGATTTTCTACCACCCTCAAAGGCAAGAGCGATGGGGGCCGAAGCCGTGAGTGGCCCGCAGACGCTGCGGCCGTGGCTTTGCAGTTATCGGGACAATTGCAACGGTGGCCGCGACTCTCGGCACAGAACCTGCATGACTTTCGCAAGCTAGCGAAACAGTTGCGTTACGTTCTTAGATTTTCAGGTGAGCAAACCCAACTTGTAGATCGTCTCGGCGAGGTGAAAGACGCCGTCGGCCTCTGGCACGACTGGCTTGAGCTGGACCAAATTGCCCAGAGGCTGCTCCAGCATTCCGGAAGGTGCGCGGTCAAGGAAGAGATACGTTCTCACGCCCGTCGCAATTTCGACAGGGCACTTCACGCGGCAAATTTGCTGAGAAGCCAGTACCTTCCCGCAGGAACAAGCAGCCTCAAGGCCGCCGAAAAACCGCACGATCCGTGCTTGAAGCGGCCTCAAAGTTGGCGGCTTGAGAAAGCTCACACACTTACGGGCGCGCCTCCCCTCGTATCGCACGAAGACCCGTTATCTTGAATGACGGGCCCGGGTCCTCGCCGCCTTCTTGGCGGCTTTTCTCAGGCCTGCTTTTCCCTTGGTTCGGACAGCGTTCATCGCGGCCTCATGACGAGCTGTCGCTCCGCGCTTGGGGGCCGACTGGCGTGCCTGCCGACTGAGACTCTGCTGGGTTGCAGCCCGATGGCCTTCCCGCTTCAGCGCGGCGCGCCTTGCGCGAGACCGCCGCCCGGAAGATGGCTTCCGCCGCGCGATGACTCGCCCTTCTGTAGGTCCAGCTCGGCCTTCCTCCGAACTTGTGGCGAAGCCTTGCCTTGTTTTGGAGCTGGGAGCTTTACTCCGGCCCGGCGGGCCTCCGATAGTCCGATTGCGATGGCCTGGTTCGCCGAACGCGCACCGTGCTTTCCCTCACGGATGTTGTGCATCTCCTGCTGGACAAATTCACCTGCCTGGGTGCTTGGCGACTTTCCTTCCCGTGCATCCTCCTGGGCCCTTTCCATTGCCTCTTTTTCTGGTTCTGGCATCATTCCTCCTTCTCCCGGCATGGGAACAATTCGCAACCATCGGTCTGCCAATGTCACGCGGCGCGGTCTCTCAGGTCCGATTTCGTCATCGCCCGGGCACAGTGAGCGCAGCAAAAAATCTTCCCTTCAGCTTCAGAGCCATGAGCGATCACATTGCACCCGCAGTGGGCGCAAACCGGGGCAATGGCTTGAATAGCTCATTCAAAGC
>Ga0306921_10008166_pt1 | contig 11061 bp, 13 predicted proteins | sample sta12Cox44000080_FD_203760 | JGI IMG/M metagenome (GOLD analysis project Ga0306921, IMG submission 203760) | Lab enrichment of tropical soil microbial communities from Luquillo Experimental Forest, Puerto Rico - statoxic.12C.oxic.44.000.080 (v2)... | ecosystem: Environmental > Terrestrial >... | reverse complement strand
AGGCCGAATGACTCCAGCCTGGCCAGGAGGTCCTGCTTTACCCGCGCGAGCGCGAAGACCGTCCCCGCGCGGGCGAGTTCGGCGCGGACCGCTTCGACCGCCTCCAGCGCGGTGAAGTCGACCTCGACGTTGGCCTCCACGTTGAGCACGAACCACCGCGCCGGGGCCTGGCTGTCTGCGGCGGCCAGGGCCCGCCGGCGGAAGTCCCCGGCGTTGGCGAAAAACAGCGGCGCGTCGTAGCGGTACACCACCAGGCCCGGGATGGTCTTGGCGTCGGAGTAGTCATCTATGTCGTGCATGCCGGCGAGTCCCGGTACCCGGCCCAGAATCGCATCGTGCGGCCGGGCCACCCGCACCAGCAGGTCGGCCACGGAGAAGGCGACCGCCAGGAGCACGCCATAGAGAATGTTGAAGGCGAGCACGCCCGCGCACGCGGCCAGGGCGATCACCAGCTCGCCGCGGCGGAAGGCCAGCAGCCGCCGGAACGCGGCCACGTCGATCAGCCTGATCGCCGCGTAGATGACGATGGCACCCAGCGCCGCGACCGGGAATCTGGCGAGCAGCGGCCCGAGGAAGTACAAGACGGCGACCACCGATCCGGCCGCCACCAGCGAATAGGCCTGGGTTCGGCTGCCCGTGGCCGTGCCGATGGCGGTCCGGCTCGCGCTGCTGCTCACCGGGAACCCCCGCAGCAAGCTCGCGCCCACATTGGCCACGCCCAGGGCCACGAATTCCTGGTTCGCCCGCACCCTGTCCCCGCGCCGGGCGAACGACCGGGCGGTTAGCACGTCATCGGTGAAAGCCACGATCATCACGCTGACGGCCGGCAACAGCAGCTGCCGTAGCTCCCGCCAGCCGAAATCAGGCAGCCGGGGCACCGGGAGCCCGCGGGGGACCGGTCCGACGACGCTGACACCGTGGCTGGTCAGCCCGGATGCGGCCACGGCTCCGGCGGCCAGCAGCATGACCAGCAGCGGGCCGGGTGCATGGGGCCAGCGCCATCGCATCACGAACAGGAACACCAGCACGGCGCTGGCCAGGGCCACCGTGGCTGGCTGCCAGGTGCCGAGACCCTTTGTGAAGGAGATGAGCTCGGCGGCGAAGGTGCTGCCGCTGGCCGGCGCGCCGGTCACCCGGCCAAGCTGGCCGGCGATCATGATCAGCGCCACCCCCGTGAGGTAGCCCACGAGGACCGGCCGTGACAGCAGGTCCGCGACGAAGCCCAGCCGCGCCAGCCCGGCGCAAACCGACAGCGCCCCCACCAGCAAGGCCAGCGATGCCGCCAGGGCGGCATACCGCGCCGGGTTTCCCGCTGCCAGCGGGCCGATCGCCACCGCCGTCATCAGCGCGGTCGTTGACTCCGGGCCCATCGACAGCGACCGCGAAGAACCCAGGGCCGCATAGACCACCAGTGCGGGCAAAGCCGCCCACAGGCCCGCGACCGGCGGCACGCCAGCGACTTGCGCGTAAGCCATGACCTGCGGGACAAGGAAAGCCGCCACAGTGACACCGGCCAGCAGGTCCCCCCGCAACCAGGCCCGCCGGTGATTGCGCAAACCGGGCAGCGCGGGCACCACCAGCCATCTGCGATGTTCACCATGATGTGACTCGCTCATCGCAGCCGCCTGCCTCTCGGGATTCGCAGGCAGCATCGCTCACCTTCAGTGTCCCGGCAGCATGGCCTCGAGAATGACGGCTGAATGTCCCACGACGGGAGGACCTCAGTCACAACTGCAGGTGAAGGACACGACACAGCGCCGGCAGCCTCCGGCTGCAAGTACTTCTGCATGCCCACGCGGCCCGGCCGCTGCATGCTCATGCGGTCTTGGCCGACCGCCGGGAAGGACTCCCGCTCCCCGAGACCAGCGCGTGCCTAGCCGTCGCGATCACCCACAGCCCGGCCACCGACGCCGCCAGCACCGCCAGCATGGCCGCACTGCCGGTCACTAGGGCGATAACCCCGGTCACCAGCGCCAGCCCGCCGCTGGCCGAAGTGACCGCTACGTAGGCCGCTGACGGCCGCGGGCCCTCGCGGGCGGCCCCGTAAGCCACGGCCATCTGCTGCCGATCGGTCAGGCAGGCCGCGAATCCCAGCCCGAACACTACCGCCGCGGTCACCCGGGCCGACCAGCTGGTCATCGCCGCCCCGGTCACCCACGCGAGGTAAACGGCCGCGGCTGCGGCCACGAACAGGGTCGCCAGCCCATCCCTGATAGTGAGGCGCATTTCCGCCTCCTCACCCTTCCCGCCCGGCCCGAAGATCCCGGCCTGCGCCCGGGCGGCTACTCTCACGCTGACCCTCAAGAGGGTCAGCCATCAGATGCATTGGTCCTTCGGCGCAGGCGCTTACGTCCCGAGGCCGCACGTCACCGCCCCAGCCAAAGGTCCTCGGCGGGCCACCCCCCGTGCCGTGCTCGCCTCCATGCACTCCCAGCTGCGCCAGCCCAAGGAACAGATGACCGCCGGGCTGCTACCAACGATCAGCCACCCGAGCGTCGACATCATCGGGCATCCCCACAGCCGGCTTACCGGGCACTGGCCGCCGGCCGGAGCCGAGCTGGACCAGACGGTACTGATGCACGAGCCGCCCGCCCAGGTCGCCTTGGCCGCCTCCGCGGATCGCATCGAGGTCCCGTCCGCTTGCCGTGTGACGGGGAGGCGCCGGCGGGCCTGGTTTTCCGGCCGGCGCCTCCTGGTCAGGACTTGGTGATCGCTATCTTCTTGGCTGGCTCCTGCTTGGGCTCGGGGACCCGGACCTTCAGCCCTGGAAGCCGACAGCGCCGATGGCCATGGTGGACATTAGCGCTCTGCCGCAGTGACCGGTTCCCAACGACGGACGACGCGCAACCTCACACCGGTTCAAGGCCTGCACTGGCGCGGCGCCCACAGCAGGGAGGAGACGATGGAGACCATCAAGGAACTGCTGGAAAGCCACCCGTTCTTCGCCGGGCTCACCCCCAGCGCGCTGGAACTCATCGCAGGGTGCGCATCCAACGTGCACTTCGCTGAAGGCGTCACCATCTTCGACGAGGGAGAACCTGCCAGCCTCTTCTACGTGATCCGTCATGGAACGGTCGCGCTGGAGGTGCATTCGCCCGCGAAGGGCCCCCTGATCATCGACACCATGGGCGAAGGAGAGGTACTCGGGTGGTCCTGGCTCGTCCCGCCCTACCGCTACTTCAGCGCCGCCCGGGCCACGACGCCGGTCCGCGCGACCGCGCTCGACGGCGCCTGCCTGCGCGGCAAGTGCGACGCCGACGCGGAGCTGGGCTATCAACTGCTGAAGCGGGTCACGACAGTGATGTACGAACGCCTGCAATCCGCCCGTATACGGCTGCTCGACCTGTACGGGTGAACCATGACGACAAGCACGCAAGTCGCGAAGCGGGGTGGCAGTTCACCCTCGGCCGCTCCCTTCGCTGGCGTGCGGTCGTGCTCGCTGACCTGCGTGGCAGTCGTGAGCGAACGGACACGTACGGGCGATGGTCAGCTCTTAATCTGCGGGTTCGGGGTTCAAGTCCCTGGCGGCGCACCGGTCCTGAGCTGGGGCAATCTTCCAAGTTCACGAAGTTGATCTACGGCCCGGGTTGCAGTTGGGTTGCATCTATCGGAACTTAATCGAACATACCAGGACAACCGTGGCAGCGGCCGCCCCAGCCGGGGCTGGGGGCATTCCCGCCCCAGATCAGTAGCCAGCTGCTGGCGACCGGCAGGCGGCGTGCCTGGTCCGGAAACCCGCAGGCGAAGGCAGGAAGGAACCGAAATGCTCACCACCACCACTCCCGGGATCGAGGGCCATCCCACAACCGAATACCTCGGCGTCGTCACCGCCCAGGGCGTGCTCGGCGTGAACGCCTTCAAAGACGTCGGCGCGGGCATGCGCAACATCTTCGGCGGCCGGGCCAAGTCCTACGAGAACGAGCTCGCCTCCGGGGTCAGCGACGCGCTGGCCGAGATGGAGAACCAAGCGGCCCAGCTGGGCGCCGACGCGGTGGTCGGGGTCGACATCGACTACGAGGCCGTGGGAAACAACGTCGAGCCTGGGCGGCGATGCGCCGGATCGCCGGATATTCGCGTCTCGCGCTGAGAGTGCCGCTGCATGGCACCTGTACCCAGATGCCCCAGTTCTGGGGCAATCCTCGCAGCCTCGTTGCGGGATGAGGGGTGTTCCCGCGCGCGCGGCAATGCCCGCTTACGGAGGCTGGCTGCCTGCTCGCTGTGGGTAAAGCCCGGTCGCCTTGGACGCTGTGGGTCATTCCTCCGGATCGTCTCTGAGGTAGTCAACGAATACCGCCGGTATGCCAAGGACGAGCGTATGCGCATGGTGGGTCATGCGAAGACCGCGAGGATCCCAGCTGAATTCCCAGTGGTGAGGGTCGACCAGGTGCGTGATGGTCCTGATCAGCGCTTCCTCCCTCATCTGGCGTGTGACGTCGGGTGAGTCGCTCTCCAGCGCGACTTCGTAGGCAAGCCGGTCCTTATCCAGCTTGCCGAGCTCCTCGATCCGGGCGTCCACTGCCAGCAGCACCGGGGCAAGGTACAAGTCAGTTACGTCATGCGGCCTGTCGGCCATGGACACCTCCATGCACCGGAACAATCACCGAGGCCATGCTGGCGGGATGAGCACCCTGGCGGTAGTGCTGAAGGTCCTCCGGCTGGTGCGCGATGGCCTCCGGCGGCTGGCGAGGATGCCCGCGGGTGGTGGTCATCTGCGCCACGACGGTGGCAGGGTGGGCGTGTGCACGCCGCGCAGTTCATCCTCTACGTCGCCGACCAGGGCAGGGCCAGAGACTTCTACCGTCACGTCCTGGCCGCCGAACCGGTGCTGGACGTGCCGGGCATGACCGAGTTCGACCTGGGCGGGGCAACGCTGGGGCTCATGCCCGCCGACATCGAGGCGCTCCTGTCCGGCCAGATCCGCGCGGGCGCCGGCCAGCGATGCGAGCTCTACCTTCGCCGCAGCGACGCCGCGGCCGCGCTAGCCCGCGCCGCGGATAGCGGCGGCAGGCTCCTGGACGGCCTGCGGGACCGGTCGTGGGGCGAGCGCGCCGGCTACCTGCTCGACCCTGACGGTCACGTCCTGGCCCTAGCAGCCGCCGGGCCGGCGGACGAAGGCCGCTGACCCCGGGCTTTCATCCAGCCGGAGCAAGCGCTGCCACCAGGGCCAGCAGCGTCACAGAGGTCAGCCACTTCCGCCGCGGCCGCGCTGCCTCCATACGGAGCGGTGCGTGCCGTCAGTTCTTCAGGTGCGCGCCGAAGAAGTCGGCAATGCGGCAGCGAGCGTCGCGGGCGGAGGGCTCGTGGTAGCGGGTCCCGGAGATCTTGGCCAGGAAGATCAGCAGCGGCGTGGCGTCCGCCGGGTCGGGGTCGTTGAGGAACCCGTGGCCCGCGCCCGGGTACACCTTGACGTCATGGTCGACGCCGAGCGCGGTGAGCGCCTTCTCCAGCCGGGGCGCGGCGCTGCGCCCCATCGGCGAGCGGTCCTTGCCGCCGTAAGTGCCGACTATAGGGCAGGCGCCGGCCAGCGCCTGCTCGGCGTCTTTGGGGCAGCCGCCGTAGTTAACGCTGGCGGCCGCATAGCCGTGGCCGGGGGCCAGGGCCACCGCGTAGGCCCCGCCCATGCAAAAGCCGATCACGCCGATCTTGCCGGTGCACCGGTCGTCACGCGACAGCCAGTCCCGCGCGCCGTCGATGTCGTCGAAGGTGCGCCCCTGCCCGGCCGCGATCTCGCGCATGATGGTCCACAGGCAGCGGACCCGGCTGCCCCAGTAGTACAGGTCTGGGGCGACGGCCAGGTATCCCTCGCCCGCCAGCCAGTCGGCCTGGTTACGCAGGTCGTGGCTCATCCCGCCCCAGTCGTGGATGACGACCACGCCAGGCCAGGCCCCGCCGCCGTGGGGATAGCCACATAGGCCGGCATCTGCCCGCCCGGGGTGCGGATAATCACATCTGTCATCATGGCTCCCACCCAAGTGCGTCCGGCACGGCCTGATGCTGCCCGCAGCCCGGCCGGGCAGTCAATACTCACACCGCAAGAGCGGCCAATAGCTCCCGGCTAGCCCGCATCGCCTGGCCTGCGGGATCTGTAGCCCGGGGACTGCGGTGGCAGGTTATGATCACGGCTGCTAGATGGCTGGCGCTGGGTGTGGCGGGCAGTTGTCCCGGCCGCTGGGAGGGGCGATGCCTGAGGTGCGGATTCCCACCGCGGGCCAGGTGCCGGCGTACCTGGCGGTGCCGCCGGGCGAGGGCCCGTGGCCGGGGGTGGTGGTCATTCACGATGTCGGCGGGATGACCCCGGATCTGAGGAAACAGGCCGACTGGCTGGCTGGGGAAGGATACCTGGCCGTCGCCCCAGACCTGTTCTACTGGGGCAGGAAGGGAGCCTGCTCCCGGGCGATCATGCATGACCTGCGCGCCCGGCGGGGCAAGGCGTTCGACGACGTGGAAGCGGTCCGGGCGTGGCTGGCCCGCGATGCCCGCTGCACGGGCAGGATCGGCGTGATCGGCTTTTGCCTGGGCGGCGGGTTCGCCTTGCTGCTGGCTCCCGGCCGCGGGTTCTCAGCGGCAAGCGTCAACTACGGCGCGGTCCCCAAGGACGCGGACACGTTCCTGGCCGGAGCGTGCCCGGTGATCGGCAGCTACGGCGGCCGTGACCTGTTCCTGCGCGGCGCCGCCGGCCGGCTGGAACGGGCGCTGACCACGGCCGGCGCCGATCACGACGTGAAGGAATACCCTCACGCGGGGCACGCCTTCCTCAACGACCACCACGACCTGGTGTTCAAGATGCTGAAGATCGCCGGGGTCGGCTATCACGAGCCGTCGGCGAGCGACGCGCGCCGCCGCATCGCCGGCTTCTTTCACGCCCACCTGGCCTCGTGACCCACGCCGGTCAGTCACCAGCAGGTGCAGGGGCAGCCTCCCGGGCAGGGATGAGGATCATGCTGGCCATCACGAGTCGCGGGCTTTAGGCAGTCATCCCGGCTGGCCACAGAGCTCAGCTGAGTCCGCAGCGGCGGCGTCGCCCGGTGAGATGCGACGGCCGGGACCTTCGGACCGACCTTCGGCTCTTCCGGAGTCATGGGCGCAGCGGGACCGTCAAGCGTGAGAAGCTCCCGGGCGCCGGTGTGCTGCTGCGGAGTGGCAACGGCGGGCCGGGCCGTCCGCATGGAGGTGGAGACGATGACTAGAGCACTCGATGAGCCACAGCAGCCAGCGGCGACGTCGCCGGTGTTCCCCGGTAAGTACCTGAGCATCACCAGCTACCGCCGAGACGGCACGGCGGTGGCCACGCCCGTCTGGTTCGTCCAGCAAGACGGCCGGCTGCTGGCCGAAACGGACGCGGCCTCGGGCAAGGTCCGGCGCATCCGCCGTAACCCGGCGGTCCAGGTGGCCATCTGCAACGGGCGCGGCCGGCTTCGCGGCCGGCTCGTCCCGGCGGTGGCCCAGGTGCTGCCCGAGTCCGAGGTTGACCAGGTACAGCGGCTGCTGGAGCGCAAGTACCGGGCCGATCTGGTGGTCATCAGGCCGCTCAGGTTCCTTCAGTCGCTCCTGCACCTCGGCCGTCCGCGAACCACGCCGGTGATCCTGGCGATCGAGCCCCAGGTGACGCGCCTGCCCCTTACCGAAGAGGTGATGTCATGAGAGTCCTGGTCGCTTACGCCACCCGGCATGGCGCCACGGCCGGGATCGCCGAACGGGTCGCGGCCGCGCTGACAGCGGCGGGCCTGCCGGCCGAGGCCCGGCCGGTTGAGGACGTCAAGGACGTCGAGCCCTATGACGCGGTCGTCTTGGGCGGCGCGGCCTATATGTTCCACTGGCTGAAGCCGGCCGTGACGTTCGCCCGGCGGCACCGCAAGCAGCTCGCGGCCCGGCCGGTGTGGCTGTTCAGCAGCGGCCCGCTCGGCACCGACCTGGTGGACAAGGACGGCAAGAACGTCCTGGAGACCAGCCGACCGAAGGAGTTCGGCGAGCTCACGAAGCTGTTGCACCCGCGCGGTGAGCAGGTCTTCTTCGGCGCCTACGACCCGGACGCGCCGCCGGTCGGTCTGGGCGAGCGGTTCGTGCGGCACATGCCGGCCGCGCAGGCGGCCATGCCGGCAGGCGACTTCCGCGACTGGCCTGCCATCGACGCCTGGGCCGCGCAGATCGCCGCAGAACTGGGGGCCGGCCAGCCGCGCGGACAGTGACCTGACCCGATCGCGGACACCGTTCCTGTCGTCACGGGCGAGGCCCGGGCAGCGGGCGATCGATCTGCCGCCACCTCGCAGAGCACGCAGCCACGGTGGTGGTCATCGGCCGGGACCTCGACCTCGACTAGGCCGTTGAAGGGTCAAGCCGTCGCGCGTCCGCGTCCACCGCGCGGCTGGCCCAGGCCGCCCGCCGGCCCGGCCAGGCCCGGCGCGGAAGTCGGTCCGCGCAAGGGCTCACTGATCAGCCGCAGCGCTCACCTTGCCTTGGAGCACGGCCGCTGGACGTGCTGGGAAGATCCGGAGGTCCAACCTGCGGTGCGATCGCGGTGTTGCGATCACCGGAGCCCGCGGTGGGCGGCCCACAGGGCGCCAGCCCGGGCGGCGAGGCGGCCGTCTGCGAGCAGCCGCACATTGAGGGTGGTCAGCGTGAACATCACCCCGCGCCGGGTATCGGTCCACCGCAGTGCCTCGGGGATTGTCACGTTGATCGCCAGGGCTGTCACCTCGGCAGGCTGATCGCTGGTCATGACGCTCATGGTGCCCATCAGTACCGGCCGCCGCCGCGGTCGGGTGCGCCCGGTCAAGGATCGCCGATGGCAGGGTTGCCTGCCTGGCCACAGTTCGCTCACTATGCGTCCCTCCTGCGGACGATGGCGAATGTGACTGCGATCAGCGCCGCGGCCAGCAGGAGATAGATCCCGGTCTCGATGCCCTGGAACGGCCAGTAGCGGCTGGCGGGCTGATAGGTGGCGAACCCGCGCCAGCCGTGGGCCTGCATGCAGGAAAGCACGGCGTTCAGCCAACCGGATTGTCCCGTCGGGGCCGTGGGGAGCAGCCTCCGGCAGGCGGCCGGAAGCGCGGGGTACAGGTCGCCCCATCCCTGCGGCACGACCACCCCGGTCCTGCTGACGGCGCCCTGGGCGAGCACCCAGGCCTGGCCTGGCGGCGTGAACGAGCCTGTCACGTGGTAGTAGGTCGTGACCGCTGTCATGTAGTGCTGCCGGAGGAAATCGGAGATCACCAGGCGCAGCGCGATGAATCCGCCGAGCGCGACGGCTATCGCGGGCAGGGTCCGGCGCGACGCGGTGCCCGCGGCGATGCCGAGCGCCATGGCAAACACCGCGTAGCCGATGGGGACGACGCCCTGGGTGTCGAACTGACCGGGGGCGAACGCGTCCGCTTGCAGCGCGTTGCCCGGCCCGGACCACCAGGTGGTCAGGGCGGCGATCACACCGCCGCAGGCGGCCGCGGCGAGCAGCAGCCAGCCTGCCTTGACGGTCAGCCACCGCGTCCGGGTGACGCTCTGCGTCCACGCGAAATCGATGGTGCGGGACTCGAGCTCGTGCGCCACCAGCGGGGCGCCCCACAGCATGCCGAGCACGACCGGCACTATCAGGCTGGCGTAGGGCAAGTCACTCACCAGGCCGCTGACCAGCGGCACGTGCTGTTGCAGGCACGCGCTGTTCCCCGAGCACGTGACGCGAATGGAGTGCCAGTGCGACGCGATCTGGAAGCCGTCGGCCAGTATCACCGCGGCGGCCGCGGCCAGCAGCACGGATGTGATCGTGGCCTGGGCGCGGTACTGGCGCCAGACAAGCCAGGTCATGAGTCTTCTCCAATCCTCGTGAGGTGCTTGCTGGCGGGCGCCTCATCGGCGCCCAGGTAAGCCAACACCAGCTCTTCGAAGGTCACGTCCTCGGCCTGGTAGGCGGGATCGGTCACCGGGCCGTTGAGGCGGACCAGCAGGGTGGACAGGTGGGCCGTCGACACCGTCTGCACGACCTTGTGCGTGCGCTCGATCGGCGCGGCGTCCTGGCGCGGCCCGACCAGGACCTTGTGCCCGGCCAGAAGGGTGTCGATGTCACCGCACAGCTGGACCCGGGACCCGGCCAGCAGGATGAGGTGGTCGCACACCCGCTCCAGGTCGGTGACCAGGTGCGAGGACAGTACGACGGTCAGGCCGCCCTCGGCCTCGGTCACAGCCGAGGTCAGCGTGGCCAGAAAGTTCCGCCGCGCCAGCGGGTCCAGCGCCGCGACCGGCTCGTCGAGCAGTAGGACCCGCGGTCGCTTGGCCAGCGTCAGTCCCAGCGCGACCTGGGCCCGCTGGCCGCCCGACAGCGTGCCCACGCGCTGGTCCAGCGGAATGCGCAACTCCTCCAGGCGGGTGCGGGCCAGCGAGGCGTCCCAGCGCGGGTTGAGGTGCGCCCCGGCCCGGATGTGATCCTCGGCGGACAGCCGCCGGTAGAGCGGGATTTCCTGAGCCAGGAACCCGATCTCGGCCAGGAACGCCGGGTCCTGCCGCGGCGCGCCGCCCAGAACCAAAGCCGTGCCGCCGGTCGGGCGGGCCAGCCCGGCGAGCATCCGCAGCAGCGTGGTCTTGCCCGCGCCGTTCGGCCCGACCAGCCCGCAAACCCGGCCCGTCGGCACGGTGACCGTGCACTCGGTCAGTGCGCTGACTCGCCGGTAGCGCTTGGACAGCTCATGTGTCTCGATCGCCATGCGTGGGTTCATGGCAGCCAGCATCCTGGCCGGCGGCGGCGGGTGCATCACGCGCCGGGTGGAGCACGGGTACCTCGCTGGAGGGATACGCAGGAGGGTTGCGCGGAGGTAGCGTCCAGGTGTGCTGGACCGGCGTGCGACGCAGAGTGTGGGGGCTATCGGGCCGACTGATCGCGTCCTGCACGCTGGTCACGTTTGCCGTCGTGGTGCTGCTCGAGGCGCTCGTGCTCGGCTACCAGGCACCCCAGCTGGTGAACGACGCCCAGCAGCAGGCCCAGGTGATCGCTACCGCGCAGAGCTACAGCCAGCAGCTCGCCCAGCGCTATCCCGGCGGCGTGCCGGCTGGAACCGTGCTCGGCGACCCCGCGTTCCT
>Ga0306921_10008159_pt1 | contig 11064 bp, 8 predicted proteins | sample sta12Cox44000080_FD_203760 | JGI IMG/M metagenome (GOLD analysis project Ga0306921, IMG submission 203760) | Lab enrichment of tropical soil microbial communities from Luquillo Experimental Forest, Puerto Rico - statoxic.12C.oxic.44.000.080 (v2)... | ecosystem: Environmental > Terrestrial > Soil... | reverse complement strand
TAGAAGTCGACTATTTGTCCGCATAGAGCTGTTTCGTCGACGCATTGAATATTTGCGACACAAATGCTATCCGATTTTGCCCTTGGGCGAATCCCTAGAAGCGCTTGACCAGGGTCGCCTCCCGGCTTGCGCAACGGTCATCACGATGGACGATGGCTGGGAGGGCGTTTATTCCGTTGCTTTGCCGATCATCAAAGAACTCGCGATCCCCGTGACGTTGTACGTTCCGACTTTCTATATCCAACATCCGATGCCGGTATTCACCGTGACATTGTCCTACCTGTTCTGGCGGACAAAGGCGCATCGCGCGGAATTGCCGCGCGATCTGGGCAGCTTTGTGCTGGATTCCGATGCCGAGCGGGCTGAGGCGGTGGCCCAGGAGCTTGGTGCCACGTTACCCGCTGCCGATCGCTTAAAGTTCCTTAAGGAAATGGCAGAAGCTCTCGATGTCTCCTTCGCGGACATCGAAACACAACATTTGTTTCGGGTCGTGGACGAACAGCAGCTCCGGGAATTGGCCGACGCCGGCGTCGACATTCAGCTCCACTCGCACAGCCACCAATGGTCGGTCGACGACAGCAGGACGACGGTAGAAGCAGAGATAGCGGACAATCGGAGATTTCTTGAAAAGGTGGTCTCCCATCCGCTGGAACACTTCTGCTACCCGAGCGGAATTCACGGACCCCACCAAGGAGGGTGGCTGGCGGTGCTGGGTGTCAAGAGCGCGACGACGATCGAGCCCGGGTTGAATTATCCGAATACGCCTCGGTTCGCTTTGCGGCGGCTGATGGACGGGCACCCCGTCTCCGACATCGAGTTCGAAGCTGAGATGACAGGCTTTATGGAGATTGTACGCGCCCTGCGGGAACGACGGTTCTTTCGGATGTTGCGGCGCCGTGTTCGCTCATATCGTGACCATGACGGGAGCGGCGTGCGACACGGGAAGAAAGACCGGACAACGTGCGACTTCTCCCCAAACCGATGACCCGCCAGCAAGGAGCCGACTTTTACGATCAGCTGCACTCGGAGAATAATTTTCCCGAAGCGCGGGCGGTCCATTATCCGCTCCTGCGAAAAGTCGTGGAGCGCCTTCAAGATCACGGCAGCCACTCGATCCTCGAAGTCGGGTGCGGCAACGGCTTCTTGGCCGAAATGATTCTGCAAGAGCATGGGGGCGATTATCGCGGCTTCGACTTCAGCCCGGTAGCGGTCCAAAACGCATCGGGTCGCACCGGACATCCGGAGGTGTTTTTTCGCGGCGACGCCCTCGACGCTGGATCTTACGACTGCGACTACGACACGATCGTATGCACCGAGGTATTGGAACATGTCGATGCCGACCTCGGCGTTATTGAACTTTGGCGGGATGGAACCTGGTGCCTGTGCAGCGTCCCGAATTTTGATTATGCTGGTCACGTCCGGTTCTTTCGGACGCCGGACCAAGTGGCAGCACGGTATGGCAGCCTCATTGACATCCAAGCTGTCAGCAGGGTCGCCCGGCCGATCATGCCGGACGGGCGGATCAGAAGCTATTTGCGCAATTTGCGGTGGAGCCGCGATGACCCGAGCCGTTTCTTGGGCTTCTTGGGCGTCCAAACCTTCGACCGGTTGGGGGGCTGGTTTCTCTTCTATGGAACCAAAAGGTAGCAAGTGGGCTGGCAGGTGATCGACGATGGGTGCGTTCCGGCCGGAACCCTAAATCTGGTGTGCTCGGTTCACGATAGGACTAAGCGAACTCATCCGGAGGCTCTGGGTGTTGTCGGGTTAGGCTCTTCGCTCGCTGCGCAGCGGAGCTAGCAAGCAATGCGCGGCTACGCGTTCTTTCTGCTGTACCTGTGTTCCCTGGCGCTTATCTTCACAGGGCCGTTCAATGGTGTGCTGGTTTGGTATGCCTTTTCTCTCGGAAATTTTCATACGCTGATCTGGGATACTTCTCTCGCTACTCTCCCCTATGCTTATCCTATTGCGATCCTGACTTGCTTCTCGTGGCTGGGCTCTCGTCGAGAAAAGAAAAAGCTGCCTCTGACACCACAAGTCATATTGACGATACTATTTTCCCTGTGGATGACCATCACCTCGTTTTATGCGCTGGCACCCGAGTATGACCCGTGGAACAAATGGTTGTGGGTCCAGAAGATGCTCTTGATGTGCCTCGTCGGGTTTGCGCTGACGACGACGCGCGAGCGGGTGAACCAATTGATCTGGGTTGTCGTCCTGTCGATTGGCTTCTGGGGGATGAAGGGCGCGATCTCGTTTCCCCTTCACGGCGGCGGCCAGGGCATCCACGGGCCGGACGGCGGCATAACAGCGACCAATAACGAATTCGGGGTCGCCTTGATCATGCTGCTTCCGTTGGTGTTTTATCTCTGGCACACCTCGGCTGACCGTCGCCTCCGTAACGGTCTGATGCTGATGGGCTTTTTGCTCACCTTGGCAACAGTCTTCACTTATTCGCGCGGTGCATTGCTCGGCGTGTGCGCAATGGCGGTGCTTCTATGGCTTAGAACTCCGGCAAAACGAACGATGGGTTTGGCAATCTTTGTTTTCGGTGCCACAATTTATGCATTTGCACCTCAATCCTGGTTCACTCGCATGGAGACGATAGAAACCTACCAGAGGGATTCCTCTGCGATGGGGAGGATCGATATTTGGCGCGCTTGCCTGCGGATCGTGGAATTGCATCCGATTGTCGGTGGTGGCTTCAATGTAACACGCGACGTGAGGATCACAAATCGCATGCTGGAGGGCACGACCATACCCAGGCTGGACAAGAGTCGCGCCGCACATAGCATCTACTTCGATGTCCTCTCTGAGCATGGCTGGGTCGGCTTGGCGCTTTTTGTAATGATCGCGGTTTATGCGTGGCGCTCCTGCCGTTGGTTGATCCGAAACTCGCGCGATCGGCCGGATCTTGCCTGGGCCAATGTGCTTGGACGCATGGGCCAAGCCACGCTCGCCGGCTTTTTCACGGCTGGGGCGTTTCAATCACTGGCGTATTTCGACGAATATTGGTGCATCGTGTTCATATTCGAGGCGGCGCGTTTGGTGGTTGCCAAGGAAATCACCGCCCCGGCCGGTGCCTTGGCTGTCTCCTCCGCGACGCGCTCACCGATGCCACGTCCGGCTATCGGCGTGCCCGTCAGATTCGGAGAGCGCTCCGCATACCTGAAAAGCCGCCCCTAGATGCAACTAGCCGAGCCGGCGCATGCACCGGAACCTGCGATGTCGGGGTCCGCAGGCCTTTCACTCCGGACGCGAATAGCCCGCTCGATATTCTGGCTCGCCTGGTCGCGCGGCGTCCTGCAGGTTTGCTCCTTTGCCACTACCTTATTAATCGCACACTATTTAATGCCGGCCGATTATGGCGTGATGGCGCTCGCCAGCTTTTGGACGGGTTCCGTCGGCATGCTGGCTGAAATGGGGCTCGGTGCGGCGATCATCCAGTTTCGCGATTTGGATAAACGGGAGATCAATGCCTGTTTTTGGATGACGATGATCTTGGCAATTCTCGCTTTCGCTGCCTTGGCTGTCGGTGCACCAATGATCGCTCGTTGGTTCGCCGAGCCGCGTCTCGCCGATGTGCTACCCGTGTTGGCTCTCGTCCTTCCCGTGATTAGCTGCCGAGTTGTTTCCGACAGTCTCCTACGCAAGCGCCTCGCACTCGATCGAGTGTCCCAGGCCGAGGTGATCGGCGTTGTGGTGACGTTGCCGGTGATGCTCGTTTGTGCCTTCAAGGGATTGGGAATATGGACCCTTGTCGTGGGTGGGCTGTTGGCTCCGGCGGCGCAAAGTGCCGCTACCATTTTTTTCGCACCGTGGTGTCCCGGGATCCGTGTTGGCGGCGTGCGTGTCAAGGAGGTTGTGCAATTTAGCTTGGCAGCCGTCGGAGTCAGGCTGTTGTGGGTCTTGCGGGAGTCATCCAATACGCTGGTCATCGGCAAGGTTGCGGGTTCAGGCACCCTGGGACTTTACTCGATGGCTTCGGATCTAGCTTTGTTGCCGGGGAGTAAAATCTCGGCCGTCGTCAATATGCTGAGCTCGCCGATGATGGCGGCGCTCCAGACGGATATAGATGCGATGCGTGCGGCCTTCTATCGGGCGGTGCGGCTGACCGCGGCGATTGCCGTGCCGACATCCGCCGGCATGGCGCTTGTCGCTAACGAAGGGGTCGCGGTGCTACTTGGTCCAAAATGGTCGCCCTTGGTTCCGCTTCTCCAGTTGCTCTGCCTCTATGCGGCAGTACGCGCGGTCGATGTGCTGCTGCCTCCGGTGCTGTTCGCACGGCGCCGCCAAAACTTTCTATTTTGGTATTGCCTGGTGCTGCTGATTGTGGTGCCCGCCGCCGCGGTGCTGGGCGGATGGTGGGACGAAGCAGACAGAGCAGCGGGTGTGATCATCTTCTCGACCCCGGTATACTGCGCGGTCATGGCCATTATGGCCAAGGAGGCCTTGACCGAAATAAAAGGAAGTTTTTCCCAGCTGTGGCGCGAAATTTGGCCGATTCTCACTGCCACCGCGGCGATGGCCGCAGCGGTGATGCTGCTGCGGGCATTCTCCATTCCGGCGCCGACGGAAGCACCGTTGGTCGGGCTCATCGTCTTATCGGCGAGCGGCGCCGCGACTTATTTCATTGTCCTATGGGCAATCGGCAGTCCGGTGATCGGCGAGGGCATCGAGGTGATCGGCTGGATCCTGCGCCGCCGCAGTGGTGATGGTTGACAATTTGAACTGGTCCGACCGGTCGAATGATGGGCCCTGGCATGAAGTTTACACGCAGGAATTTGCTGAACGCGGTCGGCGTGCTTACTGGTGCGTCCGTCTTCGGGCGCTACGCTGCCGGTGCGGGGGGGTCTCCGATAGGTGCGCAAGTCGCCCAAGTTCCCTCGTTGGCTCCGCCTGCGGGGGGACTGGCATTACGGCTCCGCTTCCCCGACGGCACATCGCGCACATTCAGCCAAGCCGCCGCAAAAGACGCGGGCGACTATGTCGGCCGATTCGTACGCCAGAAATGCTTCATTGCGCACGAAGACGAATGGACCGTGTTCTTTCGGCCGGATGCAGACCGCTCACGCGACGAAGTCGTGGTCGAGCGCGGACTGATACACCTTGCCCCCGGACAGCAGCCGACGCACATACTCGAGCCGTACACCGCCACGATTTTTAAGGACGGCAAGCAGATTGCCGATGTGACTGTTCCACGGCATTGGTGGCTGGCACGCTGGCGGTGGCAGTCGGCGCCGCGTCCGGTCAGGCGTTCGTTGCACGATCTGATCGCGATGAAGGCGATCTGCCCGCTGGGTAAGGCGGCGCTATACGGCGCCAAACCGCCTCAGACCGCCATCAGTTGGAGTGGACCGATGGACACCGGCGGGCTCGCGATAGGCATGGGCGGGCCTGGCGAACGTGCGGAAATCGGCGCAATTACCGAATATCAGGCGGTCTTTTTGCTTGACGGCAGGGCCGAAGCGCTCACGACGATGCTGACGCAGGCCGAGGCCGCCGGGTCGATGCCGATCTGGGCGCGCGACCAAATCTCCGGTGCGCTGGTTGACGTTTACGAGAAGCCCAAAATCGGCTTTAGTTCCGGTGAACCGAATATTCCAGTCCCCGCATATCCGTACAACCCGGATCACAGCTACAATAAATACCTGTTTAGGATAGACGTATCCCACATACCAAGCCCGACTTATGTGCCGTGGCTCCTGACCGACGATCCCTATTTCTATGAGGGTCTCGAGGCGATTGCGAGCTATTGTCTGCTCGCCACCGGCTACCATCGCGAGATGCAGAAGCTGCCGGGTCTCGTCTATCCAGGTGAGACGCGGGCGTGGGGCTGGGGCATACGCGATGTGTTCCGGCTCGGCGCATTTGCCCCCGAGAATCCACCCTCCTGGCTAAAGCCGCGCTCGTACTGGAGGAAGGTTGTCTCCGACAATCTCTCTTTCACCCGCCCATTCACCGAGTCACCGGCGAAGATCCACCGGGTCTTTCGGCTGTTTACGAGATCCGACGAGTGCGAACAGTGGATGCGCGGGTTCGTCATGTCATCGCTCGGCTGGGCAGTGTGGTCGGGTTTTTACCCTGAATGGTCCGAATTTACCCGTTGGTTCGCGGGGGGCCTGCTGCCCTTCGTCAACGGCAGATCGGGCTGGGACAGGCGGTGGCCGGCGCCTTATTGCGTGAAATTCTTGACAATGCGAGACAGGGCAAGTGCGCCCTCAATGCTTGCCGTCCTCGACCAATCGTGGGATTCACACACGCCGGACAGCTGGGCCGAGGCTTGGAAGCTGTTCCCGAAATGGGTATCGGCCCCGACTACCGGATTGCGGAAGACGTCGCAACCGCTCGACCCAGGCCGTTGGACCGATCCGGACAAAGTGTACGAGAACGCGACCGACAGTCCTTATGGGATCGTGGAGAGCGCGCCATCGGGTCCTTTCTATTGCATCATGATGCGTGCAGCATTGGCATATGCGGTGCTTTCCGGGGTCCCCGGCGCCAAGCCCGCTCATGACTGGCTGCACTCAAATATGCCCGCGGTCTGTGCATCCTACGGCTACGACGGTACCTCCTATAAATGGAGCGTTCTGCCTCAGTAAGATACCATTTTTTCGGAATACGCCTTTGATCGCCGATGGTCGCATGCCCGAATCTAAAGTTCTTTCGACGCATTCGCCGGTGCCGATGGTTATATTCTGGTTTGTATGAAGCAATGAACATCAGAAGAATATTGCGGAAGATTTATCATAAACTGCCGGAGCCGCCATCAACGAACCTCGAACTCCCACTCAAACAGTCGCCTTACGACTTCCTGTCACCCACCCCAGTCATTTACGACATTGGCGCCAAGAACGCGCGGGCCATGTATTTTGGCGCTCCGCCTCAGGGCGCGACGATTATCTGCACCGATGTCCGGGCGGGGCCGGGCGTCGATATCGTGGCGGATGTACAGGACATGCCCGAAATACCCTCTGAGTCGGCGGATTGCGTTTTCCTGGTTAGCGTCTTACAGCACGTCCCTCTTCCCCAGAAGGCCATCGACGAGGCGTTTCGAGTGCTGAGGCCCGGTGGCATCTTATACGTAAATTTACCCTTTATCTGGTTCTATCACCGCGATCCCGAGGACTACAACCGCCTCAGCGTGCCTGGTCTCGAGTTCTTATGCTCTCGCTTCGAGCGGATCGCCAGCGGCTCGCGTCGCGGCCCGGCCTCGACGTTCTGCGACCTGCTGATTCGGTTCCTCGCTATTGTGTTCTCCTTCAACAGCGATGCGATATATGCGATCAATGTGTACTGCGGAAAATGGGCCCTGTTCTGGATCAAGTATTTGGACATTGTGGTCCAGCACTACTCAGTGGCATATATAATGTGGGGCAGTCCTTATTTCCTCGGCCGGAAGCCGCGGGTCACCGCCTCGATGCGGTCGTCCGCAGACAATAAATAATGGGACCACCAGTGCGCAAAGGTCGGTCCCGCTATAAGCCATAAAGAGTTGATGAGACGGTCCCCGCGCAATTCTCAGGTTCAACTGACACGGGTGTCGACCTGGACTGCTCCATGAACCCACCGCGCCGGAATCGTCCGATCAGCTTATCGTGTCGGAGGATCGCTGCGAGACGCCTCAGTAACACCTCTCTATTCGCATCTTCGTTGCGCTGTTACGATTATTCCGGAAGCCAGATTACGGATCCTTAGCATCGATGCCAGCAAATCGTACATGAGCATCACGATAAAAAAAGGAAAAAAGAAATTGAAGTAAACGCTCTGATAATACAAAAAATCGAATTTGGTATTGATAAATCCATTGTGGTTAAGTAAATCTTTTATCGCCGAGAAATAACAGCGATCATAAAACGCCAGAAAGCCATAATTGTCCTCTTCCCGCCATTCGGGGTGAAGATAGCCGACCAAGAGACGGCTCAGACGGTTCGGCAGTGCCCGGTTCATCACGGCGAAAGGGGCGAACCGTCCCGGAAGCGCATGGAGCATGACACTGCCCTGGCCGAGGACGCGCGCGCAATTCGCGAAAAATGCCGCATTATTGCGAATATGCTCGACGACAGATCGGGATACGACAAGATCCGCGCACCCATCTCGAAACGGAAGTCCATAAGCCGTCGCGTCGGCGACAACCTTGTGCTGCAGCTGGTGGTTATGACGCAGCTCCTCCTCGGAAATGTCCAAGCCAATGATCAAGTGCGTCTGCGGCGCATCGACATAGGGTAGGAACGGGCATTCTTTACCGCCGCCGACATCGAGGACGACCTGTCCTGGCCGGCGGTTGAGCAGCTCCGCGACCTTGTATTTATAAAGGGTCTGAATGTGACGCTTGAACGGCATAGGAAGCCGATTTTCGGTGGCCCTACTCAATCGCTGATTGACAATGATGAATCGCTCAATCAGAGGCATGGGTTAGAGCCCAGGCTATTTGGTACCGAGGGGTGGCCGTCCAGGACGATCGTACGGCACATATTGCTGGTTTGATCAAACATGAGACGGCGCTCTGTCCGTAAGCGGGGAGAGTGGTCTCCAACCGTTTGACAATCCGTTCAGGACAGATCAGGGCTCGCATTTGTTCGAGGGAGGCGGTCTTTGCGTCAATAACAATTGATATAATGGGGTTTATGTGGTAATAGCATGTTTAAGTGCGCGGTGTGGCGCCCGGCTCCTTCGAGGCTGGTAATCACAGGTTGAGGTGCGCCGTGCATTCAGCCTGCAGATGCAGGCTTAGCAGGAGAACGGTTTCGCGCGGCGCGCGAAAACCCATGAAACCGCGGTCAGGGCCCCGCTGCCGAGAAGGGCTCATCCGCAGCCAGCGACGGCGCGGCGCGCCATCACCCCAACGAGGTGGGCGCGGTATTCGGCGCTGGCGTGGATGTCGGAGTTGAGCCCGTCCTGCGGGATCGTGATGTCCTTGATCGCGTCGGGCGTAAACGAGCGACCCAGCGCCGCTTCCATCTCGGGAACCCGGAAGACGCAGGGCCCGGCACCGGTCACCGCGACGCGCACCTCACCCGGAGTGCGGGCGACGAAAACCCCGACGATCGCGTAGCGCGAGGCCGGATTCTTGAATTTCATGTAGCAGGCGGCTTGCGGTTTCGGCAATCGGACCGCAGTGACGATCTCGGTGCGGTCGAGGGCTGTTTCGAACATGCCGGTGAAGAAGTTGTCGGCGGCGATTTGGCGTTTGGTCGTTTGCACCGTGCCGCCGAGCCCGACGACCGCTGCCGGATAGTCGGCCGCCGGGTCGTTATTGCTGATCGATCCGCCGATCGTGCCGCGGTTGCGCACGGCCGGGTCGCCGATCATGTGGGCGAGGGCGGCAAGCGCCGGGATCGCCTGCTTGACCAGCGGCGAGCGCTCCACCTCGGCGTGCCGCGTCATCGCACCGATGACCAGCGCGTCGCCGGCATCGGTGATCCCGCGCAACGACGGGATCTTGGCGAGATCGACCAAATCGGACGGCTTGGCCAGGCGAAACTTCAGGGTCGGAACCAGGGTCATTCCGCCGGCCACGATCTTGGCTTCCTCGTTGGCGCCGAGCAGGCGGGCAACTTCGTCGAGGCTCGTCGGCTGGTGATAGTTGAATTCGTACATCGAGGTTCTCCTATTCGGCGGCGAGCGGGGTACGGTGCTGCTGGATGATCCTCCACAGCTTCTCAGGAGTGGCCGGCATGTCGAGATGCCGCACGCCGAGCGGCTTCAACGCGTCAACCAGCGCATTGGTGATCGCCGCCGGCGCGCCGATCGCCCCGGCCTCGCCGCATCCTTTCACGCCCAGCGGGTTGTGGGTGCACAAAGTGGTGTTGGTGGACAACGCGAAGGCGGGCAGATCGTCCGCGCGCGGCATCGCGTAGTCGTTATATGAGCCGGTCACCAGCTGGCCGCTCGCCTTGTCGTAGACGCACCCTTCGAGCAAGGCTTGGCCGATGCCCTGAGCGAGGCCGCCATGGACTTGGCCCGCGACGATCAGCGGGTTGATGATCCTCCCGAAATCGTCGCTCGCGGTAAAGTTGACAACCGCGACCTGCCCGGTCTCGAGGTCGACCTCGACCTCGGCGATGTGGGCGCCGGACGGGAACGTGAAGTTTTTCGGATCGTAGAACGCGGTCTCGTCGAGACCGGGCTCCAATTCGTCGTGCGGGAAATTGTGCGGCACATAGGCGGTTAGCGCCACCTCGCCCAAGGTTTTTGACCGGTCGGTGCCGGCAACGGTGAACTTGCCGTCCTTGAACTCGACATCGGCTTCGGCCGCTTCGAGCAGGTGTGCCGCGATCTTGCGCCCCTTGGCGACGACCTTGTCCATCGCCTTGACAATCGCGGTGCCGCCGACGGCGAGCGAGCGCGAGCCGTAAGTGCCCATGCCGTAGGGGATCTTGGCGGTATCGCCATGGACGATCTCGACGCTCTCGATCGGGATGCCGAGCCTGTCGGCGACGAGCTGCGAGAAGGTCGTCTCGTGCCCCTGACCGTGGCTATGCGCCCCGGTCAGGACCGATACGCTGCCGGTCGGGTGCACGCGGACCGCGGCGCTTTCGAAGAGGCCGGCGCGGGCGCCGAGCGAGCCGACGACCGCCGAGGGGGCAATACCGCAGGCCTCGATATAAGTGGCGATGCCGATGCCGCGCAATTTTCCGCGCGTCATTGCATGCGCCCGCCGGGCCTCAAAGCCCTGATAATCGGCTGCCTTTAGCGCGAGCTCCAATGTCGTCCGGTAATCGCCGCTGTCATATTGCAGCGCGACCGGGGTCTGGTAGGGATAGGCGTCTTTCGCGATGAAGTTGCGTCGGCGCAGCTCGGCCGGATCCATGCCGATTTCATCGGCCGCGAGATCGACGATGCGTTCGAGCAGAAATGTCGCCTCGGGGCGCCCGGCGCCGCGATAGGCGTCAATCGGCACGGTGTGAGTGAACACCGCCTTGGTCTCGCAGTAGATCGCGGGGGTCGTGTAGGTGCCGGCGAGCAGGGTCCCGTAGAGGTAGGTCGGGATGCACGGGGCAAAGGTCGACAGATACGCGCCCATATTGGCGATCGTCGAGACTTTGAGGCCGAGAAACTTCGCCT
>Ga0306921_10008158_pt1 | contig 11064 bp, 8 predicted proteins | sample sta12Cox44000080_FD_203760 | JGI IMG/M metagenome (GOLD analysis project Ga0306921, IMG submission 203760) | Lab enrichment of tropical soil microbial communities from Luquillo Experimental Forest, Puerto Rico - statoxic.12C.oxic.44.000.080 (v2)... | ecosystem: Environmental > Terrestrial > Soil... | reverse complement strand
CCGTCACACGCACCGTGTCATAGCCGCCGCACGAGACCACCACGTCGAGCTCGCGTTCCATGTCGAGCCAGAAGTCGATCGCGCCGTCGTCGCCGGTCGGCATCGGATTCGGCAGCGTGGCCGTGCCGCTCGCGTCAGCCCAGATCGTACCCACGATCGGCGACGTGGTGCCGACGTCGTACAGGTTGACCGTCGCCCCTGGCGGCACGCCGAGGCCACCGTTGGGATACCGCAGCATGACCGTGTCGCGGAACTGGGCGCGCAGGGGCCCACCGCCGCCGCCAAACGTGGCGCCGGGAAGGCCAAACGCGCCGCCGCCCATGTTGTCCCATGTCGTCATGACGTCACGCTCCTACGCCACATAGATGTCCACCGTCGCGCTGGCCGAAGCGGTCAGGTACACATTGGTTCCATCGGCCGCCTGGCTTTCCCAGACAGTCTGGTTGCTCCGCGGCTTGATCAAGACTTTGTTGGGCGTGTAGCTCAGCCCGTGAGCGACCGTGGTCTGGGTTCCGCCGATGGTCTTGGACGCGAGTTTGTGCAGACCGCCGACCACCTGAGTCTGCGAGACCTGGCCGTCCGTCGCGGTCTGGTTCGGAATGAAGGTGGTGTAGATGTTCGGGCCGACAATGATCTTGTCGAGCTGGCCGGCACCAGGGTTGATGTAGATATCCGCGTCGGTCGAGACGTTGGCGGCGTTGGTCACGTTGCCCGAGCAGATGTTCTGGGCAATGGTGCCGGTGTCGGCACCCGCGACGTAGATGCCGGAGCCCGAGCAGTTGGTCACCTGGTTGCCGATGATCGAGAACCGCTGGCTGGCGACGCCATTGAGGATCTGAATACCCATCTGGCGCGCGACGACTGATCCACCGGAGCCGGTGATCAGGTTGTTGCTGTAGATGTTGCTGGTGTTCGGGGTTGGACTGGAGTTGTCCTGAATCCCGAAGGTAAATCCCAACGGTCCGGTGATGACGTTCCCCGAGTGGATGCAGCCGGTCGTCCCGCTGAACACGTCGATGCCGACGTTGGTGACGTTGTTGAGCGCGTTGCCGATGATGACGCTGTTGGTACTGCCGGCGTTCTGCACACCCACGTTGCAGTTGTCCACCATGTTGCCGGTGATCGTGCAGTTGGAGCCATGCACGAGGTTGAGTGCCACGCCCGGCGAAGGGACCGCCACGACCGAGTTGGCGCTGACAACAATCTCGCTGATGAGCCCACCGCTGGGCGGGTTGGCGAGCACCGTGATGCCGTCCCCCTTGCAGTTGTGAACGCTGTTGTTGCTGACCATGCCGCGCTGGGTTACCTGGCCGTTAGCGGCGATGTAGATGCCGATGCCGGTCAGGCTGTCACCGGCGATGCCCGAGGTCGCCACGTTGTTGCGGGTGACGAAGAAGTCGTACGTGCCGGCCGGACCGCCGCCGATGTCGCCGACCACGATGCCATGGGTGGCCGAGTTGGTGACCCGGTTGTCGATGACGTGTGCGCCGCTGGTGTTGGTGACGAGGATGGCCATCTCCTTGGCGTTGTCGAAGCCGCAGCGCTGGATCGTCACGTTACTGGCGCCGTCCACCCGGATCAGCGAGGCGTTGGCCGCCTTGCCGCTCTGCAAACCATCGAAGCCGAGGTCCTCGATGACGACGCCGTTCTGGTTGATGGTCATCAGGTTGATCGCGGTCCCGGCCGGCTGCCGCAGTTTGGTCTGCCCCTCGCCGCAGCCGCGCCAGATCACGTTCGCGGCTGGCCGCAAGTTGACGCTGCACTGGTAGGTGCCCGGCGGAAATAGCAGCACCCCCCCGCCGCCAGCGGCCAGCGCGGCGTTCGCACTCGCGATTGCCGTCGAGTCGTCGGTGGTGCCGTTGCCGGTCGCGCCAAGCATCTTGACGTTGAGCGTGGCGGTGTCGGAGGTGGACGCGCCGGGGGTCGGCAGGAACGTGTCGTACAGGTTCTGGTAGACCTGAATCTTCTGCATCTGGCCGGCTGCCAGGTTGAAATACAGGTCGGCATCCGATGTGGAGTTGGCCGGGTTGGTGACGTTGCCCTTGCACAGATTCTGGGTAATGAGCCCGGTATCCGCCTGGAGGACGTAGATCCCGGAACCGGAGCAGGCCGTGATCTGGTTGTCGGTGATCGTGAACATCTCGCCCGAATAGCCATTGTTGATGAGGATGCCCACCTGACGACTGACGACTGAGCCGGCGGCTCCCGTGATGCGGTTGCCGCTGTAGATGTTGCCCTTGTTGGGCGCCGGGTTGGAGTTGTCGTGGATGGCGAAGATGAAACTGCCGGTGATCGTGTTGCCGACGTGGGTGCCGTTGGTGGTGCCGCCGGACACGGAGATGCCGTAAACCGCATTGTGGATCGCATTGCCGGTCACCGTGTTGCCGGTCCCGCCGGCATCCTCGATGCCGATCTCGGTGCCGTAGATCACGTTGCCGACCGCCGTGCAGTCGTTGCAGAAGCCCAGCGAGACGCCCATCACGTCCGGACCGATCGTGAGCTGCTCGAGGTAGTTGTCGTTGACGCCGACGTTCTGCACAACGCCGCTGTTTGCCAGGAAGGCGAACAGCTCGATGCCGATGCCCAGACAATTCCTGACGACGTTCTCGTTGACCACGCCGCCCTGGGTGGGGTCGTACGTAGACAGTATGCTCACGCCTTTGCCGCTGAGCCCGTTGGTCGTACCGCCGGGGGTGCCGCAGTTGTAGATGCGATTCCCATGAACGGTGAAATCGGTCATGCCCGAGGTCCCGCCGGCCAGGTCGCCGATGAGGATGCCGTGGATGGCCGCCAGGTTGACCCGGTTGTACGAGATGTTGACCTCGCGGCTGCCGGAGGCGATGACCGCGTACTCCTTGGCGTTGTCGAGCCGGCAATACTCGATGCAGACCGAGGTCGCGCCCGTGACGCGGATGAGTGAGGCGTTACTCTGCCTGACGGTCTGCTGGCCGTCGAAGCCCAGATTACGGACCGCGCAGTCGTTGCCAGTGATCCGCAGCAGGTCGTTGTTGACGTTCAGCCCCTGCACCAGGCGCGCCTTGCGGTTGCCCGTGCCGCGGATGTTGACGTTCGACGGCTGGGTCAGCGGGCCGTTGCAGTTGTAGATACCGGGGATGAGCACCTCGCCGCCGCCAGCCGCCGAGCAGGCATTGATGGCTGCCTGGATCGTGGCGGTGTCGTCGGCGGTCCCCAGTGGGCCGTACGCGCGGACGTTGAACACCTGCCCACCCTTGTCGACCACCGACATGCCGCCCAGCAGTGAGGCCTGGACCGCATTGGTTGCGTCGGCGAGCTGGTTGTGCAGGTTCGGATGGGTGTCCCGTTCGAGCGTCCCATTCGCAACGTTATTGATGATGTGGTCGGGCCCGCCGGGGAAATTGCTGGGCATCGCTAGGCGTTGCCGGAGATGGCCACGTTCGCCATCAAGCGCGCGTGGCCGGTGCTCGAGATCGAGGCGATCTGGATGGTGATGCGGTCGCCGGGACGGACGCCGGACGAGCCTGGATCAGGCAGCGAGTTCGCGAACTCACCGGTGGACGTGGCCGCCAGCGTGGGCTTGCCAGCCGTGTTGACGGCCCAGATCGACGTGCCGTTGAGCAGCACGTCACCGACGGTATTGCCGCCGCCAGTGCCAGCCGTCACGGCCAAAAACTTGATACCGGTAATCCTTCCGAAGGACACGCACACGCATTCGGTCAGCACCAGGGCCGCGCTGACGGCGGCACTCGAGTAGCCCTGAAAACTGTCGGCGACATTTTTGGCCTGGATTCGGGTACCGGGCATCGGGGGTAAAGCCTCCTGCTCTGTCGTTCAGCGGCGCCGGGCTACCGGGCCTGGCACGGGTTCGGGTTCGGGCATGGGGTCGGGCGCCGGTTCGCCATTCGGCACTTCGTCACCCTCGTCGTCGGGTTCGGGACCTGGGTCGGGTCGACGCGGACCGGCGTAGCCGAGCGCCTGCAGTGTGGCGGCAACAGCCGCGGCGATGGCGTGGGCATCGGTACCGCCCGAGACCACGCCGGTCTGGCGCAGCCCGCTGACGATGGCCTCACCCAGTTGCTGCTGCTGACGGCGGTCGTTGTGCATCACGTCCTGGTGCTGTTTGAGCGCCGTGACCGTGCCAAAGTCGTCACGCCCGCAGAACTCGCATGCGTCTGGTACCTCGAACTCGAGACCCGCGAGCTGCGGGAACTGCGCCGGCCGCGCAGCCCGCCAGCAGCCCGCTGCCTTGGCCGTCGCTGCGCCCGGCCGGCCAGCATGCACCAGGTGCTCTTTCTGCTGACCGACGTGCCGCTCACAGGTGGGCACCAGCGGCGGATGGAGGTGATACCCCATGCTGGTGACCTGCTCGATGCTCAGCTCGTGCGCGCCACCCGCCTGGAACAGCGGCTCGAACGGGTGATCCATGTAATACGCGCTCGAGCCAAACTGGCCGTAGTCGCTCAGCACTTGCCAGCCGCGTTTGATCTTTTTCATCAACTCCATATCGGAGGCATCGCACGCGATGACTTCACCGCCGGGCATACGGCAATAGACCAGCCCCTGGTCGGCGATGACGGCATTGGGCGATTCGGTAGTCAGTGCTTCAGCCATGTCGGCTCAGGCTCTCCTTTTTCTGGCGCGACGTATTCGGTTGCAACGCGGTCGCGCGCAAAGACTGCGGCATATTCCCAGTCGACCTCGTCGGTCATCAGGTGGGGCGCTTTGGGGCCGAAGGTGGGCAGCGTCGAGACGCGCCAGAGCGCGTCGTCGGCGAGTGCCGGTGGTGACGGCTGACCGGGTTTTCTTCTGGCTCTGGGAGGGCGCTTGGGAAAGCCTTTGACCGGCACCACCGGCAGGGGACCGCGCGGCGGCTGATCGCTCAGGCGCACAAACGTCCACCCCTGCTGTGCCAGGCGCGGGATCATGCGCTCGAGCGCCCAGCTCCGTTTTTTTTCGAGCTCGTCTTCGGTCCAGCGAGCGGGCACGCGCACGTGAAACCGCACGACATACGCGCGCTGTTCAGTTTCGGGCCGAATGAGAAAATGCACGCTAGGTAAAGACGACGTTGAACGAGCCGGCCGAGCCGGGCACGCACCACATGCCCGTCTTGGCCGGCACGTCGATCACGAACTCGGTGCCGACCGTGGGCGCGCCGGGCGAGACCCAGACGATGGTGCCCGAGGCCGCGCTGGGGTTGTCGTAGATGGTGATCGAGCCCGTCACCGTCGCGGTGACGACGACCTTCGCGAGACGGCCGCCGCGTGCTTTGACAACCCCGGCGGTGGTGGTGAAGGGGACGTAGTCGGCGCCGGTGTAGACGTTCTGGGACACGCTACTTCACGCAGAGCAGTTTGACCGTCCAGTCGCTCGAGTTGCTCGTGGCGGCCGCGGCCTCGTCGGCTTCCAGTCGTTCGAACATGCCGTAGATACAGTCCATGGAGACCACCCACGCCAGTTCTAGCGGGTCGTACCAGGTATGCGTTGTCGGCTGCCGTTGGATCGCCTTGAAGTAATGCGTCTTGGACCAGAACGCGCCGGTCGCATTCGGCGCGGTGCCCGCGAGCAATTGGCTCTCATAGACATCGGCGCCGTACATCTTGCCGACGCGCGCCTCTTCGACGGCCGTACCGGCCTCGTCCTGGCCGATGTACAGCATGTTGGTGAATTTCTCTAACTTGAGAAAGCCGCTGTACGTGGCTGGCGGGACGACGATGAACCACGGGCGTGGCGCGGCCTGGTTTCGGAGTAGCGTGCGGCCCTGGATGAGGTTGTCGTCGGTGAGCTCAGCGCCGGTGGTGCCGCTCGAGTTGCTCGCCGCCGAGAACAGGCTGGCGGCATCCACGTCCATCTGGCGCGCGAGCGCGTAGGCGCCGGCGATGGTGGTCTCAGAGCGGATGTCGTAGCGCGATTGGATCTCGGCGATGTCCTCAATCCGTTGCGCAATCGCTCGGTGACCATTGCTCATCGGCAGCACGAACTGCTGCTGAGTCTCGGTGATGGTCTGCGGCGTGAGTGGCGTACCCGCCGCCTTGGCGTTGGCGGTCAGGTTGTGCCGGCTCGGCAAGTTGATGGTATTGGCGTGTTGATCGACGAGCGATGACTTGTCATCAAAAAGTGCCGCGATCACGATGTCGAACTGGATCGCGCGGTTCAACTCCGGCGACCAGACCTGATCGATGAAGACGGCGGCGGTCGTAATTGTGACTTCGCCAGCCAAGGTATTGAACCCTCCGCGGAGGGCTTGTTCAGCCCACTTAAGTTAGCTAGCGGCCATTGCGCGCGGCTTCGGTGGCCATCTCGGCGGTGATCGCGTCGATCTGCGCGCTCGAGAGTTTGGCCGCCTCTTTCGGCGACATGGCCAGGTACTGTTCGATCGAGAGGCCGCCCAGTTGGTTGCCCGAGCCATTGCGCGGCTCGGGCGTGGCCTTGCTGCCAACCAGACGCCCGCGCAATCCTTCGACTTCGGCCTCGAGCCGCGCGACCTGATCATCGCGTGCTTTTTTCCCCAGATCGAAGGCGCGTTTGGCGAGCTCGGCCGCCGACGGCGCCGTGTGCAGGCTCTGATAGCCGGTCTCGTCGATGCCGTCGAGTTGTCCGAGCGTTCGGAAATCGGCGGCCATCTCGGAGAGCACCTGCTGCCGCGTGGTCTGCATGAGCGCAGCGGCCTGGCGGTTGCCCGAATACATCTGCAGGATGCCCTGGCGGGCGCGGTCCTGCGTCGCGTAGTCGGGTGAGGCCAGTTCGTTGAACAGTTGCTCGACGCGCTCGGTGGCTTCGCGCTGGGTTTGCTGGATCTGGTTGGCCTGGGCTTGTTGCGCCTGTTCGCGTTCGAGGGCGGCGCGGCCCTCGGTCAGTCCACGCTGGTACGCATCCTCGGCCGCTCGTCGTCGGGCTCCCCGGCTCTCACCGTCTGGTGGTGGCTCGGGTCCAGCGATCTCGGGTGCTTCGGATACGGTCGCTGATTCAGGTTCCGGTGCCTGGGCGAGCGGTGCGGGCGTGGGCTCTGGTGCAGCTGGTCGCAGGCTCTCGGGATAGATATCCGTGTGTGGCCCGAGCGCGATTTCGACCTGGCCCTGCGCCGGAGCGTTGCCTTCCGGGCTCGCTTCAGCAGGTGCGCCTGTTTCAGTCGGCGGCGTCTCTGACATGTGCTAGACAGCGCAACTGTACTTCACTTCGATTTCATCTTCAGTGCCACTACTTCCGCGCGCGCCGGCGTATACCACCTGCACAATGCCAATCGGTCCTTGCTTGTGCGGCGCGCCAGCAGACTTGCCACACGAGCATCTTTGCTACATCAATCCACTGGGTTGGCTCTATTACCTGCTACGGCTCAGGGGCCCTGCGTGGCGCTGGCCGCGGCGGCGTTCGCGGCCAGCAACTGCTGCAGGTTGCTAGAGCCACTACCCTGCAAGGCTTGCATCAGCGTCTGGCGGTACGTCTGGCTGCGCGCGAGCTCGGCCTGTAGCAGCGCCTGGTTTCCCAGCACGTCGGGCCCATAGCCGAGAACCGGCGCGAGGGCACCGGTGAATTGCATACGCGATGGACCCTGACCCACGGCGACGATATCTCTCAGCACCAGGCGCCCGGCCGCGGCTTGCGCCTGCTGGTCAATGTTGCTGAGGGCGCGCTGCTGCGCGAGCTGGCCCATCTGTTGCCACTGGGGTGAAGCCACCAGCCCGCCGGCGTACTGCTGGATGATCTGCCCGCGGTACTGCTCGAAAGCGCGCTGTTCCTGCGGATTGAGACGGATCTCGCCACGTCCGTACGGCACCGTATCGGGCGTGGCCGCCGGCGCAACACCCGCGGATTGCATCGCCTGAAGCACCGCTGTCGGCTGACCGGCCGCGCTACGCACCGGCGAGAGCTCGCCGAGGCCCTGCAGTGGATTCTGCAGTGGGCGCCCGAGCACGTCCTGTGCGACCGGCAGTCCCTGACGCAGGCCGGGGATGTTCTCAGCAACGCGCTCAGCGATGCTCTGCTGAAGCAAGTCGGGCGTGATCGGGCGCACGACTTGACGCTGGTAGGGATCGGTCATCTGGGCGATCGAGCGCACCTCGCCGGAGAAGGGCACCAGGCCACCCAGCACGCTCGAGCCGACCGCAGACGCGGTGCCCATGGCCTTGCCCGCCACGCTGCCAGTCTGCAGGGCATCGTAGAGATTGGCGAACGTGCGCATCGGCGTCGCCGACATCAGTTGCTGGCCGACTTCCGAGATGAGCTGCGAGGCAGCCGCCATACGTGGATCTTCGACCCCGTAGGCGGCTGGACCAGTCGCCGCCTGTTTGGCGCTCGAGGCGTTGTACGCCTGCACGGCGTCGGCATACGCGCCGGCCGTCATCAGTGGCCCTCGCAGCGCGGGCGGCAGATGCTCCCAACTGTGAAACGCCCCGTCGGGGCCGAGGAAACTGTTGGGCTGGTTGCCATTGGCAAGCCAGACCTGGTGCTCGCCAGGGTCGGTCGGCCCGGCACCGGTAATCGTGCCGCCGAGTGCCTTGTTGGCCAGCCACATGCCGAGCGCGGTGCCGAGCAGGTTGTTGGTCAAGCGCTCGCTGAGCGGACCGACGGCGCTGCTCGCGGGCGTGCTGCCCAGGCCGGTCGCGTAGGGACCGCGGCCGACAACCGCTTTGCCAATATCCGCGACCGTGCCGGCCAGACCCACTGGCGTGAACTCCACCATGCGGTTGGCCATCGCCATGCCCATGCGATAGACCGGGAACAGCGCATCACCGACCGGGCCCATGTTGCCCACGAGACGTCCGAGCGCGCCGGTCAGTTGGCCCAGGTCACCGCGCAACGCCGCACGGTCACCCATTGCTTTCACGGTCGCGCTGACCGGTTGAGAAAACTGGTTCTGGAATTCCTGAAACCACTGGGCGCCATTGGCACCAGTCGCCGAGGCGTTGGCACCCGACTCGGCACCGTGCTCCATGCTCTCGATCAGCTCAGACGTGGCGTTCTGGAAGGCACCGTGAATGGCGCCCATGCCCTCGACCACGCGACCGGCCCAGGTCGCCGCGCCCGGATTGGCGCGCGCGGTGATCGTGTTTGGCCCGTTGAGCGAGTTACGCAGGCCCTGCAGCCAGTTATCTGCCCAATTGACGATGCCCGACTGCGCGCCCAGCAGCCGACCGTGCAGCCGACCGGGCTGGAAACTGGCCAGGTCGCGTACGGTTCCGGTGATTCCGGACAGCGCTGGCGTCAAACTCGCGTTGAAGGCGACATCGGCCGCGGTATTCAGACCGCCGATGATGCCGCCGCGATACGCACCGCGCAGCCAGTCGGAGAGCGGCACATTGCCAGGGCGCGCGACCGCCTGGGCCACCGCGCCTACGTTGGGCATGGTCAGACCAATCATCTGAGCGCGCTGCATCTGATTCGATTCAGCCTGCTGCTCTTCGGGCGTAACCTGGTCACCCTGTCCGGCCAAGCGTTTCTGGAAGGCACTCAGGCCGAGCGCATCTTCCTGCTCCTGCTGAGCGCGAACGCTGGGGTCGAGGATGGTCGGGAAGAGCGCCTCGCGCACAGGATTGACCGCTTGCACGCCTTGCATAAGCGGGTTGTTCATGATGGCGTTGCTGAGACCGCTGGGCTGTTCGGGCGTGCCAAACGCGGCCTCGAGCGGGTTGCCGACGTTCTGCACCGCGTTCATGACGTCCTGCGCCTTGCTCTGCACGGCACCAGTGACGGTCGACAGCAGGTCGGACGCCGGCTGTGTGGCCGGCTGCATGGTGGTCATGGACGTTGAACCCTGCGCGGCGGTCGTCGACTGAGCCAATCCGTCATTCTGGGCGAGCGGATGGTCGGCGAAGATGGCCGCGCGAGCCGCGCCTTGCGACTGCGGCATGGCATTGATCTGGTCGGCGCTCATCCACTCGCTGCCGCCCTTGAGGTCGGTGCCCGAGGTGCCGACGTGGAATTTCCCAGAGTCCGCGTTGTAGCCGTCGAGGTAGTAGTAGTGGCCAGGCGTGTCGATGATGACCGGATTGCCACCCGAGGCATCTCTTCCAACTGCGGCCCAGTCGACGCCCTGTGTGGCGTGCGCATCCACGCCCAGGCCGTTGAGCAGTTTCACCTCTGACTCCACCCCGGCCATGCCTTGAGAAGAATTCCAGCCGACCTGTTGGGCGAGCTGCTTGGCCTCGTCGACGGTCGGGTTGCGACCGTAGGTCTGGGCAAAGGCCATCGCCGCCGCCGGCCCGCAGAACGCCATCGCATCGCCGCTGGAGAGACCCATCCCGAACTGGGACACGCGCGCGACCGCGGACTGCACGCCCTGGGTGACCGTGTTGACGGCGGTCTGCCCAGCGCTCACGGCAGCGTTGACCGCGCCGCTGACGGCCTGACCGGCGCCGCCGAGGATCTTCTGCACGTAGCTCTGCGTCTCGGGGATGTCGGGCACACCGCCACCGGCTGGCACGTTGCCGGGGCCGGCGTTATAGGCGCTCAATGCCGACGCCCAGTCGCCGTTGTACTTCTGCAAGTACGACTTCATCAGGTTGGCCGCGGCGGGCAGGGCCTGCGACGGATCGTCGGGATTGATGCCGAGACCCTGCGCGGTGGCTGGCATGAACTGGGCGATGCCGCGCGCGCCGGCGCCGCTCACGGCAGCAGGATTGAAGTTCGACTCTTGCTGGATCTGGCGTGAGAACAGGTCAGGATCGATGCCCGCGGCCTGCGCCGCCTGGCGGGTCTGGTCAATCAGGTCACCCGGCGTCGTGGGCTGTGGCCCTGACATCGCACCAGACGGGGCTGGAGACGGTCCCGGTGTTGACGCGGCTGGTGGGGCGGGTACGCTGGGTGTTGGGCCCTGAGCAGGCCCTGGCGCGCCACCGGGCACGTTCTGCATACCGCCTGGTGTCGTCAGGTTAGCGATCGCCTGCTGGGCCCAATCCTGGCCCGCGCTCATGTCCGTGGACGTGGGCGTGACCGGCGCGGGCGTGGGCGCCGGCGCGGGCGGTGGTGGTGGTGGTGGCGCAATGGGGACCGGGGCCGGTGGCGGCGCGGACTGAGGCGGAGCAGCCACGGGTTCCGGCGTGGCCACGGGCGCTGGAGTCGGCGCCGGCACCGGGGTTTGAGCAGGCGGTG
>Ga0306921_10008155_pt1 | contig 11066 bp, 10 predicted proteins | sample sta12Cox44000080_FD_203760 | JGI IMG/M metagenome (GOLD analysis project Ga0306921, IMG submission 203760) | Lab enrichment of tropical soil microbial communities from Luquillo Experimental Forest, Puerto Rico - statoxic.12C.oxic.44.000.080 (v2)... | ecosystem: Environmental > Terrestrial >... | reverse complement strand
CTGGAACAGGTCGGTCCATTGCTGTTTCAACCGCACGAACAGATCCTGTTTGTGTTTCAGGACGCGGTCCAGACAGCGATACAGCCGATCTTTTTCGGCCACCGCAAAACCCGTCTCCAGCAGCTCGTCCAGGGCGCTGTCCACACACCACGGCCGGTGGAGGTGAAACTCACGGCCCGGCTCCAGCAGCTGATTCACCACCCGCCGCCGCAACCCTTCTCCCAACTCACGGCCTGGCGGCCTTGCGGCAAGCGCTGCTGCCAAAACTCATCCCGCCCCAGTTGGTGCCACAACTCGCACCCCAGCCAGCAGTTGCCGAACATCCGCGGCCGCCGCAATTCCAGCCCACTCAATCTCACCTGCACACTGTCCAGGGCGTCGGCGGGGATCTGCCGGTCATCCGGGAACAAGCTCAGGGTGGTGTAGCGCTGTTCGTCCTCATCGAACACCTGCAGCGTCTTCCGCCAAGCGGCCTGCTGGTGGTCGTTGATCTCGCCCAGGTACAGAACGGTTCGTTGCACCGCTTTGCCACCCGGCACACGCCGATTCTCGACAATGCTGAAATAGAGGTGGTCCTTGCCGTCTTTCTTTCGGTTGGTGGAGCGCAGGAACATCGGCAGCGGCAGAATGCCAGAGCTGCGTCGACAAGAAAAGAGGGTAGGTCTTCACTCAATGCTTTTCTGCAGGCCAGCGTTGTAGCCAAACGACTTTTGGTTCGCTCCAGCCGGAAAACCGGCAGCTACTGCGAAAGTTGGGCTAGCGACGGCAACCCTTTCGCAGCTGTTAACACCGATTTTGATGCAAAGCCAGCAGGGGAGTCCGGCCTCTTCGACGACTCCGGCGAGAACAAATCTGCAGGTTACGCAGTGTGCCTTGAAGGTCAATGGGATGGTTTGCGGCGGGTGTGCGACGATGGTGAAGCAAGGGCTGCTGAAGCTCCAAGGCGTCACGGCCGCCTCCGTGGACTACAAAACGGGCAGGGTCCAGGTCACGTACGACAGGAAGAAGACCGGGCCTGAGAAGATTCTTGCCGAATTCAACCAGAAATCCTCGGGCTTCCACGCCGAACTCGCTCAGCCCGAAAACAAGCATTCGCCGTGAAGCCCCCGCTTGTTTAGGTACCGACGGCGGATGGGGTCTACCACATTCTCAGGTCACGGGTTGCCTTGGACAAGGACCGGGCCCTGGAGCGACTCGGAGTTCAAAACCCTCACTTCCTCGGAAATTCAGATTGGGAGATACACGTGGCAGAGCAATTCGATCTTCTCATTTTGGGCTCCGGCTCGACGGCGTTTGCGGGGGCCCTGCGCGCCGCCGAGCTGGGCAAAACCGCGGTGATGACCGAATCGCGCACCGTCGGCGGAACGTGCGTAAACCGCGGCTGCCTTCCATCCAAGAATCTCATCGAAGCGGCGCGGATCGTGTACGAGTCCGCCCATCCCCGCTACCCCGGTCTTACTCCCGCAAAGATGGGCGTGGACTTTCGCACGCTCGTCGCGCAGAAGGACGAAGTCATCCATGATTACCGCAAGAAAAAATACGAAAGCCTAGTCGGCGGCCGCACAAGCGTCGAAAGAGGTCGCGTGCAGTTTGTTGACTCGCATACCGTAGCGGTCGATGGTAAGCGGCTTAGCGGCGACAAGGTCCTGATCGCCACGGGCTCGCGCCCCTTGATGCCCACGATCGCAGGACTTGACCAGGTTGCTTATCTCACAAGCGACTTGCTGACCGCGGATGAGTCGCTCGAGCTGACCGAACTCCCTGAATCGCTCGCCATTATCGGTGACGGCTACATCGCTCTCGACCTCGGACAGATGTTCCGACGCTTCGGCAGCCAAGTGACCATTCTAGAGCGCCACAGACAATTGCTCGCTCGGGGCTACGAACCTGAAGTCGGTCAGGTGATAGAAGAACTCTTCGCCTCCGAAGGTATCAACGTTGTTACACAGGCTAGTGTGCGCAGGCTACGCCAGGAAAGCGACCAAGCCGTCATTTCGGCCTCGGTGGCAGGCTTGGAGCGCGAGTTTCGAGCTGAACGGCTGCTCATGGCGACCGGCCGCCGCCCCAATTCGGACCAGATTGCAATCGAGCGCGGGGGCGTCCACACCGGCCCGAACGGTGAGGTGAAAGTCGACGAATATCTGCGCACCAACGTTTCGCATATCTTCGCCGCGGGCGATGTCATCGGTGGTGAAACCGAAAGTCGGATGGCTACGCCGGTCGGCAGCCACGACGGAGGCATTGCCGCCCACAACGCGTTCTCTGACCAATCGCTCCACCGCGTGAACCACCGCGTCATTCCACGAACTATCTTTACCGACCCTCAGATTGGTATCGTGGGCCTCACTGAAGAACAGGCCGTCCAAGCGGGCCATCCCTGCTGGTGCAATACGCTTCCGATGTCACTGGTGCCGCGGGCCGGAGCTATTCGCGACATCCGCGGCATCATCAAAATGGTGGCCAACGATGAAAACGAAGAGGTGCTTGGCGTATCCATGGTCGGCTCGAACGCGGGCGAAGTCATCCATGAGGCGGCAATGGGGCTGCGCTTCCATGCAAAGATTCAGGACTTCATCGACCTCTTGCACGTGTATCCGACGATGGCGGAGGCGCTGAAGATTGCCGCGATCTCAAGATATAAAGACCCGGCAAGGCTTTCCTGTTGCGCAGAATGACGAAGCGAAATTGTGGCTATCAAGTCCTACCGGATCGAGAGTCGGTTTGCCGTGATGGCGACTCCCGATGTGACTGTAATTGCTCTCATTCAATACTTCCACACTTGCAAATTTGCCGATGCGTTCTCGCATCACCTGCCCCAGGGTCACGAAAATTGAGGTCACCGTCTGTGCTGCAACCATGACTTCTGGCACATCCTGTTCGAAACGGCGGCGACTATAATGGGCCATGGGCAAGACGCCCGAGAAAGGGCGACGCTATCTCAGGGCTGCGGGTGTCTCGGCGTGGGTGCTGTCGGGGACGCCCGCGCTCTGGATGATCCTGCGCGGCAGCGTGGCTGGGCAACACGTGACTTTGCCGCACCGCGTTTTTCCTTTCTGGGCAGCGGCTTGGGTGGTCTTCATCTTATCGTTCTGGCTCAGCACTGGCGGCGTTGGAGAGGAGCGGCACTACTACCGGAATCGTATCCTGCTGCTGATTGAAACCGCGGCTGCGCTCTTTATGTTCCACCTCGTCTGTACGGGTCTGGAAACTACCCTCCTGGCCGTGGTTGCAGCCCAGCTTGGCGTTTACTTCAGGCTCCCGGCTGGTTTGCTCTGGCTGGTCGCCCAGACAGCAGCCCTTTTTTGGCTGAGGGTCCAACACTCCGGCGCGGATGCCAGTTGGGCTTGGGTCTGCTTCTCTGTTCCTTTTGAGGCGCTGGCGCTTTTCACTTCTTACTTTGCGGCCAGTGAATTTCAAGCTCGGCGTGACCTGACGCGTGTAAACGCAGAGCTTCATGCCACGCGTGAACTGCTGGCGGAGAGCCGCCGGATCGCGGAGAGGACCCGCATTTCGCGGGAAATGCACGATCTGCTGGGGCATCACCTGACGGCGCTGAGTCTCAACCTGGAGGTTGCCCGGCACCAGGTGGAAGGCGATTCCCTGGACCGGATTAGGACGTGCCAAGCGCTCGCCAGGAAGCTGCTGGACGATTTGCGCGAAGCGGTGGGTGCGCTCAAGAGTCAAGATTGCGTCGATCTTCGGCGCATTCTCCGTCCCCTGGCTCAGGATATTCCGCGCCCACAGATTCACCTCACCTTCCCCGATGAGCTGAGGATTCAAGACTCCGAACGCGCTCAGGCCCTCATCCGCTGCATCCAGGAGATCGTTACGAATGCAATTAAGCATTCTGCCGCCGAGAATCTCTGGATCGAAATCGCTGTTCGCGACAGCAGATTGGAGGTTCAAGCCCGAGACGACGGCCGCGGCGCCGATCGAATCGAGGAAGGCCGGGGACTTACAGGAATCCGAGAGCGTCTGGAGGAGCTCGGCGGCCATCTGGAGGTGCAGACTGAGGCGAGGGGCGGCTTTCAGCTGACTGCCGTCCTGCCGCTGCCGGGAGTGCGACTGTGATCCGGGTTTGTCTGGTCGAAGACCAAACCATCGTGCGCGAGGGCCTGCTTAGCCTGCTCCGCATGGTGAACGACTTCGAGGTGGTCGCTCAAGCGGCGGACGGTGAGGAGGCTGTCCGGGAGATTTGCCGCCACTCTCCCGATGTTGTGTTGCTGGATATCAAGCTGCCCAAACTGGACGGCTTCCAAGTCTTGGAAAGAATCCGAGCAAGCAGGAAGCTGCCGCCGACGATCATTCTCACGACCTTCGACGACGACCAACTTGTGCTGGAGGCGGTGCGCGTCGGCGTCAAGGGATTCCTTCTCAAAGACGTTTCGCTCGAGCAGCTTACGAGTGCGATCCGGAGGGTGCATGAAGGCGGCACGCTAATCAGGCCTGCGTTGACGAATCGCGTCCTGAAATGTCTACGTGAACAATCGCACACTTTTCCGAGTCTCGATCGCCCGGATCCCTTGACGCATCGGGAAGTGGAGATTTTGCGGCTCGCTTGCGGCGGATATAGCAATCGCGAAATCGCAGAGGCACTGTTCCTCGCCGAGGGCACGGTCAAGAATCACATCTCCAGCATCCTTTCGAAGCTCGGCGTTCGGGACCGGGTTCGAGCCGTGCTGAAGGCCGTCGAGCTGGGTTATTTAGGCTGAGTGCAGTGGATCTGGCCAACTGCCGGTAACACCAAACCGTAGCGCACCTCCTTTGCGCCGTAACCGCCGTCTCTCGCCCGCATCGCGATTCCTGCATCGGTCCGTGCCAGCTCGATCCAGAGATTCCCAGCCGTGGCGTGCCGGATGGCGTTGTTGCCACCTCCTGAACACCCCTCAGAGAACTCACCCGCTACCGTGTCAGACCGAATGTGGCGCCGAAAATGGAATAACAGGTCAACCACGGCGCGTAGCGCGGGCTGCAGCAACTCTGGTGCCTGGAGAAGCCCGGCGGAGAACCGCAGGACTGCCAGAAACCAAATGAGCAAGCCGGTAAAAGCGTAAGACTCCCCGGGCCTCAGCGCTCATTTTCCCTACCTTGAGATCTCGCGGCTCATAGAGCATGTGCCGAAAGTCATGCCCAAATGGAGTGACCTTCGGCACTCGCATCGCGGAGGAAGCCACAGTAGGATTTCGCCCAGGAGGACCGAAATCATGGATCAACTCAAAATCGGGTTTCTCACAGCAGCGCTCCTCGTTGCTCCCGAAATGGTGCCGGTGCACCAGTCTTGTTGCCTGAGGTCGCCAGAAAAACCGACTGTTTCCGCCGATGGGGTGAGCTTTTACAGAGTTCCGCTGGCCTGCCCCGCAGCCCGCAATCTGGGGTGCGGCTCCGCCGCGAAACCCGTCCTGTTGGCGCTCGAAAAGAAGAAAACGATCCGGCAAGCCTGGCTGGACCATCCGGGGACCACGCTAGCAATCGTATGGAAAAGGGGCACCCCGGCCGATGCGCGCGCCGCGGATCTACGGTGCGCAGCTGAAGGGAGCAATATCTCGTTACAAGAGCTAACCGGGAGCGCACGGGACGAGGCCTGGAAGAGCTTTCATTCCGGCAAGTCGTGGTATCAAGGCGCCGAAGTAGACAAGCTGAGCGAGGAGGAGGCCATGGTGATCACCGACCGTCTCATTCGCAGAGCAGCCGCGAAACAGCCCACGATAGCCGGCAAAGCAGACAAGCTGAAAAGTGATCTCGCAAGGGTGATTCGAGAACAGCTTACTGGTTGCGATTCGACCGAGTGCCGTACCGACTATCGAAAGCTAGAGGACACAGTGCACAAGAGCCTGACCGAAGCAGAATCTCGCGCCCTGACGGAAGCGGCGAAGCTGGGATATCGGCCGGTAGGCAATGAGCAGTGAGGCTGTGATGGAAACCTTCTGGCGAAATCTGCAATATAGCCTGCGCACGCTCCGAAAGCGGCCAGGCTTCACGCTGACGGTCGTGATCACGTTGGCCTTGGGCATTGGCGCCAATGCGACGATCTTCACCTGGATCAAGGCGGTCCTGCTCGAGCCATTGCCCGGCATTGAACAGCCGGAACGACTGGTCGAGGTCTGGGGCGCGACACGCAACAACTCCGCCCTCTCGTTGTCCTATCTTGACTACCTGGACTACCGCGACCGCAACGTAGTCTTTTCCGGGTTGGCCGCTCACCAGGTGCAGCCTCTCAATTTAGGCCGCGGTGGGAAGCCGGAGCGTGTATGGGGCGCCGTCGTTTCGGGCAATTACTTTAACGTCCTTGGGGTGAAAGGGCTTATCGGGCGCACGTTTCTTCCCGAAGAGGATCGAACGCCGAACTCGCATCCGGTCGCGGTCATTGGCTACGGATTGTGGCAGCGCGACTTTGGCGCCGATCCAAAGGTGATCGGACGGACGATCACCCTTAACGAACACGATTTCACCATCATCGGCGTGACGCCGAAGGAGTTCGGCAGCCCCTTTGCCGGAATTGCGCTGGATGCGTGGACGCCGGTGATGATGAAGGACTATGTAGCGCTCCCCCATTTCTCACTCACGGATCGCGGCAGTCGTTGGCTGATGGTCATGGGCCGGCTGAAGCCTGGCGTGACCGTGGTACAGGCGCAGGCGAATATCGCCGCCATCGCGCGGCAGTTGGAGCGGACCTACCGGCAAACCAATGATCAGATGGGGGCCGCAGTTTACTTGCTCAGCCAGTCGCCGTTTAGCTTGAAACGGAGCATGCAGTCTGCGCTTGCCGTTCTCATGGCAGCAGTTGCCATCGTGCTGCTGATTGCTTGCGCTAACATTGCCAACCTCCTGCTGGCGCGCGCCGCGTCGCGGCGTAAGGAGATCGCGGTGCGTCTGGCCTTGGGAAGTACCCGCTGGCGAATGCTGGGGCAGATGCTGACCGAAAGTTTCGTGTTGGCTTCGTGTGGCGCTGCGGTCGGGCTGACGCTCGCATTCTGGACCGCCCGATCGCTCCCCGCCTTCCTTCCGCCATACGGCATTCAAGTCAGCTTTGATACGCGGCCGGACGTGGTTGTCCTTGCCTTCACCCTGGGGCTGACGGTGATTACCACAGTCCTTTTCGGCCTGGCTCCGGCTCTGCAGGCTTCCAAGCCGGATCTGGTCGCGGCTCTAAAGGATAATGCGGCTGCGCTTGGGCAGGGACAACGCAAGTTTCCGTTACAGCACGCGCTTGTCATAAGTCAAATGGCCCTCTCGACCGTTGCCTTGATCAGTGCGGGGCTATTTGTGCGGAGCCTGCGGGAAGCATACGAAGCCGATCCGGGATTTGATCCGCACCGCGTTCTGCTCGCTTCCTTCGACCCCTTCCTTAGCGGCCACGACGACAACCATGGGCGCGAGTTTTATCGCCGCCTCATCGAACGCGTCAGAACGCTCCCGGGCGTGCAGTCGGTGACGTTGGCACGACGTTTACCCCTGACCCTGAGTGGAATTGCGTTCGCCAACGTGGTGATCGACGGCTACACGCCGGCTAAAGACGAAGATATGCACCTCAATTATGAAACCGTTGGTCCCGACTATTTTCGGACGATGCGCATCCCGCTCGTGCAGGGCCGAGACTTCGACGAGCGGGATAACGAGCACGCGAGGGGCGTGGTGATTATCAATGAGACGATGGCGCGGCACTACTGGACGGGCGGTGATGCTCTCGGCAGGCGGATCAAGCTCGATAAGAGTTGGTTGCAGATCGTGGGCATCGCCAAAGACGTGAAGAACCGCACCTTAAACGAAGCGCTCCAGCCATTTCTTTACGTGCCGTTCCTTCAGGACTATCGCTCGAACATGATCTTGGTCGCGCGCACGGTCATCGAACCAAAAACAATGTTCCATGCAGTGCGGGCCGAAACTGCTGCCCTCGACCCGAAGATCCCCATGTTCGACGCCAAAACCTTCGAGCAGCACATTGGGCTCTCACTCTTCCTGCAACGCATGGCCGCAACGATCCTGAGCATCTTCGGCCTGCTTGCACTCTCGCTTGCCGCTGTCGGGGTTTACGGCGTCATGGCCTACGCGGTCAGCCAGCGCACCCGCGAGCTGGGAATCCGCATTTCCATCGGGGCAAGCCGGAGCGACGTCCTGAAACTTATCCTCGGGCAAGGGCTGACGTTGTCTGTAGTCGGGCTCATCGGCGGTCTGGTAACGGCGCTGGTCGTGACTCGCTTTTCAGCTCACTTGTTATACGGCGTCAGTTCGGCCGATCCCGTGACATTCACAGTCATCGCATTATTGCTACTGGGCGTCGCAGTGGTGTCCGGCTACTTCCCGGCGCGGCGCGCGACCAGGATCGACCCGGTGGTTGCCCTTCGAATGGAATGATGCCCGGGTTGGCGGGATGGGCAGCACAGCTGTACGCTCTTTCCCAAACGAGGACCTACCATGGCCAAGCGTGAGTCGCGCAACAAGAATATGCAGCCGAAGTCGATGAGCCTGATCGATCCGCGATTCCGCAAGATTTACTTGTCATTCTATAAAGAGAGCTATTTCACACCGACCACGCTGGATCTGAAGACGAAGGAGCTGATCGCCATCGCTGCCTCCGCTGTTGCCAAATGCGAGGGCTGCCTGGAGGGCCACATTCGGAAGGCCCTTAAGCTTGGGTTAACCAAAGACGAAGTCAGAGATTCTCTGGTAATTGCGATTGGCATCGCCGCTGCAGGGGTGATGGATAACGCCGATCACGCCGCGATCATTTTGGATCTTCACCACTTTGAGGGTTAGCCTAAGGGAAAGCGTTTTTCCCCGCTTTTGTTGCAACGGTTCGTCCCGGCGTCCTGCCAAAGCACCGGAGACCCCCAATAGACCACCCCTTCACCGCCGCCCAGCAGATGTTGGTGCAGGACTTGGTCATGTTGCGCTGGGAGAAGCGCCGCAACGAGCGTGCCCAGGCTGCAGCCATCAGTTATGAGCTGGAGACTCTGGACACCGACAACGAGGAGTTGCGCAAACAACGCGACCGTGTACTTCAGTTGTTCAATTCTCGGGTAAGGAGGGGACTGAGGGACTGAGGCACTGAAAGACTGGAGCAATGACAAGAATTCAGGATTCCGGATTCAGGTTTCACTTTGTGAGTCTGTCAGTGCGTCAGTTTCTCAGCAAATCCCCGCCATGGCAGCAGCTTTTTGGATATACTCAGCAGGTCGATGAACCCCAGCCCTCTTGTTCAAGAACTCGTAAACATCGTTGGCGAACAGGCGGTTTTGTGGCGGCCGGAAGACTTGATGCTCTACGAGTACGACGCCCTCTCGTCGCTACGCCAGCCGGATGCGGTAGCTTTCCCAACCTGTACAGAAGAAGTAGTTGGGGTTGTGAAGCTCGCGGCAGGCAATGGTATTCCGGTGGTCGCGCGCGGCGCGGGGACTGGCCTGAGCGGGGGCGCGGTGGTGACGCAAGGCGGCATCGTGATCGCGCTCTCGCGCATGAAGAAGATCCTCCACATTGACCTTGAGAATCAGCGCGCCCGGGTCCAGCCCGGCGTGGTCAATCTGGACCTCTCGCTGGCCGTCGCCGATGACGGTTATTACTTTGTCCCCGACCCTTCCAGCCAGAAAGCGTGCACGATTGGCGGCAACGTGGCGGAGAATTCCGGTGGCCCCCATACGCTCGCTTACGGGGTGACAACCAATCACGTGCTGGGGTTGGAAGTAGTGCTGGCCGACGGCAGCGTGGTCCACACGGGAGCGGCATTCTGGGATCGGCCCGGCTATGACCTCACAGGCTTAATGGTGGGGTCGGAGGGCACACTTGGAATCGTAACAGAGATCACGGTTCGCCTGACGCGCCAGCCGGAAGACGTCAAGACCTTGCTGGGAATCTACGACTCGGTTGCCGACGCTACGCGCACGGTGGCGGCGATTACGGCGCGCGGGATTACTCCCGCCGCGTTGGAGATGATGGACGGCCTGACGCTGCGCGCTGTCGAAGAAGCCACGCACGCCGGTTACCCAATGGACTCCGCTGCCGTTCTATTGATGGAGGTCGAGGGCCTGCGTGAGGCCGTTGAAGAAGAGGTCGCCCAGATTGAAGCGATCTCCACGGAGAACCATGCGCGGGAGGTCCGGCGGGCAAAGACAGCCGCGGAACGCGAACTGCTTTGGAAGGGACGCAAGAACGCCTTCGGCGCCATGGGTCGCATCGCTCCCAACTTCTACGTGCAGGATGGCGTGATCCCGCGCACCCGGCTTCCGGAAATGCTTGATCACATCGAGCAGGTCGGAAGGAGGCACGAGCTCCCGATTGGCAACATTTTTCATGCCGGCGATGGCAACCTGCACCCCTTGATCTTTTTCGACGCTCGCGATCGCAAGCAATCGCAACATGTACTGAAAGCGGCGGAGGAAATCCTGGTGAAGTGTGCGGAAATGGGCGGATCCATCACCGGCGAACACGGGGTCGGAATCGAAAAGAAGGACATGATGCCGCTGATTTTCTCGAGCGACGATCTCGAGATGATGCAACGGCTCAAGTCGGCGCTGAATCCGTTAGGGATGCTGAATCCCGGCAAGGTTTTGCCGAGCGGAAAAATGTGCGGCGAACTGCGCGTCCAGGTCTCGTAGCACCGGTATCTTGGCGGCATCGGGGAGAAAACGCCGGCTGCCCCGTCCCGACACCCCGCGGCGACGGGTCTCGGAGACTGTCCTAACTCGTGGTTAGTGACACAAGTCCGCGTCACAAAATACGTCGTATCAGGGCACGACTTTAGTCGTGCCGCGAGCGAGGTCGCCTCCCGCCGGCTTTAGCCGCTGCCGGGCTATCCCTCAGGGCCTAAAGGCCTTGGGGATGATAATGGGTACCGCGTTCGGCACGCCTAAAGACGTGCCCTGATACAGGAGCGTAATTGCGCGAACTCGTGTCACTAAGCACTAGTCTAGTCTAGCAGGCTGCTGAAAAAGGGTGTCTGTCATGCTGAGCGCAGCGAAGCATCTGCTGTTCCTCATTGAAAACAAACAAAAAGCAGATCCTTCGCTGCGCTCAGGATGACATGCTCGGAGGTTTTTTCAGCAGCCTGCTAGCTCCTGGCTCTTGATATCCCG
>Ga0306921_10008149_pt1 | contig 11070 bp, 10 predicted proteins | sample sta12Cox44000080_FD_203760 | JGI IMG/M metagenome (GOLD analysis project Ga0306921, IMG submission 203760) | Lab enrichment of tropical soil microbial communities from Luquillo Experimental Forest, Puerto Rico - statoxic.12C.oxic.44.000.080 (v2)... | ecosystem: Environmental > Terrestrial >... | reverse complement strand
CGGAACAGGCCATTCCCTTACTCAACGACTACTCCGATGCAATCGTCTCGGCCATTCACGAGCATGGCGGCGACGTGCTCAAGCTGATCGGCGACGGCACGCTGGCAATCTTCACGGCGGAGGACCGCGCGCATGCATGCGACGCGGCATTGTCGGCGGCGATCGCCGCGCGCTCGCGCGTCGATGAATTGAACGGCCGCCGCGGGGCCGAGGGCAAACCGAAGACCCATATGTATCTCGGTTTGCATGTCGGCGAGGTCTTCTATGGCAATGTCGGCAGCCGCGAACGGCTGGACTTCACCGTCATCGGTCCGGCGGTGAACGAGGCAAGCCGCATCGCCGCCATGTGCCGTTCGGTCGATCAGCCGGTTTTGATGTCGTCGGCGTTCGCCGAAGTGAGAGACATCAAGCGCCGCCTCGTTTCGGTGGGGCGCTACGCGCTGCGCGGTGTCGCGCATCCGCAAGAGCTGTTTACGCTCGATCCCGACGCGTAGGTAGTGGAATTCAGAACTGTCTGCGGTGCGCTGCGAGCTAGCTACAGGCTGCCGACTCCGAGTAAGGTCCAATGCCAACTGTAAGAACCATGCACGCGGTGCCGCGGCCGCGTGTCATCCATTCGCCGCGGGGACGCAGCAACGTTGAACCAGCGAACAGGCTTCGCCGCGGTCCTGTGGTCGTCATGTCTGGCGATGCTCGCGGTCGGCGCCAACAGCACGGCGATCATGGCCGCCTTGCCGAGCATGCGGAGCGAGCTTGGCCTCAGCTCGGCCGGCGTGGAGTGGGCGGTTAACGCCTATCTGGTCGTCTCCGCAGCGTTCATCGTGCTCGGCGGCCAGGCGGCGGATCGGTTCGGCGCGCGGGCGGCATCGATGGTTGGATTGGCGCTGTTTGCCGTCGCGTCCTGCATCATTGCCACCGCCGGTACACAGGCTGCGCTGCTGGCTGGACGAGCCTTGCAGGGCCTTGCGGCAGCGCTGGTAGCACCCGGCACGCTGGCCGCGGTCGACACCAGCGCGGCGTCGGAGCGCAGGGCAGCGGCGATCGGCGCATGGACCGGCTTTTTGATGCTCGGCTTCAGTATCGGGCCGCTGCTCGGCGGCGTGCTCACGCACCTCACGAGCTGGCGTGTGATCTTCTGGTTCAACGTCGCGCTCATGCTGACCGCCATTGCGGGTCTCGCCTCCGCAGGCTCGGCGACCGCCCGTGCTCACGGCACCGAAAGTCGGCGCGCGGATTGGATCGGCTTTGTCTTGCTGACCACGTTGATGGTGTCGCTGGTCTTTGGGCTGCACGCATTGCCGCGTGCAAGGACGGCACCGCTTCCCGTTGTCGGCCCGTTCGTGCTGGCGGCGGCGGCACTCTTCCTCCTGCTGATCGTGGAGTCACGCGCCAAGCCGCCGCTCGTCGACCTGACCTTCTTCGCGCGGCGCAGCTTTGTCATGGGCCTGGCCATCGGCTCACTGTCGATGTTCAGCATCATGAGCCTGCTGCTCTACTTCAACCTCTATGCGCAAAGCCGCCAAGGACTGGGCCTCACGGCGCTGGAGGCCGGCGCCGCCCTGCTGCCGCTGAGCGCGGCGCTGCTTGCGCTCGCCCTGTCGGCATCCGCGGTGGCGGCACGCCTCGGGCTGCGCCATGCGATGACGGGCGGCATGGCGCTGATCGCGCTCGCCAGCGCCGTGATCGGCGCCGCCGTCGCCGAGGGCGGGATGGTGCTGCTGGCGGTCGGGTTCATCACGATGGGCGCCGGTCTGGCAGTGCCTTATGCCTTGGCACCGCGGCTGGCGCTCTCCGCGCTTGCGCCCGCGCAAGCCGGGCAGGGCTCCGGGATCATCAACGCCTGCACCTTCCTCGGCGGCAGCTGCGGCGTCGCCGGCGGCGCGTCCGCCTTGGCGCTGGGGGGATTTCCCGCCGTGCTGACGATGATCGCGCTCGCCGGCATTGTCGGCGCGGCGCTGAGCCACTGGATTTCAGAGACGGCATAGCAAGGCGGGATGGGCTAAGGTTGACAGCGACATGCAAAAGGGGCCCGCCGTGATACGCGCGAGGCTTGACCCGCACAAGTTCATCCGCCGCATTCCACTCGCCCCGCATCAGATGCAAGATCGGCTCACGCGAGTTGATGATGCAATCGTTCTCTGTCACCTCGGATTGCCGCGCATCGCGCGCGAAGATTGGTCTTTGGCGATCGACGGACTGGTCGTGCGCCCACGGACCCTCTCGTTTTCCGACCTCATGCGATACGAGAAGGTATCCGTGACGAGCGTACACCAATGCGCCGGCAGCCCGCTGGCGCCGTCCGAGCCGACGCAGCGCGTTTGCAACGTCACCTGGGCCGGCGCGCGCCTCGCCGACATTCTTGCTGAATGCGAGCCGCATCCGACTGGTCGATTTGTGTGGTCGACCGGCGCGGACCATGGCGATTTCGCCGGCGTCAGCATCGACGCCTATGTCAAGGATATGCCCGTCGATCGCGTAAGGTCGGACGTTTTGGTTGCTTATGAAATGAATCGCGAGCCACTTAAGCCCGAGCACGGATTTCCCGCGCGCCTCGTGGTGCCCGGTTTCTACGGTACGAACAGTGTCAAGTGGCTCACGCGGGTGACGCTGGCCGAAGCGCGCGCGTCGGGGCCGTTCACGACGCGCTGGTACAATGACCTCGTGCACGATGAATGTGGGTCTGCGAGCGGTCGCACCGTGCCCGTTTGGGCGATCGCGCCGCAATCGGTGATCGTCGCGCCAGCCCCCGATGCGACCGTCAACGCTTCCAAGGCGACCGAGATTTGGGGTTGGGCCTGGGCGGACGGTGGAGTTGGCCAAGTAGAGATTAGCGTCGATGATGAGTCCTGGCAGTCGGCTCAACTGGAGCCGCCAGCCGGGCGGGCTTGGCAGCGTTTCACGCTGTCTTGGATGCCGAGCAAACGCGGAACCGTGACGCTCGCGTCGCGCGCGACTGCGGCGAGTGGCGAATGCCAACCGGCGTCAGGTCGGCGCAACGCCATCTACCGCGTATCGGTCAGAGTCATCTAAAGCTCGCGGGAGCGTCATTCGTGCTGGCGGGGCCCGCAAGGTCCTAACGTCCGGCCAGTGCATGAACTTCAACGATAGGACCGCCGGGAAACTCAAGGATGGCGGCGTTGCGTCCGCGCGATGTATAGGGTCCGACCAGAACGGTAACTCCCGCCGCCTTGGCTTTGTCGAGGGTTTCCGACAGGTCCCTCACTTCATAGCCCGTCGTCTCGCGGCCGTAGGGGTGAGGAAGGTGTCCGTCGGTGACTAGCACCGTCAGCTTGCCAAATGCGGATTCAATGCGGACCTCTCGAAAGCTGTCACCTGGCCGACCGATCTCGACTCCAGGCGCACGCCGATCGTCCGTCGTCACTTTGCCGTGTGAGAAGGCCGCAAAGGCGCGGGTAAAGGCGGCAACGCGCTCAGGAGAAACATAGACCCGATTTTCGGGGATTGTTTCGAGAGGGGGAAACGATGGTTTGGTGTTATGCACGTAGAGCTGCATGGTGACGCCGCCCGGCCACTGAATAACGACGTCCCTCCCGATCGGATCCGGAAAAGGCGCAACCAGGATGTCGGCACCGCAGGCGCGCGCCGCCTTGACGGCGACGTCCAGGTCATTGACGAGATAGCCAGTCCGTTCCGCACCGAAAGGATAGGGGATGGGCGTCTCGAATCCGAAGAGCGAGACCGAGCCCACGGGAGTTCGCAGCGCCTGCCAGATGGTGCGGCTGGGCGTGGGTGTAACGGTTGTGACCGCAGGCTTTGTGGCTTGACCGCCGAATGTGGCCAGGAAACTGGTCGCGAAGCGATCCATGTCGGCAGGCGCGACATAGACGTGGGCCGTATCATACTGCGGACCGACCGCCACGGCCGGCGTCAAGGTCGCCGCCCAGGAGGGCGCGGCGGTCATCAAATGCCCCGATGCATAGATGCTCAAGGCGACGGCTACCACTTGAGCCTCGAGGCGCATCAGATACTCCTTCATTCATGATGTGGCGATTGCAGCGCCGTTTCGGCCCAATGGCTGCAATGCCTAGGTCGTGACATCGTCATTGATTTGTAGCAGAGCTCACGGACGGCCAAGGCCGCACGCTATCCGCACAGCACAAGCAAAGGTCCAAGTCATGCCGGTTAGATACAGCGAGGATCACCAATATATCATCGTCGAGGACGGTGTCGGGACCGTTGGAATAACAAACCACGCTCAGGAAAAGCTCAGCGACGTAACCGTTGTTGAGCTCCCGCACGTCGGCAAGCAGGTGAACAAGGGCGGCGCGGTCGGCGTTATCGAGTCTGTCAAGGCCGCAAGCGACCTCTATTCTCCCGTAAGCGGCGAAATCCTTGGTGTAAACGAGGCGCTGATCGGCAAGCCCCAACTCGTCAACGAAGACGCCGAGGGCGCCGGCTGGATCTACAAGATCAAGCTCGCCGAGCCTGCCGAACTCGATACGCTTTTGGATCGGGAAGCTTATCTCGCTTACGTGCAGGAGCAAGGTTGATGCGCCACCCATCAAACTGAGGAGATTTCATATGCGATCTGACATTGTTCCAGGGGCCATCTTCCCCGACTACGAACTTTCCGATCACACGGCGAAACGCCGGAAGCTCTCCGAGCTGCAAGGCCAGCATCCCATGGTGCTCGTCCTCAGCCGCGGCGGTTTCTGCCCCAAGGACCGCACACAGGCTGAAGGGCTTCTGGAACTCCATCGCGAGATGGAGGTTGGTTATTGCCGGCTTGTCACGATTAGTACCGACAACATCACTGAGACGAACGAATATCGCAGCGGGGTCGGCGCTCACTGGCCCTTCCTCTCGGACACGAGGCGTATCGTCCAAAAAGATCTCGACATCGCCGAATATACGGATGCGGCCCACAATCCGATGATCCCGCATGTGATCGTCCTCGAGCCCGGTCTCGTCATCTATAAGGTCTACAACGGCTATTGGTACTTCGGTCGGCCCACTATGGAAGAACTCCGCCAGGATCTACGTGCGGTTACCAAGAAATGCCGGCCGGACTGGGACATCACAACGTCCGAACTCAAGGCGGCGTGGCAGCAAGGCCGCAAGGACCTCTTCTATCCGTACGGCAAAACCTACGCCCAAACTATCGGTGAACAGGATTAGGAGCGCTGTCCGTCGCGGCGCGCCTGCAGGAGCAATCCTTTTCGACGCAAGCGGCATGGCCCTGGAAAGCCACGCATAAGGAATGTCCCACGATGAGGATCTAAATGGCGCAACTGCTCTCGGTGAACGTCGGCCTGCCGCGCGACATCCAATGGAAAGGCAAGCGCGTGTACACAGCCGTGTGGAAGGACGCGGTCCGCGGTCGCCGCAAGGTCGGCAGGCTCAACATCGACGGCGACGGCCAGGGAGATTTGCATGGTCACGGCGGCGAGCACCGCGCCGTCCTCGTCTACCAGATCGATTCCTATCGCTATTGGGAAAGGGAGCTCGGGCGCAAGGCCTTCGTGTTTGGACAATTCGGCGAGAACTTCACGGTGGACGGATTGCCGGACGATGAGGTCTGCATTGGCGACCGGTATCGGATTGGCAGCGCGCTGTTCGAAGTGACGCAGCCGCGCGTGACCTGCTACCGGGTTGGGATCCGAATGGACGAGCCGCGTATGGCCGCCCTGCTGGTCGAGCATCACCGGCCCGGGTTCTATTTCCGTGTGCTGGAAGCCGGCGAAGTCGCGGCCGGGGATGAGATCGTGAAGGTCGGCGACGGTCCGGAGCGCATGAGCGTCGCCGAGGCCGATGCTCTCCTCTATCTTTCCGGTCATTCCCGCGCGCAATTGGAACGCGCCTTGCGCATCCCGGCGCTGCCCGCGGGTTGGCGCAGCTCCTTCCAATCGCTGCTGCAGCAGGGACCCGATGAAGGGCAGGCAAAAGGAAATCCCGGCCTCGCGGTCGTGAGCCCGCCGCCGGCGTGGACGGGATTTCGCGAGATGCGGGTGTCGCGGATCGAGCGGGAGAGCAACAGCGTATTCTCCCTGGTCCTCGTCCCCGCCGACGGTCAACCCCTGGCGGCGGCGTTGCCCGGGCAATTCGTCGTTCTGCGCCTTCATGTGCAGTCCGGCGCGCCGCCGGTGTTGCGCAGTTACTCGCTGTCGAACCTGCCGGGCACCGCGCATTATCGCGTGAGCATCAAGCAAGAAGAAAACGGTCTCGCCAGCACCTATCTGCGCGCGCGCATAAAGCCGGGGAGCAACGTGGAGGTGAGCGCGCCCCGCGGCAGCTTCACGCTCCGTTCGGGCAGCGAGCCGGTCGTGCTGTTGAGCGCGGGAGTTGGCGTGACGCCGGTATTGGCGATGCTGCACGCCTTGGCGGCCGGGAAGTCGAGCCATCCAGTTTGGTGGCTCTATGGGGCACGCAATCGTGAGGACCATCCATTCCGCGAGGAGTCGCGTGCTCTGCTACAACAATTGCAGCACGGCCACAGCTACATCCAGTACAGCAGGCCGGGGCCAGCCGACCAAAGGGGTGTCGATTTCGACGCTGCCGGGCACCTGGCGGTTTCCGCCTTCGATCAGATCGGCGTTCCGCATGAAGGCCAATTCTATCTGTGCGGCCCCGCGGCGTTCTTGCGCGAGCTTGGCGCCGGCTTGGCGGCGTGGGGTGTGGCCGCTGATCATATTCATACCGAGATATTCGGCACGCTCGATGCCATCACCCCGGGGATGAAAACCGAGACGCATGCTCCGCATTTGCCTGCGGGACCGGCGGGTTTCGGACCGCAGGTGTCCTTCGCGCGCAGCGGGCTCACCTTGCCTTGGGATGCGAAATACCAGAGTCTGCTCGAGCTTGCGGAAGCATGCGATGTGCCGGTGCGGTGGTCCTGTCGGACCGGGGTCTGCCACACCTGCGAAACGGCGCTGATTGCCGGCGAGGTGGACTACGACCCCGAGCCGCTGGATCCGCCCGCAACGGGAGGCGCGCTCATTTGCTGCTCCCGGCCTCGGGGTGAGGTGATCCTCGACCTATGACGGACGCAAGGATGCGAAGACCGCCCCGGCGGCTCTGCAATCGTGCCAATTGGGGATCCCTGTGATTGTGACGACGTTTCCACGCACGGTGCGCGTTATCGAGCGCACGTTGATCCCGTTGAGGGACGGCACGACGCTGGCGGCGCGCAAGCTTTAGCAGTCTAAACACTGCAATGCGGAGGAAGGCCAAATGGTTCACGATCCGGCGAACGTTCTGGCTGCTCAATCCCCCTTGGATACAAAGCTTCGTGGCGTGTTGGGGGGAATGTCCATATTCACGATGATCATGACCATTCCCCAGGTGTTGGCCATATGGGTCGGTCATGAAGCCGCGGGCGTTTCGATCCTGTCGTGGAGCGCGTATCTTGCCTCCGCCGTTCTCTGGTTATGGTTCGGACTCCGGCGGAATGACAGGAATATCTATCTGCCGTGCTTGGGTTGGATTGCACTGGATGGTGCCGTGATTGCAGGGGCTGTCGTTTACGGATAGCAGCGGGCGGTTTTTAATCTCCGGCCTTGACGTCAACCGGGACATCGCAGGCATGGTTATTGTGCGCATGGTGAAAATCCGGACATGTCGGCATGCTCCAATGGGAGTGTCCCTGTGATTGTGACGACGTTTCCACGCACGGTGCGCGTTATCGAGCACACGTTGATCCCGTTGAAGGACGGCACGACGCTGGCGGCCCGCATCTGGTTGCCCGATGACGCCGAACGGAACCCGGTCCCTGCGATCCTGGAGTATCTCCCCTATCGCAAGCGCGACGGGACTTACGAGCGGGACGCGCTCACGCATCCCTATCTGGCCGGCCACGGCTACGCCGGCGTTCGCGTGGATATGCGAGGCTGCGGCGAATCGAGTGGCTTGTTGTTCGACGAGTACGCAAAGCAAGAGCAGGACGACGGCGTCGAGGTGATCGCGTGGTTGGCGGCGCAACCCTGGTGCAGCGGCGTCGTCGGGATGATGGGGATCTCCTGGGGCGGCTTCAATGGACTGCAGATTGCGGCGCGCCGCCCTCCCGCCCTCAAGGCGATCGTCACCATCTGCTCGACCGATGATCGCTACGCGGACGATGTCCATTACATGGGCGGAACGCTGCTTGCGGCCGACGGGCTCGAGTGGGGCTCATTCTTGTTCGGCTCGATGTGCCTGCCGCCCGACCCATTGCTTGTCGGCGATCGCTGGCGGGCGATGTGGCTGGAGCGCCTCGAGAACGTGCCGCTGTTCTTCGAAACTTGGCTGCGGCACCAGCGGCGTGGCGCGTATTGGAAGCACGGGTCGGTCTGCGAGGATTACGCGGCGATCCAATGCCCCGTGTACGCCGTCGGCGGCTGGACCGATGCCTACACGAATGCAATTCCACGGCTTCTTGAGCGATTGACAGCACCTTGCAAGGGTCTGATCGGGCCATGGGCGCACGGGTATCCGCATTTTGCCCGTCCCGGCCCGCAGATCGGCTTCCTGCAGGAGATGCTGCGGTGGTGGGATTATTGGCTCAAAGGCATCGATACCGGCGTGATGGATGAGCCCATGCTGCGCGCGTGGATGACGGACAGCGTCGAACCTGCCTCCCGTCACGAAACGTTGCCGGGCCGATGGGTTGCTGAAGCGTCATGGCCGCCGCCGGGAATAACGCCGCAGCGCCTGTTCTTGACCGACGCGGGGCTGCGAAACGAGGCGGCGGCGTTGACGGCGCGCGCGGTGTGCTCGCCGCAGACCGTCGGCAAATGTTCGGGAAGCTGGGTTCCGTTCGGCCGTGGGCACGATCAGGCGGAGGATCAGCGCGACGACGACGTGCGCTCGCTCATCTTCGAGACGCCGCCACTCGATACGCCGATCGAGATCCTCGGCGCGGCGATCGTCACGCTCGACCTCGCGTCCGACAAGCCGGTGGCGAACCTGGTGGTTCGATTATGCGACGTGCACCCGTCCGGTGAATCGCTGCGGGTCAGCTACGGCGTGCTCAACCTCACCCACCGCGACGGACACGACAAGCCTGCGCCGCTGGCGGTGGGCCAGCGCTACCGCGTGCGCATTCAGCTCAACGACGCCGGCTCGGTGGTCCCGGCCGGGCACAGGATCAGGATCGCGCTATCGACGGCGTACTGGCCGATGATCTGGCCTGCGCCCGAGCGGGCGACCTTGCTGATTTCGGGAGGCACGCTCGAACTGCCGGTACGGGAGCCCCGGGCCACGGACGCGCCGCTCAAGCCGCTGCCTGGTCCGGAATCGGCGCCACCGGAGAAGCCGACGATCATCCGTCGCAGCGATATGCGCATCGAGCGCATCGACCGCCTCGGCCTCGAATTGGGCACGCACGATGACTCGAAGCTTCACGTCGAGGAGGGCAACCCGCTCAGCGCAGTGATCGACTTGCGACGGACGTGGACGATGTCGCGGGACGCGTGGCAAGTCCGCATCGAGACGCAGCTGCGGCTGTCGTGCAACCGCGATGTCTTCCTGCTGCAGGCAAGCTTGCGCGCGTGGGATGAGGCCACCGAAGTCTGCCGCCGCGACTGGGATCTCGCTATTCCTCGCGACTTCTTATGAAGATGTAGGAGCCAAACAACGATGCGGCGGTCAGCCGTGCGGCGTTACCGGTTTGCCGCGCATTTCACCCAGGTGGCTTCAGCAGTTGCTCCAGTTGCTTGGGCAGTTCGGCATCCTCAGGGCTGGTGCTCGGGTTGTCGCAACGGGGATCCGTTCTTTGCAAAGCGCGAATCATCGCGCGTGTAACCGGGAGCGGGGCGCAACCATGATCGGTTTCGCACACGAGATCCCATTGCGCGGCAGCTGGAACGTGACAGTCAAAGCAGTTCCCGCCAAACCGATTGACCACGTCGGTCGTCCCGCGTTTGCGAATTTTTGTTCCGTCTCTCGACACGTCGAGCTCGAAGAACTCCCAATCATGCGTTGCAGCGTTGAAGCCCCTGTCGCGCTTGACCATGGCCTCGCCCGGAATCAATTGAATGACCGATCCCGGTGGGTACACGGCGCCCGCCTTCGAATTGGCGGCGGCCAGCGTCGCGTCGAGATTGCCTTGCAGGTTGTCCACGTAGAATTGACGGACCGGGGTCATCTTCGTGATACACCGGAATGAGCTCGCGCCGATATCGGTTGCGCTCACGAGGTCCGCCGAAAGCAGCAATGCGACGCCGCACAAGACGACGGGCGGGAGGCGGTGCGCTGCGCCTCCACTGCCCGGGGCTGCGCGAATGTCAGCGCCAGTTTGCGGTGTGATCCGCGCCTCTATCGGTTTCATGCTCCGCTACTTTTTCGCGTGCGGTGTGCCCAGGTACGGGAACTCCTTCAGGGTGTCGGTGTGGGGCTTGAGGCCCGTGGGCGGAGCCTGGTTTTTTGTCAGGAAGGCGATGCGGTAATTGATCACGTCGTCGGTGAAGACCCGGCCATTGGGATACTTTGCGGGCTCCCACGGATCGAAACTCAGCACGTCGGGAAGCGTGCCCTCCTTGTCGATCGCGGCAATCGCTTCCTCGCGCGTGTAATTGCCGGTATGCCCCATCAGATGCACGAACTGGTCTAGCCATCGCTTGCGGTCGTTGACGGGCTCGCTCGCGTTGTATTCCTCCTTGGTATCGTCGGTGTTGAAGAAGCTGCAAACGCTCGGATGACCCGCGCGATCGACGTGAAGCAACTTGCCATCGCGTCTTACACTGCACCGCCCCCAGATGTGCATCTCGGGATTGGGATCGAGTTCACTCGTCGGCAGCTCGATCACCGTCGAAAACACGTTCGCTTGCGTATTCGAATCCACGCCGGTCCATGGAGACTTGCCGCCGAGATGCGGCTCGGTGAAGTTCCGTTTGCCCCTGATATCGAACAGGTTCTTGATTCCGTCGAAGTCGAAAAAGAACGCGTCGCTGCGGCTGCCGGCGAAAAAAGTGTAGGGGCCCGACTTGATGATATTCGGCTTGGCGCCGAAGGAGACCTCGCCGTCGGCGATGATCTTCGTCCCTTGTACGTTGCGGACTGCTTAGCAAATAGACAGATTTGCTGAGCAGCGAGGAGAACGGTGAGCCTCTTGCGTCCCTTTGGCGAATGAGCCTG
>Ga0306921_10008148_pt1 | contig 11071 bp, 9 predicted proteins | sample sta12Cox44000080_FD_203760 | JGI IMG/M metagenome (GOLD analysis project Ga0306921, IMG submission 203760) | Lab enrichment of tropical soil microbial communities from Luquillo Experimental Forest, Puerto Rico - statoxic.12C.oxic.44.000.080 (v2)... | ecosystem: Environmental > Terrestrial > Soil... | reverse complement strand
CGGAATTCGGCGAGCAGCCATCCGGCGGCGACCCGGCGATGATGCGGGCGCGACTGTTCGAGACACTGCTGACCTTGTTTGAGGTCCTCGCCGAGGAACGGCCGCTTGTGCTGGTAGTCGAGGACGCACACTGGGCGGACCGGTCAACGTGTGATCTGCTGACCTTCCTTGTCCGCAATGTGCGGCAGGCCCCGGTGCTGCTCATTGTCACGTTCCGGTCCGAGGAAATCGAGCGTGCTCCGCTCAGGTCGCTAACCGCGGGGCTCGGCCGGATGGAAGGCGTCCGGCGGATCGAACTAGAGCCGCTGTCCCGCCGCGACGTCGCCGCTCAGCTGGAGGGAATTCTGGGTGATCCGCCCCGGCCGGCCCTCATTAACGCTGTCTACCGGCGCGGCGGTGGAAACCCGCTGTTCACCGAGGCGCTCGTGAACCGGGACGGCAGCCTCGTCACCGGGCTGCCGTGGTCGCTGCGGGACCTGATTCTCGCCGGAGTGAAAGAGCTGCCTGCGGAAACGCAGCAGGCACTGCGGATGACCGCGGTGGGCGGAGACCATGTCACGCACGCGCTGGTGGCTGCGGCGGCCAATCTCGACGACGCCACCCTCACGAGCGCGCTGCGTCCGGCCGTAGCCGCGCACATACTGATCAGCGACGCCGACGGCTATGGTTTCCGGCATCAGCTGTTCCGCGAGGCTGTGCTCGCCGACCTCCTTCCCGGTGAGCGGGTGGTCGCGCATCGCGGGTTCGCGGAGGCGATTGAGGCCACACCGCCTGCCAGACGGGACGGGACCGCCGGGGTACAGCTGGCGGTGCACTGGCGCGGCGCGCATGAGGACGAGCGCGCGCTGATGGCCGCATGGCAGGCTGCGGCCGAGGCGGGCATGGCGTTCGGCTACGCGCAGCGCCTTCAGATGCTTGACCAGGTGCGGGAGTTGTGGCCGAACGTCCCGGATGCGGCCAGCTCAACCGGCACCGACTACGTGGGCATCCTCGAGCTCGCCGCCGACACCGCGCGGTGGGCCGGGGAACCGGAGCGCGGCCTCGCCCTCGTCGCGGACGCACTCGCCCGGCTGGACGAGAAAGGGGATCCCGAACGGCAGGCTGCGGCGCTGTCCCGGCGCGCGGGTCTGCGGCGGGAGCTGCTCCTGCCTGGCCAGCTCGATGACCTGCGCGAGGCATTGCGGCTGGCGAGCGGGCCGACCCCGGTGCGCGCGCGAATCCTCTCGCAGTACTGCTGGGCGCTGCGGCGCGCGGACCGAAACGGAGCCGCCGAACGGTACGCTGACGAGCTGTCGGCGCTCGCGAGCCAGCTCGGTGACGAAGAGCGTCAGGCCGAAGCTTCGATGCTGCTCGCCGCGATTGCGGCGCACAAGGGCGAAGACACGGTCGCCGCGCTGCTCAGCGCCCGCGACGTGGCGGCAAAGCTCGGGTCCGGGTACCTGGAGGTATGGGCGTACCTCACGCTCGGGCATGTGCTGGGCGACCGAGGCAGCAATGCCGAGGCCATACAGCTTGGCCGCCAGGGCCTTGCCCGTGCCAGGCAGCTTGGCCTCGCCCGGCAGATAGCCGCGCCGATCGCCGGGAACCTGGCCGAAGCGCTAATCGCCGTCGGGCGCTGGGATGAGGCACTGGAGATACTCGATGAGATCCTCAGCCTGGACCAGCCGCCGCTAGGACGCGCCCACCCGCTGCTGGCACGCGGCCAGATCGCCGTCGCCCGCGGGGATGTTGACAGCGCGATCGCGAGTGCGGCCGAGGTGCGCTCGCTGCCCGCAGCCATCCACGCCGAGGGCCACTATGCGTATCCGCTGGCCAAGCTCGAGATCGACTGGCGGCTTGCCAGCGGCGACCTGACTGGTGCACTGGCCAGTGCGCGCGCCGCTCCCCCGCCCGATCCGGCAACCGACCCGACCCCACGCTATCTGTGGGCGCTGGTCGGCTCCGCGATGCGCGCGTGCGCCGAGGCGAAAGCGCTCGGCGTGCCGGACGCGGCTGATGCGGAGCTGCGCGGCGACTTGGCAGCGCGAGCCGCCGCGATCCCGCGGCGTACCCCGCTGCACGATGCTTACGCGGCGCTGGTTGCCGCGGAAAGTTCCCGGGCCGGAGGACGCCAGGACCCTGCTGGCTGGGACGCCGCCCACGCGGCGTGGGAGCGCCTCGGGCAGCCTTATCTGGCGGCATACGCGCTGCTGCACGCCGCGCGCGCCGCTAGCGCAGCCGGGGACCGGGACGCCGCCGCCGCCCGGCTGCGGGCCGGAGCGGAGCTGGCCGAACGCGTGGGCGCCCGTCCGCTCCTTCAGCAGATCGCCCGGCAGGCCCGGCAGGCCCGCGTGGACCTGCCTGTTTCGGGTCAGGTCGCGGGGGCGACGCGGTTCGGGCTGACCGAGCGCGAAACCGAAGTGCTGCGGCTGGTCGCGGAAGGGCGGGGAAACCGGGAGATCGCCGCCGAGCTGTTCATCTCGCCCAAGACGGCCAGCGTGCATGTATCGAACATCCTCGGCAAGCTCGGCGTGGCCACCCGCACCGAGGCAGCCGCGGTCAGCTACCGGCTGCATCTGCTCGACGACCGGTGACCTAAGCCCGGCTAAGCCAAATACTTAGCCGTCTCAGGCGCGGCCGCCTCGCCGAATGCGGCTATCGCACGATGTGGCGGCCTGTGTCTCAGCCATACGTTGCGGTTATCGGTGCTCTGCGAGACGAGGAGCGAGCAAATGATGCCGTACCAGGCCTACCAGCTGTATCAAATCGAGCGGCCCAAGAGCCGGGCCGAAATCCGCGAGGCTGACGAACGGCTGGGCCGCATGGCCAAGCGCGTGACCGCACTGCGGGAACGCGTGGCCCAGCGGGTTACCGCGCGCCCTGTCGCTGCGGGGCTTCCGCCGCCAGCCTGCCACGGCGCAGCGGCACGCGGCGCGTACGTGATCAGGCGCGTCCCATGATCAAGCTTGATGAGAAAGGACCGTGACGTGGAAGGTTTCGATCCCCGGACAAGCTTCGGGTACGAGGTGTCGAAGCGTTATGACGGCGATGGCCGAGGGGACGAGGCGGAGACCGCCGCGTTCCTGGCCCGGCTGGCGGGTCAGGCGGACGCTCTGGAGTTCGCCGTGGGAACAGGCCGCGTCGCGCTGCCGCTCCGCGCGGCGGGTGTGTGCGTGGACGGCATCGAACTTTCGCCGCACATGGTGGACCGGATGCGCGAGAAGCCCGGTGGCGATGCCATCAAGGTGACAATGGGGGATATGTCCCGTGTCACCACGGGACGCCGCTACGGACTTGTCTACCTGGTCTACAACACCATCGGGAACCTGATCACCCAGGAGGATCAGGTCCGCTGTTTCGAGAACGTGGCCCGGCACCTGGACCACGACGGGGTATTCGTCCTCGAATGCGCGGTCCCGGTCGCTCCCGCACGGCCCCGTCACCAGTTTGTTGACGTCGAGCGCATCGCGATGGATTCGGTGACGCTGGAGGTTTGTCAGTACGACCCCGTGACGCAGGTCCTCGATAAGAACCACGTTCGCATCGGTGCCGACGGCATCATCCTGTTGCCGATCAGCCTGCGCCAGGCGTACCCGGCCGAGTTCGACCTCATGGCCCGCATCGCGGGGCTTCGGCTGCGCGACCGGTGGGGCGGCTGGAACGGCGAGCTCTACACGGCTTCAAGCTGGCGGCACGTCAGCGTCTACGAGCGGGCCGGTTGACACCGCTCGCCGCCGACCATAACCGCTTCCAGCCTGACCAGCACCAGACACCACGGTCCGTTCGGAACAAAGATCTTTCATACCGAACGGACCGTGGCTGGCCGCGTCACCGCCATGTCAGCCGAGTTGACGACGGTGAGCTTCCCTCTGGACAGGTGGCAGGGGAAGATGGCGGGAACTCTGGAGCACTGGCCGGACAGGGCAGATGTATGGAGCCAAGCCTGCGTGGCCGGGTGCGCGACGGCGACCCGGATGCCTTTGGCGTGCTGTTCGACAACCACTCGCGTGCGGTCTATAACCTCGCGTTCCGGCTGACCGGAAGCTGGGTCGAAGCCGAAGAAGCCGTATCACTGACGTTCCTCGAGGCCTGGCGGCTGCGGGCTCGGGTCGAGCCCGACGGTGAATCGCTGCGGCCGTGGCTGATGGGTATCACCGTCAACGTCGTCCGGAATTTCTCTAGGGCGGCGCGACGGCACAAGGCGGCGATGGCCAGGCTGCCCGAGCCGACTGCCGTGCCGGACTTCGCCGACGAACTCGCCAAGCACATCGACGACACGGCCCGGTTGGCCGCACTGCGCGCCGCGTTCGGCAGGCTCAGGTCGGCCGAGCAGGAAGTGATCGCGCTATGCGTGTGGGCGGAACTGGATTACGCAGCCGCGGCGGAGGCACTCGGCGTCCCCATCGGAACCGTCCGGTCGCGGCTGCACAGGGCGCGCGGGAAGCTGCGGCAGATGGCCAGAGAACCGCAGCGCAGTCCGACGCCGCGGCAGTCCGGCGGCTACGTCGGGGAACCCGGCCGTCGCGACGAACAGCTACCAGGTGGCGGCAACAAAGCAGCCCGGTCAGCCCCTGGAGGTACCCAATGAACGGCAACGAGATCAGTGAACTAACGAGCATGCTGCCCCCTCCCGCGGCGCGCGATCTGCCGGACGAACGCGCGAACGTTCTGAGGGAGCACATGCTGACCGAATTCCGGCGAGCGTCGGAGAAGAACACCGCCGTCCCGCAGCGCATACGCCGACGACTGGCCGGGCGTCCGTCGCGGAAGGCTCTGGCGGGTGCCTGCGTGGTCGCAGCGGCGGCCGCGATCGGCAGCTTCGTGATGGTTTCAGGAACAGGCTCGCCGGGTGGGGCCACCCCAGGGGCTGCTAGGTTGCTCGCCCAGATCGCCAACGCGGCGGAGCAGCAGTCCAGCCCGCAGGTACACGACAGCGAGTTCATGTATATCCGCAGCGAGGTTGCCTTTGCCAGCTACACCAACGGCTCGCAGACTCCGACAATGGATAAGCTGCACGAACGCCAGATCTGGCTGCCGGTAGCCAACGTCTGCGTCACCGGACTGCTCATCGAGGAAGGCGAGCGCACTCCGCTTAGCCCCTACCCGGTGGTCAACGGAAAGGTTGTCCCACCATCGCCCGGCCAACCCTCTGTCACGTGCGGCAAGGGCACCGTGAACGGACCCACCTACCGACTGCTTCAGTCGCTGCCGACCGATCCCAGGGCGCTGCTCAACCTCATCTACGCCGACACCCAGGGCGAGGGGCAGGCTGCGGGCCCCGATGGCGAGGCCTTTACCACGATCGGCGACCTGATCCGCGAGGCTATCGTGCCGCCGCGAACCGCCGCGGCGCTGTACCGGGCGGCGGCCCTTATCCCCGGCGTCACCTTGGTCGGCCACGTGACCAATGCCGTCGGGCGGCCTGGCATCGCCATCGCCTGGACCAATAGCCAGGGCCGCAGCGAATGGATCTTCGACCAGGCGACCCTGCAGTTCATCGGCGAACGCGACTACGACAACAACGCACATGAGGTGACCGGAGACACGGCGATCCTGCAGGAGGCCTTTGTCTCCAAGGCAGGGCAGCTCCCTAGGCGCTAGAGGCTTGAGCGGCGTCAAGCGCCTTACTTTCGGATGTCCAACACAGGTAGGTACTTGAGGATTTTCGGGATTAACTGTCACAAGGAGTGCCAAGCTAGTTACGTGCCTAGCACCCCTGTTGTCAGGTCCCTGAGCATGAGGCAGGCAGCCGGATTTGCTGACCTCTGCGACGACACGCGCAACGGATTCCGCAATGCGGTTGATCTCGTACTCATTCACAACGAGAAGGATGTCCGCGGCAAGCAACCGCGGGCCGTCCTGAACGATCTTACGGTCGTCCTCGCCGTTGCGGCATGGGAGCGCTTCGTGGTCGACGTGCAGGCACTTGGAGCCCAGAAATGGACCGGAGCTGGTCTCCATAGGAAGACGGACGGGATCGCATATCTCGGGCAGAAGGCTGATCCAGCAAAGCCCGGCCCCGCGCGGATGATCCTGGATCACGCCTCCGGGGGCCGGTTGCCCGCGGATTGGTCCGTTGCAAGTTTCTGGGACTGGCGCGGTAAGAGCCCGCGAAGCCTTCGAAAGCTAGACGGGGGCTCCGAGATAGCTCAGCTTGCGGAGCAAGCGGACGCGTGGATCAGACTGCGAAACAGCGTGATGCACAGATGCATGGCCCAGGATCTCAAGGATCCTTATTGGAAGTCCGACGCCGACTCCCACACGATCCAGGCCGGTTGGGCGCGCGCCGTACTAGCGCTGTTCCTCCAACTTACGGACCAGGCAATCGCAGCGATTGCGGCAGAAGCTGGGTTTCCACAGCCTGATCTCTACCGCCTTCCCGAAGAGTGGTTCCTCGATGAGGCTCCCGCAGGGTTGCGCGGAGTCGAGGAACCCAACGTCCTGTGGGGCGGATACGCACTGACGTACGTCCGGTTAACCGACAGCGTCTGAATCCACGCGCCGCTGACGCGGTTGAAGACCAGAACTTGTCGAGTTGGACCGTTCATTTTCTCTAGCATGAGCAGATGAGCGGGGACCGTGACCTAGATGTCGTCCTGTTCGGTGCCACCGGGTTCGTCGGGCGGCTGGTGGCCGGGTACCTGGCCGGTCACGCGCCGGCCGGTGTCCGCATCGGTCTCGCGGGACGGTCCGCGCAGCGGCTCGGGGAGGTCCGGGCAGGCCTCGGCGCTCCCGCGGAGGCATGGCCGTTGCTGGTGGCCGATTCCGCGGACCCGGAGTCCCTGGCAGCGCTCGCGCGCGCGGCCCGTGTCGTCGCGACCACGGTGGGGCCCTACCGGCAGCACGGGATCAAGCTCGTCGAAGCGTGCGCCAGCATGGGCACTGACTACGCGGACCTAACCGGTGAAGTGCTGTTCATCCGGGACAGCATCGACCGGTACCACGAGGCGGCGGCCGGCAGCGGCGCGCGCATCGTGCACTGCTGCGGGTTCGACTCCATCCCGTCCGACCTCGGCGTGCTGCTGCTCCACCAGTCCGCCCTCGCGGACGACGCCGGCGGCCTGGAAGATACGACGCTGGTGGTGAAGGCCCTGCGGGGTGGCCTCAGCGGCGGGACGCTGGCCTCGGGGATGGGGCAGTGGGATGAGGCGCGTGCCAGCGCGCGGGCCCGCCAGTTGGTCGGGGATCCCTACGCGCTCAGCCCCGATCGCGCGGCCGAACCCGATCTCGGTGATGAGCGTGACCTCGATTGGGTCAGCTACGACCGCGAGCTGGGAATCTGGGCCGCGCCGTTCGTGATGGCGGCGCTGAACACCCGGGTGGTGCGGCGCAGCAACGCCCTGCAGGACTGGGCTTACGGTCGCCGGTTCCGCTACCGGGAGATCACCGGCTGCGGCAGCAGCGGCCCGGTCGCGCCGGTGAAAGCCGTCTCGCTCGCCGCCGGGCTGAAGGCGCTGATGGCGGGCGTCGGGTTCGGGCCATCCCGGACGCTGCTCGACCGCTTCATGCCGGCACCGGGTCAGGGTCCGGGCGAGAAGACTCGCGACGCGGGCTTCTTCCGCATCGAGATCCACGCGCGCACCTCCTCCGGTGCGCGCTACGTGGCCAGGATCGGGGCCCAGGGGGATCCGGGCTACGCCGCCACCTCGGTGATGTTCGGGGAAAGCGCGCTCTGCCTCGCGCTGGACGGTGAGCGCCTGCCTGGCCGCGGCGGTGTCCTGACGCCGGCGACCGCAATGGGAGCTACGCTAGCGGGACGGCTCACCGCGGCAGGGCACACGCTGACGACGCAGCGGATCCCCTGATTACGGGGCCGGCGTGCCAGGGACGGCGCTGGGGGCCGGCGTGCTGGGTATCGGACTGGGCGTCGGGCCGGGCGGCAGCGTCGGCGATGGCGTGGGCTTCGGTTGTGGCCTGGGCTTCTTCTTGACCGGCGGCTTCAGCCTGGACTTGAGGTTCACGGCGTAAAGCTGGGTATGCATGCCGACTCCGCCGCTCCACAGCTCGTAGCCGGCCTCCACCCCTGTCAGCCACCAGGTGGGCTTGAGGCTGCGGCGGTAGCGCTCGGCGAGCCTGAAGAACGGCATGAGGTTCAGGTTGTGAACGTAGGTAGCTGGGCTCAGCCGCCAGAACCGCAGGTAGTTCCAGCGCCTTCCCTTCCCGTGGTCCATGATCCAGTACGAGAACAGCCACCGGGTGCCGTCGATCGTCACGATGGGGCCGCGCGGCATGCCCAGCTTGCTCGTGTTCAGCCAGAGCATGATCTCGGCACCGGTGTCCTGCCCGCTGACCCGGGATGTGGGGTCGAACCAGATGTCGTAGGCGGCGTTGCCCTTCCACCGGTTGGCCAGCACGAACCGCCAGGTGGTGGAGAGCGACCTGATGTTCCGGACCTGGATGGGCATTCCGCTGTCCGGGCTGCACACGCTGATCTCGCAGCCGACGAACGTGTTGGGGAAGGCCGCCCATGGGGTGTGCGCGCCGGACTTGGTGATCATGAAGCCCGGGTTGCCGTTCCAGTTGGTGAGGCACTCCGGCTCGCCGTTGAAGTTGTTGTTCCTGATGTCGACGCCGGTCCTGGTGATCATGTGCGCGTCCTGTCCGCAGAGCACTGTGACATCGCGGGGATGCCTCTCCATGCTCGCGTTCGCGTTCGTGCTTGCGGCGGAGGCGCTTGCGCTCGTCGGCAGGGCGCCGATGGTGGCGGCCACCACGATGACGGCGGCGACATGGCGTCCAGTCAGCCGCTTACCGCCAGGCGAGTCGGCCATCGCGTGGCTACCCCCATGTTCCGCTAGGACCACGCGGTGCCGCCTCGTCGCTCCCGCGCGTCACTCCCACAGGGCCTCGGCCCTTTACCCGGGTGTGAACCTACGAGCTGCGACTAATGAGGCGAAAGGTGACTTAGGTTAACAACAGTTGATATGTTTCCCCGCGGGCGGCTGATGCTTCCGGCCAGCATGCCAAATGCGCACTCGACCTACTCCAGCCAGGCCAAATGCGCATTCGGCAGGTTGCACCCGTGCCTACGGGCGCACCTCATAGACGAGGTTGAACGGGGTCTCGGCGGCGCGCCGGAAGCGAGTGAATCCGGCGTCGGCGGTTATCTGCCGGATGGCTGCCTGACCGCGCAGCCACTCAGCGATGTACCGCGGATTGGTCCTGGTCCGCTCGGCGAGTTCGGCGGCGCGGCCCGGGCCGGCGGCTAGCGCCCCGTACAGGCCGAGGTGGTGGCCGGTGACCACGTTACCGGCCGCGAAGGTGGCGCCCAGGTCGGTGACGAACCGGCCGAGGAACTCTTGCTGTTTTTCCATGTCGACAGCCATGATGAGCCCCCTGTGCTTTGTTATGCGCGTGTCAGGTCGTGACGGGGGTCTCGGGGATACGGCCCCACTCGGCCCAGGACCCGTCGTAAACCCGGACCCGGTCGCGGCCGATCAGGTGGGCGAGCACGAACCAGGCCGTGGCGGCTCGTCCGCCAATGGTGCAGTACGTGATCAGCTCGCCGTTGTTCTCCGCGACGGTCGGCGCGAACAAGTGGCGCAACTCCTCGGCGGAGCGGAACGACCCGTCTTGGTGGTAGATGCCGTCGATGGGCTGGTGGACGGCCGAAGGCACGTGCCCTGCACGGCCGCCTGGCTCCATGCCGCCCGACGGCCAGAAGCGCTCTCCCTGGTACTCAGCGGCTGAGCGGACATCGACCAGAGCGGTTCCCGGCCGGCCGATAGCCTCGTACACGGCCACCCGGTCTGCCCGGATGCGCGAATCCTCGCCGGCGAGGCGGAAGCCGCCTGCCTGCGGTTCACTCGTGACAGTGCTGCACGAGTAACCCTCGGCTCGCCAGGTGTCGCGTGAGCAGTTCAGGATGCGCACGTCGGGATGCCCGTAGAGCTTCATCAGCCACAGGCCAAGGGCGGGTGCGTACCCGTAGAACACCACCGTGGAGTCCAGGTCGATCCCCGAGCGTGCGACCAGCCGTTCCAGGGCGGCGGTGTCCGCCAGGTGGTAGTCGGCATCCTTCAGGTCGGCGTAGACGTTCCACAGCACCGCGCCGTCAATGTGCCAATCGTTGTAGGCGGCCGCGCTGACGTCGACTTCGATCACTCGCACCCGCGGGTCAGCCAGGTGAGCTTGCAGCCATGCGGCATCCACTAGCACCCCGTCGCTGGTGTCTGGGCGCGGCGTGGATACGGCTGTTGCCGATACGGTCTTCATGTGAACCTCCCTGCGTTCACGTTCCTTGGCAAAGGTGTACGGCGGCGCTATTGCCGCAACGTTGCCGCGGAGTTGGCGAAACCTTGGTGCGCTGGCCGGGTGCCGCGCACGGGAGCGCGCGGCTGCGCCCCGGCCAGGCCCTACGCCCGGCTCAGGCGGCAGCCGTCACCATTCAGGTCGTGGCGAGGAGGCGTTCGTAGAGCTCGCGGGTGGCTGGGCTGGGTGAGACGCCGAGCTGGTCGCGCAGGCACTCGCTGAGCTGGCCGTAAACGCCGAGGGCCTCGGCGAGGTTGCCCTGGGCGGCGAGGGCCTGCATGAGGTAGCGATAGCCGCTTTCCCGCAGCGGAGCCAAGCGGGTGAGCTGGCGGCCAGCCCGGACCGCGGCGGCGAGTTCGGTTCCGCCGAGGCCCAGCGCGGCGGCCGCGTAGCATTCCAGGGCGCGCAGGCGCAGTTCGGTCAGCTGGTGGCGGATCTCGTCTATCCAGGGCGCATCCTCGCCAGGCAGGAAGTCGCGCTCGGCCACGAATAGCGCGGTGAGCGCCGGCCCCCACGCTCGCGCCCAATCCCGCTGGGCGACCGAGGATTCGGCGCGGTGGATGGCCTCGGCGGCGGCTTCGATGTCGACCCACACATCGGGCAGGCATAGCCGGATCGTGGAGCGGCCGTCCACGGTGTCGGGGCCGAAGACCCGCCGGAGCTTGGACAGGAGCGGGTTGAGCCGGGTGTCGACCGCGGCGGGATCGGGTTCGCGCCACAGGGCCTCGGCCAGTTCGTCCCGCGGGACGTGGCGGTGGCGATTGACGACCAGGTAGGTGAATAGCAGCCGGCCCTGGCGGCCGGGCAGCCCGCCCTCCAGCCGCTGGCCATCGCGCTCGAT
>Ga0306921_10008147_pt1 | contig 11071 bp, 11 predicted proteins | sample sta12Cox44000080_FD_203760 | JGI IMG/M metagenome (GOLD analysis project Ga0306921, IMG submission 203760) | Lab enrichment of tropical soil microbial communities from Luquillo Experimental Forest, Puerto Rico - statoxic.12C.oxic.44.000.080 (v2)... | ecosystem: Environmental > Terrestrial >... | reverse complement strand
CGGCCTGCACACTCGCGCAGTCACCAAATTCGTGACCCGCTAATCGAAGGCTTCAGCCATTTCGTTACCTCCATGCCTGCCCCGGTTGCTTCCGGCTGGAGCGGTCGCCGGGTGGGCCTCTCACCCACTGGAAAGCGCCGCCTTGTCACGGCGCACGTGGAGACCGACCATTGCAGATCGCTTCAAACCCCATTCGCGGTAATCGTCGGTTCCCGGCCCGACTTCAGCGCAACCAATCGCAGACAAGCGGCTGATGCTCGTCTATCTCCGTGAACCCGGGTCGATCGAGCAGGCTGCCGACGTAGTGATGTTCGTCTTGCGCGAGGAGTACTACCTTCAGCGCTGTGATCCAGCTTCACTCAAGTCGGAGCAAGCCAAAACGCTAGATGCAAGCCGCAACATCGCTGAGGTGATCATCGCGAAGAACCGCTCGGGCCCGATCGGGAGGGTAGGCCTCTTCTTCGATGCGAGGCTGACGCAGTTCTCGAACCTCGAAACCCCAACGCAAGTGCCGGCGATGGAGTTGGGCTCGACGGCCCTGTTCCGAGGGCCGGGAACCTGACGGAGTAGAGGGCGAGAAGAGTTGACCGATCGAAGCGTTCGGTATCACAGATTACCGCCCGCAAGGCGCCGCACCGTAGGTGGCATCATCCGGGAATTCCGCGCGCCATCAAATCGGAATGCCCTTGCGGGTTCGTCGGGCGCGGCAAGCCTCAGTATAGAGGAGCTCGCATCAACGTCATTCCGGTTCCAGTCGGCCTCAGACCAGCCACTCGAATAGCTTCATCGTTCTTTTATAGACGGTCACAAGGAGGAAGACATGCCGTTCATCGCGTCGAATGGCCTCACCGAGGCGGGCACCAGCAAGACCATCGCGGCCGGCGGGATGACGGTGCAGTACCACGATTTGGGCGAGGGCGAGCCGGTACTGTTCCTCCACTCGTACGGTCCCGGCACCACCGCGTGGATCACGTTTCACAAGACGGTCGGCCTGCTTTCGCAGCACTTCCGCTGCATTCTTATGGACCTGCCGAACTTCAGCAAGACAGGCCCGATCGTCTATCGCGAAGGGGTGCACGCCGTCCAGGCGCGGACCGCGGTCGCCTTACTGGACGCCCTCGGCATCCAGCGGGCATACTGGGTTGGCAACTCACAGGGCGGACAGTCGGCGATGGTGGCAGCCATCGCCTACCCCGAGCGGGTCGGCAAGTTCGTGATGGGCGGCTCGCACATCGGCACCGGCGGCGATCGCTACCTGATGGCCAATCGCCCTTCGGAGGGCAGCCGGGCCACCCGCCAGGCCCTGGACGACCCGAGCCGCGAAAACATCCGGCATTACCTGCACGTGCATATCGACGACGAGAGCCTGGTGACCGATGAGCTGGTGGACTACATCCACCGGGCGCACACCTGGTCACAAGAGTTCATCGAGGCGCGCCGGCAATCGGTGAGCCTGCCGCACGACTACACACAAGACCTCGCCGGCATCCGGGCGCCCGTCCTCTTGATCCACGGGCGGTACGACCGGATGGTGCCTTTCGAAGTCAGCATCGCGATCCTCAACCACATCGCCGATTCGCGCGTCGTGCTGCTCAACAACTGCGGGCACTGGCCGCCGTTCGAGAAGCCGGCCGAGTGGACCGCGCAGGTCCTCGCGTTCCTGCGTGGCTACTGACGGGAACGGCCATTTAGTCGACCAGCGCGAACCGGCGCATCAGGCAACGCTGACAACGAAGTAGTTTTCGCGCTCGGTTGTGCCGGTTCGGTCCAACGTCGGCGCCGTGTCTCGATACCGCTCGACATCGACGCGCAGAAATCCGGCTTCCGCGTGCAACTTGCGTAGCTGCACCTCGTCGTAGACGCGAAAGCCAAAGGGCGTAAATGGCGCCTTGGCCATTTCTTCCGGAGGCGCCGCCAGGACAAAGAGGACGCCGTCTGGGCGCAGCACCCGGCGGATCTCGGCAAGCGCATGGACCGGGTCGGGCCAGAAGTAGATCGTGTTGACCGCCAGCGCGCGATCGAATGCATCGGCAGCAAAGGGGATCGCCTCTACCGAGGCGAGCCGGAAAGTCGCCCTACCAGCCTTTATTAGTTCCTGGTTGAAAGCCTCTGCTTCGCTGACCATCGTCTCGGAGAAATCGATGCCGGCATAGGTGAGCCCCGGAGCGAGCGCGAGTAATCGCGGCACCAGCTTGCCGTTGCCGAAACCGACCTCGAACAGGCGATCACCCGGCTGCACGGCGAGGCGCTGAAATCCCGCCTCGTAAACCGGCCAATTCCTTTCGGCCATGCTGTCCGCCAACACGCGCCCGATCTCGCCCTCGGGCTTGCCGAGATGCCGTGCCATCGTCGCAGGATCGAGCTTGCTCATGATCAACCACTGTTGTCCTCCCTGTTCCGCGTATTGCGTTAGAGGAAGACGCTGAGGTTCTTGTCGAGCAGGACGTTGGCGTCGAGCACGATCGTGCGCCTCCTCACCTTCCACGCGCCGTTCACCTTGCGCAGCACGTCCTCGCGGCAACCGGAAAGGAGCTGATAATCCGTCTCCAGGTGCGAGCGGCACACCAGAAACGCGGTCTTGGCCTCTACCTCGCCGTTTTCCAGCGGCGCGGCCTCGAGATTGCCGATCAGGTGACGGGTGCGCGACGGGGGATCCTCGGCCCAGGCCATCCCGGTGTCGAGCCGGGCCACCCGCATCTCGAGATAACGCTTGTCCTCTTCGAGGATCGCCAGATCGCCGAGCGGCGTCAGCTCGCGCTGCGCTTCCCGGCGCGGCACGTTTTTGCGGCGGGGCATGAAGTAGAGGACATCGTCAGTGAAGAGATCGAGCCACTCCTTGAACTTGCGCTCGTCGAGCAGCCAGGCCTCGCGGATGTAGAATTGCATCAGCTCGAGCCACAGCGCCTGCTGCAGTGTCAGCGCCGTCGTCGGCTCCGCCGAACGGGCTGCGGCCTCGTGCGCGCGTTTCGTGTTCACCGGATCGCCGCCGCTAGCCGCGCATGGTCGCGGTGCCCTCGAACGTCGACTTGATCGGGTCGAGCGGGATTTGGGCCCAGCTCTCGGCGTTCATGAACTCTTCCCAGCGCCTATAGAAGAGGCGCTGATTGTTCTCCGAGATGTACCGCTCGGAGACCAGCCCCGGATAGTCAGGATGCGGCCCCGCATGCCCCAGGCCCATCGACAGATTCTGCGGGTGCCGGCGCCCGAAGCGGCTCGTGCTCGCCAATGTCACCTGACGCCAATTGTCGACGTCGTCTTGCTCGAACATGCCGGCGGCGCCATTGTTGGCTTGGCTGCCGATACGGATCGCGCGCTTGATCTCCTCGGGCGCGTCCCGGTCCAGCAGCACGAAATGCCAGAACTCGGTCTTGAGCGGGCCGCGCGGCAGGGCCAGCCGCAGCCCGAGGATCCCGTTCGGGAAGATCGAATGGTTGCCGAGCTGCACCCGACGCGCGCGCAACGTGCCAAGCCGACGCTCTACCTCGGGCATCGTCGCGTCGTGGTACTCCTGGAACAGCCGGAACGTCTCCTTCGAGACGCCATGCACGTAGCGGGGAGCGTTGTCGTCCGCGTCGCGGAAGGTAATCGAGTGCCCGTTGACAAAGGCGTGCTGGTTGGGGCTCGCGAACTGGTCCTCGTGCGACAGCGGCGGGCGGCCGAGCCAGCGCGTCTGGACCCGGGCGCTGGAGAGGTGGCTGGTCGGGACGTGATAATTGTCCGAACAGTTGTCGACCAAGGTCTTCCAATTGACGGGCTCGAGCCATTTCATCGGGCCCAGGGCCTGCATGCCGCCGTCGCGCCGATTGAACACGGTGTCGAGATACCAGCGCGCATCGCCCAGATAGGCCTCGAGGCTCGGCGCGTCCTTGGCCCAGGTCGCGAAGACGATGCCCGCATAAGTTTCGACGCGGGCCTCGATGAGCCCGAGGGACGGCCTGTCGAGCGCGTCGTAATAGGCTTGCGCCTCGCCGGGGACATGGTCGAGGGCGCCGTCGTTGCGGTAGGTCCAGCCGTGATAAGTGCACATGAAGCGCTTGGCGTTGCCGTCGTCGCAGCGCACCACGCGGTTGCCGCGGTGGCGGCACATGTTTAAGAGCGCGTGTAGCCGGCCGTGCCCGTCGCGGGTCAGGATGACCGGGTCTTCGCCCATGTAGGTGTGGAAGAAATCGTCGATCGCGGGCACCAGGCTCTCGTGCCCGATCATCAGCCAAGCGCGCCCGAAGATCTTCTCCATCTCGTCGTCATAGACCGCCGGCTCGCTGAAGATGCGGCGGTCGAGCTTGCCGGTGGCGGGCTCGATGACAGCGTACTTCCGAGTGATGCCCATATCCGGATCCTCTCTCGCGGTCATGATAACAGGAGCCAGGGCCGAGCATCACGGGGGTTTCGGCGTGCTATGATCCGGGACAGAATCACGGGAGACGCGGATGATGAAAACGATTGTGATCGGCGCCGGCGTGATAGGCGCCTCGGTCGCCTATCGGCTGGCTCAGGCGGGTGCCGCCGTTACGGTGCTGGAAGCGACGCGCATCGGCGGCGGCACCTCCGGCATCAGTTTCGCCTGGACCAACGCGCATCAAAAGCCGCCAAAGCCCTATCATGATCTGAATGTCGCCGGTATGAAGGCGCATGCCGCGCTGGCCGACGAGTTCGGTGCCACCCCATGGTGGCACGGCGGCGGCAGTCTGGAATGGGAAGCCGAACCCGATCGCGCGGCGCAGCGTGAAAACATCGAGCGGTTGCGGTCGTGGGGCTATGCCGCGGAGTGGATCACGCTGCGCCAAGCGCAGGAATTGGAGCCCGACATCGATCCGACGACGATCGGCGACGCGCCGGTGGCGTTTTTCCCGGAAGAGGGTTGGCTCGATCCGGTGGTCTACGCGCATGCCATGCTGTGTGCCGCGCGGCTTCGCCATGGCGCGAAAGTCATTTGCGGCGCCCGGGTCGTAGACCTGATCACGGCCGGCGATCGTGTGACCGGTGTCCGCGTCGCCGACGGCTCGCAATACGAGGCCGACATCGTAGTGAACTGCGCCGGTCGCTGGACCAACGAGGCAACCCGGGATGCAGGTCTGCACTTGCCACTCGCACCGACCGTAGGGTTCCTCGTGTTCACGCCCCCTGTCGCAGCCAGCTTGAGCCGTGTGGTCCGTACCACCGTAATTGACGCGCGACCCGATGGCGCGGGGCGTCTGATGCTGCATTGGAACCCGACCGACGCGACATTGGGCTTCGACACGGGGCTTAGCCCGTCGATGCCGGAGGCGCGCGATCTGATGCGGCGCGCCCGTCAGCTGCTTCCCTCGATCGGCGAGGTCGAACCGGAGGCGGTGCGCATCGCCATCCGGCCGATCCCCGGCGACCATCTCTCTGCCATTGGACCGGTGCCGCGGACTTCCGGCTACTACATCGCCATCACCCATAGCGGCGTGACGATGTCGCCTTTCCTTGGCGCGGTGGTGGCTGACGAGATCGTACGTGGACGGCAGAGGGCTGAACTCACCCATTTCCGGCCTGCGCGTTTCTTCAATTGACCTGAAGACGTGCTTTACCCCGCGAATCCGGCGGGCATATTTGTCCACTCCGTTCCGACATTCCTAGAGCGGGAGTAGACAGTCCGCGCCGATAGCGCTCATCAGGGCGACCGAGAGCGAGGGCGTGGAAGTCAAATCCACCAAACTGGCGACTCGCGCGCGAGTAAAACGTTCACAACCGTGCAAAGCAGCAGAAGTTCCACTGCGGTATCGCTTCATCACCCGGCGAATGCGGTCATCAGCTCCCGCGCATCCGGCAGCGCTTCCAGTCGCCCGATTGCCGCCAGCAGCCCGTCTAAACTCGCATCCGACAGCGGCTGGACCGCATTACACGCGCAGTCGCGGAGCTTAGTCGCGAGCTGAGCATTGGTTAGCGGCTTCTCTGGAGACCCGATGGGATCGCTGGCCTCGACCGTAACTGAACGCCCGTCGGTTCGTTGCACCGTGATGCTGAGCGACCCTTCCGGTCGGTGATCGCGGGCAACGCCCGCAATCCGATCGGATAGCGAGAGGACCGAGGCATCTCCCAGACCATCGACCTCCGCTATCCCTACCCTGCCATACACCAAGGCGGTGGCGACCAGGAAGGGTTGGGCGAACTGCGCCTCCACGACCTGGGTAGGGCGGCGCTTCGGCAGCCCGCGGCCGAATTGGTCGCTGTGTCCGGCAGGGTCCGCCTCGATCGTCACCGATTCGATGTCATCGGGCCGATCGATTTTGAGCCGCGCTCGTGCCGCCAGCGCGGCATCGATCGCCGCATGCAGCGGCCGACCGCAGGGATAGGGCTTGTAGCTCAGCGCCTCGCCGCGAAAAGCCGTGCCGAGGTCGCGGAGCAGCACCGACGCGTCGTATCCGTTGGGTTGGTACAGCTCCAGGAAGCCAAAACGGCCATTAAAGATGTTCCGCGCCCCGGTGAACCCGGTCTGCGCCAGAACGGCCGAGAAAACGCCGGCACTTGCCGCCTGGCCCGCCTGCATCCGCTTGGTCAGCGCCCCGTCCAGGATGCATTGGCGATTGCCGGCGGCGTGACTGTAGGCGATGCCGAAGGCGGCCAGCATCTGCTCGGGCGTCAGGCCGATCAGTTTGCCTGCGGCCGCGGTGGCGCCAAAGACCCCGATCGCCGCGGTGCGATGCCAGCCCCGGTCGAGCGTGCTTGCGAGCGCGATGCGGCACGATATGTCCAGACCCAGGGCGACCGCCAACAGAACATCAGCCCCACTGACACCCCCGAGGCTATCGCATACCGCGAGGACCGACCCGAGCACGGAAACGCCGGGATGGATGGAACCCCCTGTGTCCAACGTGTCGTCGAAATCCAGCGCATGACCCATGCTAGCATTCAGCAGCGCCGCCTGTGGCGCCGGCAGTCGGGTGCCCCGTAACAGCACACGGCTTTCCTCACGCCCGCCCCACCGGGCGATTACCGCAAAGAGCTCATCGATCCCCGGAGAGCCGCTGCCGCCGAGCATGCAGCCAAACGTATCGAGGATATCGCGACGGGCGGCTTCGACGGCGCGCGCGGGTAAATCCGCATAGCCGGTGCGGCAAACGTGCCGGGCGAGGGGCCAAGCGGCATCGTCGGTCATGGTCTACTCCCATGGGTTTCGAAGTTCCGATATTACGGTTTGTCGCGGACCGGGCCAGGCAAGGCCATCTCGATTAAGTGGTGAGCCGGCTGTTATACGTAACTTGACCCGGGATGACATCGCATGGTGAAACGGTCCGGCCGCCGCCAACTAAGTGCCGACCAAAGGGACAGCGCGCTGAGCGCGGTCCGCGGCGATGGAAGGACGAACGACATGTTCAGACTTTATTACGCCCCCGGTACGTGCGCGCTCGCGACACACATCGCGCTCGAAGAGACCGGCGCGCCCTACGAGCCGGTTCTGGTCGATTTTCGTTCCCAGAGCCAGCGGAGCCCCGAATACCTCGCGGTAAACCCCAAAGGGCGCGTTCCCGCACTGGTAACCGAAAGCGGCACGCTTACCGAAACGCCCGCGCTGCTGTGCTTTGTGGCACAGCGTTTCCCGAACGCCGAACTCGTCCCCCTGGCTGATCCCTTCGCCCTTGCGCAGGTTCAGGAGTTCAACAGTTACCTTTGTTCGACGGTTCATGTCGCGCATGCACACCGCATGCGGGGCACCCGGTGGGCGGACGACGCTGCAGCGATCGAGGCAATGAAGCGCAAAGTGCCGTCGAACGTGAAGGAATGCTTTGAGCTGATCGAACATAAGCTCTTGAAGGGCCCGTGGGTCATGGGTGACCGGTACACGATCTGCGATCCGTACCTGTTCACCATCGCTTCCTGGATAGAAGGTGATGGTGTCGACACCACCAAAGTACCCCGCGTCATGGATCATCGCGCGCGCATGCTGGCGCGTCCCGCTGTCCAAAAGGCCATGGCTGTCGAAGGCACGCAAATTCCCTGACGCATCGGGCATGACTCCAACGACGTCTTGATGATGACGGCTGCCACTCGGCATCTGACGGAATTCGTGGTGGTCGGTGCTGGTGCTGCGGGCTTGATGACGGCTCGCGAGCTCGCGCGCGCGGGCAAACGAGTCACGATCCTCGAGGCGCGGGACCGATGCGGCGGACGCATCTACCCGCTGCCCGCCCAGGAATTTGGCTACCCAGCGGAGGGCGGCGCCGAGTTTGTCCACGGTGCCGCGCCGGTGACGCGCGCATTGATGCGCGAAGCGCGGCTCTCTTTGTCGCCACGCTACGGAACGCGATGGAGTGCCCGCACGGGCAAGTTATTGCCCAACGACTCTTCACTGCCTGATGCGGGTCGGTTCTACCAGGCACTGAGCGAGGTGAAAGCCGATCTGCCCATCGCCGAATTTCTCGAGACGCATTTTGCCGATCGGCGATACGACGAGCTGCGGCGGTCGATCACCCGGACGGTCGAGGGCTACGATGCGGCTGACCCGCGCCGCGCCAGCACTCTGGCACTTCGCGACGAATGGATGGCCCGCGACGACGGTGAGCACGGGCGGATTGCGAAAGGCTACGGCGCGCTGATCGAGTATCTTTTATCCGAATGCCGTAGGTCTGGCGCAGCACTCCATCTCGACGCGGCCGTAACGGCGATTGACGAGGCCCGCGGGCGGATTGCCGTGCGCTGTTACGACGGCGCAACGTTCGAGGCCGACGCCGCGGTCCTTAGCGTGCCAATCCCGCTGCTGGCCGAAATCGCGCTTCCGTCGGCGCCGCGCGAACGGGTAACAGCCGCCGCCGATATCGGGTATGGCAACGTCGTCAAAATTCTATTTCGGTTCGCCACGAAATGGTGGGCCTATCACGACGGGCGGGATCTGGCCGACTTGTCGTTCCTGCTTTCCGACGCAAGCGTCCCGACCTGGTGGACCCAGCATCCAGACGGATATCCGGTGCTGACGGGTTGGTTGGCGGGACCCAAGGCCGACAGGGTGTCGTTACTTGGCGAGGCCGGACTCATCGACATGGGGCTCGCCTCGCTCGCCGAGATTTTCGATCTACCTCCCGACCGCATCGGGAGGAATCTCGTTGCGGCGCGAGCGATCAACTGGGGCAACGATCCTTTCGCGCGCGGCGCTTATTCCTATGCCACGCCAAGAACACGCCAAGCGCAGTCGGTGCTGAGAAGACCGAACGGTGACGTCATATTCTTTGCCGGCGAGGGGCTCTATGTCGGTCCGGATATGGGCACGGTCGAGGCGGCGCTGGCCAGCGGCCAGGAAACAGCGCAGACGATCATGATAGGGTCTCCGGCGACACCACCCGGCACCTACTAAAGTTCCGAAATCACCTCGGTCATCAGCGGTCGGCGCATGAACGTCATGCCAGTTCCAGTCGGCCCCAGATCAGCCGCTAGGTGTGATCTTTTCCGATAGAAACACTGCCACGTCACCCCCGCGAACGCGGGGGTCCAGGGCCAGCTGCACGTCGCCAGCCCCTGGATTCCCGCTTCCCGCAGGAATGACGACTCAATGTGAAGCAATAGCGCTCTAGACGGCCACAAGGAGGAAGACATGCCGTTCATCGCGTCGAATGGCCTGACCGAGGCGGGCACAGCCAAGACCATCGCGGCCGGCGGCATGACGGTGCACTACCACGATTCGGGTGAGGGCGAGCCGGTGCTGTTCCTCCACTCGTACGGTCCCGGCACTACCGCATGGATCACGTTTCACAAGACGGTCGGCCGGCTTTCGCAGTACTTCCGCTGCATCCTGATGGACCTGCCGAACTTCAGCAAGACGGGCCCAATCGTCTACCGCGAGGGGGTGCACGCTATCCAGGCGCGGACCGCGGTCGCCTTGCTCGACGCCCTCGGCATCCAGCGGGCATACTGGGTCGGCAATTCGCAGGGCGGGCAGTCGGCTATGGTGGCGGCTATCACCTACCCCGAGCGGGTAGAGAAGTTCGTAATGGGCGGCTCGCACATCGGCACCGGCGGCGACCGTTATCTCTTGGCCAATCGCCCCTCGGAGGGCAGTCGGGCCACGCGGCAGGCCCTGGATGACCCGAGCCGCGAGAACTCAGGCACTACCTCTCCGTGCGCATCGACGACAAGCGCCTGGTGACCGACGAGCTGGTGGACTACATCCACCGAGCGCCCACCTGGTCACACGAGTTCATCGAGGTGCGCCGGCGATCGATGAGCCTGCCGCACGACTACACACAAGACCTCGCCGGCATCGAGGAGCCGGTCATGCTGATCCAGGGCCGCTAGGACCGCATGGTGCCGTTCGAGGTCTCGATCGCGATCCTCAACCACATTGCCGACTCGCGCCTCGTGCTTCTCAACAACTGCGGGCACTGGCCGCCATTCGAGAAGCCGGCCGAGTGGATCGCGCAGGTGCTCTCGTTCCTGCAGGGCTACTGAGCGGGTGGCAGCTCAGGGCGCGGCGGGCTCGACACTCGCGGCGAGTGCCAGGGTTCGGTCGCGCCGGCGGCTGCGCCGCTGAATCGCGAGCAAAGCGAAAAGGCTGAGCAGTGCCGTGAATATCAGGTAATAGCTCGGCGACAGCGGGTTGCCGGTCTGCGCGATCAGCCAGGTTGCGACGAAAGGCGCGAAACCGCCGAAGATCGTCACCGCTGTGCTGAAACCCAAAGACACGCCGATGGCCCGCGTTTCCACCGGGAATTGCTCGGACAACAGCGACGGCAGAACGCCGCTGTAGCCAGCCTTGACCGCTTGCAGCCACGCGACGGCGATGATGCAGGCCGCCAGCGACGGCCAGGCGACCATCAGGTAGAAGGCCGGGTAGGCGGTCAGCACGAACAGCCAGCACATGATCACCATGAGCAACGGTCGCGGGATCCTGTCCGACCAGTGGCCGGCCAGGGGACAGCCGATTGCTAGGATCAGGCCGCCGACCAAAGTCGCGACGAACCCGGTATATTCCGGCAAATGCAATTGCTTGATCCCGAAGGTCGGAATGTAGAGCATCAGGTAGAAGGAGCTGTTCGAGATGATCGATATGCCGAGTGCCAGCAGCACCGGCAGCGGATGACGGCGCAACAGGTCGCTAATAGGAATGGTGGCGGGCTTC